>Ga0209048_10005770_pt1 | contig 11667 bp, 12 predicted proteins | sample FrelakmetCRP12CR_FD_187146 | JGI IMG/M metagenome (GOLD analysis project Ga0209048, IMG submission 187146) | Freshwater lake sediment microbial communities from the University of Notre Dame, USA, for methane emissions studies - CRP12 CR (SPAdes)... | ecosystem: Environmental > Aquatic >... | reverse complement strand
CTCCTGTCTCTCGCGTTCGAGGTGATCGCCGGGGCCCCCCCGCCAAAGGGACACGTGGAGAGAAAAGAACAAGCCTTCCAGGAGATCGCCGCCGCCGCCGGCGTCCAGGGGATGATCAAAGGCCAGTGGCTGGACCTCAGCCTGTTGCGGCAAGAAGCGAACGCGGATGCCTACATCGATCTCATCCGGAGGAAGACCGGTGCGCTGATCGCGGCCTCGGTCAGGGCCGGGGCCCTGCTTGCCGGCGCTCCGCTCCTGGGCCTCGGCGCCGTCGGGGAATATGGAGAGGCCGTCGGGTTGGCCTTCCAGCTCCACGACGACCTGGCCGACGCCGGTCCGGCCGGCCTGCCGTCCGGGCTGGATGCCGTCTCGGTGTTTGGCCCGGCCGGTGCCAGGACCCGCCTCGAGGAGATCTTGATGAAGGCCGTTGCGGCCTTGGATAAGGAAAACGTCGAATCGGTCGAACTGCGCTATCTGGCCGGGATGCTGAGCCCCGGGCCGGAGAAGTGACCATGGCCAAAAAGCTCGATGCGGTCAATTCCCCCGCCGACCTCAAGAGACTCTCCGTCCAGGACCTTGGCACGCTGGCCGCGGAGATCCGGGCCCTCATCCTGGAAACGGTCTCCAAGAACGGGGGCCACCTCGCTTCGAACCTCGGCGTCGTGGAGCTCACCCTGGCCCTCCACTATGTCTTCGATTCTCCCAAGGACAAGATCATCTGGGACGTCGGCCATCAGTGCTACACGCATAAGATCCTGACGGGGCGGAAGGAAAAGTTCGCCGGGCTCCGGCGGAGCGGCGGGATCCTCGGATTCCCGTGCCGCGAGGAGAGCGAGCACGACACGTATAACACGGGGCACGCGTCGACGGCCTTGTCCGCGGCGCTGGGCATGGCCATCGCCCGGGACAAGAAGAAGGAAAACTTCCACGTCATCGCCGTCGTCGGGGACGGGAGCCTGACAGGGGGAGTGGCCCTGGAGGCCCTGAATCAGATCGGGCATCTGCGGGAGCGGCTGATCATCGTCCTTAACTATAACGAGATGTCGATCTCGGCCAACGTCGGGGCCTGGTCCAAGTATCTCTCCTACCTGGTCTCGGGCCAGCACTACATCCGGATCAAGGACCAGGCGAAGTCCATCCTCAAGACCATTCCCAAAATCGGCCGGCCGCTGATCAAGGCGGCCCGGGCCCTCGAGGAGCTCATCAAAAAGACCATTTTCCCGGGGCTCGTCTTCGAGGAGCTCGGCATCCGCTACATCGGCCCGGTCCAGGGCCACAGCCTCGGATCCCTGATCGAGGTTTTCGAGCTGGCCAAAAAATACGACGGCCCGATCCTCATCCACTGCGTGACCCAGAAAGGCCGGGGATACAGTCCGGCCCGGGCAAACCAGGAAAGATTCCACGGCGCGGGGCCCTTCGAGATCCCGACGGGAGAGCCATTGAATAACGGACCCGCCGGGCCGCCTTCGTTCTCCTCCGTTTTCGGGGACACGATGGTCAGGATCGGCAGGAAAGACGACAAAGTGATGTCGATCACCGCCGCCATGGGCGAAGGGACAGGCCTGGGGGAGTTCGCCGAGAGGTACCCCGACCGGTTTTTCGACGTGGGCATCGCCGAGCAGCATGCCGTGAATTTCGCGGCCGGCCTGGCCATCTCCGGCTTCAAGCCGGTCGTGGCCATCTACTCGACGTTCCTCCAGCGGGCGTACGACCAGATCTATCACGATGTCTGCCTGATGGACCTGCCCGTGGTTTTCGCCCTGGACAGGGCGGGGATCGTTCCCGACGACGGGCCCACGCACCAGGGCGTCAACGATATCGTCTACCTCCGACACATGCCCCACATGATTGTCATGGCCCCCAAGGATGAAAACGAGCTGCAGCACATGCTCTGGTCGGCCCTCTCCTATGGCCATCCCGCCGCCGTCCGCTTTCCAAAAGGAGCGGGCCTCGGGGTCGTCCGGGACGACACGTTAAAAAAAATCCCCCTGGGCCGGGGCGAGGTCCTCAAGGAAGGCCGCGACCTTATCTTCGCCCTCGGAAACATGGTCCAGCCCGCCCTCGAGGCCGCGCAAGTGCTTGAGAAGGACGGCATCTCCCTGGCTGTCGTGAACGCCCGCTTCGCCAAGCCGCTGGACGAGGAGCTCATCCTCCGCTATGCCCAGCCGGGCCGGACCATTGTCACGGCTGAGGAAGGTATCCTGGCCGGCGGCCTGGGGAGCGCGGTCCGGGAAATGCTCGACCGGGAAAAACGTTTTGATATCCGGTTCAAGGCCATCGGCCTCCCTCTCGAGATCTACCCCCTGGGAAAAGCCGAAGAGATCCGGCGGCTCTACGGCCTGGACGCCGCCGGGTTCGTCGAGCAGATCAAGGCCCTGTATGCTTCACGGCCATGAAAGAGCGCGCCGATAAACTTCTGGTCAAGAGAGGCCTCGCGCCGACTCAGGAGAAGGCCCAGGCTTTGATCATGGCCGGTCTCGTTTTCTCGGGGGGCTCGAAAATCCTCAAGCCGGGGAGCCTCATCGACGAGGCCGCGGACCTATCGCTCAAGGACCGGCTTCCTTTCGTCGGCCGCGGCGGGCTCAAGCTCGCCGAAGCCCTTGACCGTTTCGCCGTGAACGTCCGGGGGAAGACCGCCGCCGACATCGGCTCTTCCACGGGCGGCTTCACGGACTGCCTTCTTCAACGCGGGGCGGCCAGGGTCTACGCGGTCGACGTGGACACGAGGCAGATCGACTGGAAGCTGCGGGCCGACCCGCGGGTTGTCCTCGTCGATAAAAATGCCCGCTACCTCGGGCCCGGCGACCTGCCCGAACCTCCGGACCTCTTCACCGTCGATGTTTCGTTCATCTCCCTCCTCAAGGTCCTGCCCGCCCTTAAGGGAATCCCCGGGGATTGGCTCTTGCTGGCCCTGATTAAGCCCCAGTTCGAGGCGGGCCGGCGGGAGGTGGGAAAAAAAGGGGTCGTCCGGGACCCGGCCGTCCACGAAGACGTTCTGAACCGGATCGCCCGCGGGTTCCGGGAGTCCGGCTTCTCTCTCCGGGGCCTCATCCGGTGCTCGACCCGCGGCCAGAAAGGCAACCGGGAGTTCTTCGGCTTCTGGGCGAGGACGGGCCCGGACTCCGGCGCGGATTCCGACGAGATTCTGATCAAGGAGGCCGTCAGTCATGAGATCCATTAAGAAAGCCGGCATCGTCATCAAACCCCACGCGCCTCAGGTTGAAGACCTCCTCAAAAGCATCCTCGAGTACTTCGGGGAGCGGCGGATCGACTGCGTCCTCGAAGAGGTCGCGGCGAGGAAGCTCGGCCGGCCAGACGGCCTCCCGAGGCCGGAGGTCCCGGGCGCCTCGGACCTGGTCGTCGTGCTCGGCGGCGACGGGACGCTCCTGAGCGTCGCTTACTGCGCCGCCCAGGCCGGCGTGCCCGTCATGGGGATCAACCTGGGCCGCCTCGGTTTCCTCACGGAAATCCCCATCAGCGAGGCGTTCCTGACCCTGGACGCGTTCCTGGCCGGTACCGAGGATATCGTCAGCCGGCGCTGGCTCCTCGAAGTCACGACCGAAAACGGCGTCTCCCATTGCCTGAACGACGTGGTCATCACCAAGGGGGCCATGGCCCGGATGATTGAGTTCACGATCGTGATCGACGGGCAGGACGTGGCGACGCTCAAGGCCGACGGCCTGATCGTCTCCACACCCACGGGCTCCACGGCCTATTCGCTCTCGGCCGGCGGGCCGATCATTCACCCCCAGGTTCCGGCGGCCGTGCTGACGCCTATCTGCCCCCACACCCTGACCTACCGGCCCCTGATCATCCCGTCCAGCTCCGAGGTCCGGGTCAAACTCTTGACCGGGGGGGAGGAGGTGTATCTGACCCTGGACGGCCAGCGCGGCGGCGTCCTCGTCCGGAACGATGCCGTCAGGATTCAGAAGGCGGCGACGGAGCTCCACCTCGTCACGTCACCCCGCCGGAGTTATTACGACCTGGTCAAAGAGAAGCTGCGCTGGGCCGAATAAAGGGCCGGCGGTTTGACAATCCTGGGGGCCGCCGCTATGATGGACCGCGCGGCGGTTGATGGCCGCGAATCCAATCCCGGCGAAAGCTCTCGGAGGGGAATCTCCCCCCGTTGAGGAGGAACAGATGTCCGACCTGATTATTCACGGCACGGATGACGGATTTGACCAGGAGGTCCTGAAGTCCGATCTCCCGGTCCTGGTCGATTTCTGGGCGCCCTGGTGCGGACCCTGCCTGATGGTCGCTCCGGCCATCGAGGAACTCGCCCAGGCCAACCTGGGGAAGCTGAAAGTGGTCAAGCTGAACGTCGACGAAAACGGGAAGACTCCCATCACTTACGGGGTCATGGCCATTCCCACGCTGATGATCTTTAAGGGCGGGGAGCTCAAAGAGAAATCCGTCGGCGTCCTGCCCAAAGCTAAGCTGGCCGAACTCATCGCCAAGTACCTTTGATCCCATGGACGGCCCCTGGGATGTAGTCATCGTCGGCGCCGGCCCCGCCGGGCTGGCCGCGGCCATCTACGCCGGGCGGGCCCGGCGGTCAACGCTCGTCCTCGAGAAAGGCCTGCCTGGAGGCCAGATCCTCCTGACGGACTGGGTCGAGAATTTCCCCGGCCTCCCCGACGGTGTGACGCCGTTTGATCTCATGAGGGATTTCCGGAAGCACGCCGAGAAATTCGGCGCCCGGATCGAAACCGATGAAATCGAAGGCCTCTCGGGAACCGAGGGGAACTGGCTCCTCAAGGGCTCGAAACGGGCTTACGCCGCGCTGGCCGTCATCATCGCCACGGGCTCGTCCTACCGCCGGCTCGGCATCGAGAACGAAGCCCGCCTGACCGGCCGCGGGGTGTCCTACTGCGCGACTTGCGACGGCGCCTTCTTCAAGGGCCGCGACGTGGCCATGGTGGGCGGCGGGGACAACGCCTTGAAGGAAGCCCTCTTCCTGACCAAGTACTGCCGGAAGGTGACCATCATCCACCGGCGCGACAGGTTTCGCGGCGAGAGGATCTACCAGGAGAGGGTCTTCGCCAGCGATAAAATCGAGGTCCGCTGGGACACCGTCGTCAAGGCCATCAACGGCGGGGACAAGATCGAATCGCTGGACATCCGCAACCTGAAGAATAACAGCACGTTGCATCTCCCGGTGGACGGTCTCTTCGTCTCGATCGGGACCGAGCCCCAGACCGGATTCGTGCGGGGATTCCCCGACCTTAACGAATGGGGCCAGGTCAAGGTCAAGCCTAATATGGAAACTTCGGCGGCCGGCATCTTCGCCGCCGGGGACGTCTCCGACGCCTGCCCCAAGCAGATCGCCACGGCCGTGGGCACGGGGGTCCACGCCGCCCTGTCCGTCGAGGAATATCTCTCCGGCAGGGAGCAGTCCCCCCTCCTACCAGATCCGCCCGAATGCGGGCAGTCCCGATTCTTAGCGGGGCGGACTCCGGGGAGCGACCGGCAGAAGTGAGGCGGAGCGTCTCGGAGCCGCACTTCTGGTAGATATCCGGAACAATTCTTCGAAGATTCTCCCGGGAACTAGCCTTCTTCTCCGCGCATGACGTTCTGCCCATTCGCCGAGACCCTGCTCGGCTGTCTCGTCAACCCGGCTTGACGACGGACTCCTGTGGTGCCGCCGCCGCGTCCAGTTTCTCGTTGATCACCGCGCCCAATTCCGCCCCCCAGAGCATGATGACCAGGGAGGTGGAGATCCAGAGCAGAAAGAAAATGATGGATGTCAGGGTCCCCTGGAGGAGCTTGTTCAGGACGATCCCGATGGCCGAGAAGTGGACGACGTAAAAGGCAAAGATCCTCTTGAACACCTCGTAGAGCAGGGCCGCGATCGCGGCGGGCAGGGCCGCCGCCCTGGTGTGGACGCTCCGTTCGGGGATGAATTTGTAGAGGATGAAGAAGACGAGGAAGGTCAGGAAAAAGGGGATCAGATACTGGATGAAGAAATTGTTGATCAGCCGGACGGCGTCGGGATTGAAGTAGGACGCCACGATGTCGCTCTCCTGGATGGACCGGCCGAGGGCCGTCCAGACGGCCGTGATGGCCAGGGAGAATAGCATGACGATGCCCGTGATGAACATCACGAGATATTCCATCAGGCGATTGTAGAAGAACGACCGGTGATAGCGGGTCTTGAAGATGAGGTTGATGGCCGCGATCAGGTTCGAGAAGAGAAAGCTCGCGGAGATGAAGGACCCGATGAGCCCGAAGAGCCCCAGGTTCGTGACGCTCCCGGAAAGCGCCTGGAGCTTTTTGAAAAAGCCGGGATCGGACTTGGCGAAAAACTCATCCGTGAAAATATTGAGGCTCCGGAGGGCGATCTCCGTGTTTCCGAGGATCTTGGTCGAGATGTAGAAAAAAAGGGCGAGGAGGGGGACACAGCAGAGGAGGGCGAAATAGGAGATGACGATGGCCGACGTCCAGCACTTGTCGTCGTTGAACCGCTTGAAGGAAGCGGTCAATATCGGAAACGCCGAGAGCTTCATCCGCGCCGGTGTCCGGAGGCCCCGCAGAGGCGCCGCGCCACGGCCCGTGTTTCAGGAAACAGGGGGCCGCAAGCGACGCTCCGCGAACCCTGGCCGGGCTGCCTTATGCGTATGTACCCCACTTGACCATCAGGATGATGATCGTGATGAGCAGGGCATAGATGACGAGGGTTTCGATGAGGACGAGGCCGAAAATCAGCAGGAAGCGGATGTGCGGCGCCCCGCCCGGGTTCCTGGAGATCCCCTCGCAGGCGCTGCTGATGGCCTTGGCCTGGCAGAACGCGCCGGCCGCGACGGACAGCGTGATGATGGCCCCGCCGACGATCAGGGACATCTTGAAGAGGGACGTCCGGGCCGGGCCGGGCTCGACCGTTCCCTGCGCCAGGAGCGGTGTCGCGAGGACGGCGGCGACGAACAACAGGATGCTCAAGGCTTTAAGTTTTTTGGACATGGCGAAACTCCTTTTCATTAATGTTCTTCTTCGTGGGCGACGGCCCCGGCGATATAGATGCAGGCGAGAAGGACAAACACGAAGGCCTGGATGACCGAGGTGAAGATGGCTACGGCCATGAAGGGGAGGGGGAGGAGAAACGGGATGATCGAGGCCATGATCACGATGAGCAGTTCCTCGGCGAAGATGTTCCCGAACAACCGCATGGAGAGGGAGACGGGCCTCGAGAAATGGCTGATGATCTCGATCGGGATCATGAGGGGCGCCAGGACGGGGATGGGCCCCATGAAATGCTTGAAATATTTCAGCCCCTGGGCCCGGACGCCCTGCGCGTGGTAATAGAAAAAGACGACCAGGGCGCAGCCGACCGTCACGTTGAGCTTGCTCGTGGGCGACATGAAGCCGGGGACGAGGCCGATGAGGTTGCACGAGAAAATGAAGAGGCCGACGGTCCCGATGACGGGAAGGTATTTTCTCCCCTCGGGGCCGATGGTGTCCGTGATCAGGCCCTCGAAGAGCCCGAAGATCATTTCGAGGACACTCTGGCGCCGTGACGGGACGAGGGTGAGCTTCCGGGAGGCGAGCGTGAAAATGACGATGAGGAGGGCCGTGACGGCGATGACCATCACGACGTAATCGGGGAAGAGATGGAGGGGATCAGGGACCTTCACGCCCAGCAGGCCGAGAAGGGCGGCAAGGGGCGGACCGAAGACCCTATTGAAGAGGTCGACGGTGAAGAGAGAGTGTTCTAAGCCTTCCATGTCTTCATGCGAAGAAGAGCCCCGACGCCTTCCGCGAGGAACACGAGGACGATCGTGGAAAAACCGGCGCCGAAGGCGAGAATCTTCCTCGGAAAGAGGAGGATTATAATGAAAAAGGCCGCACAAATCAACACGAGCCGGAGGGCGTAGAGGAGGATGGCAGACCGGAGGGCGCCCGCCCTGTCCCTGAGGAGAAAACGGGTCAGGGACTGCTTCAGCCAGAGGAAGCCCAGGGCCGCCAGTGCCCCGCCCCCGAAGAAGAGAAGGGCCGTTACCGCGTCGAAAAGGAACACGGCGGGCAGGGCCAGGACGGCCGAAAGGAGGAGGATTTCGCCGGGAATCCGGCGAAGGATGCGTTCATCCTCGGGCTCGAACGTGCTCATCGGGCTTCGTCCCTTCGTTCCCGGCCGCGGCCGGCACGGGGCTAGTATAGCATGTTCTGCCGGGGATTTCTGACGGGCCTTCTGTCCCGGGAGAAACCGCCCTCGGGTCCGGAATTCCCGGGAGACGAAATCAAATCAGGAGATTTGGATCATGTCCCGGAATTCCCCGCTCTTGACTTTCCCGCCTCCGTTTTCGAGAATAAGCGGGGAAGCGGACCTGATTTTCCTTGGGAGGGATTGAGCAGATGTCTACGGAATTCCTGATCCGGCTTTTCGGCATCTTCGCGGGGGTCCTGGCCCGGACCCTCCTGCCGTGGCTGAGGAAGCTCCGGGAAGGGCGCGTCCGCGGGTTCCGCCGCCGCTACCTCGTGTCCGCCCTGGCTTCCCTGGTCATCGGCTTTGTCCTGACCCTCGTCGTCTTCCCCCGGTTTGAGGCCGGGCCCCAGGGGGACTCGTTTGAAGCCCTGTTCAAGCTCTTTTGCCTGGCCTTCGGATTCGGCTTCGGCTGGAACGCCCTCGTTATCGAGGGGGAGGCCTGGGCTTCCTCGGGCAAGGCCGGGCGCCTGCCGGAGGGGGCGGTCCCCGGGGGAAAGGCGGGCCTTGAATAGGCGCCGTTCCTGCCTATTGATGCGGGTGCCCCGGAGTCTGCGCACGTCCCGGGCCGGGAGAGGCAAATGACGGATCCCAAACCTCCACGCCCCAACTTCCGGAAAATCGCCGAGTTGAGCTCCATCGGGCTCATGCTGCCGTCGTCGATCATCGTCGGGCTCTTCCTCGGCACCCTGCTCGACCGCTGGCTCGGGACCGGCCCCTGGCTTCTTCTCACGATGACCGTCCTCGGCATCGTTTCCGGCCTGCTCAGCCTTTTCCGGGCCCTGAGCAAGTACAGCAAGGACCAATCCCCCGACGACTGACGGGCAGGCGGTTTGATTACCCCGGGGATGATATGCTAAATTCACGTCAATGAAGCCCTATTTCTCCCGGACGGGCTGCCGCTTCTCCGACGCTCTCGCCGCTCTCGTGGTGCTCTGCATTCTGGCTTCGCCGTCCCGGGGCCTCGGCCACGAGCCTGCCGCCCAGGCTCCACAGCGGACCCCTTCGTCCCAGCCCGAAATCCGGATCGTCGCCCGGAACAAGGAAGTGACCAAAGACCGCCTCATCGCGTCCGGGGACGTCGAGATTCATTGCGGGGAATTCCGGCTTTTCGCCGACCGCGTGGAGCTCAATCCGGAAACCCGGGACGTCCTGGCCGAGGGCAACGTGGTCATCCAAGTCCGGGGCGAGGTCACCCGGGCCGAACGGGTCTTTCTCAACCTGGACACGGAAAAAGGGCGGCTCGAAAAGGCCACGGGATTGATCCGGCCGTCCATCCTCTTCGCGGCCGATTCGATAGAACGGGAAGAGGCCGATCTCTACAGCCTCAGCCGGGCCAGGGTCACGTCATGCGCCCAGCCCGTTCCCCGCTGGAGTTTTTCCTTTTCCCGGGCCAACCTGAAAAAGGATGCCTACGTCGAGATGTGGAACCCCGTCCTCTCGGTCAAGAATGTTCCCGTTTTTTACCTGCCCTATCTCCGCTACCCTCTGAAAGACCGGGCGACGGGTTTCCTCATGCCCAATATCGGCTACTCCGGGCCCAAGGGCTTTCTCTATTCCCAGAGTTTCTACTGGGCTTTTGCCAGGAACATGGACGCGACCGCCGGGCTCGACGCTTACCCGAGCCTGGGCCTCGGGGCCGGGCTGGAATACCGTTATTTGCTGCCGGCCGGGACGGGGGGGCAGGTCAACCTCTATTACTTCATGTTCAAGCGGGACGCCTTGGGGCTCAAGCGCGACCCGAGCTCCATCATCCGCCTCACCCACAACCAGGCGCTGCCCTTGGGATTCACCCTGGCTGCCAGCATCGATTATCAGAAGTCCTTCGATTTCCTGCGGGAGTTCGACGCGAACTTCCGCCGGGCCTCGGTCTCGAACAGAAGCTCCCAGGTCTACATCAGCCGCTCGTGGTCGCTGTTCAACGTGAGCGCCCGGATTTCGCGATTCGAGACCTATTTTTCCGAGATCGACGATTCGGTCGTCAACACGTCGATCCCCCAGGTCAGCTTCAACGTGTTCCGGGTCAAGCTTTTATCGCCGTTTTATTTCTCTCTGACCGGGGGTTACAACAACTGGCGGTACGGCTGGCGGTCGGAATACAGGGCCGGGACCGAACGGCGGTCGAGCAATCTGACGGTCCGGCCGACCCTGAGCTTCCCGTTCTCTTCCATCCCCTGGCTGACGGTCAACACGTCCGTCACGGCCAACGTCGTTTACTACCGCCAGAGCCTGGATCCGGAAACGCACCAGGCCGTCAACAAGCCGCTCTTCACGGGGAACGCTGTCGTCAACGTCGAGCTCACCGGACCGGTCCTCTACAAAGTCTTCTACAGCGCGACCGGCGTGCCGCGGCTCAAGAACGTCATCGAGCCCTACGCCAATTATACTTACGAAAGCCCGATCGATCAGGCCGACCGGATCGTGACCCCCTACGGCTTCTACCGCTTCCACCAGCTCGCCTACGGCTTCACGAGCCGGTACTTCGTTAAGAAGGAGGACCGGCAGGTCGAGGTGCTGTCGTTCGGGCTGGGGCAGATCTATTATTTATCTCCCGAGACCGGCCCCCTCGGGCAGTTCCCTGTCGACGGGAAACCGCCCCGGTTTTCGGAGATCAGCGGCACGCTGAGGTATTATCCCAGGGAGAGCTTCAGCCTCGACGCCGCCGTCGGCTTCAATCCTTATTACCACAACCTTTCGAGCCTCCGGCTGACATCGACGGCCGGCGTCAAGGAGGAGGGGCGGTTCCTGTCGCTGAACTGGTACAGGAGCATGAACTCCTGGATTACGGGGGTCGACCCCGGGCTCCTTCCGCTCTACAACCGCCATCAGATAGGGGCCATCGCCGGCTGGCGGCTTCCGGGCCTGCCCCTCGATTTTGTTGGCGAGATCGATTACAACCTCCAGGAAAAGAAGATCCTCTTCACGGGCGGCCAGTTCGTTTACCACTACCAATGCCTGGATTTTCTCTTCGAAGCCAGGGTCTTCTATTACCGCGCCAGGCCGGAAACGCAGGTCAGGTTCTCCATAGGCCTCGGGAACATCGGCCGGGCCGGGGAGCTTCTGGGCGGGTTCGGGCTCTGAGGGAGCCGCCTAAATATTGAGCTCGAGTTGGCTGTCCTGGGTCCGCTTGCGCTCGGCTTCGATGTCGTCGAGGAGGTCCGGCGTGATGTCGCCCGTCGGATAGATCCCGTCGAAACAGGCGGCGCAGAAGTTCTTGATCTTCGGATTCTCGATCTGGATCGCCTTTTTGAGCGAGGCCAGGCTCTGGTAGATGACCTTGTCGGCGCCGATCTTGCGGGCCACCGCCTTCTCGTCCGCGCCCTGGGCCACGAACTCCCGTTTCGTCTGCATGTCGATGCCGTAGACGCAGGGATGACGGAGGGGCGGCGAGTAGGACGCGAAATAGACCTTTTTGGCCCCGCAATCCCGGACCATCTCGATGATGGCCTTGGACGTGTTGCCCCGGACGATGC
>Ga0209048_10005769_pt1 | contig 11667 bp, 8 predicted proteins | sample FrelakmetCRP12CR_FD_187146 | JGI IMG/M metagenome (GOLD analysis project Ga0209048, IMG submission 187146) | Freshwater lake sediment microbial communities from the University of Notre Dame, USA, for methane emissions studies - CRP12 CR (SPAdes)... | ecosystem: Environmental > Aquatic >... | reverse complement strand
CGCGGGCGTCCAGGGCCACAACGACCTGCGCCAGCCGCCGTGGACGCCGCTCACACATCCGGCCTTCGCCGCCGAGGGCGACGAGCCGGCCGACGTGTTCGCCGCGATGCGCGCCGGCGACGTGCTGGTCCATTACCCGTACCATTCGTTCGCCACCAGCGTGGAGCGGTTCGTCAAGCAGGCGGTCGACGATCCCAACGTGCTGGCGATCAAGATGACCGTGTACCGGACCTCGGACGATTCGGCCCTGGTGCCGTCGTTGATCCAGGCCGCCGAGCTCGGCAAGCAGGCCGTCTGCCTGGTCGAGCTCAAGGCGCGCTTCGACGAGCGCCTGAACATCCGCTGGTCACGAGCGCTGGAGGAGGTCGGCGCGCACGTCGTGCACGGGATCCCCGGGCTCAAGACGCACGCCAAGGCGATCCTCGTGGTGCGCCGGGAGGCCGGTTCGGTCCGGCACTACGTGATGACCGGAACCGGCAACTTCCACGCCAAGAACGCCCGCCTGTACGAGGACTTCGGGCTGTTCACGACCGATGCGGAGATCGGCGACGAGGTCGCCAGCCTGTTCAACACCCTCACCGGCTACGGACACCCGCCGCGCCAGCGCAAGGTCCTGGTCGCGCCCGACTCGCTCCGCGAGCCGCTGCTCGAGGAGGTCGAGCGGACGATCGCTGCCCATCGAGCGGGCGAAGAGGCGCGGATCGTGATGAAGATGAACTCGCTCGTCGACAAGGCCTGTATCCAGGCCCTGTATCGCGCCTCCCAGGCCGGGGTCCCGATCGAGCTCAACGTGCGAGGCATCTGTTGCCTGCGGCCGGGTATCCCGGGGGTGAGCGAGACGATCAAGGTGGTCTCGGTGGTCGGCCGGTTCCTCGAGCACTCGCGGATCTACTCGTTCCACTACGGCGGCGAGCGGCGTTACTACATCGGCTCCGCCGACCTGATGCCGCGCAACCTCGACACGCGCGTGGAGATGCTCGTGCCGGTCGAGAACCAGGAGCATCAGGCCGAGCTCGACGACACGCTCGAGCGCTGCCTCCACGACGACACCTTCGCGTGGATTCTGGACGCCGCGGGCGAATGGACCCGCCGCACCGGCCGCACGCGCAGCGCCCATGTCGAGCTGATGGAGAAGACGCTCGCGCAGGTCGCGAGCATGGCCAGCTAGTCAGAAGACCGGCGGCACCCAGCGCATCGACTCGATCAGCGGCCGTGCGTAGCGGGGGTCGGCCGGCTGGCGGCGCGGCAGCTTGAGCTTGGGCTGCTCGATCTCCTCATAGGGGATCATGCTCAGCAGGTGGCTGATGCAATTCAGGCGGGCCCGTCGCTTGTCGTCGGCGTCCACCACCCACCACGGTGACTCGGCCGTGTCGGTGTAGTGGAACATCACGTCCTTGGCCTTGGCGTAGTCGAACCAGCGGGTGCGCGACTCCAGGTCCATCGGGCTCAGCTTCCAGCGCTTGACGCGATCGTTGAGCCGGGCCTGGAAGCGACGCTCCTGCTCATCGTCGGAGACCGAGAACCAGTACTTGATCAGGATCGTCCCCGAGCGGATCACCATCCGCTCGAACTCCGGCACCGCGTACAGGAAGTCCCGGTACTCCTCCTCGGTGCAGAAACCCATCACCTTCTCGACCCCGGCGCGGTTGTACCAGGAGCGATCGAACAGCACCATCTCCCCCGCCGCCGGCAGTTGGGCCACGTAGCGCTGGAAGTACCACTGGGTGCGCTCGCGCTCGGTCGGCGTCCCCAGCGCCACGACGCGGCACACGCGGGGGTTCAGGGGCTCGACGATTCGCTTGATGGTGCCGCCCTTCCCGGCGGCGTCGCGTCCCTCGAAGATCACCACGACCTTCAACTCCTGCGCCTTGATCCAGTCCTGCAGCTTGACCAGCTCGAGCTGCACGCGCTCGAGCTCTCGCTCGAACACCTCGCGCTTGAGCCGCCTGACCCCTCCGGGCTTGGGCGGCGTCTCGGCCCCGACGTCACGCTGGGCAGTCATTGCGGTGCGTCCATCCCTTCGATTGAGCCGAGCTTACCCTGAGCGTGAACCGGGCGTGTCCATCCTGTGTCCTTCGGCGCCGATCGGGGCTCCGAAGCCTCTCGGGCGCCCCACCGCGGCGCCGGAACGGGCAGACTGTCGGCACCGTCCATGCACAGCGATCTTCTCCTCCTGATCGTCGTCGTCGCCGCGCTCGCGTTCGACTTCACCAACGGCTTCCACGACACGGCCAACGTGGTCGCCTCATCGATCTCGACCCGCGCGCTGTCCCCTTCGACCGCGGTCGCGATCGCCGCCCTGCTCAACTTCGTCGGCGCGTTCATCTCGCTCAAGGTTGCGGCCACGGTCGCCACCGGCATCGTCAACTCGGCCGAGATCACGCAGACGATCGTGTTCGCGGGGCTGATCGGCGCGATCGTCTGGAACCTCGTCACCTGGTTCTTCGGCCTGCCCTCGAGCTCCTCGCACGCGCTGATCGGCGGAGTCGTCGGCGCCACCCTGGCCGCCGTCGGGACCTCGGGGATCCAGGCCGGCGCGCTGATCGGCAAGGTGATCGTGCCCGCGATCGTCGCCCCGGTGCTCGCACTCGTGGTCGCCGGGATCTCGATCGTGCTCACCTATTGGCTCGTCGGTCGCCGGCGTCCCGGCCCGGTGACCAAGGGCTTCAAGCTCGGCCAGATCGCCTCGGGCTCGATGCTGGCCCTGGCCCACGGGACCAACGACGCCCAGAAGACGATGGGCGTGATCAGCCTCGCGCTCGTCGCCCACGGCTCGATCAAGCCGGGCCAGGTGCCCACCTGGGTGGTCGTGAGCTCGGCCACGGCGATCGCGCTCGGGACCTACGCCGGCGGCTGGCGGATCATCCGTACCGTCGGCATGCGGATCATCAAGATGGATGCCGCCCAGGGCTTCTCCGCGCAGGCGGCGGGCGCGGTCGTGATCCTCGCCTCCTCGCACTTCGGATACCCGCTCTCGACCACGCACGTGATCTCCGGCGGCGTGGTGGGGGCCGGCGCCGCCAAGCGCCTGTCGGCAGTGCGGTGGGGGGTCGCGGGCAACATCGCCTTCGCCTGGGCCCTGACGCTGCCGGCCGCCGGGGTGGTCGGGGCGGCCGCGTACGCGGTTGCCAACGTATTCGGCAGCGGAGCCCTCGGGCCGCTGCTGATCACCGTGATCATCGTGGGCGCGCTCGCGGCGCTGATCGTCAGCCGGCGCGAGCGCGCGGCCGAGACCGCGCAGGCATGATCGCCACGATCGTCGACTGGACGACGATCGGCAAGGTCGCCCTGTACTCGCTCGTGTTCGGCGTCGGGGTCGCGACGATCGTCGCGCTCGGGATCTCGAGCGCCGCCGGGCTGCAGGAGGCGATGCGACGCCGGAGCGCGGCGGCGTCCGTGGCCTGGGGCCTGGTCGCCGCCGCCTGCATCGCCGCCGCCTGCGGCGCGATCGTGCTCGGCGTCGCGGTGATGTCCTCGTCGAAGGGCTGAGCCGAGCCCGCCCGGCCGCGCCCCCTCAGGACACTAGCCTAGGGGCGCAGTCCGAGCTTGACCGTGACGTCGGTGGTCTGGCCGCCGCGGCTGATCTTCAGCGTCACGCTGTCGCCGGGGGCGTAACCGTCGACGACCGAGATGAACTGGTCGGTCGAGGTCACCGCCGTGCCGTTGACCGCGGTGATCACGTCGCCGGCGCGGATCCCCGCCGACGCCGCCGGTGAGCCGCTCTGGACCTGGGCCACGGTGGCGCCGTTGCCGGTCGCGTTGAGATGGACGCCGAGGTAGGAGTGCTTGACGCTCTTGCCGGCGATGATCTGATTCGCGACCCGGGCGGCGGTGTTCGACGGGACCGCGAAGCCCACGCCCGCGCTCGAGCCCGAGTTGGTCTCGATCTGGTCGTTGAGCCCCAGCACGTGGGCGTTGGCATCGAGCAGCGGGCCACCCGAGTTGCCCTGGTTGATCGCGGCGTCCGTCTGGATCGCGCCGGTGATCGTGTATTGGTTGGGCGCCTGGATGGCGCGGTTGACCGCACTCACGATGCCGGCCGTGACCGTCTCCGCGAGCCCGAACGGGCTGCCGATGGCGACGACGCCGTCGCCGACCTGCGCGGCGGCGGAGTTGGCGAACGGGATCGGATGCAGCTCCGACGCCGGCGCCTGCACCCGGATCACGCCGACGTCGGTCGACGCGTCGGTGCCGAGCACCTTGGCCGGGTACTTGTGGCCGTTGGCGAACGTCACGTTGACCGAGGTCGCACCTGCGACCACGTGCTGGTCGGTGAGGATGTCGCCCTTGTTGTCATAGACGACGCCGGCGCCCTCACCGGTCGTCTGGGTGCTGCCGCCGAAGCCGAACTGGCCCGACCCCGCCGGGCTGTTCTCGGTGACGAGGATGTCGACGACGCCGGGCGAAGCGATGCGGCTGATCTGGTTCACGGTCAGGCCGCGACCTGCGCTGATCGAGGTCGGCACCACGGAGGCGGCGGGCGATGAGATGACCTGCGTCGTGGTGACCGACTTGGTCGTGGTGCTGCCGCTCGCCACGACGAGCGCGATCGCGCCGCCGGCGACCGCGCCGGCGAGGATCGGTAGGAATCGGTTGACGGAACTCATGGTCGGATCTCCTAGAAAGACGAAAAGCTTGGTGAGAGCATCACAGCACCCACTGATCAGAAGGCTCTCAGGGCTCCATGAGAGACGCGTAAGAGAGCCTTCGCTGGCGCGAGCGGCTAATACGCGGGCGCGGCCAGCGGACCCACGGCGGGCCGCGGTGCCGTCAGGCCCGGCCGGATCCCGCTCATCTCCGCGTCGACGCGCGCCGAGAGATCGTCGAGGATCTGTTGCGCCTGGGCACTGGTGAGCTCGTTGCGACTGACCGCCCGATCGAGCCGTGCGCGCAGATCCGCCGTGATCGCAGCCCTGAGACCGGCCGCCGACGTGAGCTGCTGGGGCGAGACCTTGAGCCGCCTGGCGACGTCAACACCCTCTCAGCGCAATTTGAGAGCCAGATAAGAATGGCTCACTCACCGGCCGACCAGTTCTCGAGCGTGTCTACGAACCGCCTGCGCACGTCGTCGACATGGCGGTCGAGATCACCGACATCCCAACCGGAGGTCGAGACCGGCTCGAGCACCGCCACCTCGATCGTGCCCGGTCGGATCACAAACGATCCTCTCCACATCACGTCGCCTGCGTTGCGGATCACGACCGGCACGATTGGGACGCCGGCCTGGATCGCGAGATGGAACGCGCCCTTCTTGAACCGTCCCAGCCGCGGCGTCGGGCTGCGCGTGCCCTCGGGCGCGATCGCGATCGAGACCCCCTCGCGGAGCCGCTCCACGGCCGGCTCGAGCGCCGCGCGCGCCTGCTTGGGGTCGCGGCGATCGACGTAGGCGACGTCGGTGACGTAGCCGATCAGGGCAAAGCGAGGGTCACGGGCGGCCTCCTTCTTGGCCACCCCGGACACGTCCCGGCGGATCAGCGAGCCGATCACGGCCACGTCGATCGAGCTCTGGTGGTTGAACACGAACACGGCCGGTCGCTGGGACCACAGGTTCTGGGGTCCGGTCACCTTCAGCTCCACGCCGGCCAGGGCCAGCGCGAGATCGGGGCCGATCGAGGCGGCGACGTTCGCCGCCTGCCGGCGGTTGCCGTTCAGCAACCCGATCGCGATCCCCACGCCGCCGGCCGTGGCGAGCCCGGCGAGCGCGGCGCCGGTGCGCGCGATGTCCACCACGCCGGGCCGACCGCGGCCGCTCAGGCGCACGATCGGCCAGGCCCGCTCACGGGCGACCTTGCCCAGCTGCGAGGCGGGATTGAGAGCGCGGGGGTTGCCGACCAGCTCGAGGAAGGGCGCGTCCTCGTCGCCGTTGGCATACGCGAAGCTCCGATCGAGGTCGACGCCCCGGGCGTCCGCGAAGCCGCTCACCGCGCGCGCCTTGGCGTCGCCCCACAGCACCTCCCCCTCCAGGTAGCCACTGAACACGCCGCGCACGACCTCGACCTCGGAACAGAGCACGTCCTCGATCTCCAGGTCATCGGCCAGGGCCGCCAGCTGGTAGCGCGTGGCCGAGGACGCCAGCACCACCGTGTGGCCCGCGTGCCGATGGGCGCGGACCAGCTCGCGCGCCTGCGGGTAGACCATGCCGGCGATCCGCTGCGCGAACAGCCGGTCGAACAGCTGCTGCACCTCCTCCTCCCGGCGCCCCGCCCAACTCGCCACCGCGACGCCCATCAGCTTCGACACGTCGGCCCCGCGGAGCGCCATCTCGGCGCCGGCGAGCAGCGAGCGGGCCAGCTCGCCGACGGAGAACTCGCGCCGACGGACCCGGTCCTCGTAGAACGCGCTCGCCGAATAGCCGGCGATCAGGGTCCCATCGAAATCGAAGAAGGCGCCGACCTCGGGCCCGCGCGGGGCCCGCGCGATCTCCGCCAGCAGCTCCTCGATGCCGCTCATGAGGGAGCGGCCGCGGAGGTCCCGCGGATCCGCCCGATCCGGTCCACGAGTCCGGAGATCTCGGCGGCGAACAGCCGCCGGCGCTCAGCCAGCTCCTCGCGGCCGGGATCGACGAGATCGCGGTTGGCGGCGAGCTTGAGCGCAGTGGAGAACAGCTCGCGGGAGATCGACTCCGTGCTCGCGAGCCGCCGCTGGAGCCGGTACTGGTGCGCGACGCCGAGGCATTCGGTGACGAACTCCTTCTCGTCCACCGCCGTGCGTGGATCCCGCGCCGCGAGCCGCTCGGCGACGACGAGATACGCCTCCAGGAACGAAGCCAGCACCCGCGGGGCCAGGTGCAGGCGCGCGCCCTCGAGCGCCGCCCAGGCCGCTCCCGGCCGCCCCACCAGCTGCTCCCAGCCGGGATCGAGGAACGCGAGCTCCGCCCGCAGCTCGTGCTCGAACTCGCGCTTGCGGGCGAAGAAGAACTCGAACTTGAGCACGTCGCGGATCCGGAGCGCCTCCTCCCAGCCCGCCGCAACGGGGTCGTCCGGCGATTGCTCATCGATATGGGCCAGGACGAGCTCGGCGATCGCCCGGTTGACCAGGAAGTGGACCACTGAGTTGCGGTAGAAGGCCGCCTCCAGATGCCGCTTGGAGCCGATCGACCAGACCGGCTCGGTGCCGTCCGAATAGCAGGTGGCCACGCCGTGCCCGCACAGCGCCTCGAGCGCCTGCCGGACCCCGGACGGCTTCGACAGGTCGAGCTCGCCGGTCCTCGGTAGGTGCCGCAGCTCCACGTGCTCGAGCAGCGGCGCGAGCGTGACGCGGACCTCTTTCAGCGTCAGCGCCCGGTCCTCGACCCCGAGCAGCGCCAGCGCCACGAGGGCCGTGTCGGTGATCGGGGTGGCGCGATTGATCCGGTGGCAGACCCGCTCCACGGCGTGCTCGCGTTCCTCGCCGCCGAGCGCCTCGCTCAGCGATGTCGGCTCGCCGAAGCACACCCGCACCTTGCCGAAGCCCCGTCCCTGGGCGCGCGCGTAGCCGACCAGCCAGCTCAGGCTCTCGGGCGTCTTCTGCGCCCCGTGTTCCTCGGCCGCCATCGCCCCGACTTCGTACAACTGGTCGTAGACGATCGAGGTCGGCACCAGGATCACGTCCTCCACGCCGCCCTCGCGGAACGCCTCGACCAGGTAGTTGAGCAGCCCGTAGCGGGGCGGGCGCAGCTTGCCGGTGCGGGTCCGGCCGCCCTCGATGTACCACTCGACGTTGAACCGCTTGCGGACCAGATAGCCGATGTACTCGCGCAGCACCAGCTTGTAGACCGGTTCACCGCGGACGCTGCGCCGAATGAACACGACGCCGCTGCGCCGGGCGACCGGGCCGATCGGCCAGAAGCCCACGTTGAGCCCACCCAGGACGTGGTTGGGGGCGAACCCATGGCGGTGCAGGGCCGAGCGCAGCACGAGCGGGTCCAGGTAGGAGCGATGGCTGGGCAGGAACGCAAGCGGGTACCGCTCGCTCAACGCTCGCAGGCGCTCCACCGACGCCTGGTCGACGTCGACCGAGTACGCGCGGCTGAGCCAGCGACCGAAGTGCTGCCAGGCGTCGATGGCCAGACGGCTGTGGCTGGCCACCATCTCGTCGAGGTAGGCCGAGGCCTCGGCCGCCACCTCCGCGCGCGGGCGGTCCAGACGCTCCGCGAGCTCCGCGATCTGGGTCTGGAAGTGAGCGCTGGTCTCGATGTCCTCGACCACCAGCCGCGGCACCTTGTACTGAAGCCCAACGTAGGCCCGCTCGGCGCGCTCCAGCGCCAGCGTCGCCTGGCGACCGACGAAGCTGGAGAAGCCCTCTTCGACCCGATAACGCTCGAACCGGGAGCGCAGCTCACTCAGCCGCGCCGGCTCTGCCGGCACGATGCGGCAGCGGTCGGGCTCGTGGCGCAGGATCCTGGCCTGGAGCCGCGGGCCGGGCCGGCGGGGATTGCTCAGCGCGAGCAGGTCGATCAGCGTCGCCGCCCGGACCCCGTCGCGCTCGCGCGGCAGCCAGGTGACGCGGACCGGGACCAGCCAGGGATCCCCATCGGCGTCCGCCAGCGCCTGCTCGAGCCGCGCGTCGGCGCTCTCCAGCATCTCCACGTGCGTGCTCGGCACCGGCGCCCGCGCCAGCCACTGCCCCAGGACGGCCCGCTCGGCCGGGGTCCGGGCGAAGGCGAGCACGATCGAGTCCGCGTCGGCCGCGGTCGGCCACGGGGCTTCGCCGATCGCCCCGCCGGATGAGGTGGAGCCGTTACCGCTCGCGAACGCGCTGTCCTGCGTAACGGTCAATTCGCCGCGAGCTCTGTGGTCGGACGGGTGCGCATGAGACCGCGGAAGGCCTCCGCCGGCGTGCGGCCCTCGTTGACCACGCAGTAGACCTCGTGCGCGATCGGCATCTGGACGCCGTGACGCTTGCTCAGCGTCATCACAGCCGAGGAGGTCTTGACGCCCTCGGCCACCATCTTCATCTCCTCGGTGATCTCGTCCAGGGTGCGGCCCCGAGCGAGCTCCTCGCCCACGTGCCGGTTGCGACTCAGGGGGCTGATGCACGTGGCCAGCAGGTCCCCGATGCCGGCCAGGCCGGCAAACGTGTGACGCTCCCCGCCCAGCTCGACGCCGAGGCGCGTCATCTCAGCCAGGCTGCGTGCGATCACCAGCGCCCGCGTGTTGTCGCCGGTGCCGAGCCCGGCCGCCATCCCGGCGGCGATCGCGAATACGTTCTTGAGCGCACCGGCGATCTCGACGCCGCACACGTCGGTGCTGACGTAGACCCGGAACGCGCTGCGGCTGAAGATCCGCTGCAGCGCCGCGGAGACCTCGGCGTCGGGCATCGCGATCACCGCCGCCGCGGCGTAGCCACCCAGGACCTCGCGGGCCAGGTTGGGTCCGGCCAGCACGCCCGCCGGATGGCCGGGCAGCACCGACTCGATGATCTGGGTCATCCGTTCGTGGGTCTGATGCTCGAGCCCCTTGGTCAGGCTCACGATCGGCACCCGCGGCCGCACATGGGGCGCCGCCCGCTCGAGCACGGAGCGGAAGCCGTGCGACGGGACGGCCATCACCACGACGTCGGCTCCGGAGACCGCTTCGCCGAGGTCGGCGGTCGCATGCAGCGCGGGATCGAGCTCCTCGCCGGCCAGGTACTCGCTGTTGACGTGGTCGCGCTCGATCTCCTCGGCGATGTCCGGCCGCCGGGTCCACAGGATCGTGGCCGCGTTGCGCGCAGCGATCGACGCGACCGTGGTGCCCCACGAGCCGCCGCCGACGACAGCCACACGCGTCTGATTGGCCACTGAGACCTCGCTCGAAGTCCTCGCGAGCGTCCACCTTACCGCCGCAGCGGCCCGGGCGGGCGCGGGATCGGTGCTGCCGGCAACAATCATCCGATCGGGGTGATGCCGTGTGGGTGCCGCGGCGGCACGCTGGCAACCGTCATGGGATTCCTACGCAACCGCGGCGATGGCGATGGCACCAGGTACAGGATGCGCGAGAAGATGTTCGCGGTCGGCGACGACTACTGGATCGAGAACGACGGCAACGACCGCGTGTTCAAAGTCGACGGCAAGGCGCTCCGGACCCGGGACACGTTCATCCTCAAGGACTCCTCGGGCGAGGATCTGTTCAAGGTCCAGGAGAAGAAGCTGCACATCCACGACACGATGAAGATCGAGCGCGAGGGCGACACCGTCGCGACGGTCAAGAAGGCGCTGATCACCCCCCAGCGCGACCGCTTCGACATCGAGATCGAGGGCGGCGAGGACCTCGAAGCGAAGGGGAACATCGTCGACCACGAGTACAAGATCGAGCGAGACGGCGACCACGTGGCCGAGGTCTCGAAGCGCTGGTTCCGGGTCAGGGACACCTACGGGATCGAGATCGCCCCGGGCCAGAACGACGCCCTGATCCTCGCCGTCACCGTGTGCATCGACGAGATGTCGCACGACTGAGTGTCGTGCCCGCCCTTCGGGCGCCGCTACCCTTCGCTCACTCCGACTCCGCGAGCCCCACGAAGTAGTCCAGCGCGGCCGGGTTGGCCAGCGACTCGCGGCTGGCGGCCTCGTCGGCCGGGGTGCCCATCAGGATCCGCTTCACCGGAACCTCGAGCGCCTTGCCCGACAGGGTCCGGGGGACGGCGCTGATCTGGCGGATCTCATCCGGAACGTGGCGGGGCGAACAGTCCTGCCGCACCCGGCGCTTGATCTGGGCGATCAGCTCATCGGTCAGCTGCTCGTCGTCGCGCAGCACCACGAACAGCGGCATCCAGCCGTCGGTCCCGGGCTTGGGCACGTCGACGACGAGTGCGTCGACGACCTCGTCCGCCGCCAGCACGGCGCGATAGATCTCGCTCGTGCCCATCCGCACGCCGCCCCGGTTGATGGTCGAGTCTGAGCGGCCGTAGATCACCGCCGTGCCACGCTCGGTGATCATGATCCAGTCGCCGTGGCGCCAGATCCCGGGGTAGAAGTCGAAGTAGCTGGCGCGCAGGCGCGAGCCGTCCTCGTCGCCCCATAGCGCGACCGGCATCGAGGGCATCGGCTCGGTGATCACCAGCTCGCCGACCTCGCCCACGAGCGGTGTGCCGTCGGGGTCCCACGCTTCCACGCGGGCGCCCAGCGCGCGGGCCTGCAGCTCGCCGAGATAGACGGGCAGCGTTGGCACGCCACCCACGAACGCGGTGCACACGTCGCTGCCGCCGGAGGTCGAGAACAGCCACGTGTCGGCGCCGAGCTGGTCGTAGACCCAGCGGAACCCCTCGGGCGAGAGCGGCGAGCCGGTCGAGCCGACCGAGCGCAGCGCAGCCAGCGACCGTCCGCGCCTGGGCTCGATCTCGGCCTTCATGGAACCGGCGATGAAGGCGGCGCTGGTGCCGAAGCAGGTCATCTCGGTCTGTTCGGCCAGGTCCCACAGAGCGCCCATGTCGGGATATCCGGGGTTGCCGTCGAACAGCACGATCGAGGCGTCGGTGAACAGCACGCCGACGAGGAAATTCCACATCATCCAGCCGGTGGTCGTAAACCAGAAGACGCGGTCGTGGGGCTGCGCGTCGAGGTGGAGGTTCATCTTCTTGAGGTGCTCGAGCAGCATCCCGCCCTGGCCGTGCACGATCGCCTTGGGCAGGCCGGTCGTGCCCGAGCTGTAGAGCACCCACAGCGGATGCTCGAACGGAAGCTGGGCGAAGCCGAGCTCGGTGTCCTCGACC
>Ga0209048_10005767_pt1 | contig 11669 bp, 9 predicted proteins | sample FrelakmetCRP12CR_FD_187146 | JGI IMG/M metagenome (GOLD analysis project Ga0209048, IMG submission 187146) | Freshwater lake sediment microbial communities from the University of Notre Dame, USA, for methane emissions studies - CRP12 CR (SPAdes)... | ecosystem: Environmental > Aquatic >... | reverse complement strand
CCCGACCGCCGTCGCGACGAGGGCGAGGAGCGCCGGCACGGCGACCTCGTGATCAACGCCGGCCGGCGCGAGGTGACGGTGGGTGAGACGGAGATCCAGCTGGCGCCGAAGGAGTTCGACCTCCTCTGGGAGTTGCTCGACCACCGCGGTCTCGTGCTCACCCGTGATCAGCTGCTCGAGCGCGTGTGGGGGTACACGTTCGCCGGTGACACGCGCACCGTCGACGTCCACGTCCGCCAGGTGCGGCGCAAGCTCGGCGAGGCCTCGCCGATCGTGACGGTGTGGGGCGTGGGGTACAAGGTCTCCCCCGAGCGCGCCTCCGCGTCCGCGGCCCCGTCCTAGTCTCACCACGATGCTCGGCTCGCTGCGTGTCCGCCTGCCGGCCCTCTTCCTGCTCGGCATCGTGCTCGCGGGCGTCGTCGCCGCGCTCATCTCGCTGCGGCTCTTCCAGGACTACACTCGGGGCCAGGCGATCGGGGAGCTGCGGCGCGAGGCCTCGGGGCTCTCGCAGCTCTACGCCGACGCAGCCCTCCGGGCCGCGGACGAGGGCTCGAGCTCGATCGACTTCGCCTCCTCCAAGCTCGAGCTCGCGACGGGCGACCACATCTTCTACATGGGCGCCTCGCTCTTCCCGGGCCAGGAAACCGGCCTGAAGCGTCTGGCCGAGGCCACGCTCCCGTCGTCTGTGACCGACCTGAAAGGCCCGGTCACGTTCACCTTCACGCCCCCCGGCAGCAGCCGCTCCTACCTCGCCGCGGCCGAGCCTGTCCGGCTCGAGCCCGACAGCGACCCGCTCGGCGCCATCATCGTGGCGAAGCCTCAGACGGAGCTGAGCGACCAGTGGGAGCCCCTCGCCTGGCGGTTCGCGGTCGCCGTGGCCGTGGGCGCGCTGCTCGCGGGGCTGCTCTCGTGGTGGCTGTCGCGGAGGATCTCCGGCCCGGTCTCCGCGCTCGCGAGCGCCGCCGACGAGGTCGCGGCCGGGAACTACGCCGTGCGCGTCCCCGTGGGCGGCGGCGGCGACGAGATCAGCAACCTGTCGGAGCGGTTCAACGAGATGGCCGCCCGGCTCGCCGCCACCGAGGAGCGCGAGCGCCAGTTCCTGATGTCGGTCTCGCATGAGCTGCGGACGCCGCTGACCGCCATCAAGGGCCACGTCGACGCGATCCGGGACGGGCTCATCGACGACCCGGAGCTCGAGCGCGCCTCGCTCGACGTCGTCGCCGGGGAGACGATCCGGCTCGAACGGCTCGTCGGCGACGTGCTCGACCTCGCCAAGCTCAACGCGCATCGGTTCACCGTGTACCCGCAGGAAGTGGACATCGGCGTGCTGGTCGAGCGCGCGCACGCGAGCTTCGGCGAGGAGGCGCGGAGGCGGGAGATCGAGTTCCGGCTCGAGGAGGATCCGGCTGCGCCGACGATCGTGACCGACGGCGACCGCGTCCTCCAGGTGATCACGAACCTTCTCGCAAACGCCTTCCGCTGGACACCCGACGGCGGCACCGTCTCGATCGGCTCGGCGCACGACGACGTGTTCGTGCGGATCACCGTGTCCGACACCGGGCCGGGGATCCGGCCCGAGGAGCGCGAGCGGATCTTCGTCCCCTTCATCTCGCGCGACACCCACGGCACAGGGCTCGGCCTCCCGATCGCGCGTGAGCTCGGGCATGCGCTCGGCGGCAGGGTCGAGCTCGACTCCACGATCGGTGCGGGGAGCCGCTTCACGCTCGTGCTGCCGACGGTGCTCGCTTCGGCGCGGGCGCCGGTCGGGTAGCCCGGAGGTTCGACCGCCGGGTGGGCTCAGGAGGCCGCGGCGACGTGGTCGCGCAGCGGCACGATCTCCGCCGTCTCGCCGCGCTCGATCCGCTCGAGCCTGCGGTCGACGCCCTGCCAGCCGGTCGAGATCAGGTCGACGAGAAGCGTGAGATCGTCGAGGCGCGCGTTCCGCTCCGCGATGAGCTCCTGCTCCAATCGCTCCAGGCGGCCGATCGCGTTGTTGAGCAGCCCCTTGATCTCGCCGAGATTGCGGGCGACGGGGAGCACCTCGCGGCGCAGGCCCTCCTGCACCGCCTCCGCGACGCGCTCCGGCAGTGCCGTCTCGAGCGCGAGCGCGGCGGCGCCGAGCGACTCGACCTCCTCGCGCGAGCGCCGCAACGCCGCCTCGAAGCGGCCTTCCTCGTCCCGGCCCGCGCGTGCCTGCGCGATCCGCTGCTTGGCGCGTTCCAATGCCTGTTCGTCCATGCGTGCAAGGCTACTCTGGCCATCGGATGAGATCGGACGAGCTCGACTACGCACTGCCGTCGGAGCTGATCGCGCAGCGCCCGGCGACGCGGCGGGACGCCTCGCGGCTCCTCGTTTACGACCGCTCCACCGGCGAGGTGCGGCACCGGACGTTCGCCGAGCTGCCCGGCGAGCTGGGCGCGGAGCTCGTGGTCGTGAACGACACGAAGGTTGTCCCGGCACGCCTCCGGGTCAGGCGCACGAGCGGCGGCGCCGCGGAGGTGCTGCTGCTCGAGAGCGTCGGCGGAGGGGTGTGGGAGGCGCTCGCGCGCCCCTCCCGACGACTTCGGCCGGGCGAGCGGCTCGGGCCCGTCGAGCTCCTCGAGCGCCTGGGGGAGGGGCGCTGGCGCATCCGCCTCGAGGGCGAGCCGGACGGGGAGGCGCCGCTGCCGCCCTACATCCACGAGCCGCTCGCAGAGCCGGGCCGCTACCAGACCGTCTACGCCGACGCGCCCGGCTCGGCTGCCGCCCCCACCGCGGGGCTGCACTTCACGCCGGAGCTTTTGGCGGGCCTCGATGTGGAGCGCGTCACGCTGCACGTCGGACTCGATACCTTCCGCCCGCTCACGGCCGACGAGCTGGAGCGGCACACGATGCACGGCGAGCGTTTCCGGGTGACGCCGGCCGCGTGGGGCAGGATCGAGAGCGCCGACCGCGTCCTCGCCGTCGGCACGACGACGGTGCGCGTGCTCGAGACGATCGCGCGCGACGGCCTTCTCGAGGGGCGCACGAGCCTGTACATCCTGCCCGGCTTCGAGTTCCGGCGGGTCGACGCGCTCCTGACGAACTTCCACCTGCCGCGCTCCACGCTCCTCGCGCTCGTGATGGCCTTCGCCGGGGTCGACGCCGTCCGCGACCTGTACCGGATCGCGATCGAGCAGCGGTACCGCTTCTACTCTTTCGGCGATGCGATGCTGATCCTGTGAGCTGCTTCACCCTTGCCGCGGCGGACGGCGCCGCCCGCGCGGGCACGGTCAACACCGCCCACGGGGAGATCCCGACGCCCGCGTTCATGCCGGTCGGGACCAAGGCGACGGTGAAGACCCTGCACCCGGACGAGGTGCGGGCGCTCGGGGCCGCGGTCATCCTCGGCAACACCTACCACCTCCACTTCCGCCCGGGCGAGGACGTGATCGAGGAGCTCGGCGGCCTGCATGCGTTCTCCGGCTGGGACGGCCCGATCCTGACGGACTCGGGCGGCTTCCAGGTGTTCTCGCTGCGTGACACGCTACTGTCCGTCGACGACGGCGGCGTCACCTTCCGGTCCGTCTACGACGGCACACCCGAGCGCTTCACGCCCGAGGGCGTGGCGGCGATCCAGCGACGGCTCGGCTCCGACATCGCGATGTGCCTCGACATCTGCCCTCCCGCCGAGGCGTCCCGGGCCGAGCACGAGGAGGCGGTGCGCCGCACGCTCGTCTGGGCTCAGCGGCAGGCGGGCGAGCCGCGCGCGCCCGGGCAGCTCCGATTCGGGATCGCCCAGGGCGGGACCGACCCGGAGCTGCGGCGGCGCTCGATCGAGGAGATCGTGGCGCTCGGGTTCGACGGGAACGCCCTCGGCGGCCTCGCGGTCGGCGAGAGCAGGGAAGCGATGCTCGAGACGGTGGGGTGGGCGGCCCCGCTCCTGCCTGCCGAGCGCCCGCGCTACTTCATGGGGCTCGGCGACGTCGAGGGCATCCTCGGCGTCGTCGCGGCCGGCATCGACATGTTCGACTGCGTGCTCCCGACGCGGCTCGCCCGGACAGGCACGGCGCTGACGGCGACCGGGCGGATGAACCTCAGGAACGCCCGCTACACGCGCGACCCGCGCCCGCTCGAGACGGGGTGCGAGTGCCCTGCGTGCTCCCGCTTCTCGCGCGCCTTCATCCGGCATCTCGTCAACCAGGAGGAGATCCTCGGCCTCCGCCTGCTCTCCCTGCATAATCTATGGCTCATTCACCGACTCACCGCGGGAGCGCGGGATGCGATCTGCCGCGGAACCTTCGCCGAGTTCCGCGCGCACGCGCTCTCCCGGCTCGGCGGTGGCCCCCAGGAGGATCTGTGTCCGGAATCTTGATCATCGTCGCGCTGTTCGGCCTGATGTACGTGCTGTTGATCCGGCCGCAGCGCGCCAAGGCCCAGAAGCAGCGGGAGATGCTGACCGCCGTCGCACCCGGCGACGAGATCCTCACCGTCGGCGGCATCTACGGGATCGTCCAGGAGCTCGAGCCGGACGAGGACGGGGGAGACCTCGTCGTCGAGATCGCAGAAGGGATCCACGTCCGGGTCGCCCGCAAGGGGATCGCGCTGGTGGTCAAGCCCGAGGCCGAGGATGACGAAGAAGGCACGGAAGACGACGACGCAGACGACGAGGACGCGGCCCCGGAGGCCCCCGGCGCGGTCGCATCGCTGCCCCACGGCGTAGAGGAGGTTAACGGTGAGGAGGAAACTGTAAATCCGGGCGTCGCGGAGCCCACGGCCCCGTCCGAGCACAGCTAGCCTTCCCGCGGCACGATCGCTCCCGCCCCATGACCCGTCGCGCATCCCTCATCATCGTCGGCCTCGTCATCGCCGCGCTCGTCGGTGTCGCCCTCCTCGCTGTGCCCTCGTCGCCGTTCCACAGGAAGGTGACGCTCGGCCTCGACCTCCAGGGTGGGCTCGAGATCACCAAGCAGGCGGTGCCGCCGAAGGGCCGGAAGCTGACGCAGGACGACCTCAACCGGTCGGTGGCGATCATGCGCGACCGCGTCGATCGGCTCGGCGTCTCCGAGCCCGAGATCCGCACCCAGGGAAGCGACCAGATCACGATCGAGCTGCCCGGCGTGAAGGATCCCGTGACGGCGGCGCGGATCATCGGCAAGACGGCCCAGCTCGAGCTCTACGACCTCGAAGCCGACCTGCTGCCGCCCTCGATCGACGCCTCCCGCAACCCGGTGGCCAAGTCGTCGGTCTACGACCTGCTCGCCGGCCAGCAGGCGCTCGCCGCCACGGGCACGCCGAGCCAGTACTGGCTGTTCAACGACAAGAAGAAGCTCGTCGCCGGCCCCGTCGGGACGAAGGCTGCCGCGCTTGCCAAGCACGGCGGCAAGGTACCCGCCGGCTGGAAGCTCTTCGCCGTGCCGCCGAACTCGGTCGTCATCTCCTGCGGCGTCGGCGCGGTCGTCTGCCCGGGCGTGAACCAGGCGAACCCGACCACGAACTACTACTACCTCTTCAAGTACACGCCGCCGACCGTGCCGGAGATGACCGGCTCGGACCTGAACCTCTCGGGCACGCGGCAGGACTTCGACACGACGACGCAGGCGCCGATCGTGTTGATGCAGTTCACGGGCCAGGGCGCGAAGAAGTTCGCCGCGATCACACGCGAGGAGGCCCTGCGCGGGAAGCTGCTCTCGAACACGATCGGCCAGGGCCAGCAGATCAACCAGCATTTCGCGATCGTGCTCGACCGCCAGATCAAGTCGTGGCCGTCGATCGACTGGAAGCAGTATCCCGGCGGGATCTCGGGCTCGAACGGCGCCCAGATCACGGGCATCGGCAGCGTCACCGAGGCGAAGAACCTCGCACTCGTCCTCCAGACTGGCGCCCTGCCCGTCGAGTTCGTCACCCTCGACCAGACCGCGATCTCGGCGACGCTCGGCAAGGACTCGCTCAACGAGGCCAAGAAGGCGGCCGTCGTCGGCCTCTTCCTCGTGGCGCTCTTCCTGCTCGTCTTCTACCGCTTCCTCGGCCTCATCGCCGTGATCGGGCTCGGCATCTACGCGGCGTTCCTCTACGCGGCGATCCTGATCTTCAACGTCACCCTGACCCTTCCCGGCTTCGCCGGCCTCGTCCTGACCCTGGGGGTGGCCGCCGACGCGAACGTCGTCATCTTCGAACGCATCAAGGAAGAGGTGCGCGGCGGCCGCAGCGTCAAGGCCGCGATCCAGACCGGCTACACGAAGGGCTTCCACACGATCGTCGACGCCAACGTCGTTACCGCGATCACCGCGCTCGTCCTCTTCGGTGTCGCCACCTCGTCGGTGCGCGGCTTCGCCCTCATGCTCCTGATCGGTACCGCGATCTCGATGCTCACCGCCGTGGTCGCGACCCGCGCCTTCCTCTCGCTGCTCGCCGGCACCAAGTTCCTCGACAACCCGAAGCTCCTCGGCCTCTCGGGCGGCGGTATCAGGTCCTGGCTGAAGGTCGACTTCATCGGGCGCAGGCGCCTCTGGTTCGCGGTCTCCGGGACCGTGATCGTGGTCTCGATCCTGGCGCTCGGGGTCCGCGGCCTCAACCTCGGGATCGACTTCAAGGGCGGCACCCAGATCCAGTTCACGACGCCGACCCCCACCTCCCTCTCGGCCGTCCGTCTCCAGGCAGCACGGGTCGGGCAGGCGAACGCCGTCATCCAGGGGCGCGGATCGTCCACGAACGGCAACTACAAGAACTTCCAGATCCGCACCGAGTCCCTCACGGCCGACGAGGCGGCCAAGCTGCAGACCGACCTGAAGGCGTCGGTCAAGGCCGACGCCTTCGGCGCCAAGAACGTCTCCGCCAGCTTCGGACGGCAGATCGCGAGGAGCGCGATCCTCGCGATCATCGTCTCGCTGCTCCTGATCGTCGGGTACATCTCGATGCGGTTCCAGTGGCAGTTCGCGGTTCCCGCGATCGTGGCCCTGATCCACGACGTCCTCATCACCGTCGGGATCTACGCCCTCCTCGGGCGGGAGGTGACGACCGCCACGGTCGCCGCGGTCCTGACCGTGCTCGGGTACTCGATCTACGACACGATCATCATCTTCGACCGGATCAGGGAGAACATCCCGCTGATGAAGCGGGGCTCGTTCAAGCAGATCACGAACGTCTCGCTGTGGGAGACGATCCCCCGGTCGCTCGCGACGACGTTCATCACGCTCCTGCCCATCATGTCGCTGCTCATCTTCGGCGGGGCGACCCTGAACGACTTCGCTTTCGCCTTGCTCGTCGGCATCACCTCCGGTGCGTACTCGTCGATCTTCGTCGCGGCTCCGCTGCTCGACTGGATCAAGGAGCGCGAGCCCGAGTGGGCGCGGCGCAGGGGCGAGACCGGCGAGGTGCAGTCGGTCGGCGGCGCCGTGCTCGTCGCGTCGGACGGGCCGGCGATCAGCCCCACCCCCGTCGTTGCCGCCGAGGCGGCTCCCGCGACGATGGCGACACCGGCTCCCGTGAGCTCGTCGGGGCGTGAGCGCCGCCGCGCCCGCCGTTCGAGCCGGCCACACGGCCGCGCCCGCTAGCCAGTCGACGCGGCGCTCCCGTGACCGGCCACGAGGCGCGGGCGCCGGGCCCGACGGCGTACACTGCTGCCATGGAAGAGAACGGCAGCACCGAAAGTCGCTCGCTCGAGCAGCTCCTGCTCGCTGGCCTGGGCTGGCTCTCGCTCACGGGCTCGGCCGCGGACGAGATCGCCGAGGACCTTGCCCACCGGGTCGGGGTCGAGCCCGACAAGATGCGCGGCGCCGTCCGCGACACCTTCTCCAGCTGGCGCAAGGAGGGGGAACGGCTCGGCTCGCTGCCCTCCGAGGCCTCCGACAAGGCGCTCCGGCGCCTCGGGCTCGTGCGCCGCGAGGAGGCGGACGACCTCGCGCTCCGGCTCGCCCAGCTCGAGCATCGCGTGCGCCTGCTGGAGAAGCCCCAAGAGAAGCCCGCCCAGGACTAGAGGGCTGGTCGCAGGCCCCGTTCGCGGCCAGAATGTGACGATGGCGACGGTCAGACCCCAGCGGCGGATCAGCCGCCTCTCGGAGATCGGCCGCGTGGCCACCCGCCACGGCTTCGGCTACCTGATCGACCGGCGGCGCGGCAACGACGACAAGCAGCTCGCCGACCGCGGCCGGCGCCTCCGCGAAATGCTCGACGAGCTCGGGCCGACCTTCGTGAAGTTCGGCCAGCTGCTCTCGACCCGGCCGGACGTGATGCCGCCGGACGTCATCGCCGAGCTGCGCAAGCTGCAGGACGACGTCTCGCCGTTCGCGTTCGCCGACGTCCGCCGCATGATCGAGGAGGAGCTCGGTCTCACGATCGAGCAGGCGTTCCTCTCGTTCGAGGAGGTGCCGATCGCGGCGGCCTCGATCGGGCAAGTGCACCGTGCGACATTGCCCACGGGCGACCAGGTCGTCGTCAAGGTGCAACGCCCGGAGGCTCCGCGCCAGATCGAGTCCGACCTGCAGCTGATGCGGTCTGCCGCCCGCGTTGTCCGCGAGCGCGTCCGCTCCCTCGACTTCATCGACTCCGAAGGGCTCGTGGACGAGTTCGCGCGCTCGATCCGCCAGGAGCTCGACTACCAGCACGAGGCGCGCAACGCCGAGACGTTCCGCCGGAACTTCGCCGGCTCGACCGACGTCGCCGTGCCGAAGGTGATCTGGCGCTACTCGTCCGCCCGGATCCTCACGCTCGAGCTCCTCGACGGCACCCAGTTCGCCGACCTCGACCTGGCTGCCTTCCCACCCGAGCAGCGCCGCGAGCTCGCCTACCGGATGACGGACGCCTGGATGACCATGATCTTCCGACACGGGTTCTTCCACGGTGACCCTCATCCGGCGAACATCCTGCTGCTCGAGGACGGGCGGATCGGCCTCGTCGACTTCGGCCTCGCCGGCAGGCTCAGCGACGAGGACATGACGCGGCTGACGCGCCTGTTCGTGGATGCGGCGACCGAGAACGTCGACGCGCTGCCGCGGCGCCTGTCCGAGCTCGGCCTGCGGTATCCGAAGGAGCGGGAGGAGGAGCTACGGGCCGCGATCGAGGAGCTGTTCTACCGCTACTACGGGGCCAGCATCTCCAGCATCGACCCGATCGAGGTGATCCGGGAGGCGCTCGACCTGATCTACTCCCTCAACCTGCGGCTGCCGACGCGGTTCGTGATCCTCGACAAGACGATCGCGACGCTCGGCGCCGTCGGGGTGGAGCTCTACCCGGACTTCAACGTGTTCGAGGTCGCCCGCCCGTACGCACGCAGCCTCCTGGCCGAGCGGTTCTCGCCACGTCGCATGTCGCTACGGCTGCAGAGCGAGGCGCGCGAGCTCGGGGGAATCGCACGGGAGCTGCCCTATCAGCTCCGCGACGTCGTCGAGCAAGCCCGCCAGGGGAGGTTCGAGGTGCAGATCCGGAACCCGGGCATCGACGACCTCACCTACCATCTCGACCACTCGGTCAACCGGCTCGCCGTGGCCCTGATCGTGCTGGGCGGGCTCGTGGGATCGTCCATCATGGGGGTGCTCACGACCGGCGGCCCCCACGTCCTGGGCGTGCACCTGATCGCGTTCGTCGGGTTTGTGATCTCGGGCATCTTCGGCGTCTGGCTCGTGTGGGGCATTGCCCGCTCCGGGAGGCTGTAGGCGGGGGCGGCCGCAGGGGGTCACGCACTGGGCCGGCCGAGTGCGTCCGCTCGCCGAGCCGCCCTACGAGAGAAGCCGCAGCAGCAGCGGCGCCAGCACGATCTTGAGGATCATCGCGAGCGGTACGACGGTCGCGTACCCGACGTTGACCTGGGTGTCGTCCTCGACCTGCTCCGACGCGTAGGCGAGCACGGCAGGCTGCGTCTGCATCCCCGAGACGATCCCGGTCAGCGTCGTCAGCGGGAGGCCGAGCACGAGCGTGCCGATCAGCACCGTTGCGAGCGACGCGGTCGCGGCCGCGGCGACCGCCGCCGCGATCACGCCTAGGGCCTGCAGGCTCAGGATCGTGTCGCCGAAGGCGTTGCCCGCATTGACCCCGATCCCTGCGAGGAAGAGCACGGTGCCGAGCTGCCGCAGGGTCAGGTTCGCGGAGTGCGGCAGCTGCCAGACGATCGGCCCGGTGCGCCCGATTGCGCCGAGCACGAGGCCGACGACGAGGGGGCCGCCGGCGAAGCCCAGGGCGAAGCTGCCGCCGCCCGGCAGCGGGACGTCGATCGCCCCGACGAGGAGGCCGAGCGCGACGCCGACGCTGAACGAGAGCACGTCGAGCTCCCGCAGCTCGCGGTAGGAATCACCGAAGTACCGCGCGATCTCCGTCATCCGCTCCGGAGGGGCGACCACGCGCACACGGTCGCCGAGCTCGAGCACGAGGCCGGGGGCTGCGACCATGTCGACGTCACCGCGGCGGACGCGGGTGACCGTGCCGCCATGGTGGGACTGCACGTCGAGGTCGGCGATCGTCTTGCCCGCGACGGCGCGGTGCGAGACGACGATCCGGCGGAAGTCGACGTCGCCCCGCTCGAGCTCGACATGCTCGGCGCTCTCGCGCCCGAGCCGGCCCACGGCCCGCTCGGCATCTGCGCGGGGGCCGACGACCGTGACGAGGTCGCCGGGGAGCAGCTCGACGTCCTCGTCGGCGACGAAGAGCCGCTCGCCGCGCTTGACGCGGCCGAACGTGACGGCGTCGCCGCTGCGGGCCCGCGCTTCCCCGAGCGTGCCGAGGCCGGGATGCTCGACGAGCGCCGTTCGCACGACGATCTCGACCCCGGTCGCCGTGGGCTCGTCCGAGCCCCGGCGCCGCGCGAGCGCGAACACCGCGAGCAGCGCGATCGTGACCCCGAGCGGGTAGCCGAGGGAGTACCCGACGAGGATCCGACCCGAGGCCGCGTCGAAGCCGCGGTCGGGCACGATCGTCTTCAGCGCCTCGAGGGACGCCGCCAGGGCGGGAGTGTTCGTGAGACCGCCGGCGTACGCCCCCGCCGTCGCCTCGGGGCCGAGGCCGACCACGAGGCCGACCGCCGCGACCGTCGCCGCTGCCGTCACCACGGCGACGAGGACGGCGACGTTCGCACCCACGCCGCGTCGCCGCAGCGCGGTCAGGAAGCCCGGCCCCGCCGCCAGCCCCACCGTGTAGACGAAGAGCACGAGGCCGAGCGTCCACAGCGGCCGCGGCACCTTCAGGTGCGGATCGGCCATGCCGAACGCGAGGCCCGCGAACAACACCGCCGCTACCCCGAAGCCGAAGCCCCCGACGCGGATGCGGCCGGCGAGGTATCCGACCGCCGCGACGACGAAGACGAGCAGGAGCGGGTCGTCGCGGAGCAGGCTCACGGCGCTCGGAGCCTATGCGACCGCCGCCTCGAGCCGTGGCCGCTCCCGACCGCGCCCGTCCCGACGGCTGGGGAGCAATCGTCACAGATCGGTCGCAAAGGACAACTGGTGCCGACGCGGGACCGGCTCTAGCCTGGCATCCATGCCCGCCGCCGTCCTCATCGCCGACCCCGACCCGCACGAGCCGGGCTACCTGCAGCGGAACCTGAGCTCCGACGGCTTCGAGGTCATCGAGGCCGGGTGGAGCGCGCAAGCGCTCGACATCGCCGAGCGGGCCCGGCCAGACATCGTGCTCGCCGGGGAGGCGGAGCTCTGCGCCCGGCTGCGCGCAGGCGAGCCGGGACGCCGCTGGGACCGCAACGTCCCCGTGATCGTGCTCACCGTGGCGGG
>Ga0209048_10005766_pt1 | contig 11669 bp, 13 predicted proteins | sample FrelakmetCRP12CR_FD_187146 | JGI IMG/M metagenome (GOLD analysis project Ga0209048, IMG submission 187146) | Freshwater lake sediment microbial communities from the University of Notre Dame, USA, for methane emissions studies - CRP12 CR (SPAdes)... | ecosystem: Environmental > Aquatic >... | reverse complement strand
ACTAATAACCCCGTCCGACTTGCATGTGTTAGGCACGCCGCCAGCGTTCGTTCTGAGCCAGGATCAAACTCTCAAAATTTTTTCTGGCAATACTCAAAACTATTGAAGCTTGCAGTCACTTTACCACGCACTTAATTAGCTGATTATCAAAGAACGAGTAACCATAATAATCAAAAGAGATGACACGTGTCAACCCCTTTTTGACTTTTTCAGAAATAGCATGCGATGAACAAGAGCCCGCTGATATTGCCGCGATTGTGCATGTGTTCATCTTTACTCATAAAAGGAAAATCTGTTATAACATCCAACGGGCGATTAGCTCAGTGGGAGAGTGCTTCTTCACACATCTGTCCATCGCTTTACAATTAATGGCAAAACCTTTATATATCTTTATAAATCATCACATTTACCAGAATCACAGGGCATAGCCTTTTATAGCCTTTTTTATAGCCTTTTCCCTTTTTTTTCGCGCCCCTACTGCAGAAAAAGCGTACAGCAGTATGTTACGCCATTCATGCCACCGATTCCGTTGCAATGTTACCACCTGTTTAAGTGCATGCGTCCCGCTCTTGCCGAGATAGAGCTGAACTTCGAATTGAAATATGCACCGAGATTTATTTCCTGAAACAAACAACCTTTAAACCTGCAAAGATGGTATCACTTAAAAGCAGAAATAAATACAATAGAAACTGTATTTTTTAACTCATGCAAGGGAAAACCTGCATATGAATCAGACAAAGGCTTACCTTTCTCCGTCTTTTTTGCAGAATGATTTCTTCATCATTTGTCCTCCACGGCGGGAGCAATATCCAAGAGGAAATGGAAACCGTCGATTCGGCTGGCAATAATCCGAGTAATGCTGTTTTGTCAGAGAATAGGATGTAAGCTTTTGCGTCAGAACCCAGGTCCCTGAGCCGGACACAGCAGATTTTCTCTGAGCCCGGAAATCCTGGCTGCGCCGGTTGCCTCGACGGGTTTATAATTAATGTCATAACCGTGTTTTTCAAAGGATAATTTTAGGTCCTTCTGCTCTTGTGATGTAAAAGAAGCGTATATTTTTATTACCTCTTCGCGGGAGCGCTTCTCGCAGAGGGCTGCGTAAAGACTTTCCCTCTTTTTGCCAGACAGCTCAGTTGACTCGACAATTTTTCTGAAGTCATTTGTATCGCAGAGCATGTGGATTAGTTTCTCGTCATTGCTGTCAAGAAACGCACTATAACAATCCCCGGATACAAGAAATGTTGTCGCGCAACTGCATAGAAAGAGCGCGACTATACCCATGATGGATATAGCCAACACTGCAATAGGGCTATGATGGCTCATAAAGCCTTCTGTTAGCTGGGATTGCTGAAGGCATCCCGCACTGCGATATCAGCGGCATAATAATTGTCATCCGTACTGCCATTGTTTGAATCGGATCTCATGATCCACTCCCCCTTTGCTTGTTTCCTGGCAATACATTCCCTCTTTAACAGCTTTATCTATTATCTAAGTTTCCCCTTTTATTTGGTTTCATGAATAGCGGGGTAGCTTCTGATAAAACTTTCATTGGTTGCTTCAAACGATTTGTCCCTTTTGTATTTCATGGGTCATTGTCTTAGAAGATGCTATATCTGAGCCAAATCGATTTTACGCCCTTTAAGTTGTTCCTAACATTGTATAAACCTCACTTTGCGGTCATCGAGTTGAGCGCGAATTACCGCAAGAAACATTGTTTCCTTGCTTTTCTCGATGGGAACAAGTATCACTTCTTTCGGAAGAGTCTGAAAAATACACGCCCCCCTGCATATATCGCTGAAGTCAGAGCGATAAGACAGAAAAAAACAACAACACCCATTCCACAAGGAAAGGCCATCGACAGCGCGAGGCCTAGCAGAAGCACGATGATCAATAGATAACTTTCTGGAAGCCTGAAATACGTCTCCTTAGCTGTGCCCGGCAGATATCCGTCTTCTTTCAGGATAACCTTGTCATGTTCCAGATCCCAATATGTCCCTCTTGTTACTTTATGTCCACCCTTGAAGAGAAACATTTTTCACTCACTCTGTTGATGAAGCTTCTACGTGGCAATTCCTTTTCAGACAATCACCTATAAATTAAGTATAGACTTTTTCACATTATTTCGGAGGCTAGCATTGCCTTGTCGATGTCGCAATTTCACCAATTCTCGATTCATCTCAGCTAGCCATGCGCGCATGGCTGTGAATATTCATATATCAAAGAAGTTGTGCATTCATCTCTCGGTGTTGTGAGGTCTATTCCATCTGCCGCTGGCCGGTCGGGCAAAAATTAGGCTCTAACAAGCCTTATTTTTTATACCCAAGTAGTACATTAGAACTTTTTGAGGTATAATCGAGATAAAATATTCTTACAATTTCCTTATGAAACAAATTAGTCCTGAAAAATTCCAGTCACGCAAAAACAAATTCCTTTTCGGCAGTACCGCTGCCATAATCACTAACCTAGGATTAATTGCTGGCCTCTTGTCGAGCTCTAATGCCAAGGTCAATATCATCGGCAGCATACTTGTCATTGCCATCGCCGATAATATTTCCGATACGCTTGGCATTCATATTTATCAGGAGGCAGAAGGCTTGAAAGCAAGAGAAGTCTGGCTTTCTTCTCTGACGAATTTTGTTTCACGGGTTTTTGTTTCAATGCTGTTTGTTCTTCTTATAGTTGCTTTACCGCTCGAATCAGCCGCCATTTATTGCCTGATTCTTGGCTTGCTTATTATCTCATTCATCAGTTATTTTATCGCTAAGTACAGGGGAACAAATCCCTATTTTTCTGTGTTGGAGCATATCGGGGTAGCTATCTTTATAATTATATTGAGCAGGATCTTAGGCAATTTTGTCATCAGCCAATTCCATCGTTAATCAGTGAATGCTTCAAACAGGTTCCAAGAGCGTTTCCTCTGTGGCGCTTAAACACAGCACTTCTCTCTAAACCCAGTTCTAATTGCGTGAGCTGGCTAGCTCCGTTAAAAACAAGGCTGTATCAAGCCCCGTTTATTTCTGGCAAGTCACATTCGATCTGAGAAAGTCAGATGAGTTGACAGATATAAAATACTGCGCCAGCATGGGTTTATCGAATACCAACCAAATGAGAGGGTTATTCATGAAAAGAAAACAGAGATTAACTAGACAGCAATGCAAACTCAACGCGATATGACTATTGTTGGTATAAAAAAGATTAAATCTCTGAAATGGTTACGATTGCAAATAAACACTTTTCTGACATGCCTATAAATGGATACTTATAGGTAGAGCCGTCAAAATGGCCATCAATAGTATGGGGCGAAAGATTCAGGGGCCAGAGAAAGGCCTGGCGGCAACACTCCTTCCTCGAAACGCCAGTGTCATCAGTGAAAAGCGTTTATTTGTTGATTAATTAATCGACTGACTTGAAGGTTCTTTTGTTGAAATACAGTTGCCTGCTAGGAAGGTGTATCTTTATAGGAAGTGTTGGGTAACTTGAAAGAATTGCTCTGCTTAGCGGGAAGTGATTGACACTTTATTTCATCACACCCCCGTGACATGAAATAAAATACCAACTCCACAACACTGACATATCTGTTGCAAATAGAAATAGCGATACAATTAATGCAACATAAACCGATGTGCTATTGCAATCTATTTTATAGATATCAATAACATATAATTCGGCATGATATATGCTCATTAAATACCGGCGATGTCAGACTGCGCAATGAATGGAGGTCATCATGAAAAGATTTACCCAGAAGATTGATAATTTGTTTGCAGCGATTACTTTTGCGGAGGCTGGCGAATTCAAGACAGCGAGGGAGTATATGAGAGAGGAAGACCGGCCTCGTCAGAGTGTCCGGGTTATTCCCTCTGTTAGACCGACAGTGCAGCTAAGGGCATCGGGCTTAAGAAGGAAGTAACAGGCGCAGATAGCCGCAATCAAAGATCTGGCACGACAGATCCATAGGGCACGAATTCCCGCTCAAGAACCGGAGCCGATTGAATCGATTTCCTTCGACCGAAGCCCACACATATTCTCAGGTTGGTGCAGATAACTGAGGTTTCACGTCCTTTCTGCGATTCTATTGCAGAGGGGACCGTCTTTTCACTTCTTCTTCTCAAGGCTCATCTCGCCATGAAGTTCAAAGGAGTCTGGTCCCGTCAACAAATATTCACCTTTCAAAAACAGTTCCCCATCCTCTTTTTTATACAATAGCAAATTATCAGTCCTTCCCAGACTCTCGACAATGATCAGGTTGCCTTTTATAGTTACAACACCTGGGAACGTTCTTAGACCAAAATGACAGGACATTTCATTTCCTGAAAATGTCGCAGTAACTTTTCCATTTTGGTCATATTTTTTTTCGTGACTCCATACACCTTCCCAGTAACCTTGCAGGTCGTCGAGGGTTGGGTTTTTCACTTCCTCCATCGTTGCCGCCAATGCAGGGGTTGCCAGCAGGGTGACTGACAGAATTGTCAGTATAAGAAATAAAATATTTTTCATTCATTGGCTCCTTTAGATTTAGATTCTGCATCTAGGATGGATCATAAAAGTATCATCACCCTTTTTGGGCACCTACCTTCCAAAGGTTAGAATTAATATAGTAAATACGTGCTACCTTAAGCGCGTGGGTTAAGATCAAGTACGGAAACCAATAGGCCCAGAGCACAATTAAGGACAACGGGTTATAAATAAGTATACCAACAAGCATGTAGGAATAGATGCTCACATATCTTCCCCTTATCCGGTTGAAGGTTGTTTCACTTATATTTCAAAAGTATAAACTACAGTTAACCTGTAAAATAAGGGCGGATATAATATTTTATAACCAAAGCCAATATGCATATCACCTTACAGGAGCTGTAGGTTTTTATGTCTAAAAAAGTTAGAAGCTCTGAGGAATTCCAGAAAATCCTAGATAGTTTAATTAGCTTACCAACAGACGCTTATATACATGTAAATCTTCACATGGACCTTACAAGGGCTGTAAACGATTTTGCTTAAGAGTACAGTCGATCTCCTACCTTCTGGTCATTAACTTTTCAAGCTCACTTAGATTCAGCAATGTTTAACCTCTGCAGGGTCTATGATCAACATGCATCAGCTGCGACTTTTCAACTTGCTCCACACTATTAAAAAGAACCTTTAGGTTTTTGATTTTGACGGGTTCGGAAAAAGGCTAAAGGATAAACCTCAGGAAGTGAAAGATTCGGAGATACAGAAACCCTGTTTGTCCAGAGAAAAGAGCGCTATCAAAGAAGGCAAGCAACCAGAAATCAAGCGCATAGTGAAGCATCCCTTTTCACGATCTCCCACACACCCTTGCATCTCATGTGATTATGGCAGGGGTGATCTTACAACAATAAATGAGCTTTTAGGTCATTAAGGATATCAAAATGACCCTTAAATATGGGCATCTTGCACCATCCCATAAAGTAAGAGTCGTTGTATCCTGAATAATAAATTGGATACAATGCCTACTGCACAAAAAGTGCACAGTTTGGCCATGTGAGGTTGACAAAGATGTGTGGAAAAGTGCTATTTTATCTGAGATTACGGGCGATTAGCTCAGTGGGAGAGCGCTTCCTTCACACGGAAGAGGTCGAGGGTTCGATACCCCCATCGCCTACCATTCACACAATTGAATTATAGGGATATTTTAATTTGAGACTTCGGATAAATACCGGCTTCTTTTCTTTTTTTTTCAGTAACATCCTACATTACAATGCGGGTTTGTGAGACACACCCCAAACCCTTCATACGCCATTCATACGGGGTTCATAAATGCGGCATTACATCTCCTAATAAGGCATGACATAATTTCAGCATATTAGGACTCCGAAAATAGCAATATACGTCTTTCCCCTACCTCATACGGTATATTTTCCGGCAGGCTCATTTCTAGATATTGACATTTCAGACTGTCATTTAACCAAGTATGATCTTGACGAATATCGACTTATTGAGAAATCCAGCCTCTCCATTGAGGATTCGAAGACGCCGGAAATACTATATGGTGCCATCAAGGGTAAAGGTGCTTTCCGGAGATTCAGGGATGCTCTCCACAGGTTTCATCTTACTGACCAATGGTAAGCATACAGGGATGATGCAGTTCGACAAATCGCAATCGACTGGTGTGAAGTGAACGAAATAAAATGGCAAGATTGATGATGATATTCCGAGTCGACAGGTAAAAGAGACAGAAACAAAATATAGAGATATCACCCTGATTATCTTCACTTTGGAAGTCTGATTAAGACTGTTGAATTCGGAACGTAATTATTGGGGTCCGGTTTTACCCACTGACGAAGTACTTCCAGAAAAGAGATATAAAAAGAATTGACAGCGAGATAAACAGGAAACCCCTCACCGTGTTATTGCCCATTTTTATTGCAAGGCTGCTGCCCAGATAGTTTCCCGCCACGTTAGCTATTGCGAGTGGCAGCCCCAGAAGAAAGATTATCTTTCCTTCTATGAGAAATATCGAAAGAGCCCCGATATTCGAAGCTAGGTTAAATGCCTTAGCTGTCGCCGAGGCACGGATCAGGTCAAGGCCGACAAGCAGGTAAAAAGCCATTATTAGAAAGCTGCCTGTACCCGGCCCGAAAAAACCGTCGTAATAGCCTATCATAAAACAGATCGGCGGTACCTTTATATACAAATCTCTCGGTGAGATATCATCTACAGAGGCCCGTTTTTTTTTAGGAAGGAATAAGCTCAGTAGAGACAGCGGCAGAAGTCCTACGATAATCTTGCCCACCATTTCGTTCTGGAAGATAAGGATAGTCTTTGAGCCCAACAAGGAGCCGGATAGGGAAAACAGAATCCCGGTTGCGGCTATCCGCCAAACCACCTTCTTGTGACGCACGAAATTCACAAAGGCGACGCTGGTCCCCATAGTACTTGCAAACTTGTTGGTCCCTAGCACTGTCTGAGGCGGAACCCCCGCAACTAGCAGCGCCGGAATCAGCAAAAGTCCCCCGCCACCTGCGATGCTGTCTATGAAACCAGCCAGGACCGAAACCGCAGAAAGGGCGGCTGCTATCATTGTCATATTTACGTCCACCGGTTCCCCTAGTCCCGAAGTACTCTGCGATTCAAAATGTCCCCAAATAAAAGGGCCCCCTCAACTAAGAGGGAGCCTGCCAAGTTTATGATACCTTAACGACGTTGATCGCTTTAGGTCCTTTGGAGCCCTTTTCAGTATCGAAGGTCACTTTGTCGCCTTCGGCAAGGCTCTTGAAGCCGTGGCCCTGGATGAATGTATGATGCACAACATAATCGAACCGGCCTCCACCAGTTATAAATCCAAATCCTTGCTGTCCTTGGACCACTGCACTGTACCATTCTTCATCGGCTTTCCCCTTGAAATTTTATAGGGAAGCTTTGAGATTCTTGCCAGCAGTGAATTTGACCGTCTTGCTCGCTTTGATCTTAATCTCCTGTCCGGTCTTTGGATTCCTGCCTTTTCTGGCTTTTCTCTTTGCTAACGAAAAAGTCCCAAATCCAACAAGTGTAAGCTTGCCATCCTTCTTTGTGGTTTCAGCAACTGCCTCACCAAAAGACCTGAGAGCTGCCTCTGCCTGAGACTTAGAAATCCCTGCGTCCCTTGATAGCTGCTCTACGAGTTCTGCTTTGTTCATATTTTTTTTCTCCCGTAAGGGTAAGTGATGCCAAAAGTATACCACAAATGCCTTCTGCCTAAGCATTCTGCTTTTCCAAGAAGATCCTGTAAATATCAGATACAGCCTTGACGGAAGATATAACTACTCCAGTGCCGCCAGTGTAATGAATGTGATGATTTCCGAATAAAATCTATTGTGGCCACTTCTTCGGATGTCTATTGTGTAACGAGATCATTGCTTCACATTAGTTGATGAATAACATGTAAAGGATTATACTTTGTGAACATTAACTCAAGTTAAGAGAAGGAGGAGAAATGGAATATGATCTTCTTATAGACACTTATGAGACAGAACGACTAAAAACCCTCAGTGTTTGGAGCACGTTCATGGATGATGATCTTTCAATTCGCCCTCATCCATTGGATAAAAGAGACAGAAATGCCCTCGAACATATGGTGCATCAGTGTTTGAGTGAAAATAAGTGGTTTTGCAATATGTTCGGTATTGATGTTGGAGCGCCTCCCTTGCCTGATCAGGAAACACGCATTGAGTTTATGAAAAGGTATGCTGAAGATAGTGGAAAGAGGTTCGCCGCTCTTAAGAAGAAAGATAAGGCATGGTGGGAGACTGAGGTGTCTTTTTTTGATGTTACAAGAACGAGAGCTTGGATAATGCTGAGAAGGATAACACACACTGCGCATCATCGGGCGGAGCAGGGAGTTTTGCTTAGGCTGTTAGGGAGAAAAGTCTATAGTGTATACGGACCGTCGATCGATTCAGGATGTTTGCCTGAAAACGGAGCCGTTACCATATACCCGTATCATGACGTCGAATCTCTTATTGAAGGAGAGTCAGCAGGGGGGAAGAAAGCGAAATTGCCGGGACCTGGAGATAAGCCATGCACAGAGCGTCCGGATTGTTGAGAAGAAGCCTAATCAGAATTACAAAAAATGCTTTTTTTTTTGCACCATGCAAGGGTGCACTTCAACTGCAGCTAAAGGTCTCTAGAATATCCGATTCCGTCACAATTAATGTGAAGACCTGCCGCTCAAATGGATACGCTCTGAACCTTGATTTGGAAATTTCTTGCAGTATGATAATTGCCGACTGTACCCTTTCTCATTGCCAGAAATTTGACGATCTCAATTTGCATGTCGGAGTCTTCATGGCATCCATATCGAGGCTGCGACTTAGTCGCCACAAAAATCTTTACCGCCTGTCGTACCAGTAGATCGATGATTATGAAAATAATCTATCGCGACCGTCTTGTGGAGTTGGATCTTGTAACGCGCAGCGATTTGCGTCGATAAGCAATCGGGGGGTCACCCAAGAAAGCTTGATTTCCATATTTTTTTTGCGTTGTGATGACTGCCAGCTGTACCCTCCATCGTTGCCAGAAATTGGACAATTGCAATAACATGTCGTTATCCACATAGCAGTCGCGTCAATGCGGATGCCGCGACTTATACATATCTGAGTTAGGATCGCCGGTAGGCCAAGATCTATTCTCACAGAACAAACCCCACACGGCCTTGGAGGATTGTGAAGTCCATCTGTGTACTTTTCCTTACGGGAGGACGTTCACAGTCTGTGAACTAAGGAGAGTTGGATTCGCACAGACTGTCCTTATTGTCTTGATTTCTAACGGTACCGAAACAAAATCCGGCAGTTCGTTCCTGTAAAGAAGTGTAATGTTAAGGGAGAGTCATGCCCTGAAAAACCTCGCATTGCCGGCACGTCTTCATCTTCTCCTGCCAGCTTCCCTGCGCCTGTCCCTTGCAGATCGTTCCATTGACGAACCAGCAGAAACGTCCAAGGTCGAATTCCCACGCAGGGCAGCTTCGTCTTGTCTCCAGGGGACACTTCTGTATCACCCAGCAGGGTCTGCCTTTCTTACGCGGCGACTTCTTCAGGGCGAGCAGGAACAGGAGCTGACGCTCAACATGTACCGGAATGTTCCGCCACCCTTGCTCAAAACTCTGCACTGCTTTTATAGAGTCGCCCAGAAGCCGTGCCAACTGGCTCTGGCTCTTTCCGAGATAACGGCGGATGTCAGAAAATTCTTCTTTCTTCATTTCTGGATCACCTTCTTATTACTTCTAATTATACCACTGAGTGGTACTTCCTGGAATTCGGCTTCACGAGGCATGTTTGATGTAATACCCCGAATATTGGTAGATCTTCCAGAAATATCCAGTTTTCAGAGAGGGCAGGACCCCCGTGAGAGCAGCTGTTGTGAGAGCAGCTTGACAATGCTACCACAATGTGGTATATAAGAATCAGGGGGTGTGCATGCTGCCACCCCTTAAAGTGCGTCAAGTGAGGTTCAAAAAGGCTTATCTGGAGACGGCCTGTGCGGGTACGTTCATTGCGTACTAAGGGCAACAGTAAAGGGTCGTATACCGCGGCTCAACTGTTTAGTGAGAAATCGTGTGCACTTAGTGTTGCGAGGAGGTGTTTTTATGGGCACGATTGGAGATCTCATAAGGGCAAAGGGTGGGGAGAGTTGGTCAGTGCCGCTCACGGCGACTGTGTATGAAGCGCTGGTGAAGATGGCCGAGAAAGACATTGGGGCTCTTCTCATTACTGAAGAAGGAAGGCTGGTCGGCATCTTTTCCGAGCGAGATTATGCACGCAAGTGTATCCTAAGAGGAAAGGCCTCAAAAGATACGCTAGTTGCAGAGTTGATGACGAAGTCGGTGGTCTGCGTAACTCCAAGGGATACCCTTGAGGATGCCATGACCCTGATGACGTCTAACAACATACGTCATCTTCCCGTTATGAGCAACGATGATGTGATCGGTGTCATAACGCTTGGTGACGTTGTCAAGAGGATCATATCGGACCAGAACTTTACTATCGATGAACTCGAGAACCACTTCTTGGGGGGGTATGGATCTTAGGGCAATTGCAAGAGCCAATGACTCTCGATTAATCAAAGTGTATTGCGTTCCGTCATTACGCATAAGCGTTTGTTTCCGGAAAAAACCTTATGCCTATGACGAGAACGTTGACTTATAGCTATTATTAATTTGTTCTCAGTAGGGCTTGTGATATAAAGAGCTCGTTGTCTGTTAATCGAGGACGGGTTAGCGGTTATGACTCTTGAGTGGGAATATTCTCAAATTGCTGAGAGGGCAATAAATTTAGATACCTGCGCCTTACAGATTTCGCCCTGAAACTAAGATTGTCACCTTTCTGTCATGAACGAGGAATACAACCGGGACCCTTGCTCATACAAAATCGTTTTCCCTGCGACGTAGCTAGTACCAATTATACGTCGACTCTACAACAATCCCCTCAATCTCAGTCCTAAAATGATTCAGTGTCTCACTGATTAGCTCCCAATCGTTAGGCAGCTTTTTTTTTAAAGACCCTTTTGCCTTCCTCATCGATGATTCCCAAATATGAATTGCTTGAATGAAGATCAAAACCGATGTATAATCCCATACGGCACCTCCTAAGGTTAAGATTCGTCTCTTTCCCTTAAGCATATCAGCTGATGATATGCTCAGGAGGTGCCTCCTGGTGATTATCAGGTGAAGCAGGTCGTCTATAAAAACAGTTACCCCTGTCGATTCTCGGTGAAGCCAAGCAAAATATCCAAACGAGGGAATCGTCATATGAGACGCATCACCCATATAATGACACTCGGTCCAATAAAATCTGACAATATATTCAGAGAATATTATCTTAGAAGGATAGCCGAAGGATTACCAAAGATGAAGGCATTAATGGCGACTTCTCACAAGCTAATAAGAGTGATCTTCTCTATGCTTACACACAGAATGCCATTAAAAAAAAAGGTGGCTGCTGTATAGTTGACTTATAATCTCGATATCGCCAACCGAGGTCGAGACGCTTGATTTCTTTCGGAAGTCGAGACCAGCGCTCGTTGGCAGAGAACGATTGTGCCACCGACAAGTCGACACTTAAGACGTCTCGTCGAAAGTCTTGAATGTCGAAAGAAACTAACATTCTTTATCTAATATTCCTTCGCAGGTCAATTCAGAGTCTGAGTAACCTCTTGGCTAGGATCGCCTCCGTCGC
>Ga0209048_10005765_pt1 | contig 11671 bp, 9 predicted proteins | sample FrelakmetCRP12CR_FD_187146 | JGI IMG/M metagenome (GOLD analysis project Ga0209048, IMG submission 187146) | Freshwater lake sediment microbial communities from the University of Notre Dame, USA, for methane emissions studies - CRP12 CR (SPAdes)... | ecosystem: Environmental > Aquatic >... | reverse complement strand
CCCCTTTTTAGAGGCTTTGGGGAACGTTAAACCCCAAGAAATAAAGGATGTTACTTCTAACCAGTTGAATTTATTCCATTAACGTTGGGACAGTAGTGAAGAGGAATATAGTTTTTAATTATATATATGGAGGCATTCCTATGGAGAAGAAGATGAATCGTCGGGCTTTTCTTAAGGTTTCTGCAGCAGCGGGGGCTACTACAGTGGTCTCTGGCTTTCCAACCTTCTTACGTGCCCAGCCTCCAGAGATTAAAATCGGATCGATCCAGCCGGTAACAGGAGTTATCTCCGATATCGGAATCTCGATGAGGAGAGGAAATCAGCTGGCCGTTGAAAATATAAACGCCCAGGGCGGCATTAAGTCAATGGGTGGGGCAACGTTGAAACTCTTATTGGCGGATACCGAAGCAAAAGAAGAGATGGCTCGTTCAGAAACAGAGAGGCTGATCAAAGAAGGAGCGGTCTGTCTGGTCGGTCCATTTCTCAGCGGCAACGCGATGACCATTGCCACGCTATGTGAACAAAGAGGGATCCCTTTCGTAATGGATGTGGCGGCTGCTGATGATATTACTCGAAAAGGTTTCAAATTCACCTTCAGGGTATTTCCCATTTCTAGCAACTTCGCCAATAACATGCTTCTCTATATGGGCCAGATCATGAAGGAGAAGAACATTAGCAAGATCAAGGGGGTTGTGACGAACACGGGAGATCTCTTTGGTCGCGTTCAAGGAGCCACCTTCCTCAAGTTCCTCAAGGAGAAAAATTTCCCTATCGAGGTGCTGGGCCATATCGAATATCCTCTTGAGATTCAGGATCTGTCCGCAGAAGTCTCAAAGATCAAAGCTCTGAAACCAGATGTTCTTTTCCCTGTGGCAAGGCCTGGAGACGCTAAATCGATGATCCGGGAACTCTATAAACAGAGGGTAGAGCTCCAGGGGATTATCAGTCCAGGAAACCCGGGATGGTATGACCCGGAATTCATTCGGGATATGAAAGCCCTTTCTGACTATATTATGAACAATGTGCCCTGGTACAACCCTCAGGGGAAGATGTATAAGCAGGTGAATGCTGAATTTTCGAAGAAGTATCCAGGCAAATATATCGACACCAATTCAGGATATGCGTATTTAGGTGTGTTGGTCATTGCAGATGCCTTAGAGAGAGCGAAGTCAACAAAACCGGAGAATATTGTTGCTGCTTTGAGAAAGACCTATTTGAAACAGGATTTGATGGTTGGAGGAGCAGTCACTTTTGATCAAAGGGGTGACAATGTCAATGCCGACTCGGCCATGGTCCAGATCATCGAAGGTTCCATCAAAGTGGTGCTGCCCCAGAAGGCAGGCGAAGCCAAATACGTCTATCCTATGCCAAAACAGCTCTGGGAACGAGGGATGTAGAAAGATGATGGTCTGGGGATTGACTGTCGTAAAAGGGGCAAGAGGGGTATTATTAAAGGTTGACAACTGATTCAAAGTTTGAGAATATAAGGTATCTTTTTAAGGGGGAAATAAGTTAATCAATCATAAGAAAGGAGGGATTTAAGGGAGAACCTTAGAAGCATTACAATAGTCAAACTAATTTTAGGAGGTGAAATAAAATGAAGCGAATAGTTAACATGAGCAGTCTAACATTAATCACAGCATTTTTAGCCACCCTGCTTATTCTGCTTCCTTGTAACGCAAGTGCCCAGAAGCCCATCAAAGTAGGGGTGATTGACACCTATTCGGGACCACCGGCAGTCTTTGCCGACGATGCTTTAAACGGTTTTAAACTCGCCTTAGTTGAAATCAATAAAAAAGGTGTTCTGGGGACTAAGATTGAATTTACCCCTCGTGATGACAAGTGGAAGGTAGACGTCGGTTTGAGCGTGGCCAAGGAATTGGTGATGAGAGAGAACGTGGATCTCATTGTTGGCACAATTAGTAGCTCTGTAACCGTCGCTATTTCGGATTATATGAAAAGTGAGAAAGTGCCCTTTATCGTCTGGATCTCAAAGAGCGAGCACATTACGGGGTCGAAGGGACACCGGTATGTCTTTTCTACTGGTGAAAATACGGCAATGGCCGGGAAAGCTGGCGGGAGTGCCTTAGCCAAGAAGCCCTACGTCAAATATTGGATTGCCGGGGACGATTATGAATATGGTCATGCCATAGCTGATGCCATCTGGCGTAATCTTAAGGCACTGAAGCCGAGTGCAGTAAAGGCCGGTGAGACGTGGTGGAAGACGGGTGAGCCTGATCTTATACCTTATTTCACATCTGTGATGGCGGCCAAACCTGATGCATTAATCGTTTGCGGCGGGGGCGCCACGATGGCTAATTCCCTGAAGGCATGCAAGACCACTGGGATTAATGAAAAGATTCCAGTTTTTATGCACACCGCAACAGACCATGCCGTTCTCAAACCACTCGGTCTTGAAGCCGCACCTGAAGGTGTGATGGGTACGATGGACTATCATTTCTACTATCCTGAGACCCCGGCCAACAAAGCCTTTGTCAAGGCCTTCCAGGATGTTTATGGAGCCCCTCCCGGATTCCCGGCTTTTCACGGTTACATCACTGCCCATTTCATTGCTGAAGCCTATAAGAAGGCAGGCACCGTCGATAAAGAGAAATTCATCAATGCCCTTGAAGGACTGGTGATTGATAGCCCCGCGGGCAAATTAGAGATGAGAGCATGCGATCATCAAACTGTCCTCCCCATGTACCTGGGTGTCACCAAGAAAGTGCCTCAATATAACCACCTTATTTCAAGTAACATCGTGACGCTGACCGGTAAGGACGTTATGCCGAGTTGCGAGGAAATCATGAAGGCACGGGGAAAATAATAGCTTTCAGTGGGGCGGAGGCTGGGTTTGCAGCCTCCGCCTTAGTTTAGGAAGGGAAGCAGTCACGGTGGATCTTTCAGCATTTGGTGGTCAATTTTTAGTGGGCCTGAGCCGGGCGATGATCCTGTTCGTCGTTTGTGGTGGATTAAGTTTTGTCCTGGGCGTGCTCCGGGTTCCCAACATTGCCCATGGCTCCCTTTATATGATTGGAGCCTTTGCCACCTTTACCGTGACGAAACTGATTGCTGGCTCCGTCGGTTTCTGGATTGCTTTGATTGTGGCCCCCCTGCTGGTAGCTCTGGTCAGCTTAATTGCAGAGCGGGCACTGTTCTGCCATCTCTACCAAAGAGAACACCTGATGCTTCTTTTATTTACCTTCGCTCTTTCACTCATCCTCGGTGATCTGGTTAAGATTGTTTGGGGTGCAGAATACAGGTCGGTTTCACCCCCTGCCTTACTCAAGGGCACCCTCTCCGTCTTTGGGGCATCGCTGCCCCGCTACAATCTGTTTCTTCTCATTATCGGTCCCCTGGTAGCTGTGGCCCTTTGGCTTTTTACGAACAAGACGAAAATAGGAAAGATCTCCCGCGCAGCAGCAGTTGATAGGGAAATGGTGGGTGTACTGGGAATTAACGTGAGCTGGGTATTTGCTGTGGCCTTCGTGATTGGATGTTACCTTGCGGGAGTTGGTGGGGCCCTGGTTGCCCCAACGGCGAGTATCGTGATTGGGATGGATCATTCCCTCATCATCGAAGCCTTTCTTATTGTAACAATCGGCGGATTGGGCAACATGTGGGGTGCCCTGGTGGGGTCTCTTATCTTTGGCGTGACCCAATCTCTGGGCATATTGATTTGGCCACAGTTCGCTATCGTTTTCCCTTATCTGGCTGTGGTCATTGTCTTACTGCTGAGGCCGAAAGGATTGCTTAAAGCGGTCTGGTAAACCCCGTTAGAAAGGGTAGGGCTTTAACATACAATTAGGAATTCATATTCTTTTTTATCATCCCTGCTTGAAGGGAAGGGGCCTTCTAACGGGGTAAAGAGGAGAGAAAATTGTTTAATGAAGTGATTCGTTCGAAATGGTTTGGACCTTCGATCGTTATTTTTCTTATCCTGTTTATTTTACCGTCCTTCATTCCAAGATTTTACACCTATATCCTCGCTCTCATCTTTGTGACCTCCCTGCTGGCGATGAGCCTTAATCTGGTTGTGGGCCATGGTGGCCTATTTCAGTTTCATCATGGTGTTTTTTATGGAGTAGGCGCCTATACCGTCGCCTTGATGCTGAAAAAAACTTCACTGCCCATGTGGACTGGTTTTATTGCCGGGCCGATTGTAGCAGCAATGATGGGCCTCATCATTGGCTGGCTTTGTGTCAGGCTGAGTCGACTCTACTTCGGGATGCTGCAGATCTCTTTAGGTTCATTGATTTGGGTCATTGTTTTTCGGTGGTATAGTTTTACAGGGGGTGACGATGGCATTCCCGGCATACCCATGCCTTCGTTGCTTTCTTCTTCGAAAAATTCTTATTACTTTATCCTAATCATCCTTGCTATTTGTCTAATTCTTATGTACATGATTTTAAAATCTCCCTTTGGAAGTACCCTTCAAGCAATTCGGGATAATCCACAGCGTTGTGAAGCAATTGGCATCAACGTCAGGCGTCATCAGCTCATTGCCATTGTCATTGCCACCTTCTTCGCGGGAATCGCTGGTGTTCTTTTTGTGGCGCTGGAACGGTCTGTTTTTACTGACCTGCTGTTTTGGACTTTGTCCCTTGAGATATTCATCATGTGCCTTTTGGGAGGATGGTTTACTTTTGCCGGTCCCATATTGGGAGCAGCAATCATGGTTGCTTTAAGAACTTTTGTCGGCATTTTTACGGAGTACTGGACTTTGATTTTAGGGATCATGCTGATCCTGATTATTTTCTTCTTGCCAGAAGGCGTGATGGGCTATCTCGAAAAGATATTTAAACGTCGGACCAGAGAAGAAGCAGGGGGAGGCAACCGATAGATGTTGCAGGTAGACTCAGTTGTTAAATCATTTGACGACTTTAAGGCAGTGAACGGAGCAAACCTTGCTGTTGGTAAGAGTGAGATCGTGGCGGTGATTGGTCCCAACGGCGCTGGTAAGACTACTTTGTTTAACCTCATCACTGGCGCGCTGAAGCGGGATAGAGGGAGAATTATTTTTAAAGACGAAGATATTAGCGAATTGCCCCCTTACGAAATCTGCAAGAAAGGAATTTCCCGATCCTATCAAATTGTGAACATCTTTCCTCGACTGACTGTGTTCCGAAACGTCCAGGTAGCTGTCTTGTCACAGCAAAGAAGGAGTAATCAGCTCTTCCAACCAGCCAAGAATATGGTCGTAAAGGAGACGAGCAACCTTCTGGAGAGTGTAGGGCTTTTAGATAAGGCTCAAAGCGTAGCTGGTTCGCTCTCCCATGGTGACCAGAAAATACTGGAGATAGCCATTGCCTTAGGGAATGAACCAGAGCTATTGATTCTGGATGAGCCGACTGCTGGCATGTCCCCTGAAGAGACATCAGCCACCATGGAGCTCATTAAGCGATTGGCACAGATGCGGGGGTTAACCATTTTATTCTGCGAGCATGACATGGAGATCGTGTTCTCCATTGCTCAAAGTATCATGGTGATGCATCAGGGGCGAACGCTTATTCAGGGAAAACCAGAAGAGGTGAGAAACAATCCATTTGTGCAGGAGGCGTATTTAGGGGTTGAGTGATGCTTGAAGTAGAAGGAATTCACACTTTTTATGGTTTGAGCCACATCCTCTTCGATGTTTCTCTGAGGGTCGAACTTCAGGAAGTGGTATGCCTTCTTGGACGAAATGGGGCGGGAAAGACGACCACCATGAAGAGCGTTATAGGCATCACGCCACCCAAGCAAGGTATCATTCGATATAAAGGGGAGGAGATTACAGGCAAAGCCCCTTATTTACTGGCTCGTAAAGGGATCAGCTATATCCCTGATGATAGAAGGATCTTTGCCGACCTCACGGTAGGAGAGAATTTAGAAATAGCTATCAGGGAGGCCAAGGCAGGCGGAGGATGGAACAAAGAGAGAGTGCACGAACTCTTTCCTGCCTTGAAAAATATAGGGTCTCGCAAGGGTGGCTGCCTTAGCGGAGGTGAGCAGAAGATGTTAGCCATTGCTCGGGCATTGATGGGGAATCCGGAGTTTATACTCCTTGATGAGCCTTTTGAAGGGCTGGCACCCCTCCTGGTTTATGCTCTCGAAGGTCAGATAAGAAAGCTCAGGGAGGCTGGGTTGACCGTCTTAATTGCTGAACAAAATGTGAGATCGACCCTGAGAATAAGCGACCGGGGCTATATCATCGATAATGGGCAGATCCGTTATCATGGAAGCATCGAGGAACTGAGAGATAATGAGGATGTGAGGAAGAAATACCTTCTGGTATAGTTTTTAGTCTCCCTCTTTAAGAATCAAAACATCCACCAAAACTACCTGGCCTATGAAGCATAAAGTTCGGAGTTTAATAAATAAATTCTCCGAACTACGAACTCATTACTCCGAGCTACCACATATTGCTGGGAGAGAAACGATGAAAATCAAGGTTCCACAGCTTCTCTGGTATGACAATATTGAGATGGAACTCAATTTTTTGGGTGGGGGACGAAAATGGGGGAGAGGATGGAAAAGAAGAATGTCGTGATCGTCAGCGCTGTTCGAACACCCTTTGGAAAATTCGGGGGGACTCTCAAAGAGTTTCCTTCCATCGAGCTGGGGGCCATGGCGATCCGTGAGGTTTTGAAAAGGGTGAATGTGAAGGGGGAGGAGGTTGAGGAGACTTATTATGGATCTGCGGTCCCCGGAGAGGTGGGTTTGGAAACGGATGTCCCTGCGAGACAGGCCACTCTCAAGGCAGGGATGCCTTCCGACGCTGTTTCCATCACGGTAGACCGTGCCTGTTGTTCGTCGCTTGCGGCCGTGAGGCTGGGGTTTAGGGCGATCCGGGCTGGAGACATTGAAGTGGCTTTGGGAGTGGGCGCCGAGAACATGAGCCGCACTCCTCTGATTGTTCCTCCTTATGTACGTTGGGGAAGTCGATTGGGTCATATTGAATTATGGGATGGCCTCTTCGGTCTGGGTTATAAAGGGTTCAATCCTGTATCGGTGGATGCTGGAGAAGTGGCCCTTGAGTATGGAATCACACGGGAGGATCAAGACCGCTGGGCTTATCAAAGCCAGATGAAGTATGTCAAGGCTTTCTCGGAAGGTAAATTTAAGATAGGGGAGGAATTGATGAAGGTTGAAATTCCCCAGAGAAAAGGTCCTCCCCTCCTGTTTGAAAAAGATGAGTTTCCAAGGCCTGACACAACCCTTGAGACGCTCTCAAAATTGCCTCTTATCTATGGCAGCCCTACAGTCACTGCAGGAAATGCCCCAGGTCTCGATACGGGCGCCTCAGCCATCCTGATCCTGAGCGAAGGGAAAGCAAGGGAGAAGGGGCTTAAGCCTTTAGCTAAAATCCTCTCGATGGTTGCCACAGCCACAACACCCCGTCTGATCGCTGCCATCCCAGGCTTCACCATCCAAAGGGCTCTGGAAAAGGCAGAAAGGACTCTCGATCAAATTGACCTCATCGAGATCAATGAAGCCTTTGCTGCCATGCCCCTGGTGAGCGCAAAAATCTTGGCGGATGGAGATCCGGAAAAGATGAAAACCCTCCTGGAGAAAACGAATGTCAATGGGGGTGCGATTGCCATCGGACATCCCGTGGGCGCCAGCGGAGCCAGAATTCTGATGACCCTGATCTACGAATTGAGAAGAAGAGGGGGAGGAATAGGGGTGGCCTCCATCTGTGGAGGATTAGCCCAGGGAGAGGGAGCGGTCGTACAGGTCGGGAGCGACTCGGCGGAGTGACTTACGCCGATCTCCCTCAGGACAAAGAAACCTATCTCCGATGGGTGGATACTCACAAACCATTTTAGTTTTAAGGTATTTGTTTGCCTGATTCTTTCCTGCGCCGATAAACCGTCACCCCGATCGTTTGCTTCAAGAAGTCACCCGAGAGTGCTGGGGAGCTCTGCCGTGGAAAATGAATGGATATCTCTTGGATACTTTGGAGCAAATGCTCTCGTTGGACTCAAAACAGCCCTATCTCTTCTTCTTCATCATTCCCAGAATTTTCTTGACACCCATGGGGGTTTGTGGTAGAAAACAGAAAACTAAATTGGTTTTTTGGTTATGGAATCCGAAAAGAGAAATCAAGTTCTGACTTTTGCGAAGAAAAGGTTTGAGAGGTTTGGTTTTAACAAGACCACTGTTGATGAAATCGCCAAAGACGCCGGTATTTCAAAGCGAACCCTGTATCAGGAGTTTGAAAATAAGGCGAAGATCCTCGAAGAGCTTTTTATGTTTGAGGCCTTATCGGTTCGAAAGGCCATTCTGAACCAGATCAACAAGATTATTGAGCCGGCGGAAAGACTTCAAACGTACATCCGATTAGCCATCAAATACCTCAATCACAACCCATTTATCGTGAGTGTCCTCCATGATGAATCCGGATTCTTTGCGCCCTTCCTGAAAGACAAACCGTGCATTATTGAAGACGGGATTCAGGAGATTTTCGTCAATATTCTCAAAGAGGGTGTCAAAAAGGGTGTCTTTCGCAAAATGGACGGGAAGGTCGTCGGTCGTTGTATTTTCTTGCTATTTAAAGGCCTCACGTATGGGAGAAATAGCCGTGGCCAGTCGTTTGGATTAAACCAGACGAGTGAGTTTATCAATTTCGTCATGCATGGAGTTGTCATCAAGTCGAGTAGGACATGAATCGGGTTTCGATGCATTTTATGCCGAAGGGTCCTGTGAATTCGATTCGAATGGTCAGCAGGTTTGCGGGCCTTCCTCTATTTAAGGTTTATGCCTTTTTTGTCGATGGGCTGCTGATCGATACGGGGTTCGTTCACGGAAGGGAAAAATTCTTGAAACTCTGCGATGTCCTTCGCCCCATCATCGTAATCAATACGCACCACCATGAAGATCATACGGGTAACAACCTTTGGATGGCCAGGAAATACGGCCTTATGCCGCTCGCCCATCCTAAGACTTCGTCCTATATGAAAGCTCCCTCTCAATGGATGCGGCTTTATCGCCGCGTGGTCTGGGGAACGCCCGAACCTTCAGAGACAGCTCCTGTGGATTCGGAGGTTCGAACTCCGAAATTTCGTTTCTCAGTGGTCCACACCCCGGGGCATACCGATGACCATATCTGCCTTTACGAACCCAACGAAGGATGGCTCTTCTCCGGAGACCTCTTTATTGGCGAGCATTTGAGATACCTGAGAGACGATGAAGATATCTATTCGGTCCTCGACTCCCTGAAAAGAATCGCCACTCTCCAACTTAAAAGGATGTTCTGTTCCTTCAGCGGTGTCATCGATAGGCCGAAGGAGGCGATTCATCAAAAGATGGACTATTTAGAACATCTGAAGAACGGTGTCGAGAAAGGGCTCCAACAGGGCTTGGCTCCTCATGAGATTCGGCGAAAACTCTTAGGCGGGGTAGACCGATTTCGTTTTGTGACCGGGGGACAAATTTCCAAACAGAATCTAATCAATGCTTTTATCAGAGCAAAAAGGGGTTGAACGATGAAACAGAAGATCAAGAAAGCAGCGGTATTAGGGGCAGGCGTTATGGGTAGTGCGATTGCTGCCCACTTGGCAAATGTAGGCATTCCTTCCTTTCTCCTCGATATTGTGCCGCCGGAGATGACGGAAGCGGAAAAGAAGAAGGGGCTGACCCTGGAAAGCCCGGAGGTGAGAAATCGGTTTGCTGTTTTGGGGAAGAAGAGAATTCAAGAATCAAAACCTGCCTCCCTCTATTTGAAGGAGGATGCGGAACTCATCTCCGTGGGGAACTTTGAAGATCATCTCTCCTGGGTGGCCCAGGCGGATTGGATCATCGAAGCAGTCATCGAGGACCTGAATACGAAGAGAGCCCTCTTCAAGAAACTGATCCCCTTCTTAAAAGAAGGGACAGTGATCAGCTCCAATACTTCCGGCATCTCTATTCAGAAGATGTGCGAGGGGTTCTCCAGGGACTTCGAAGAGAGGTTCTTGGGAACTCATTTCTTTAATCCGCCGAGATATATGAAACTTCTTGAGATCATCCCGGTCCCGGCTACATCCAAAGACATTGTGGAAAGAATGGCTGATGTAGGAGAGAGGATTGTAGGGAAAGGAGTGGTCTATGCCAAAGATACACCCAATTTCATCGGCAATCGAGTGGGAGCCTTTTCAGGCGCTGTCACGATGAAAACGATGATCGAAGACGGCTATCGGATTGAAGAGGTCGATCAGATCACGGGTCCCGCGATAGGGAGGCCCAAAATGGGTACCTTCAAGCTCGGTGATCTCGTGGGGCTGGATGTGATGGCCCATGTCTCCAAAAATCTCTACGAGAGCTTGCCGGCTGGAAAGGAGAAGGATTATTTTGCGCCCTCTTCCTTTGTTGGACAGATGATCAAGAACCAGTGGTTGGGCCTGAAGACGAAGCAGGGCTTTTATAAAAAGGTGAAAGGCGATGGGAAAGAAGAGACTCTGGTTCTGGATTATGAAAAGCTCGAATACCGACCCCAACAGAAGGCGAATCTTCCCTCTCTCGAAATGGCGAAGAATATCGAGGACGTGAGAGAGCGGGTAAAGAGTTTCGTGATGAGTCCTGATCGGGGAGGACAATTCGCCTGGAAGATCTTGAAGAAGACTCTTCTTTATTCAGCAGAGAAGATTCCCGAGATCTCCGATGACATCGTCAATATCGATCGGGCGATGAAGTGGGGATACAACTGGGAGCTTGGGCCCTTTGAACTGTGGGATGCCATGGGTCTGAAACCCTCTGTCAAGAGAATGGAGAAGGAGGGAGAAACGATCCCCCCGCTGGTGGAGCGGCTTCTCAGCAAAGGATATTCCTCTTTTTATGAGAAGAAAGAGGGTCATCTTTCTTACTTTGACCTGGGAGCAAGCCAATACCGGGGGGTCGAAGAAAAACCGGAGATCATCCTTTTACCGAGTTTGAAAGATCGGAATAAGACCATCCTTTCAAATCCCGGGGCAAGTCTGATCGACCTCGGTGACGGGGTGGCCTGTATCGAGTTTCATTCCAAGATGAACTCCATTGGAACGGATACCATCCAGATGATGAGGGACGGTCTGAAGGAAGTGGAAGAGAAATTTGAAGGTCTGGTGATCGGAAACCAAAGCGAAAATTTTTCGGTAGGGGCCAACCTGATGCTCATGCTTTTTGAAATTCAGGATGAGAACTGGGATGATATTGAGGCTTCTGTAAAAGCGTTTCAAGATACCTTGATGGCGATTAAATATTTTGAGAAGCCGGTCGTCGCCGCTCCCTTCGGGCTTACCTTGGCAGGAGGGTGCGAGATCTGTCTCGCGTGTGCGAAGATGCGGGCCGCCGCCGAGACTTACATGGGCCTTGTGGAAATAGGTGTCGGGTTGATTCCTGCAGGAGGTGGAACGAAAGAGATGTTGCTCCGGTGTACCGAAGGTATTCCATCCAGCGTCGCGGATGCCGACCTGCTTCCGTTCGTCCGACAGGCTTTCGAGACCGTGGCCATGGCAAAGGTGGCGACCAGCGCCAAAGAAGCCCAAAAATTGGGCTATATGAGACCCACTGACAAGATCACGATCAATCGAGACTACCTCATTCACAACGCCAAGAAAACAGTCCTTGATCTTGCGGGAGAAGGCTATCGTCCCCCTCAGCCTAAGAGGAATATTAAGGTCATGGGTGAGAGAGGATATGCTCTTCTTCAGATGGGGCTCTTCTATATGAGAGA
>Ga0209048_10005763_pt1 | contig 11673 bp, 9 predicted proteins | sample FrelakmetCRP12CR_FD_187146 | JGI IMG/M metagenome (GOLD analysis project Ga0209048, IMG submission 187146) | Freshwater lake sediment microbial communities from the University of Notre Dame, USA, for methane emissions studies - CRP12 CR (SPAdes)... | ecosystem: Environmental > Aquatic >... | reverse complement strand
AGAAGGCGTGATCGAGCCTCGCGCGAGCCGCGCCGTGCTCGTGGCTGCGGGACACGGTGAGCCGCGAGCGCCCGCGCGTAGGCGGCCACAGAACCCGGGCGGGCTCTCCCGGCGCGAGGTCGAGGTGCTGCACCTCGCCGCGCTCGGGCTGACGACGCGGCAGATCGCCGATCGGCTCTACATCTCCCCCAAGACCGCCGACCACCACATCCAGCACATCTACGCCAAAATCGGCGTTTCGACCCGGGCCGCGGCGGCGCTGTGGGCCTCGCAACACGCCGTCGTCGCCTGACCTTGGCCTGGGTTCTCGAACTCGCCTGCTGCACAATCGAGCCGTCGCAGACCCTTCCGCCTGCGCAATCTCGTAGCAGCCGTATCTCGTCCTTCGGTACCGCGGACTCGCCCCGGCCGAGCGCTTCGCGAGCGTCGCCTTCACGGTCGACGACTTCAGCGGTTCGCCGACGAGCACCTCGGCTGCACCATGAACATCGCACGCGTGCATCGGGCCCACAGCGGCCGTGCAGCACCTCGGTCACGGCGTTGCTGACCGGCCCGACTCGTCGAGCCGTCAGTGATGGGGCGGCCGGTCTGGCCCCACCCCTGCCAGCAAGGCGGATCTTCAGTTCGGCGGCCCGCGAAAACGCACGGAGTACTTGCTTGAGGGTTCGAAAGTGCCCCGTCCAGTTCCATCATCCGTGTCATCGCTGAGCCCTCGCCCCTTCCAACCGGGCCATCGGCTTCCCGGACCATCGGCGCAGTTCCCCGCGTCGCGTCGCGTCGCCCGCTACGGTCCGTGATGTGCCCGGGTTCGGCGCCCTCGTGCGTGGTCTCGCCGGCTTCGTCCGCGAGGTGCTCTCTCGCTACGGCCGGCTCGGGGGCTCGCAGTTCGCCGCCGCGATCTCGTATCGGGCGCTGTTCTCTCTCGTGCCGCTCGCGACCTTTGCCGCGACGATCCTGGCGCAGTTCCTCTCGTCGAGCAGGCCGGAGCGTCGCGATTTCGTGTCGGCGGTCGTCGACCAGTTCGAGCTCTCTGCCAAGGGGGCGGCGAAGCTCGACGCGTTGATCACGTCCGTGCCGTCGCCGTGGAGTCCCGCCGGCCTGCTGGCGCTCGGGCTCGCGCTGTGGGGCGCAACCGGGGTGATGAACTCGATGCAGAAGACGCTCGCGGTCGTCTTCGACCGTGGTGTCTCTCGCGGGCTGATCCGGGGGAGGCTCGTGAGCGCGCTGCTCGTGCTCGGCGCGCTCGCCCTGATCCTGCTCGCGGCGGCCGTCTCGATGCTCGAGAACGTGGCGCGGAAGACGAGCGCGAACGTGGGCGAGGCGCTCGGCTGGCAGCCACCGGGCTTCGGCATCCTCCTCGGCGTCGTGGTGCCCGCAGCCCTGGCCTTCGTCGTCTTCGTGCTGCTCTACCGCTACCTGCCCCACAACCGGCCCGGCTGGCGCGCCGCCCTCCTCGGCGGTACCGCTGCGGCCCTCGGCTACCAGGCGGTCCAGGTCGGTCTCGGCTGGTACCTGTCAGGGCCCGCCGACTTCACGCAGGTCTACGGCTCCGCGAGCGCGATCTTCGCCTTCCTCGTCTCGGTCTACCTCAGTGCAAGCGCGTTCGTGATCTGCGCAATCCTCACATGCCTGCTCGAGGAGCGGGACGCGGCCCGGCGCTGAGCGACGTCTCTGGTCTCCGTCACGAACGACGGAACCGCCCCTGGCACCTCCCGAGGCCGGGAAGGCTCGGGGATCCCGCGGTCGGTCGTTCCGGGTAGCCGCCATCGGCGGCGACGGCGGCGCTGCTGCCGGGTGGACGCACCGGCGGAATGAGGGATACTAGCTGGGTCGCCGACGCAATCAGGGAGGTTCTCCATGGCACTCACACTCCAGAGGAAGCTCGAGCTGGCCGGGGATCTGGCGAAGGTGCAGCCGCTGCTCCAGCGGCTCCACGTGCTGGAGAAGCCGAAGCCGCGCCACCGGGTGCGTAACGCGATCCTCGTCGGTGGCGCACTCGGCGCCGGCGCAGCCGCCCTCGTCGTGGTGCTCCGGCGAGGCCGCCGCACCGGCGCCCTCCCCGGCGAGGGCGTACAGGCGCAGACCGACTCCCCGCTGCAGGGCCTGCCGGACGCGGAGTTCGACCCCGCGCTGATTGCCCACTGAGCTCGCGGAGCCCCCCGACCAACGCGGCAGCAGCCGTGCGTGGTCTCGCGGCTGTGCCGTGAGACGAGCGTCGCCGTGAGTGGTAGCGTCGGGCGGGAGCGGTCCCACCGGAGGAGGGGTCATGGGTCGGGGAGTCGGCGAGGTCATGACGTACGCGATCGGGGTTGCGATCAGCCCCGTGCCGATCATCGCGGTGATCCTGATGCTGTTCTCGCAGCGGGCAAAGGTGAACGGGCCGGTGTTCCTGGCCGGCTGGGCGCTCGCGCTCGCGGTCGTGAGCGGCGTCGTCTACGTCGTCTCTGACGCGGGCAACGCCGCCACGAGCAGCACGGCATCCGACACGATTTCGTGGGGGAAGATCGTGTTCGGCGTGCTCCTCCTCCTGCTCGCCGCGCGCAACTGGCGCAGCCGGCCGAAGCCAGGGTCGGAGCCGGAGATGCCGAAGTGGATGGCGGGCATCGACGAGTTCTCACCGGGCAAGGCGTTCGGGCTCGCGGTGCTGCTTGCGGGGGTCAACCCGAAGAACCTGCTCCTGGCGGCAGGCGCCGGCGCCGGGCTCGCCCAGCTCGGGCTTCCGACGACAGACGTGGTCGTCTCGCTCGTCGTGTTCGTCGTCGTCGGCAGCGTCACGATCGCCGGCCCGGTCGTCTACTACCTGGTCGGCGGCGACACGGCGAAGGCCGAGCTCGACTCGATGAAGGGCTGGCTCGCGCTCCACAACGCCGCCGTGATGACGGTGCTGTTCCTCGTCTTCGGCGTCAACCTGATCGCGAAGGGACTTCCGCCGCTGACGGCGTGAGCTCGCGTACAGATCGACCGCGGCGATAGCCTTCCTGCCGGGTCGGGCGTCCGTCCGGAGGGCGGGTGGCAGGCGTCCGCGGGGCACCCGGCTTCCCGAGCGTGAGCGCGTCTTTCTCTAGGCTGGTGCGATGTCTGCCGACACCGCCCTGCGAGCCAACGTCCGCCTGCTCGGCGACCTCCTCGGCCGCGTCCTCGTGGAGCAGGAGGGCCAGGATCTGCTCGACGACGAGGAGCGGATCCGCGCCCTCGCCCGCGACGCACGCACCGGAGGCCCGCGCCTCGCGCTCGGGGAGGCGGTCGGGAGCCTCGGCTTCGCGCGCCAGGCCGCCGTGCTGAGGGCGTTCGCCCTCTTCTTCCAGCTCGTCAACATCGCCGAGCAGCACCACCGGATTCGCCGGCGGCGAGAGTACGAGGCCGAGGGGCGGGTGCCGCGGGAGTCGCTCGCCGACGCCTTTGCCCGGCTCGACCGTGCCGGCGTGGCAGGCGAGGCACTGCAGGAGGCCGGGTCGGGGCTCAGCGTCGAACTCGTGCTCACCGCCCATCCGACCGAGGCGACGCGCAGGACCGTGCTGGAGGCGCACCGGCGGGTCGCAACGCTCCTCGCGCGCCTCGACGACGAGGGCATCCCGCCCTCGGAGCGGCGCCGGGTCGAAGAGCAGCTTGCCGAGGAGATCACGCTCCTCTGGCAGACCGACGAGATCCGCTCGAAGCGCCCGCGCGTCGTCGACGAGATCCGGCAGGGCCTGTGGTTCTTCGAGCAGAGCTTCTGGAACGCGGTTCCCGACCTCGAGCGCGAGCTCGGCGAGCGGCTCGGGAGCGCCGGCGGGGCGCTCCGCTTCGGCAGCTGGATCGGCGGCGATCTCGACGGGAACCCCAACGTCGGCCCGGAGACCGTGGAGGACGCCCTCGAGCGCGCGCGTCGCCTGGCGCGGGAGCTCTACCGGGCCGAGCTGCGGGAACTCGGGGCAGCCTGGGGGATGTCGACGACGGTGATCGGGCGTGTCTCCGACCTCGGCGAGTCCGACGAGCCGTTCCGCGACGCGCTGGCCACGATCTGGGAGCGCCTCGGCGCTGACGACTACCGCGACGGGGCGGCACTCCTCGCCGATCTCGACGAGCTCGACGCACTGCTTCGCGCCCACCGGGGGGGCCGCGTCGCGGACGGCCGTCTCGCCGACCTGCGCGCGCGTGCCGGGACCTTCGGGCTCCACCTCGCGAAGCTCGACCTACGCGTCCACGCGACGGGGATCCGCGACCCTGACGATCGGCTCCGTCGTACCCTCGCGGCTGCCGCCGCCGCGCAGGAACGTCATGGAGCGGGTGCACCGAACCGGCTGATCGTCTCCATGACCGAAACGGCGGACGACGTCCTTCGTGCAGAGGCCCTCGCCCGGGAGGCCGGTGCGACGCTCGAGGGCGTTCCGCTGCTCGAGACGATCTCCGACCTGCGCGGCGCCGGGCAGGTCGTGGAGGAGCTGCTCGAGCGCAGCCCGCGCAGCCGCCTGGAGGTGATGGTGGGCTACTCCGACTCCGGCAAGGACGGGGGCTACCTCGCGGCGCAGTGGGCGATCTACCGGGCCCAGGAGCAGCTCACGCGTATCGCGGCGGCGCGGGGTGTCGAGCTGACGATCTTCCACGGCCGCGGCGGCTCGGCCGGCCGAGGCGGCGGCCCGACCCACGCCGGCATCCTGGCGCAGCCGCCGGGCGCCGTGGACGGACGCCTCAAGCTGACCGAGCAGGGGGAGACGATCGCGTTCAAGTACGGGCTGCCGGGCCTCGCCGAGCGGAACCTGGAGGCGGCCGTCGCAGCGACCCTGCTGACGCGCTTCCCGGATGTCGCGGGCCTCGAGCCGCCGAACGCCGGCGCCAGGGACACGATGGACGAGCTGGCCGCCGTGGCGCAGCGATCGTACCGGGCGCTCGTCTGGGAAGACCCCGCGTTCCCCGCCTTCTTCCGGAGCTTCACGCCGGTCGACGAGCTGGCGCTGCTCGAGATCGGCTCGCGCCCGGCGTCGCGCCCCGAGGCGGCCGACACGGGTGAGCTCCAGGCGCTGCGGGCGATCCCCTGGGTGTTCGCCTGGACCCAGAACCGCTGCCTGCTGCCGGCCTGGTACGGCTGCGGCGCTGCCTTCCACGCCTACGGGCTCGACGGGCAGCGGCTGGCCTGGCTGCGGCGCCTCTACGCCGAGTGGCCCTTCTTCCGGGCGCTCGTCGAGAACCTCGAGATGACCCTCGCCAAGTCGAGCTTCGAGATCGCCGAGGCGTACGCGTCACTCGTGCCGGCCGCCGCAGAGCCTCTCCGCTTCTGGAGTCTCCTCTCCTCCGAGCACGAGCGGACGTTGACTGCCGTGCTCGCGATCGTGGAGGCGGAGGACCTGCTCGACCGCCACCCGGTCGTGCAGCGCTCCATCCGGCTCCGGAACCCCTACGTCGATCCGATGAACGCGATCCAGGTCGGGCTGCTGCGTGCGTGGCGCGGCGGCGACGACGCCGCCCGCCGGCCGCTGCTCCGCTCGATCGCGGGCATTGCGGCGGCGCTCCGGAACACGGGGTAGAACGACGAAGAGGGGCAGGATCCGCATGGGTCCCGCCCCTCTTCGGTACGTCCCAGGCTGCGGGTCGTCCTAGGCTGCGAGGACGACGTCGGCGCCGTCGGCCCGCACGACGTCCTTCAGCTGGTGCTGGAGGCGCGTCAGCGCGCGGGACTCGATCTGCCGCACCCGCTCGCGGGTGAGCCCGAGCTCCTTGCCGATCGCCTCGAGCGTCCACTGCTCGCCCATGAAGCCGAAGCGGAGCTCGAGCACGCGGCGGTCGGGCTCCTGGAGAGCCTCGACGGCGCGGCGAACCTCGAGCCGCTGCAGCGTCTCGTCGGCCTCGTCGGCGGGGTCGGTGGCGCTGCGGTCGGCGAAGAGGTCGCCGAGCTCACCGTCGCCGTCGGACCCGACGGACTGGTTGAGCGACACCGAGGCGTCCGCGGTCGAGAGCGCCTCCTCGATGTGCGACTCCTTGAGGCCGGTCTCCTTGGCGAGCTCCTCGATCGTCGGCTCGCGCTCGAGCTTCACCTCGAGGCGCTGGCGCGCCCGGGCGAGCTTCTGCTGCCGCTCCTGGACGTGCACCGGCACCCGGATCGTGGCGCCCTGGTTCGAGATCGCCCGCTGGCAGGCCTGGCGGATCCACCAGGTGGCGTACGTGGAGAACTTGTAGCCCTTGCGCCAGTCGAACTTCTCGACGGCGCGGTTGAGACCGATCACCCCGTCCTGGATCAGGTCGAGGAACGGCACTCCGTGGCCGCGGTACTTCTTCGCGATGGAGACCACGAGGCGCAGGTTCGCGTTGATCATGCGCTCCTTGGCCGCCTTGTCGCCGCGCTCCACCCTCTTCGCGAGCGCGACCTCCTCGGCCGCGGTCAGCAGCTTGTGCTTGCCGACGTCCTGGAGGAAAAGCTGCAGCGAGTCGGTCAGCACCTGGGAGGTGTCCGCGGTCCACGCGGCCTCCTCGGCGGCAGCGACCGCGTCGGTCTCGTCTGCGTCGTCGGCGGCGTCAACGGGGATGGCGCGGTCCGTCAGTGCGGCGCGCACCTCGTCGAGGGCGGGCTCGTCGAGGTCCAGCTCGAGCGCAAGCGCCTCGAGCTCGGACGAGTCGACACGGCCGCGCTCCTGGGCGTCCGCGAGGAAGGCGTCAATTGCAGGAATATCGATCGTGGTGGTCAGCGTGAATCCTTTCGCTCTGTAGTCTTCGTGCGCGCGCGTGCCTGAAGCGCTGGTTCTGTTCGGAAAATGTTCGGAAGTCCCTCCATCGTTCGCTCTCTGGCGCCACTGCGGTTGATGTGAACTGCAGTCGGCACCGTCAAACGCGTTCCCGCGGGAACGATGTCGTCATAGTGTACAACGGTTCGGACACGAATGGAATTCCCCGCACGCGGGACTTTTCCTTTCTCTTACAAGTTCGTGCGCAGGCCCGGCAGCTACAGTTCGGTTCGGCTTGCGCCGCACGACGACATGAGACGCGCGCCCAAACGAGCATGACCGACCTCATTGCCGGCCGATACGAGCTGAGCGCTCGCATCAGCAAGGGCGGGATGGGAGCCGTCTGGCGCGCCCGTGATCGCCGTTTGCGGCGCGACGTGGCCGTGAAGCTGCTCCACAGCTGGATCGCCGAGGACGCCGAGTTGCGGCGCCGGTTCGCACGCGAAGCCCGGGTGCTCGCTCCGCTCGAGCACGAGCACATCGTCAGACTCTACGACTACGGCGAGGACGGTGAGACGCCGTTCCTCGTGATGGAGCTGATCGAGGGCGCGAACCTGGCCGAGGTGGCCCGGAACCGTACCTTCTCCTGGGATCAGGCGGTCGAGATCGCGCTGCCGGTGGCAGCGGCGCTGTCGTACGCGCACGCGCGCGGGATCGTCCATCGCGACCTCACGCCTGGCAACGTGCTGATCGAGAGCGCGAGCGGCCGCGTCGTGGTCTCGGACTTCGGCCTCGCGCGGATCGCGCGCTCCTCGACGAGCGTGACGACCCAGGGAATGCTGCTCGGGACGCCCGAGTACTGGTCGCCCGAGCAGGCTCGCGGGGCCGAGAGCGAGACCGCAACCGACATGTACGCCCTCGGCTGCATGCTCTTCTGGCTGCTCGCCGGGCGCACGCCGTTCGAGGGCGACGACCGGCTCGCCGTGGGGCTGCGCCGCGCCCACGAGACGGCGCCGTCGCTCGCCTCCTGGGCTGCCGGTGCACCCAGCGAGGCGGTCGAACTCGTCGATGCGCTGCTCTCGCCCGACCCCGCCGACCGCCCGACGGCGAGCGACGTGCTCGAGCGCCTCGGGGTCGCCGTGCCCGGGATCGCGGAAGCTGCCGCGGACACGGCCGAATCGGCCGAGCGGCCGACCGTGGCCTTCGCCGAGCCGCTCGTGACCGCGGTGTTGGAGCCCCCTGCGCGCCACACGACGCGGAGGAGGCGCCGGAGCCGCCTCGCGGCTCTCGTCGCGGCCGGTGTCGCTGCAGCCGGTGGGCTCGCCTTCGTGGGCGCCACGATCGCGAACGCCGACCGGGTCGTGGACGTGCCGCGCGTGACCGGGATGACGCTGGACGAGGCGCGCACCGCGGTCGCCGCCGCGGCCCACGTCGACCCGGCGAAGGCGCCGGTGGAGGTCGGGAGTCGCGGCTACTCGGAATCCGTCGCAGCCGGGCGGGTGATCGCGCAGAGCCCCGAGCCCGATCTCCGGGTGAACCGGGCCGACCTCCAGGTCGTGCTTCGCCTCAGCCGCGGCACCGCCTATGCGGCCGTGCCCGACGTCCATGGGGCGTCACGGGAGGACGCGACCGCGGCGCTCCACCAGACAGGGTTCGGGGTCGCCGTCCGCACCGAGCAGTCGTGGGAGGTTCCCGAGGGGCGGGTGATCTCGAGCGACGTCCCGGCCGGTGAGCAGGCACGGCGTCCGGGGCCGATCGGCATCGTCGTCTCGAGCGGGCCACCGCGAGCTCCCGTACCGGACGTGCGGGGCCTCGCGGTCGACGACGCGACGGCTCGCCTCGACGGCAGCTTCGGGACGAACGTCGTCGAGGAGGGATCGGAGACAGTCGCAGCCGGGACGGTCCTGCGGCAGGCGCCCGGCGCCGGCAGCCAGGCAGTGCTCGGCTCCACCGTCACGCTCACGGTCGCACGCGCCCTGGCGTGGGGCACCGCCTGGTCCCAGAGCGGCGACGGCTCCTACGACTCGGGCGACATCGCGGTGACGGTTCCGCAGGGAAGATGGCGCATCGTCGTCGACCTGAGCCCTCGCTACATCATCTTCGGCTCGGGCTCGGCGACGGTCTCGTGGGAGGGGGCGGGGTCCGGCCACATCACGCTCGACTCGGTGGGCTCGGACGAGGTGGCGCCGCTGAGCGGCAAGGGCACCTACCGGCTGCACGTGCACCCGCAAGGGAGTGTCAGCTGGGCCGTCCGCATCGAGCAGCTCAACTGACGAAGGCCCACCGGATGCAGCGGATCTGCGTCTTCTGCGGGGCCGCTGCGGGCCTCGACCCGCTCTACGCAGAGACGGCTGCGGCGCTCGGGCGCGAGGTGGCCTTGCGGGGGATCGAGCTCGTCACCGGGGGCGGGAAGGTTGGGCTGATGGGAGTCGTCGCCGACGCGGCGCTGGCGGCCGGCGCGGAGGTCACCGGCGTGATCCCGCGCGGGCTCGAGCAGCGGGAGGTGGCCCACCGCGGGCTGACGCAGCTCCACGTCGTCGAAACGCTGCACGAGCGAAAGGCGCTCATGCACCGCCTCTCGGACGCCTTCGTGGCCCTCCCCGGCGGCTTTGGCACGCTGGACGAGCTGATGGAGACGATTACGTGGGCCCAGCTCGGCCTCCACGCGAAGCCGATCGGGGTCGTGAACCCGGGCGGCTACTTCGACCAGCTGCTCGCGTTCATCGCCGCCGCGCAGGAGCACGGCTTCGTGTCGGGCGCGCACCGGGAGCTGCTCAGCGTCGAGGCGGACCCGATCCTCGTGCTCGACGCGCTCGCGCGCCGGTTCGCCGCTCCGTGAGGAAAGCGCTCCCGGGGCGAGATCGCTCGATCCCGCCCCGGGAGCCGAAGGAAGGTGCGGGGTCAGACCCCGACGATCGTGATCGTCCGGGTCAGCGTGTCGCCGTTCTTCGTGTTGGCCGCGACCGTTACCGTGTACGTCTTGCCCTTCGCGACCGTCAGCGGCGTGACGCGATACGAGAGGGTGCAGTCGATCGCCAGCGCGGGCTGCGCCTGCGAGACGGCGACCAGCCTGCCGCCCATGGTCGTCCGCGAGGTGAGGCCGACAGGGGTCCCGACGGCGTTGTTGGCGCAGAACGACCGGACGTAGACGGTGAGGGACGGGTTCTTCGTGCCACCCTTGAAGCTCACCTTGCCGTTGGCGGGGTTGAGCGGGCCCGCAGCCGCAGCGAACACAGGCTGTGACGGCTTCGCTGCGCCCGACTTCCGGTAGACGCCGCTCTGCCAGATGGAGCCGGTCGAGTCGCGCATCACGAACCAGATGAACATCGGGACGCGCGGGTCCTTCTTCGCGATGCCGACCGCCTGCGCCAGGTACGACGCCTGCTGCGACTCCGTGACGCCGTTCGGCCGGCCCGGCTTCGTCTCGTTCCCGTACTCCGTGATCCAGACCGGGATGTTCTTGCGGCCGAACCACGTGTCGAGCGAGGTCTCGAACTGCGGGAGCGAGGTGAGCGCCACGTTCGGCCACTGCACCTTCTGGGTCGGCGGCTGGTTCACGGGCACGGGATAGGGGTGCTGCGCCCACGCGTCGAACTTGAGGCTCTTGTTGGCTTTCGCGACACCCTGCGCGAACGTGCCCGGGCGCACCGAGTCACTCAGGCCGGCCCTGTGCACGTTGCGCCCGCTCGAGGACGTCTCGCCGATCGCGACGAGCGCCTTCGAGTTGCCGGCCTTGATCCCGGCGTAGCCGGCCGCCGCGAGCTTCGCATACGCGGCGGGGCTCACGATCTGGCCCTTCGAGCTGAACTGGGGGCTCAGGAAGAGGCCGAGGTTCGACTCGTTCCAGATGCCGAAGAACCTGACGAACGGGTAGCCGGGATAGCGGCCGGAGTACCGGGAGGCGAGCGCCTTCGTGAAGTCCTGGAAGGTGCTCATGGAGGTCGGGAGATAGTTGGGCCCCTTGTTCCCGTTCGCCCACGGCGGCGTACCCCAGATGGTCATCAGGACCTCGGCGTTCCGTGCCTGCGCGTTGCGCACGAACTCGTCGAGGTCGTCGAACCTGTAGGCGGGATCGAACGGATTTGCGGCGTTCGCGGGCTTCGTCGGGGCGACGTCCTTCCAGGTCACGAGTGTCCGCAGGATCGACGCGTGGTTCGTGGACGTTGCGTTGTCCATCTCGGTGGCCCGATCCGGGTTGTACCGGAGCACCGGGTCGTCGTGGAACCCGATCCACATACGGTCCGCGGACGAGGCCACGGGAGCAAGAACGGTCGCAACGAGGATCGCGGCGATGAGCGGCAGGTGACGCACGGGCTACCTCCTTCGGAGTTCAGGTCTGGCCTGAACCGTAGCGAGGTCGTGTGAACCTTCCGTAAGCGAGGGGACGGGACAGTGGCGCAGTTCGAGATCTCCACTGACCCACCACCGGAAGGGCTGAACGGCACACTCCCGGCGCGAAGCAGGCACCTCTCCGCGCATGTTGCCTCCCTACCGTGAGGAGCGTCGGCAACCGAAAGCAAAGGAGGAAGCATGCACGCAGCACCGGCGCTCGCGGGGCCCTACGCGCCCCCGTCGCTCGCCTTCGCCGGCGACCCGGCCGAGACCGAAGACCTCGTCTGGTGGGTCATCGCCGTCGGGCTCGCCTACGCGATCGCCCTCGCCTGGGCAGCTTGGTGCCGCCACAACGGCGGCAGTGCCGAGATCTCCTTCGGCTGGACCGGGTTCAGGGTTGTCTGTCGCCATTAGCGATGCGTGCGGGAGGGCCGCTCCCGCACGCCCTCCCGCCGAGGCGCCGGCGTCGCTCCTCGTCTCGGGCGTCTGGAAGCGTTTCGGCGGCACGGTCGCACTCGCCGGCGTCGATCTCGCGGTGCAGCCGGGTGCCGTCGTCGGGCTCGTCGGTCCGAACGGGTCCGGCAAGACAACGCTTCTCCACGCGGCGGCGGGCCCGTTTGCGGAAATGGTCTTCGAGATGGGCGGGGGCGGGGCGGAGGCACTCCAGGTGAGCGGTGAAGCGTTGGAGAGGGCTTTGACCGGTGGTGGA
>Ga0209048_10005762_pt1 | contig 11674 bp, 8 predicted proteins | sample FrelakmetCRP12CR_FD_187146 | JGI IMG/M metagenome (GOLD analysis project Ga0209048, IMG submission 187146) | Freshwater lake sediment microbial communities from the University of Notre Dame, USA, for methane emissions studies - CRP12 CR (SPAdes)... | ecosystem: Environmental > Aquatic >... | reverse complement strand
CCGACCTTCCGGCAGTGCGCCCTCAACGCGGTGTGTTATCCTCCGGCGCGTGCCGCTGAAGCCATATCTGCAAATCGCCAGAGCCGATCACTGGGTCAAGAACGCCTTCATGCTGCTTGGCGTGCTGCTGGCGGTGTTCTATCGCCCGGATCTGGCGTCCGGCGCCAGTCTCCTCCCGCTGGCGATGGCCGTGGCCGCCACGTGCCTGGTGGCCTCGAGCAACTACGTGCTGAACGAGCTGCTCGACGCGCCCCAGGACCGCGCCCATCCCGAGAAGCGCCACCGGCCCGTTCCGTCAGGTCTGATCCGCCCGTGGCTGGGGTATGCCGAGTGGCTGCTCCTGGCCGCCGCGGGAATGGCGGTGGCGGCGTCCGTGGGCCGGCTGTTCGCCGCGTCTGCGGCCGCCCTCTGGGTGATGGGCCTCGCGTACAACGTGCCGCCCGTCAGGCTGAAGGAGTGGCCCTACCTGGACGTGCTGAGCGAATCGGTGAACAACCCGATCCGCCTGGCGCTGGGCTGGTTCGCCCTCATCCCCGATCGGTTCCCCCCGGTGTCGCTCGTGCTGTCGTACTGGATGGTCGGCGCGTTCTTCATGGCCATGAAGCGGCTGGCCGAACTGCGCCACATCCGCGACCGCGACGCGCTGGCGGCGTACCGGCGGTCGTTCCGCCACTACACGGAAGAGCGGCTGCTGGTCAGCATCCTCTTCTATGCCTCGGCCTGCGCCCTCTTCGGGGGCATCTTCATCGTCCGCTACCGGCTGGAGCTGATCCTCTTCGTCCCGCTGCTGGCCGGGTTCCTCGCCTACTACTTCAAGATCGGCATGCAGCCGGCGAGCGCGGCGCAGCACCCGGAATACCTCCACCGCGAACGCGGCTTCATGATCTACCTGGCCGTCTGCCTGGGGGCCTTCGTGCTGCTGATGTTCACGTCCATCCCGGTGCTCTACGAGTGGTTCCACGTCGAACCGGCCAGCATCACGCCGCTCTGGACCATCGGCGCCCCGTCTGCCCGGTAGGGTCTGACCCCACTCTGAGGCTGACTATTCGGCGGGGGTGGATCGGGCGACGAGCACGAATTCGGGCAGCGGCGTGCTTCCGAAGAAGTCGCTCAGCTTCGCATCGAAGTGCGGCGCGCGGGCGACGATGAGCGTGGTGTGAGGCAGGCGGGGACCAAGGCTCTCGTAGTCCTCAGCCGGCATGACGACGACGCCTTCCGGATGCGCGGCCAGGAACGCCTTCACCTGATCCTCGTCGAAGATCTCGTGGACGTGGCGCCTCAGGTAGAACACGAGGCTGGGCGCGGCGACATTGTACGTCGCGACGGCCGAGGGAGGGACCGGCCGCGCCTCGATCGCGCGGGCGAGGCGGGGTACGGGCTTGTACCGCTCGAAGTCGGGGAGCGACCAGGCCACGAGGACCCAGTGGGCCGCGATCATGCTGCCCGCGAGCAGCGCGGCAGCCGCGGCGCGCGCGCGCCGCCGCAGCGCGCCAAGGGCCGCAAGCCCCCCGACCGCGAGCAGGGCACCGATGGCGCCGGCGCCGGCGAGGTGCAGGCGGCCGGCCGTACCTCCGACCATGAAGGCCGCTGCGCCTCCGATGACGATGAAGACGCCGGCCAACAGGGCGACGTTCCACGTGACGGCGCGGTCGAGGCGGGCTCCCCATGCACCGGCCAGCCAGCCGTCGAGCAGGCCGCCGACAAGTGCCGCGCCAGCCACGACGAACGGCAGGACGTAGAGATCCTGCTGCCCTTTCGACATCGAGAAGAACACGAGGATGACGGCGATCCAGAGGCCGAGGAGGAGCCGCGCGCGCGCCGTCGCCGCTCCGCCGCCGCGAACGACCAGCGTCCAGGGAACCAGCGCGAGCGCCACCGGCAACAACAGCGACCACGGAAAGTAGAGGTCCGCGAATACGACCGGCAGATAGAACAGCGGCCCGCGGTCCGGTGCCCCGACGCCCACCGCATACCGCGCCAGGTTCTCCTGGAAGAGGAACGTGCTGATGGTGTCCCACCCCTCGCTGGCGTAGAGCGCGGCGTAGTACGGCAGCACGATGGCGCCGACGATGAGGGTGCCGGAGGGCAGCATGAACCGGCCCAGCGCGCGCAGTTGCCTGGTCGCGACGAGGTAGGCCAGGAAGACCATGGCCGGGACGGCGACGGCCACGGGGCCTTTCGTCAGCACGCCGAGTCCGACCGCCACGTACATGGCGGCCAGCCAGCGCCGCCGCTTCGCAGGCTCGAGTTCGGCCATGAAGAAGCAGAGCAGGGTCAGGCCCAGGAACGCGGTGGTGTAGATGTCGATGATGATCCGGCGCGAGAACAGCAGCACGCGCGGCGAGGCCGCGAGCGTGACGGCGGCGATCCACCCTGCGCGGGCCGAGAACGCGTGGCGGCCCAGCAGGAACGCCGTGCCGATCATGATGAAGGCGCCGGCGGCGATCGGCAGGCGCGACGCGGCGAGCGAAACGCCCGCGGCGCGGTACAGGCCTGCGACTACCCAGTACGAGAGAGGCGGCTTGTTCAGGCGCGATTCGTAGTTGAACGTCGGGCTGATGTAGTTGCCCGACTCGATCATCTCGCGCGGGGTTTCGGCGTAGAAGGCTTCGTTGGCGTCGATGATGGACGTGGCGCCGAGGTTGAGGAGGTACGGCACGACTGCCGCGACAAGGAGCGCGAGGGGGAAGATCCGCCGCCGGGCCATCGCATTATCGTACCACCTGTCGGCAGCGCCGCGTTCATGACCCGGGCCGCGTGCCCCGGCGCTCGCGCCAGTCAAGGCCGAACCCGGCGAGCAGGCCCGCCAGGCCGACGGCGATGAGCAGGATGGCCCACGACGGCCTGTCGAACCACTCGTAGTGAGCGGTGATGAGCCAGAGCGCCGCGCCGATGTTCACCAGACCGGCGTAATAGAAGCTCTTCCTCTGCCGCTGGTGGCTCAGGAGGGCCATCGCGACCGCGAGGCCGAGGTAGGTCCAGTCGAAGGCCCTGGAGTATTCCGCGGTCCTGCTCAGGAAGGCCAGGGGCTCGAGGATCGTGAAGGGGGACACGGTGAAGAGCAGCCACGCGGCGGGCTTCATCAGCGCGGTGCCGCGGGCATCTGCGAGCGCCCCGACGAGGTAGAACGCGACGCCAATCAGGGACAGGGCGGCGACCGTGTCGAGCAGCGTCGGATCGCTCACCGACGCCGCCTGGAATGGCACCAGTGTCAGGCCCAGGTAATGGAAGAGGCGGCCGTTCAACGCGAGCAGTCCGAGCGTGACGAAGAGCAGCACGGCGGCGCCCGTGTAGAGGGGGCGCCCGAACCAGGGAGCGCCCGCGTGTTCGAGCCCGAGGCCCGCAACGACGAAGATCGGCACGAGCGGGAGCAGGTGCAGGGCGAGGCGGTCCCATTGCTGTTCGTCGAGCCAGGTGCGCAGGCCAAAGTCCGACAGCACCGCCAGGGTGAGCAGCAGCACGAGGACTGCCAGCACGGTGCTGAGGGCGATCGTGCGCGTGCGCCACGCCAGCCACGCCGCCCACGCGCAGGCCGCGAGGATGGTGAGCTGCAACTGGGTGTTCGAGACCGAGCCGTCCAGGAAGAGCTGTCCGGGCGTGTCAGGCGGCCTTACCCACAGTCCCTGGTCGTGGAACACGATGAGGAGGAACAGCGGGAGCAGGCTGACGCCGCCGAGGTAGAAGGCCACCGCCACGGCCTTGTGCCCGCGGCGCTCGAGCATGTGCGCGGCGAGATTCAGGCCGGCGAAGGGCACGGCCAGCACCGCGAACGGCTGCAGCACGCCTGTCAGGTTGAGGTGGAACCTGCGTGCGCCGAAGTAGTAGAGGCTGCCGCACATCAGCAGGAACGCCCCCAGGTACAGGGCGATCTGCGAGTAGGACAACACCCGGCTCTCGCCGATCCAGTCGTCGTCGCGCCGCTCGAGGGCGCGGTACGCCGAGCGGATACGGCCGGCTTCGTGAGGATGGACCAGCTTGAGGCGCAGCCAGTCTTCAAGCTGGTCCAGGTGGGGGCGGATGCGGGCCGTGAGCACGCTCGCATACCGGCTCGGCCGGGTCGTCACGGGCCGGCCGTCGAGGAAGCGCGCGAGGTCCAACGCCATGTCGCGCGCGGACTGATAGCGGTCTTCCGGCCTCGCCTCGAGAGCCTTCAGCGCGATCGCCTGGAGGGGCTCAGGCGCCCCGGGCGCCAGCTCCACGGGCAGGCGGATCGCTCCCGCCCGCACGTTGGCGACGATCTCGTCCTCGGACATGCCCCCGACCGGCGGCACGCCGGTCAGCAGCTCATACAGGACGGCGCCGAGCGCGTAGACGTCCGTGCGGGCGTCGATGGGCTGCGACGCGTCGAGCTGCTCGGGCGCGAGATAGCGGGGCGTCCCGCGGAAGTGCCCGCGCGCGGGGTCGCCGGAGCTCAGGCCGAAATCGAGGATCTTCGGCCGCAGTTCGGCGTCGAGCATGATGTTCGATGGCTTCAGGTCGCGGTGCTGCACGCCGACGTCGTGCGCGTGCTGCACCGCCTCGCAGACCTCCTTCATGATCCGCGCGCGCTGCGGGAATTCCAGGGACGGCGCGAGGCGGCCCAGCTCGAAGCCGTCCACGTACTCCATGATGAGCACCGGCGGCTCGGCCTCGTCGCGGAGTTCATGGATCTGCACGATGCGCCGATCCTGGAAGAGCGCCATCGCGCGCGCCTCCGCCAGGAAGCCCGCCAGGCCGGTCGCCCGCCGGCAATCGCTCCTGATGACTTTCGCGGCCACGAGGCGATCCAGCTTCAGGTCGTGGAGTTTGTAAACCTCCCCCATCCCGCCGGTGCCAAGGCGCTCGATGGTCCGGAAGCCCTCGAACACCGGGAGCGGCGGCGTCCCGGCGGCCGGCGGGGCGGGCGCGCGCCCGGCGCCCCTCGACAGGCCGTCGAGCGAGCCGGACACCTCGAGGTAGCGTGCGATGAGCGCCTTGAGGTCCGGTAACCACTCAGGACGTTCAGCGCAGAGCAGCCCGGGGTCGAGGGCCTCGCCACGGAGCACGTGGTGTTCGACCCACTGCGCGAAGAGGGCTTCGGCGCCGTCGCTCATCGCATGGCCCTCAGCTGAAGTGTCAGGGCAACCATCGCCCGCGCCAGCAGCATGCGGCACGCGTCCTCGCTGCGCCCCATGCGCACCGCCACCTCCTTGAAGCTCAGCTCTTCCAGCTTCCGGAGGACGATCACCTCACGGTGATCCGGGTCGATCGCTCCCAGTGCGGCGCCGAGGCGCTCGGCTTCCTCGTTCACCACGGCAGCCGTCAGCGCAGACCGGACGCGCGCCGCGATGTCGATGCCGCCGGCATCGAAGGACTCAACGGCCGAGACGTCACGGCGCTGGCGATGCTGGTAGTCCCGTTGATCGCGAATCTCGTTCTCCGCGATCCGGACCAGCCAGCCCATGAGCGTCGGGCCGTCGCCGCCCTCGAACTGCCCAAGGCGTTGAAACGACTTCAGCAACGTGGCCTGCAGGATGTCGCGCGACTCGACGCGGCGGCGCAGGTCCGGGCCCATCCGCATGCGGATGAAGGCCGCCAGCCTGGTGCCGTAGCGGGAATAGAGCTCTCCGAGGGCTTCGCGTGACCCGAGGCGGGCCTCCCGAAGCAGGACGGTGCTCTCCTCCCGGGTCATGGCGCACCACCTTACCACTGCCGTCCCGGCCGGGAAAGCGCGTCGCAAAGAAGCCTCGGCCGCGTTCGGTTCGGCCGGAGGATGCCGTCCTTGGGGTTAGGGGCTAGGGACTAGGGGCTAGGCGCTGGGCGCTAGTGGGCACGGAGGAGGCACACGATGAAACGCATCACATTCGCGCTATTGATGGCCGCGGCGATCGCCTCGGCGGGGTGCCTGGTAAAGGACACGACCAGCACGGTCTACCTGCGCCAGGACGGCTCGTTCGACTGGGTTGTGCTCGAGCAGAACGTCCGTGCGGACGGGGGTGACGCGCCGGGCAGTCGGGCGGAGGAAGCCGAGTTCGTTGACGCCGTCTCCCGCGGCGACCTGGGAACGGCGAAGGGCCTGCTCGCCCTGGGCGCGAACGACGTCCGCGTGCGGTGGCTTCGAAGCAGGCGGCCCTACGCCGTCATGGTCGACGCCCGGTTCGACGACCTGGCCAGCGTGTTCGATCGACTGCTGACGCGGTGCGAGGTTCCCCACGAAACCCGCATCACCGAGGCGAACGGAGTGACGACCTGGACGCTGCGGGTCGAGGTCGGGCCCGATGGCGAGGCACCCGGCGCGGCCGAAGGGTGTGACGACGGCCTCTCCGACCTGATTGACGCCCTGGACTTCACCGTCGTCCTCGAGTCCGGGACGTTCACGGGAGCAACCGGTTTCACGCTCCGGGGCATCGACACGGCGGCCATCGACGAGAAGGCCATCGACGAAGGCTCCAAGGCGACGGGATGGGTCGGACTCTCGCTGAGCTGGAAACCGCTCTAAACGTGGTTCCTCAGCATCAGCTCTTTCGGGTGGGGATCGAGGTAGATCTGCCCGGCGAGGTACTCCACCCTGTGGCGCCGGACGTGGTGCCTGACGAGCGTGAGCGGGACGATCAGCGGCACCAGGCCGAGGCGATAGTCTTCGATGGTGCCAACCAGCTCCTGCTTCTCGTCGGCGTCGAGGAGGTCCTTGAAATGGCCGGCCATGTGCAGCAGCACGTTGGTGTGCTTGCGCGCAGTGGCCATCTTCGCGAGCGCGTCCATGAACAGCTCGCGGTAGCGCACCTCGACGCTGGCGCGATCGAGGGACTTCGCCCGCGCGACCAGCCGGCCGAGTTCCGTGTACATCTGCGGCGAGTGGGCGAGCAGCGCCATCTTGTGGGACGTGTGGAACCGGACGAGATCCCCCGTCGTCCACCGGGCGCTGAAGAGCGCGCGCAGGCGGACGTAGGCGAAGACGCGCTCGACGAAATTGTCGCGCAGGCGCGGATCGGACAGCCGCCCCTCCTCTTCGACCGGGAGCCGGGGGAAGCCTTCCATGAGCGCCTCCGCAAACAGCCCGCGGCCGCTCTTGTCGGCCATCCCTGACTCGCCGTACACCTTGACCCGCTCCATCCCGCAGCTCGGCGAGTCCTTCTTCAGGACGTACCCCGCGAGGCGCTCGCCGGAGAGGGCATCGACCCTCGCCCGGGCCCAGCGGCGCATCTCGGCCGAGATGTCGCGGCCGCTCTTCGAGTTCACCATGCGGATCTCGTCGCCCTTGCGCACGAGGCGCAGCGCCTCGCGCGGCGTGCCGAGGCCCAGCTCGACTTCGGGGCACACGGGGACCCACTCGACGAACGCGCCGAAGGTGTCGACAAGGAACGCGTCGCGCTTGTGCCCGCCGTCGAAGCGCACATGCTGCCCCAGCAGGCAGGACGAGATGCCGATGCGAATCGGTCCTGTGTCCGGCATGGCCCTTCACACCCTCCTGACCGGGCGCCCGGTCGATTCCTCGACGCGGCGGATGTAGCGCGCGCAGTCGAACTTCCGTGACGTGCTCGCGTACGACATGTACCGGATCGTCCCGTAGATCGGGCGCTCCGGCCCCCAGGCCCGGTCGTGCTTGCCGCCGATGGCCCAGGCGATGCCCGTGTAGCCGTTCGGGTCGCGCCCGTCGAGCTCGTACCGGTCATTCAGGAGGACGGCCGTCGCGAAGGCCTCCGCCGGGTCCGGTGTCCATTCGAGGATCTTCTTCGCCCAGTACATCCGCACGTAGCCGTGCATCCAGCCGGTGTCGACCAGCTGCACCTGCGCGGCGTTCCAGAGGGGATCGTGCGTGTCCGCGGCGTCGAGCTGCGCGGGCGAGTACGACGGATCGCGCGGGTCGGCCGCGTGGGCCTCGAGCGTGCGGCGGGCCCAGGGCTCGCAGCCGTCGAGGCTGTCGTAGCGCGGGTTGAAGCGCACGAAGTTCACCGCCAGTTCGCGCCTCACGATGAACTCCTCGAGGAACGCGTCGCGATCCTCGCGCGGGGCATCGGCGTCGCGCACCGCCCGCGCCACGTCGCCGGGGCCGATGTGACCGAAATGCAGATACGGCGAGAGCTGGCTGGTGGCGTCCCGTTCCGGGTGATTTCGTCCCTCGGCGTACCCCTGGAGCCGCTCGCGGAGAAACCGCCGCAGGACGCGCCGCGCCGCGCCGGGCCCGCCGCGAAGCGACGCCACGCGGCCTGCGGACGTGTCGACATCGAGGCCGGCCACGGTCGATTCGGAGGCGGGCAAGCCCGCGGCCGCGCCATCGCCGATCCAGACGGACCGGGCCCGGGGTTCCGCGGAGGCCTCGAGGAACTGCGGAATGAGCGAGCGCAGGCGGGGCCGGATCGTCCGGGCGGCGTACTGTTCCTTGCCGAGCAGGGCCGTCGGAACGATGACGTCGGCGTCCACCGTCCAGAAGGGCACGCGCAGCCGGCTCGCGGCATCGCGCCGCCACTGCTCGGGCTCGCGCAGCGGGTTCTCGTCGCCCACCACGAGCGCCGCGCCCGCGTCGGCGCAGAACCGGGCGACGTCGTGGTCCGGATGCCGGCGCAGCACGAAGCCCACGCGTCGGGCCTGCAGGCCGCGGGCAATCTCCGGCAGCCCATCCGCCAGGAACGCATAGTGGCGCCGGTTGGCGCGCGGATAGGCCGGTGTCAATCCGAAGTACGCCACCACGGGCAGGGCGAGGGCATTCGCGGCATGAATGGCCACATCGAGGGCCGCATTGCCGGAGGCGCGCTGCGCCCGCTGCATCCAATACACCACCGCCCGGCCGGCCGGGTCGGGCGGTCCTGCCCGGCGGACCGTGACTCTCGGCGATGCGCTCAGTGCGTTGAGGTCCAACATTGCGTGTGTCGCGCGAACTGGAAGACGGCTACGCGCGCAGGATGGCTGCCCAGCGCTCGAGCCCGGCAAAGTCGTCGACGGTCACGATATCCGGGCGGCCGGCTGGGGCGCCGCTCCCCCCGACCAGCAGCTGAGCCGATCTCGGCATGTCTTCCCGCAGTTTCGTCAGATGGCGTTTCACGGCCGCACCGTCGGCCGCCGAGGACACACTGATCGCGACGGCGCGGGCGCCGCGCGCGCGGACCAGGCGCCCCAGCTCAGGCGGCGGGATCTCGGTACCGAGGTAGAGCACGCGGATTCCCGCGGAGGCGAGAAGCAGCGCCACCATCTGCAGGCCGACCGCATGAGACTCCCCCGGCAGCGTCGCGCAGACGACCAGCGGCCCGCGGCACCTGATGTCGAGCGGAAGGCGGATCGCACGCATGACGTCGCCGAGGCGCTCCGACAGGAAATGCTCGTGCCGGATCTCCATCCGTCCCTCGGCCCACTCCCGCCCCACACGTTCGACGAGCGGCGCCACGACGTCCTGCAGGAAGCCAATCGGGCCGAACTGTCCCCAGTCCGCCCAGAGGGCGGCCGTCAGACTGTCGGCATCGAAGGCCGAGACGGCTGCGAGCAGTCCCTCGACCGACGCCCGCGACGAATTGGGGGGAAACGGCGCGACCGCGGCCGGCAGGGCCGTTGCCGAGAGGAGCCGGTCAAGCTCCGCGTCGGTGGCACCCACCACGGTCCCGGCGCGATGGCCGCGGGCGATAGCAGCGGCGATCCGCCGGAGCCGGGTGACGTTTGAGAGCGCGTAGACCCGATGGCCCGACGGCTTCCGTTCGGCCACAGGGAACCCGTAGCGATGCTCCCAGGTCCTGAGCGTCTCGACCGGCACACCCGTGGCCTTCGCCAGCGAGCCGATCGAGAGCTTCCCGGCGGCAGACGTGTGGCCGGTCGTCCGTTCGCGCATGCGCGGCCCAATCATGCCACGGAACCTCGAGGAAGGTCATGGAAACACGACGGCGCGGCCGGTCCAATCGAGGGACCGCACCGCGCCATGCCGCCCTGGGGGCAGACTGCAACGTTACTTCGGCAGAATGACGGAGTCGATCACGTGAATGACCCCGTTCGACGCCACGATGTCGGTCTTGATGACGTTGGCGCCATCGACCTTCACGCCCGACGTCGTGTCGATCTTGATCGACTGGCCCTGGACGGTCTTCGCTTCCTTCAGCTTCACGACGTCGGCGGCCATCACCTTGCCGGGCACCACGTGGTACGTCAGGACGGCGGTCAGCTTCGCCTTGTCCTTCAGCAGCGCCTCGAGCGTGCCGGCCGGCAGCTTGGCGAACGCCTCGTCTGTGGGCGCGAAGACGGTGAACGGGCCCTTGCCCTTCAGCGTGTCGATCAGGCCAGCGGCCTGCAGGGCCTTGGCGAGGGTCGTGAAGTTCCCCGCCGCAACGGCGGTGTCGACGATGTCTTTCGCCTGCGGCTCACTGGCGCGGAGTCCGACGGCACTGGTGGCAACGAGCGTGATGACGAGAGCGGACGCAAACAACTGACGCATGACCTGAAGCTCCTTTGCGCGCCCTCGAAATCGATCCGCTCCCCGCGGAGCGTGACCGGCATGGGGGCGCACTTACATGCCGGGAGAAGGGTGATGATCGCGTGCACGGGAAGCCGCGCGTACCAACACAGCCGGCCGGGAGGTCCAGCGCGGTCACGAGGATAAGATGCCATGCTGTATATATTTTGTCAAGTATTTGTATAAGTAATGGCGGTAGGCGCCGTCTGCTACAATCCCGGCGCAATGGCCCGCGCGACGGGCGTGTCCGGGCGCGGCGGGCTGCGGAGGCCGGCCCATGCCCAGCAGCATCCTGCGCCGCGGCGCGCTCATTATCCTGACCGGTGGCCTGCTTGCCCTGCACGGCGCCGGGCTCGACGCCCGCCAAACGAAAGCCGCGGAGGCCCCAGCGGTCGTGGCACGCTTCGCCCGCGATCCGAACCCCATCGCCCTGCGCGGCCCGGCTCGGCCGGCCCGCTACATGGAAGCCTCGGGACGGAAGGCGGCGCTGCTCGGCCGCGAAGACGGCAGCTTCGAGGCGTGGGTGTATCCCCTCAAGGTGCTCCACGATTTCCACCTCTCGTTCGGCACGCCGGATTACGCCGAGCCAATCCCGGGCGCCAACCTCGCCGCAAGCGTGGACGTGCGCCCCGAGGCGAGTCTCGTCCGCTACGCACACGCCGCCTTCACCGTCGATGCGATGTGGCTCGTGCCCCTCAACGACCAGGGCGCGGTGATTCTCCTCGATGTCAGCACGTCGCAGCCGCTGCAGGTCGTCGTGAAGTTCCGGCCTGACCTGAAGCCGATGTGGCCCGCCGCCCTCGGCGGCCAGTACAGCTACTGGGACGCCGACCTGAAGGCGTACGTCCTCGGGGAGGCGAGCGGCAAGCACGCGGCGATGATCGGGTCGCCCTTCGGCATCGACCCGCCCGAGCAGCCCGCGCACAACCTGCCGGACGCGCCGTCGCAGTTCACCATCGCGATCACGCCCGAGACCGCCGCCCGGGGCCTGGTGCCGATCGTGATCGCAGCCAGCCTCGACGGCTTGAACGGCGCGAAGGCGACCTACCGGACGCTGCTCACATCGAGCGAGTCGAAGTACCGCGAGTCGGCGGCGCATTACCGGCGCCTGCGGGAGGAGATGACGGCCATCGACAGCCCGGACGATCGCCTCGACCTCGCCTTCGAATGGGGCAAGGTCGCTCTCGACAAGGGGTTCGTCTGCAACCCTCATCTCGGCTGCGGGCTCATCGCGGGCCTCGGGCCGTCGGGCACGAGCGAACGGCCGGGGTTCGGCTGGTTCTTCGG
>Ga0209048_10005761_pt1 | contig 11674 bp, 13 predicted proteins | sample FrelakmetCRP12CR_FD_187146 | JGI IMG/M metagenome (GOLD analysis project Ga0209048, IMG submission 187146) | Freshwater lake sediment microbial communities from the University of Notre Dame, USA, for methane emissions studies - CRP12 CR (SPAdes)... | ecosystem: Environmental > Aquatic >... | reverse complement strand
CCCGACCGGCGAACACGCCGTGATCGAATGTCAGGGCAAGATCCACGTGATCGCCGGCTATGCGCGTCATCGCGTCGATGGCAATTTCCATCAAGTGTTTGATTCCAAGACCGGCACATGGTCGCTGAAGGCGCCCTTCCCACTGCCGTGCAATCACGTCGCGGGCGTTTCGATCGGCTCGAAGGTCTTCACCTTCGGCGGCTTCATCGAGCAGAACCGCTGCCCGCATTCGAAATGCTTCGCCTATGATATGGCGACCGATCAGTGGGCGCCGATCGCAGCGCTAGCGCGGCCGCGCGGCGCGATCTCGGCCATTGTGCTCGACGGTAAGATCCACCTGCTTGGCGGGCGCGACGTGCGCTCCGTGGAATGGCATGAGATTTACGATCCCGCGACCGACAAATACACGTTCCTCGCCGGGATGCGCGGCTCGACGGGCACGCAGCCCTTCGTCGGCCAGCGCGACCACATGGGCGTCGCTGTTGTCGATGGAAAGATTCATGCCATCGCCGGCCGCATGGACTCCTACGACTTCAACACCAGCCTGAATGCGGTTTATGATCCCAAGACCGACGCATGGTCTTTCCGCGCCCCGCTGCCGACAGCACGCAGCGGCGTGTCGGCCGTTTATATCAACGGAAAGATCGTGGTGTTCGGCGGCGAAGCCACCGGCAAGGTGTTCGGCACCAACGAAGCCTACGATCCGAAGACCGACACCTGGGAGGCGCTTTCGCCAATGGCGGTCCCGCGTCACGGATTGCATGGCGCCACCGTCGCGGTAATCGGCAACATGGTGCACGTGCCCGGCGGCGGCCCTGTCCCCGGCGGCCAGGTCCAGGGCGCTTATCACGATGCCTTCACCTTCGGCTGAAACAAACGCGGCCGCCGGCGACGGCGACCGCAAAGATGTACACTGTTGATGCGGTTCGTGGTTGATGCGGCTCGTGATGGCAATCATACTCACCGCGCCGGGCGCAAATCGAGTCCGGCCACGCCAACCGCAAGATTGATGCCGGTCTGCCCTTGCACTGATACTGGTTGCAAGGTCACGGTGCGGTCCGAACCGCCGACCAGCACATTGGCGCCGACACCCGCGCCAACGGTCGCCTCCGCACTCACACCACCATAGTTGCCCGCGAGCGCGCCGAAACGCTTGTTGCTCGGCGCATAGACTGCCCAGATCATTTCGCCACCGGCGGTGGCACCGAGATCGAGGCCGAACTTCCTGATCGACCCCGTGTAAACCTCACGCGAACCGGGCTGCGACGGCGTGAACATGCAGGTCACATCCTTCTTCGATGCGATGATGAGGCCGATTCCCGCGGAGATGTCGCAAGTCAAGGTCCCGACCTTGGTCCGATTGGGCGCTTGGGCCATGGTCGGAATAGGCAGCGCGACCGCCGCGACCACCGCCAGGGCGGCAAAAACGCTCAAAGACCTGTGCATGTCAGACTCTCGCTTTTTAATGGATAATTGAAGCTACCCACGCCGGGTGGGGAAACAAGTTCCATAGCCCCCAGCGTGTGAAAACTCAGCCGTGTAACGGCTGGCGCACCGTTCGTTAGGCAACGCAACGGCCGGAAAAGTTCGCACGCGCGGATGCCGACAAGCTGCTGAACACGGGATCGCACCCAACCATCACCACGGGCGGCTTACGCGGGGTCTGCTTTTTTCCAACAGCCGTTGTTGGCACGAGCAAACGATCGCTTTTATTGCTGCGGTTGACGGACTGCATAATTGACTCAGGTTCGACCACAGGCCATGCGCCGACCGCTAAGCCCATACCCGCTGGCGGCGCGATCAAATCCATCGCTAGCACCACCAGGGTACCTGCCACCAAATATAAAACGAAGCCGCGCATCGGCGTTCTCCAGCGCCCTTGGCGGCATCAGGTGGATGTACCGCGATGAGTCTCGCCAAGGTGCTGATAGGAAACGACCGAAGATCAAATAGGTTCCCGAGAGCGCTCAGCGCGCGGCGAGGATCTGGCTTGCGGCTATCACGATATGGCAGCGTAGCCCGTCCGGATCGAAGTCCATTTTCACCTCGGCAGCGACGCGGGCGACCTCCGCCGGCGCTAGCGCGCCGGCGCACAGCATTTTCCCCCCGCCCTGCAGATGGCAATGCTCGTAGAAGCCGTGATGCTCGGCTATTCCTTGGCCCGTAAGCGCTAGCTCGCGCGCCGCTCCCGCCGCTTGGCGTTGCGCTCGAAGAACAGCGCCTGGCTCAGAACCGCCGACACCGTCGCCGGCTGGAACGGCTTGGCGATCAGGAACGCCGGCTCCGGCCGCTCGCCGGTGAGGAAGCGCTCCGGATAGGCGGTGATGAAGATCACCGGCACCTCGAAGGTCTTTAGCATCTCGTTCACCGCGTCCAGCCCCGAACTGCCGTCCGCCAACTGGATGTCGGCCAGAATGATCCCCGGCCGCTTGGCCGCGGCCAACGCCACCGCCTCTTTATGCGTGCGCGCGACGCCGAGCACCCGGTGACCGAGCCCTTCCACCAGTCCCTCGAGATCGAGCGCGATGAAGGTCTCGTCCTCGATGATCAGCACGTCGGTGGCAATCTCGGCGGCGAGCTCGCGGCCGGACTGCTCCACCAGCTCGCGCAGGGTCGGCACGTCGATATCCAGTACCTTGGCGGCGTCGTCCTCCGACAGCCCTTCCAGCGCGACCAGCAAAAACGCTTGCCGCGGTAGGGGCGCGATATGGCCGAGATGACGCTCCACCGGCTGGTTGGGGTCACCCGTAGTGGCTTTGCCGTTCACGCCGACCGAATTCCAGATCTTCGTGAACAGCTGATAGAGCGCGATCCGGGTCGAGGAGGTGGTATCGAGCACCTTGGGGTCCTGAATCAGGGCCTCCAGGGCAGCCGCCACATAGGCGTCGCCCGAGGCTTGGTTGCCCGAAAGCGCCCTGGCATAGCGGCGAAGATACGGTAAGTGCTGTGCAACTGTTTGAGATGTCGACAAGAATCCCTCCAAACGATGCGCGCCCATGGCTGGCGGGGCGCCGCCCCCGAATATCCGTTGAACGGTACTAGGCCTGATAACGTGGTTCTGGGAAAAAAGTTCCCTATCTGAGGGAACCATCTGCCAATTCAGGGGTTTTGAAAGAATGCGACAGGGGGACCTGCGCCTGGCTAGGCCAAGGGAATTTGGGGTCTGACAATGACTGAACGCAAGCCCATGGGACAACAAAAACCGATGGAGACCGCGGCCGCCCCCAACAAGAAAACCGACTTCAAACCGGCAAAACTCGGCCGCGAGGTGCAGGCCCGCCTCGGCCAGCAGCTTCGTGCCATGTACGACGACGTGGTGGACCAGGGTGTACCGGACCGGTTTGTCGAATTGCTCAACCGTCTCGAAGTCAGTGGCAAGGACAAGCACTAATGCCCATGGACGAGTCGGTTCGCAAAGCCGTTCTCGGCGCGGTGCCAAGCTTGCGCGCCTTCGCGATCTCCCTGTGCGGGAACGTGGATCGCGCGGACGATTTGGTGCAGGAGACGATGCTGCGCGCGCTCGCCAATATCGATTCATTCCAGCCCGGCACCAACATGTCGGCCTGGCTGTTTACGATCCTGCGCAATCATTTCCGCTCGGAATATCGAAAACGCCGGCGCGAAGTCGAGGATGGCGAAGGTCACTATGCCGACACCCTGAAAACGCAGCCCGAACAACACGGCCACGTCGAGTTTCGGGAATTCCGCGAGGCGCTAGCGCAATTGCCGGCGGATCAACGCGAGGCGCTCATTCTGGTCGGCGCGTCGGGATTTTCTTACGAAGAGGCCGCCAAGATCTGCGGCTGCGCCGTCGGCACCATCAAGTCGCGCGTCAATCGCGCGCGCACGCGGCTGGCCGAGATGTTGTCGATCGATAACGCCGGCGAGTTCGGCCCAGACGAGCAGACGCGGGCGGTGCTGGCGGGCGGCGAGCGGTCGTAGAGATCGCCAGCACAATTCCTTCTCACAGCTCGACGGTTTTCGGATCGCGGAAGCTTGTTCGGATACCTACCTATCGCCACCGCACTTTCTACGCCACCCGGACCTGCGCCAAATAACGCTCAACCTCCTGCCGCAGCTGATTAGATTGCTCCGCCAGCTCGCCGGCGGCGTTGAGAACCGTGTTAGCAACTTGCCCGGTCTTGACCGCGGTACTCGAAACCTCGCTAATGTTTGCGGAAACATCGCGGGTTCCCTTGGCCGCCGCACCGGCATTGCGCGCGATTTCTTGGGTTACCGCATCCTGCTGCCGCACCGCCACCGCCACGTCATTGGCGAGGTCGTCGAGCTGCATGATCGTCGCCGCAATCGCCTTCATGGTTTCCACAGAGCGGGAGGTCGTTTCCTCGATCGACATGATTTGTCGCGTTATTTCCTCGGTCGCCTTGCCGGTTTGGGCGGCGAGGCCTTTCACCTCCTGCGCCACGACCGCGAAGCCGCGTCCAGCATCCCCGGCACGGGCCGCCTCAATCGTTGCATTGAGAGCGAGCAGATTTGTTTGAGATGCAATATTGCGAATGAGATTGCTGACCTCGCCGATTTCGCCGACCGACGTCGACAGGCTCTCGACCGCACCAGTAATCGCTTGTGCTTCGGTCGCCGCCTGACGTGCGACCGTCGCGGAATCGGCAACCCTGGCCGCGATGTGCTCGATCGATCGGGCGATTTCTTCCGCCGCGGTCGCGACAATTTCGACACTCGTGGTCGCCTGTTCGGAAGCCGCCGCGGTCGCCAACGCCTGCTCCTGATTGTCGCTCGCGCTGTCGGCCATGTCGCGTGCCGAGCTGTCCATTGCCATCGCCGCGCGATCGAGCGTTTGCGCGACATTCGATACCGCGAGCTCAAAACTTTGCGTGACCGCCTCGACTAATTGCCGCCGCGACTCGGATGTGCGCGCTTGCTCGATCTCCTTCTGACGGGCGGCGGTCGCATCCGCCGTCGCTAGGCGAAAAACCAGAAGTGCCCGCGCCATATCGGCGATCTCGTCACTGTGGTTGTCCTGGATGTGGACATTCAAATCACCATCGGCGATCCGACGCATGGCGTCGCTCAGCAGCGCGAGACGGCGAACGATATTCCGGCCGACATAAAGCCAAGCAATGAGGGCTGCGCCAATGATGGCCGCAAATGCCAGCGCGATCAGAAGAGCTTGGCCCGCGCGAATCTCTTGCGCGGCGCGCAGGGAGTTGCGCTGTGCGTTTTCGCTCTGTTGGTCTACCAAGGCATCCACAGTTTGTTTGAGCTTGACTGCTTCCGATTGCACTGCTGAAAATGCGAGTTGCGCATCGCGTTGTCGAGCGAGCTCAAAGGAACGCAGAGTGATTATGCCATCATCCGCCCCAAGAACACTGAGTTGCTTGTAAAGATCCGTAAGCTTTTTTTGTTGGGCAGGATCGCCGATCTCGCTCAAATTGGTCTCGATTTTCCGTTTTGCAGCTCCGATTAGATCGCGCAGTGGCGCGAGACGGTTTAAATCGTTGACCAAGGAGGCTTCCGTCAAAAGCCCGGCGAGAAGGTTTGATTCGGATTGCGCTTCCAAAAGCCGGCGCAGGGACTCGATCATGGAGTTAAGCGCGGAATCCATCCCCGCCGTCTTGTTCCTCGTCATGAGGTCAAAATTGGCGTCATCGATAGCTGGGGCGAGACCATCGAGCAGCGCCTCATGCGCCGTCCGGATCGACAACGCTAGATGGTACCGTTCATTTGATATCGCGATCCGATCCGTTACAGCTTGATTGAGAGCGCTAAGCCGCTGAACCAAAGCATTGCGGGTAACGTCTATATCATTGCTTTTAGCAATGCCGAGCGTCCTCAGGCGCGCAATGCCTTCCTCAAGGCCCTTGGCTTGTAGATTGATGCCATTCGTTATCTCGATGCGCGTTTTGTCGTCGGCAGCTGTCATCAAGCGTGGGGCTGAGGACACCAAACTGCTTGCCTCCTCGGCGAGCCGCAGCGATACGACGGTTGCCGGAAAACTGTGAGATAAGATTTCATTAGTGGTCGCACCGATTGTCGTAAATTCATACAAAGCGGTAAACGATCCGACTAGCGTGAGCGCCGCAGCGAAACCAAACGCACAATAGAGTCGCGCACGAATAGTCGAGAACCAGCGCGAGCGGTTTGCCCGAAGGCGATTTATCAGCAATAGTGGGGACCTCGCACTGCGCATTCGGCGGAAATCCTTTTTTCGGTTCTTATCCAGCAATCTTTGCCAGCTTTAGAATGGCCTTTAATGACCCATCGGGCTGTAGGATCGTGAAATAGACTCGGTCCGATCCCTGATTTTTTGCCGGACCAAAACTGAATTTCACGCCACCAAGATCGAAGGCGTTTTTTGCGATTGCGTCGAGAAGCGCTTCGCGCGAAGGCTCGCCCGGAATTCGCTTCAAGGCTTCGACCACGAGGCGGCCGACCAGATAGCCCTCCAGCGACACGAAGCCGGGTTTTGCATTTGGATTTACAGCAGTGATGGCAGCCTGATAGGACACGACCACCGGCATTGACTTGTCCCACGGGAATGGGACCACTTGACTGATAATCACGCCGGCGCCCTGGTTGCCAAGCTCTTCAGCGAGCGAATCCGATCCAACAAATGATATCGCGACAAATACAGCGTCAATTTTCAGCTTACGCGCGAGCTTGATAAATTCCGCTATCGGCTTGTAAGGGCCGACGGTCACGACCGCTTGCGGTTCGCCTTTCATGATATCAAGCAAGGCCGACTTAATCGCAGTCGTATTGCGTTTGAAGGCCCCTGAACCCGCCAATGACATGTTGCGTTTGGCCAAGGCCTTTTTGACCCCTTCCAAACCGGCAAGGCCAAAGGCATCGTCTTGGTAAAGGATCGCGATTTTCGTTATACTTAGATCTTTGGTTAGATGTTCAATCCAGGCCTCGGTCTCTTGGAAATACGAGCTGCGGATATTGACGACGTAGCGGTTATAAGGGTCACGAAGAAATTCGGCGCCCGTGAAGGGACCTATGAACGGGACCTTGGCCTCCGTTGCAATTGGTTGCCCGGCCTTCGAGGTTGGCGTTCCAACCGGCCCGACAAGAGCAAAAACCTTATCCTCGTTGATAATTTTTTTGGTGGCCTCGATGGTTTTCTCCGGTTCGTAGCCGTCGTCGACCGACTTGAGTTCGAGTTTACGGCCGCCGATGCCGCCGGTGCGATTGGCTTCTTCGAACGCGGCGAGAATGCCCTCACGCATCCCTTGGCCGAGCGCCTGGGTCGGGCCGTTGAGTGCTGCGACTTGTCCGAACAAAATCTTGTCCTTGAAAACGCCATCGTCCGCAAACGCCGGAACATTGCAAAGACCGATCAAGATCGTCGCGATAATGCAGAGACAATTGGGACGAAACCGCACGTCGAGTCCCCCAATTAAAGTCGCGGCTGTAAGTTTGCGGTGTGGTTTTGTGTGATCACTTAATGCCGCATTGTGCGCGAGCGTGGTTAATGACTTCTTAAGCGTTTTGATGCGCGGCCCTGCAACCCCGATAAAATTCTTGTAAAACGTCGGCGTGCGGCCGCACGCCAGCCGACGATCGCCAAAATGAGATATTTATCGAGGCGATGTCCCGGGCGAGCAGCCCGCGAACCGCTATTTCGGCTTGTTACGATTGATGAAGTCCTGATGCTGCCTTTGCAGCTTGCGGATCAGTTCATCGTCATCCTCGTCGCTTTTTTTCTCCCGCTCCGTACCCTGGCTAACGATGCACTTCCCATTAGTCGCATCAGCCGGTCAAAGGTTCATCCAAAAGGAGCACCGGAAGTTACTGGCGGCGGCACGACACCGTCTTGGATGTTCCGTCTTGCGCGCGTAAGCCCCAAAGGCATCCATTAACTTGCAATGTTCTGGGCTTGAGATTGGCTGTCATTATTTGCCCCCGATCCGGCAGAACACGAGCTCCGCACGGGGCAGCTCGTTTTAAAGATATCGCGTATTTTCAGGTTTTAGCGTTGATATAATGCGGCTATTTCCAATAAACACTTTTAACGTGAAAAAATACAAACCTGACGGAACTTTAGTCCCCGGTGAGAGTATACCTTTGCCCTGATGGCACAGGAAGGGCTCTGATCGCCGTGATACTGGCAGGAAGAGTTTTGGATAGCCGCGATGCTAGTTGTCACGGGCAGGAAGAGTTCTGATGGCCGTAATACTGATTGTTGAAGACGATGTGTTTATCCGCGAAATCGCGGAAATGATGATTCAAGACTGGGGTCACCATACGCTTTCCGCCAGCGACGTCGACGAGGCGCTTATACTCCTACGTTCCGCTCAACATATCGATGCGCTTTTTACCGATATCTATCTGAAACATTTGGTTCACGGCGGATGTGATCTTGCGCACGAGGCGATCGCGTTGCGGCCGAAATTGCGCGTGCTCTATACGACAGGTAATTCCATTACCGACAAAATGAAAGCTCTGTTTACTGAAGGCGCACACTTCCTTCGTAAACCGTACACGCAATATCAGCTCCAAGACTCCGTTAAAGGGCTGCTCGCAGCGTGATTTTGAAGTCGCGCAATCGATCCGCTTAGCGGGACGAATACAAGTTACCGGGGTAACACAATGACATATAGAAACGACGAGACGAGGACGCCGATCGGCGTCTTCGAGGGCACCGACAATACCGCGCGCAAGCAGGCGGAAGAGGCGCTGCTCAAGGCGGGGGCCCTCCAGCGCGCGATTTTCAATAGCGCCAACTTCTCGAGCATCGCCACCGACGCGAAGGGTGTCATTCAGATCTTCAACGTCGGCGCCGAGCGTATGCTCGGCTACACGGCCGCCGAGGTGATGAACAAGATCACCCCGGCCGACATTTCCGATCCGCAGGAGTTGATCGCGCGCGCCAAAGAGCTGAGCGCCGAACTCGCAACCCCCATCACGCAGGGCTTCGAGGCCCTGGTGTTCAAAGCCTCGCGCGGTATCGAGGACATCTACGAGCTGACCTACATCCGCAAGGATGGCAGCCGCTTTCCGGCGGTGGTGTCGGTCACGGCGCTGCGCGACGCCCAGGACGTCATCATCGGCTATCTGCTCATTGGCACCGACAACACTGCGCGCAAGCTAGTCGAAGCCGAGCAAAAAAAGCTCGATCAGCGCCTGCGCGACCAGCAATTCTACACCCGCTCGCTGATCGAATCCAACATCGACGCGCTGATGACCACCGACCCCTCCGGCATCATCACGGACGTCAACAAGCAGATGGAGGCGCTGACCGGCTGCACCCGCGACGAGCTGATCGGCGCGCCGTCCAAGAACTACTTCACCGATCCGGAGCGGGCGGAAGCTGCGATCAAGCTCGTGCTGCGCGAAAAGAAGGTCACCGACTACGAGCTGACGGCGTGCGCCCGCGACGGCAAGCAAACGGAAGTGTCCTACAACGCGACGACCTTTTACGACCGCGACCGTACGCTGCAGGGTGTCCTCGCCGTGGCGCGCGACATCACGGAGCGCAAGCAGCGCGAGCGCGACGCCCTGAGCTTGACGAACGAAATCTCACACCGGATCAAGAATAACTTGCAGGTCATCGTCGGCTTGATCGCCTACGAAGCCAAATGGACGGCAGCCCCGTGCGTTCAAGGCTACAAAGCCATGCAGGCACGCATCGGAGCCATTGCCCAGCTTTACGACCTGATATCTCAAACCAGCCGTGGCCGGACCATCGCCGTGGACGCCTATCTGCGAGAAATCGCCAAGACGATGGCAGCGAGCCTGCTTGGCAACACGTCAGGTATCAAAATTGAGGTTAAGGCCGAGCCGTTGGAAATCGACCCCGATCGTGCCGTCCCCTTCGGCCTTCTGGTCAATGAGCTTGCGACGAACGCCGTCAAGCATGCTTTTCCACAAGGGACAGGACATATCATGCTGTGCGTGGAACAGGTCGGCGATCAAATCGAGCTGATTGTTGCCGATGACGGTGTGGGTATGAAGGATAAAGGCTCTGCGAAGGTTCCGGAGAAACGCGGTTCCGACTACCTGGCTATCTTCGTGCGTCAGCTGGGCGGCACGATTGTCCCGTCGAAACAGGAAGCAACCGGAACGACCGTCAGAATACGGCTTCCCTTGCTTCTGGTCCTACCAGGGGGTGCCGACCGCGTAGCGGCGTAGCTGCGCGTCGTTGCAGCCGAAGACGCCTCATCCGGCACCGCGCTTGTCGGGTCAGATCCGCCCAAGCAACATCAGAACAACAATGATGATCAGGATGGTGCCGATAAGGCCAACGCCGCCATGACCGTAACCGTAGCCGTAGCCGCCGAAACGGCCACTGAAGCCACCGAACAAGAAGATGACCAGGATGATGACAAGAATGAGTCCGAGCGACATGGTCTTAATCTCCTTTAGTAGAACCTAACTAAAATTGAAAAACGCAGCGTCGAAGTGCTTGATCGGCTTTTCCGAGGTGCCGCCCCCTTCAAGGCGCCATCAGGGAAATCCCAGACTACTTCTTCTCGATGGAAATGCCACGATCACCGATACTGATCTCGACGCCGGTGGTCTTCTGCCGTTCCTGCTAGAGCTGATAGCCGAAAACCACGGCGACGACGCCAAGCGCGCCGATAATGAGGTAGCTGACGTTACGATTCATAATCGCGGCCCCATTTTAGGTCCCGGAAGCGCAAAACCAATTTCAACTTGAAAAAAGGCCGGAGCGGCGAACAGCCGCCCCGGGTCTCAGCACGGCGCGCGCCGATTGAACGCTTAGCGCCACGAGCAGCGGCGATAGCCATTGTCGTTGATCCAGCAGTGGCGATGGCCGGAATGCCGCACGATATTCGGGCCGCCAACCACACCGCCGATCACGCCGCCGACCACCGCGCCCGGAGGTCCGGCAACGATCGCACCGGTGCCTGCGCCGATCGCAACGCCTTCCAGCGTTCCGGCCTGAGCCACGACGGGCACGGCCGCCGCCAGCGTCAACACGAGCATTGCAGCCTTCAGCATAGAGCGCATGACAAATTCTCCTTGGTTACACTAATTAACGTCAGTGTCGGTCGCGACGTAGTAAACCGAATCTGCCCAGTCAACGCGCGTTGTGCGACAATTGTTCCATGAACATCAATATTTATCAGCCATAATACTTATCTCAAAAGACGACTTATTATCGATTATTATCGTTTACTTTGCGGGCGCCAGTCCGTGCCGAGCGCCATTGGCCGACGAATGCTGCGGCGCAGGCTTCGGCGAAGGCCAATCTCGCCTTGCCGCCGTTGTGGCGGGAGCGAAATGGCGCGCAGCACGGCAGACCCAACTTCGAGCAGGGCCGTCAATTCGATTTCAGAAAGCCCGCCAACGAAGCGCTGACGGTACCCGCCCTCGCCCTTCGCTAGCGGCGCCGCTTACGTGCCTTGCGATTCGACCTCTTGCGATTCCACTGGAGTATATTTCCGCTCCGCCGCGTCATACACCGCGACCTGAATCACCGGGTAACTTTGCTTGAGTTTGGCGCCTGCCGTTATGGCTTCTTTTGAGGTCTCAAATCGCGTTTTCAGCTTCCCATCGACTGCCAATAAATAACCGTCAGTCGGCACCGCGTTCGCGCGTAGATTTGCGGGCTTCTTGGTATCCTGGCTCATGTGCCGTTTTCCTTTGTCGTGTGGTCCCGCCGAGTTGCCGACGCGCAAGGCTATATGCCAGCGGAGGTGTAGCAAAACTATGGTCACGGGAG
>Ga0209048_10005760_pt1 | contig 11674 bp, 10 predicted proteins | sample FrelakmetCRP12CR_FD_187146 | JGI IMG/M metagenome (GOLD analysis project Ga0209048, IMG submission 187146) | Freshwater lake sediment microbial communities from the University of Notre Dame, USA, for methane emissions studies - CRP12 CR (SPAdes)... | ecosystem: Environmental > Aquatic >... | reverse complement strand
GGTGGCCTGGTGCAGCGAGACCGGGGTCTTGTCGCCGTAGTGGACCTTGCGGCGGTCCTTGCTGCGGCGCAGCCGGTTCTCGAGCTTGTGCACCGCGGCCTCGAAGGCTCCGTAGAAACTGTCGGCGCAGCCCTCGCCGCGGACGACGGGGCCGCGTCCGCGCGCGGTGATCTCGACGTGCTGACAGTTCTTGCGCTGGCGACGGTTGCGTTCGTGCTCGAGCTCGACGTCGAAGCGGTAGATGGAGCGATCGAACCGCTCGAGGCGAGCGAGTTTCTGGGCGACATAGACGCGGTAGTGGTCGGGGACCTCGACGTTGCGACCCGTCACCTGTACCTCGGCGCCTGCGTCGGTCTCGGCAGATTCGTCGGTGTCGGTCAGCTGATCGCCGTTCACGGATTGGGTTGACATGCTTGACAACTCGTTTCTCTTACGGGTTGCACGCACTGGGGCGTGCCCGGCCTGTCATTCGATGACTGCGCCAAGCAGGGAAGGCACGGACTCTCACCCGCCGGCGCCAGAGGTCGAAGAACTCACCTCCTACCGTTCTCGGTGAAGTGGCGGACCTATGTGCTAGGTCCCCCGTGATGTGTTCACGGTGTGTTGGCCCCGACGGTAGTCGGAGTTCACACGGTGGTGCCACCTTTTGACGCACCTGTTTTCAGTTCTTTCGACCTTCGTTACAAGGACCAAAGTCACGCGTGCGCGAGGGCCAGCACAGCCGTCACTTCCGCCCCTGCAGTTCGCAGCGTGCGCACCGATTCGCGGGCCGTCGCGCCGGTGGTGACGATGTCGTCGACGAGCAGAACGGGACCCGCCACCGAGCGGATCAGCCGCACCCGCCCGGCGATGTTGCGCTCGCGCGCGGTGCTGGTCAGTCCGACCGAGTCACGGACCATCGCCCTGGTGCGCAGAGCCGCCACGACGGTGACGGCGGGGTGGGCCCGGGTCGCGACGGTGGCGATCCGGGCGACGGGGTCGCCGCCGCGGCGGCGGGCGGCCGAGGCGCGGGTCGGGGCGGGGACGACCGTGACCGGGGTGTCGAGAATGCCCCAGCCGATCAGGTGGTGGATCCCCATGGCCAGGGCGCGGGCCAGCGGGGCGGTCAGGTCGCGGCGGCCGTGCTCCTTGAGGGCGACGATCGCCTGCCTGCGCGGGCCGGCGTAGCGGCCGAGGGCGAAGACCGGCACGCCGGGGTCGACGCGCGCCGTGACCAGGTGGGGTCCGTCGGACTTGACCTCGAGCGCGGTGGCGCAGACGTCACACCACCGGGTCGACGGCGCACCGCAGCCGCCGCACTCCAGCGGCAGCACGAGATCGAGCATGTTGTCAGTGTGCCGCCAGGGTATGACAGCTCAGAGTGCGGCCGAACGCCCCCTCGACGTCGGCTGCCGTGCCGACCCAGACGACCTGAGGGGCAATTACATCGGCACACCGCGTTTCCAACCAGGCTTGACAACGAGGAGCGCGTCTTGTTCTCCCGACTTGGCTCAAGTTGGTGAGCATGTCAGCTGGGATTGTGGCGAGGGCGTAGTTGGGATCGTCGGGTTGTGGGCCGGTGGATTTGCGGGTTGGGTTGTCGGCCTTGATGATCGAGGCGGCCGGCCTAGTTGGTGGTGGGTGGTGGTTGTGGTTGGAAGGGTTGGTACCACCACCAGTTGGCGCGTTCGCCGGTTGGTCCGGGACACGGTGCCACGGCGGGTCTGGGACGGTTGGGTGGGCGCGCGAGTGATCCTGCGCTCAGTGGTCGCCCGCAGCTGTCGGTGACGGTGAGGTCCTCGGCGGGTCCGGTGATGGTGATGACGCCGCGGTGGTGTGCCCGGTGGTGATACGGGCAGAGCAGGACCAGGTTGGCCAACTCGGTGGGGCCACCGTCTTCCCAGTGCCGAATGTGGTGGGCATGCAGTCCGCGGGTGGCACCGCAACCGGGGACCGCGCAGCTCCGGTGGCGGTGCTCGAGCGCGCGGCGAAGCCGCCGGCTGACCGTGCGGGTGGTACGCCCGGCGCCGATGGGTTGGCCGGCACGTTCGAACCACACCTCACAGCTGGCATCACAGCTCAGATACCGGCGTTCAGCATCGGTGAGCAGCGGACCCAGATGCAGCGCCGCGGCGCGCTGGGCGACATCGACGTGCACCACCACCGTGGTGTGCGCCCCGTGCGGGCGGCGGGTCGCCTCGGCGTCCCAACCGGCCTCGACCAGACGCAGGAACGCTTCGACGTCACCGGGCATCGGTGGTGCGCTCTGCGATGCGCGGTTACCGGTGTCGCGAGCCTGTTTCCACTCGGTGACCAACGCATCACGATGCGACGCCAGCGCCGCCTCGACCTTCGCCGCCTCGGCGTGCGGCAGTTTGATCCGCCACCAACTGAACTGCTCATCGGAGGTCTTGCTGATCGAAGGCTGGGGGTCGGGGCGGGGATCAGGGTCAGGGCGCGGCTCCAGCTTGACCGCGGTACGCAGCTGGTTGACCGTGGCTACCGCGGCCAGCTGCGCGTAATGCTCATCAGAGCCCGCACCGGCGCGCGCCGCGATGACGCCGACCTGATCCAGCGACAGTCGACCCTCCCGCATGCCTTGGGCGCAGCGGGGAAACTCCGCAAGCCGACCCGCGACCGTGGAAATCGTGTGGGCATTGGCCGAGGACGAGCCCAGCTTCCAGGCCACCAACCCCACCACCGACCGTGCACCTGTGGAGCCGCACAACTCGTCACGATCCAACTCCGCGACGATCTCCACGATGCGTCCATCAATCGCGTTACGCTGACCGGCCAACTCCGCCAACTCCTCGAACAACACCTCAAGACGCTGATCAGGCGATACAGCCGTGCCGAGCGCTGCGGTCAAGGACATAACAGCATCATCGCACCCCGGTCCGACAAAACCCGGCCCCGCCAAACCACGCACCGTACGGCTGTCACCTTGAACCACCCCGGGTTTCCGATCCAACCAACTAGGAACGAAACCTGGTGTAGGTCAACGATTTAGCTATCCCATCAGCACCCGGATCGGGTCGCTGCCGTCCCAGCCGGCCGCTGCCGAACGCACCAATTCGGCCATCCCGCATGTCGCGGGCGTGAGTTCCATCAGTTCGATGATCGTCGCCGGCCCGGCCGCGGGCTCGAAGTACGCGTACCGCGCCGAGTCCGGATCGCCGCCGGACCACACCACTGGCCAGCCCGCCGCCCGGCCGGCCGTCAGCGCGTCGTCGAAGTTCTCCGCCCAGTAGGCCAGCTGGTGGTAGCCTTCGCCGCCGGCGTCGGTGAACTCCGAGTAGATCGACGGGGTGTCGTCGTCCTGGTGGATCACCTCGACCTGCAGGTCACCGCTGTTGGCGAAACCGATGGTCAACGTCACCGTGCACGGCTTACCGCGATAGAGCCCCGACTGCGTGATGCCTCGAAGCACATACCACGGGCCGACGCCGAGCTGGACCCACTTGTCCAGCGTCTGGTCGAAATCACGCACGATGTAACCGATTTGGCGGATCACGCCGGGCAGCACGGGTCCGGACACGCGGGGCTCCTTGTCAGCCGGGCAGCACCGGCACCGTGCCGGGCACCATGAAAGGCGCTACATCCGACCAGGATTGGCCATTCTCGGCGCTGGTGCCCGACAGCTGCAGCACGCCTCGGGCGTCGGAGACGTAGACCGCCGACGGGTTGGCGGCCACCGATGACACCGGGATCACCAGGTTGCCGCTGGGCCCGTCGGAGTTCACGCCGTCGAGGTTCACGTAGGACACCGGGTGGGCGGCATCGGTGCGGGTGACCACCATGTCGTCGCCGGTGCGCCAGGACAGCGACACCACCGAGGAACCCAGCCCGAAGCCCAGCCGGCGCGGATAGGTCATGGCGAACTCGCCGACCGGCGTCTGCTCGATCTCGGCCAGCACCACCTGGCCGTTGATCACCATCGCCGCCCGGGTGCCGTCGCGAGACAGTTGCAGTTCGGTGATGGCGCCGGGGAACTTCGAGGTGACCGCGGCCGAATCCACCGGGATGCGAGCGGGTTGGCCGGAGGCCTCCTCCTGGATCACCCGCACCACGCTATTGCCGTCTACCACCACCCACACTGCATCGTCCAGCGCCCACGACGGCCGGGTCAGCGACCGGGCGTCGGTCACCTGCGCGGCGACCCCGCCGTTGGGGCCGATCCACAGCGACGACGCCATGTCCGGCGCACCGGGGCGCAGGGTCACCACCGAGGCGATGTCGCGGCCGGTGCGCGACAGCGCCGCCGCCGCCTGGTCTCCCATCGCGCCGAAGGATCCCGGTACCGGGGTTGCCCGCTGGCCGTCCAGCGACACCATGGCGCCGCCGAGCAGCGCGTGCACACCGGCCGAGGCGCCGTCCACAGCGCCCGGGTCGGTGGCCGCCAGGTCGGTGGTGTTCCAGCCGTCGGCGAACCGGTCGTCGAGGGCGGCGCCGTCGGCGTTGATGACGTACGGACCCTTGATGTCGGCGCGGGCCAGGGTCCAGATGATCTGCGCGGCAACTAGTTGCCGACTGTGCGGATCAGTGGTGGTGAGGTTCTCCAGTTCGATGCGGGCACCGCCGTAGCCGCGCCCGATGCCGGTCTTGCCGCCGTCGGCACGGGTCACCAGACCGATCATCTTCAGCGGCGGGCCGAGCAGGTTGCGCACGGTCTTGGCCATCTCGGGCCGCGGACCGCCGATCAGCTTGCTCACCAGTTCGGTGGCCAGCTGGTCGGGATCGGAGACCGCAAGATAGCGGGGGTCGGGCACCACGGTCTTGCCGGTGGGGTCGACGAAGTAGAGCGTGGCACGCTTGTAGGTCGCCTGGAACTGCTGCCAGTCCAGGAACACCCCGTTGGGCAGCTTGTTGATCCGCCAGCCGTCCGCCGTCTGAATCAGCTCGATCGGGCCGGGATCGGGCAGCTGCCCGTCGGCGGTCTCGAACACGCCGATGTCGGACAGCGAGCCGAGCATGTCGGCCTTCATGGTCACCGAAACCCGGTCCGGGGTGCGTGTTTCGACGAATACCACCTTGTCGATCAGCAGCGCGCTGCCCTGGTCGTCCCAGTCGTTCGACGCCGATTCGGTGAGGAACTGGCGGGCCGCCAGGTGTCGGTCGGCCGGATCGGCCGTGGCCTTGAGGAATTCGCGCAACAACTGGTCGGGGTCCATGCCGGGGGTCGGCTTTGGCAGGCTCTTGGGTTGGGGCCGCTCGACGGTGCCGATGGCTTGCGGCGCAGAGGAGTTCGGTACCCCCGCGCATCCACCCGTCAACATCGCGACCAGTCCGACCATCAGCAGGGTCAGCAACCGGCGCGTCACACGCTCTCCTGCGCGGGTTCGCGCTGGCGTAGTTGTCGTTGCTGCTTTCGGGCTTCCCGGCGTTCCGTCGCAATGGGTTTCAGTGGCAGCGGACTGGTGGTGACCTTGTGGCCGCGGGTCAGCGGCAGCGTCAGCCGGAAACACGCGCCCTTGCCCGGTTCGCCCCACGCCTCCAGCCGGCCCTGGTGCAGCCGGGCGTCCTCGATGCTGATCGCCAGGCCCAGCCCGGTTCCACCGGAGCGGCGCACCCGCGACGGGTCCGACCGCCAGAACCGGCTGAACACCAGCTTCTCCTCCCCCGGGCGCAGGCCGACGCCGTAGTCGCGGACCGTCACCGCGACGGTGTCCTCGTCGGCGGCCATCCGGATGCGCACCGGCTTGTGTTCGGCGTGGTCGATGGCATTGGCGATCAGGTTGCGCAGGATGCGCTCGACACGGCGGGGGTCGACTTCGGCGATGACCTCCTGCTCGGGAAGGTCCACCACCAGTTCGATACCGGCCTCGTCGGCCAGATGCCCGACGTTGCCCAGCGCGCTGTTGACCGTCGAGCGCAGATCGACCGCCTCCACCGACAACTCGGCCACACCGGCGTCGTGCCGGGAGATCTCGAGCAGATCGGTGAGCAGGGTCTCGAACCGGTCGAGCTCGTTGACCATCAGCTCGATCGAGCGCCGCAGCGCCGGGTCGAGTTCCTCGGAGTGGTCGTAGATCAGGTCGGCGGCCATCCGCACGGTGGTCAGCGGGGTACGCAACTCGTGGCTGACGTCGGAGGTGAAGCGGCGCTGCAGGTTTCCGAACTCCTCGAGCTGGGTGATCTGGCGCTGCAGGCTTTCGGCCATGTCGTTGAACGACACCGCGAGCCGGGCCATGTCGTCCTCGCCGCGAACGGGCATGCGCTCGGAGAGGTGGCCCTCGGCGAAGCGTTCGGCGATCCGGGACGCCGAGCGCACCGGCAGCACCACCTGCCGTGAGACCAGCAGCGCGATCCCGGCCAGCAGGACCAGCAGCACCAGACCGCCGGTGGCCATGGTCCCGCGAACCAGGGTGATCGTGCTCTCCTCGCTGTTGAGCGGGAAGATCAGGTACAGCTCGAGATTGGGCACCCGCGACGGGGCCGGGGTGCCGATCAGCAACGCCGGGCCGGAGAAGCTCTCGGTGTGCACAGTGGAGTACTGGTAGCTGACCTGCCCGGCCTTGACGAAGTCGCGCAGCGATTTGGGGATCTGGTCCACCGGGCCGGTGGCGGTCGCCGCCCGCGGGCCGTCGCCGGGCACCATCAGCACGGCGTCGAAGGTGCCCGCCAGCGCGGCGCCGGAGGACTGTCCGGTCTTGGAGATCAGGGTGTTGCGGGCCAGTTGCAGGCTGCTGTCCAGCGAACGCGCCTCTTCACCGCCGACGATGCCGCTGACGGTGTTGCGCGCCCGGTCGATCTCCTCGGTGGCGGCATGTACCTTGACGTCGAGCACCCGATTGGTGATCTGGCTGGTCAGCACGAAGCCGAGCACCAGGATGACGGCCAACGACAGACCCAGCGTCAGCACGACGACGCGCAGTTGCAGCGAGCGACGCCAGATCTGCGCGACTGCCCGACTCAGCGCACTCGTACCCCGAACCAGGGGACCCGAACGTCCCCAAGGGCCGCGAATGCGCCGCCTCGAGGCGAAAATCACAAGCGGCGCTCCTCCCCGGAGCCGCCGGGGGTCACGGCGGTCCGGCCTTGTATCCCACTCCTCGAACGGTCAGCACTACCTGCGGGTTCTCCGGGTCCTTCTCGACCTTGGCCCGCAAGCGTTGGACATGCACGTTCACCAAACGGGTGTCCGCGGGGTGGCGATATCCCCACACCTGTTCGAGCAGCACATCACGAGTAAACACCTGCCTGGGTTTGCGTGCCAGCGCCACCAGCAGGTCGAACTCCAGCGGGGTCAGCGAAATCTGCTCGCCCTCGCGGGTGACCTTGTGGGCCGGCACGTCGATGTCGATGTCGGCGATCGACAGCATCTCGGCCGGCTCGTCCTCGTTGCGGCGCAACCGGGCGCGAACCCGGGCCACGAGTTCCTTGGGCTTGAACGGCTTCATCACGTAGTCGTCGGCGCCCGACTCCAGGCCGAGCACCACGTCCACGGTGTCGGTCTTGGCCGTCAGCATGACGATCGGCACACCGGAGTCCGCGCGCAGCACCCGGCACACGTCGATGCCGTTCATGCCGGGCAACATCAGGTCCAGTAGCACCAGATCCGGGCGCAACTCCCGCACCGCGGTCAGCGCCTGCGTACCGTCGCCGATGACCGCGGTGTCGAAACCCTCACCACGCAGCACGATGGTGAGCATCTCGGCCAACGACGGGTCGTCGTCGACAACCAGAATCCTTTGCCTCATGGTGTCCATGGTGTCACCGAATCGCGACAAACCCCGGCTACCACACGGCGAGTTGCGACATTTACCCTGCGTGCAATGACCGGGCCAGCTGGGCGGGGTCGACGTCCGGAGCCACCACCGACCACGCTCCGCCCCAATCGGCGGCCGCCAGCTCGGCGTACACCGCGCCGGTGCGCTGCTGCAGGCCGTCGTCGCGTTCGTAGGCGTCTCGCGCCCGGTCGGCCTCCTGCTCGGCGCGGTGCCGGGCGCGCTGAGCGGCCAATTCGACTGAGGCGTCGAGCAGTATCTGGCGGTCGGGCCGGGGCAGGGCGAACCGGTCGTACTCGAGTCGGCCGACCCACGGCACCACCTCGCCGGCGATGCCCTGGTGCAGGCGGGCGGCGCTGTAGGCGGCGTTGGAGGCGACGTAGCGGTCGAGGATGACGACGTCGTGCGTAGCGCACAGGGCCGCGATCTGGTCCTTGGCCGCGGCGCGGTCGAGCGCGAAGAGCACCGCCATCGCGTAGACGCAGTCCGCGAGATCACCGTGCTGGCCGTGCAGCGCCTCGCTGGCGAGGTCGGCGGTGATCGAGTCGCCGTAGCGCGGGAAGGCCAGCGTGGTCACCGACCGGCCGTCGGCCTCGAAGGCGTGCTGCAGGCCCTGGCCCAGCGTGCGCTTGCCGGCTCCGTCGAGGCCTTCGATGACGATGAGCACGCAGCGAGCCTAGTGCTGAGGTGACAGAACCTCAGTAGCGGTAGTGCTCCGGCTTGTACGGTCCCTCGACGTCGACGCCGATGTACTCGGCCTGCTCCTTGGTCAGCCTGGTCAGCGAACCGCCGAGCGCTTCGACGTGGATCTTGGCGACCTTCTCGTCGAGGTGCTTGGGCAGCCGGTAGACCTCGTTGTCGTACTCGTCGTTCTTGGTCCACAACTCGATCTGCGCGATCACCTGGTTGGAGAAGCTGTTGCTCATCACGAACGAGGGGTGCCCGGTGGCGTTGCCGAGGTTGAGCAGCCGGCCCTCGGACAACACGATGATCGAGTGACCGTCGGGGAACACGAACTCGTCGACCTGCGGCTTGATGTTGATCCGGCGGATGTCTGGATCGCGCTCGAGCCGGGCCATCTCGATCTCGTCGTCGAAGTGTCCGATGTTTCCCAGGATCGCCTGGTGCTTCATCGAGCGCATGTGGTCGAGGGTGATGATGCCCTGGTTGCCCGTGGCGGTGATGACGATGTCGGCCCAGCCGATGGCCTCTTCGACGGTCTTGACCTCGAAGCCGTCCATCAGCGCCTGCAGCGCGTTGATCGGGTCGATCTCGGTGACCGCGACACGGGCGCCCTGCGCCTTGAGCGCCTCGGCGCAGCCCTTGCCGACGTCGCCGTAGCCGCAGACCAGCGCGGCCTTGCCGCCGATGAGGACGTCGGTGCCGCGGTTGATGCCGTCGATCAGCGAATGCCGGGTGCCGTACTTGTTGTCGAACTTGCTCTTGGTCACCGAGTCGTTGACGTTGATCGCCGGGAACACCAGCTCCCCGGCGGCGGCGAACTGGTACAGCCGCAGCACGCCGGTGGTGGTCTCCTCGGTGACACCCTTGACCGACTCGGCGATCTTCGTCCACTTGGTGTTGTCGGTCTCGAACCGCTCACGCAGCAGGCTCAGGAAGACCTTGTACTCCGCGGAGTCGTCCTCCTCGGCGGGCGGGACCACACCGGCCTTCTCGAACTGGGCGCCGCGCAGCACGAGCATCGTGGCGTCGCCGCCGTCGTCGAGGATCATGTTCGCCGGCTCGCCGGGCCAGGTGAGCATCTGCTCGGCGGCCCACCAGTACTCCTCCAGCGACTCGCCCTTCCAGGCGAAGATCGGCACGCCCTTGGGCTCCTCCGGACTGCCGTGCGGACCGACGACGGTCGCGGCGGCGGCATGGTCCTGGGTCGAGAAGATGTTGCAGGACGCCCAGCGCACCTCGGCGCCCAGCGCCACGAGGGTCTCGATCAGCACGGCGGTCTGGACCGTCATGTGCAGCGAGCCGGAGACCCGCGCGCCCTTGAGCGGCAGCACGTCGGCGTACTCGCGGCGCAGCGACATCAGGCCCGGCATCTCGTGCTCGGCGAGCCGGATTTCCTTGCGACCGAACTCGGCCAGGTCGAGGTCGGCAACCTTGTAGTCGATTCCGTTGCGGGAGTCCGCAGTCAAAGTCATGGCCACAACGTTATCCCGGGCCACCGGGCCGGGACCAAATCGGGTCAGCCGAGCTTGACGACCAGCTTTCCGACGTTCTTGCCGTCGAACAGCATGTTGATCGCCGTGGGCAGCTGCTCGAAGCCCTCGACGACCGTCTCGAGCGGCTTGAGCTTTCCTTGCTGCATCAAGCCGGCGATCTCGGTGATCGCCTCCGTTGCCTGCCCGAAGTGATCGAGGACGATGAAGCCCTTGACCAGTGCGCGCTGGATGAGCAGGTTGCCGAAAGCCCGCGGACCCGGCGGGGGATCTTCGGCGTTGTACTCCGAGATGAGTCCGCACAGCGCCACCCGGGCGCCGATGTTGAGCCTGCCGAAGATCGCATCCATCAACGCGCCGCCGACGTTCTCGAAGTCCACGTCGATACCGTTGGGCGTCGCCGCCTTGAGCTGGGCGGCCCAGTCGTCGGCGCGGTGGTCGACGGCCGCGTCGAACCCCAGTTCGTCGATGAGCAGCGCACATTTCTGCGGTCCACCGGCAATGCCGACCACGCGTGCGCCCGCTGCCTTGGCGAGCTGACCGGCGACCGAGCCCACCGCACCCGCGGCGGCCGAGACTACGACCGTCTCGCCCGGCTGCGGCTTGCCGATGTCCCGGATGCCGACCCACGCGGTGAGCCCCGTCATCCCCAGTGTGCCCAGGTAGGCGCTCGGCGAGATGCCGTCGGCGAGGTCGACCGGGTTCACCATCGAGGCATCGGAGAGGACCGCGTACTCCTGCCAGCCCAGCAGGCCCTGCACGGTCTGGCCGACTGCGTAGTTGGGATTCTTCGAGGCGACCACCTGGCCCATGCCGGCCGCTCGCATGACCTCGCCGATGCCGACCGGCGGCAGGTAGGTGGGCGTGTCGTTGATCCACATGCGGTTGGTCGGATCGAGGGAGATCCAGTCGACACGGACGAGCGCCTCGCCGTCGCCGAGCTCGGGAACCGGCTGTTCGGTCAGTTCGAAGGTGTCCGGCCCGATCCGCCCGGAGGGACGTTGACGAAGGAGGAAGCGGCGGTTTCGTTCGGCCATCAGCGCACCGTACGTCAGGAGATGTCCGCCACGCCATACCGTTCGGCGAACGGCGTCATCAGGCGCGCGAGATCGGCGGCGACATCGTGGTCGGCCTCCGGCGGCATCGAGACGTAACTCATCGCCAGCCGGACGATCGCACGGGCCAGCACACCGGCATCCTCTTCGGTGGTGCCGGCCCAGCTGGTGATGAACGAGTCGGTCAGCCGCGCTGAGCAGTGCGTGATGATCGGGCCGCTTTCGGTGGTGATGAGCTGGAGCAGGTCGGGCTTGGCCTCACCTGAGAGCAGCGAGATCACCAGCGGGTCGGCCGCGGACTCGGAGAAGAAGGTCCGGAAGCCCCGCAGGAACGCGGCATGGATATCGCCGACGTTGGTCTCGATCGCCCCGGACACCGCACCGACCAACCGATCGGCCAGCCTCATCGCGTAGGCCTGCGCCAGGCCCTGACGCGAGCCGAACTCGTTGTAGATGGTCTGCCGGCTGACGCCCGCGGTGCGGGCGACGTCGGACAGCGTGATGGCCGACCAGTCCTTGGCCAGCAACTCCTCCCGCATCGCGTCCAGCACGGTGTCGCGCAGCAGGGCGCGTGAGGCCTCGGGATAGGGAACCCGAGGCTTGTTCACACGCGCGAGCGTAACCGACCCGAGAAGGGTCATGGCCGGGCGACTTCCACCATCACGAAGTCGGACTTGGCCGCGCCGCAGTCCGGGCAGCTCCAGTCGTCGGGGATGTCGTCCCACCGGGTGCCCGGGGC
>Ga0209048_10005759_pt1 | contig 11677 bp, 8 predicted proteins | sample FrelakmetCRP12CR_FD_187146 | JGI IMG/M metagenome (GOLD analysis project Ga0209048, IMG submission 187146) | Freshwater lake sediment microbial communities from the University of Notre Dame, USA, for methane emissions studies - CRP12 CR (SPAdes)... | ecosystem: Environmental > Aquatic >... | reverse complement strand
TGACGGCAAGTGCAATCCGATCGACACCTGCATGGCACTCGCGCGCGGGGCGCGGCAGGGCGGGGCACGGATCGTCGAGAACATGGCGGTCACGAAAGTGCTGGTCGAGCACGGCCGGGCGGTCGGCGTCGAGACCAGGGAAGGGACGGTACACGCAGAGACGGTCGTAAACTGCTCGGGTATCTGGGCACGCGATCTCGGCCTCGCTGTCGGCGTCGACGTGCCGCTCCAGGCCTGCGAGCACTTCTACATCGTCACCGACCCGATGGAGGGGATGCGCCCCGACCTGCCCGTCATGCGCGACATGGACCACTGCGCTTACTTCAAGGAGGACGCCGGCAAATTGCTGCTGGGGGCTTTCGAGCCTGTCGCCAAGCCGTGGGCGCTCGACGGCATTCCGGAGGATTTTGCCTTCGGCGAGCTGCCGGAGGATTTCGAGCACTTCGCACCGATTCTCGAGGACGCAATGCGGCGCGTGCCGAGCCTCCGGGACATCGGCATTCGAAAGTTCTTCAACGGGCCAGAGAGCTTCTCGGCTGACGGGCGCTACATCCTCGGGCCGGCGCCCGAGCTCGACCGCTACTTCGTTTGTGCCGGCTTCAACTCGATTGGCATCCAGTCGGGCGGCGGCGCGGGCATGGCGCTCGCCCACTGGATCGTCAACGGCGAGCCGCCCTTCGACCTCTGGGACGTCGACATCGCCCGCTTCTTCCCGCACCAGAACGCGAAGAGCTTCCTCGTGCCACGCGTTTCGGAGTCGCTCGGCCTGCTCTACGCGATGCATTGGCCGTTCCGGCAATACGAGAGCTCGCGGGGCATCCGCAAGTCGCCGCTTCACGATCGGATCGCGGCTGCGGGCGCCTGCTTCGGCGAGGTCGCGGGCTACGAGCGGCCGAACTGGTTCGGCTCCCCCGGAGAGACCCCGGCTTATGTCTATTCGTACGGACGTCAGAACTGGTTCGACGCCTCACGCCGCGAGCACATGGCCGTGCGCGAGCGGGTCGGGCTATTCGATCAGTCCTGCTTCGCCAAGTTCGCGGTGACCGGCCGCGACGCCCGGCGGCTCCTCAATCGCGTGTCGTGCAACGACGTTGATGTGCCAGCCGGGCGCGTCGTTTACACCCAATGGCTGAACGAGAAGGGCGGGATCGAGGCCGATCTCACGGTTTTTCGCCTCGCCGAGGACGAGTTCCTCGTTGTTACTTCGGTCGCGAGCCAGCTGCGCGACCGCCGTCACTTGGAACGGCAGATCCTCCCAGACGAGCGGGTCGGCATCGTTGATGTGTCCTCGGCCTATGCGATGCTTGGTCTGATGGGCCCGCGCTCCCGCGACGTGCTCACCGCGCTAGGCGTGGCCGATCTCTCGACCGATGCCTTTCCGTTCGGCGCCACTCGCGAGATCGAGATCGCGACCGTGCGAGCCCGTGCGACGCGCATCACATACGTCGGCGAGCTCGGGTGGGAGATCCTCGTGCCGACCGAGTTCGCGGCGACGGTCTTCGACGAGATCGTCACAACCGGCGCCCCGCACGGACTCGCGCTCGCCGGCTATCACGCGATGAACAGCCTGCGTATCGAGAAGGCCTATCGGCACTGGGGGCACGACATCACGCCTGACGAGACGCCGCTCGAGGCCGGTCTCGCCTTCTGCGTAGCGTGGGAGAAGCCGGACGGTTTCGTGGGCCGCGAGGCGCTTCTCACCCGGCGCTCGGCGCCGCCGCGAACGCGACTCATGCAGTTCCTGCTGGAGGACCCGGTGCCTCTTCTCTACCACGACGAGCCGATCTGGCGAGACGGCAAACGCGTCGGGCGCATCACCTCGGGCATGTACGGCCACACGCTGGGTGGCGCCGTGGGCCTCGGCTATGTCGATCTCGGGGAGCCTTGTACCACAGAGGATTTCCTCGCGGGGCGCTACGAGATCGATGTGGCGGGGCGCATGATTCCCGCCACCGCCTCACTGCGGCCGCTCTACGACCCTGCGTCACGGCGCGTTCGATCGTAAGGGGAACCAGCACGCCTTGTCTGCGGCTCACCGCAACGCGATAGTTCCAAGCTGGAGTTCGCTGCAGTGTATGGTGCCCCGGCCGTGGCGGGCGCAGGACGCGACGCGGCCGGGATCTTCTTCATAGGGCGCCGGGTAGATCACGAGCAGCTTGCAGGTCTAGTCCGTTCTTTGATATTGATTGGCCGACGGTTTCGCCATCGGCCGGTCTATTTGGAGCCGAAGGCGTCTCCCATGGCGGCCGGAACCTATCGTTCCACATAGATCTCCCCAGAGGCATACCCCTGGGCAACGGCCAAGCGCACTACGGATGCGCGTTCAATCTCGAGGGTGAATGTTGCAGCGTGTTGGCCACTTGGGTTGCCAAGCAGCGATCATCCCACTAGAGTTTCATCGTTTCGGGACGATGGCGGCAACACTTGAGTGGGCCACTCGTGCATGAGCCCGACCCGGCCACCAGGATGCCTCGACGGGTTCGTTGAAGGCGGATCAGATCCACAAGGGGGGAAACGATGAAGAAAGCGGACGCAATGCGAACACCCGATCTGAGTCCTTACGTGGCCGAGATCGAGATCCGCGTGGATAGCCACTACACCGACAGCGTGGTTTCGCTCGGAACCATCGTGGAACTCTTCGGCATGGCCGGCACCAAGCTCGCATATATGCTGGACGGCGACGGTGGGCTGATGCGCGCATTCGACAACGTGGAGTTTCTAGCGCCGATCTATCACGGGGACTTCGTGCGCGTGACCGCGCGGCTCCTGGGTGTCGGGCGCACGTCGCGCAAGCGCGGGTACGAGGCGCACGTGGTCGCGCGAACGTTCGGAATCGGCTCGGAGAAAACCTACGGCGAGATCGTGCAACCGCCACTGCTGGCCGCGCGGGCCACGGGAACGACGGTCACGCCGCTCGAAAGGCAGCGGCTTACGCCGGCGACATTGCGGGGTCACGCTAGGGCTTCCTAGAGGAATCGTCGAGGCAAAGGGGGAGGTCGGATTGTCGAAGCAAGCGGTCCTTGAAGCTGCCGTCCCGCCGCTGGAGGAACGGCGTCGGCAGATCGAGCATGCGCCGCTGCCGGCCAATATCGGCGCGTTGCTCGATGCGGCGGCAGACGATGTGCCGGATCGGCTCGCCTGGAATTTCTTCGAATCCGGCGAAACCATCGCCTATGGTGCATTGCGCCAGCGGGTGAACCAGCTGGCCAACGGCATGGCGCGCGTGGGGATTCGGCACGGCTCGCACGTGGGCGTGATGCTGCCGAACATTGCGGCGCTGCCCACGATCTGGCTGGCCCTCGCGCGGATCGGCGCCGTGATGGTGCCGATGAACATTGCCTACACGACGCGCGAGCTGGCCTATGTGCTGGACGATGGCGACGTCGAGTGGCTGGTTATCGACGAGGATTGCGTCGACGCACTCGCCCGTCTTCCGCGGCTGCCAGAGAAACTCGCGCGCGAGCGCGTATTCGTCGTCGGCGCTGCGGACCACGGATATCGGCGCTGGAACAGCTTGGTCGACGGTGCACGCACGGATTTCGTCGCCGCGGAGCCGGTGGGTCTCGACGATCTGATGAACATCCAGTACACCTCGGGCACGACGGGGTTTCCCAAGGGCTGCATGCTGCCGCAGCGGTACTGGCTCACGATCGGCAAGGTGAACGCCTTTCGCGACGGCCGGAGCTACAAGCGCATACTGGCGGCGACGCCGTTCTTCTACATGGACCCGCAATGGCTGCTGCTGATGGCGTTCTATCAGCGGGGTACGCTGTTCGCCGCGCGCCGGCAGAGCGCCAGCCGGTTCATGGAATGGCTGCGGGAACACCGCATTCAGTTTGCGCTGTTTCCGGAGATCGTGTTCAAGCAACCCCCGGATCCGCGCGACCGCGAGAACGAGATCATCCGCGTCAACGTCTACGGGCTGCACAAGGAGAACCATGCGGCGCTGGAGGAGCGGTTCGATTTCGTCGTGCGCGAGGCTTTCGGCATGACCGAGACCGGCTCGGGCCTCTTCATGCCGATCGAAGCGACGGACATGGTCGGCTCCGGATCCTGCGGCAAACCGTCGCCGTATCGTGAGGCGCGCATCGTGGACGCCGACGATCGTCCCGTGCCGCAGGGTGAGGTCGGCGAACTGCAGCTGCGGGGGCCGGGGATGCTGCAGGGCTACTACAAGAAGCCTGAGGCAACGGCGGCGGCGCTGAAGGGCGGCTGGTTTCGCACCGGCGATCTCTTTCGCCAGGACGAACTGGGCTACTTCTATATCGTCGGGCGGATCAAGGACATGATCCGCCGATCGGGCGAGAACATCGCGGCGCGCGAAGTCGAGGCGGTGCTGCGGGGCCTGCCGCAGATCGTCGAGGCGGCGGCGGTGCCGGTGCCGGACGAGACGCGCGGCGAGGAGGTCAAGATCTACGTAGTGCTCGGTCCCGGCCTGCGACCGGACGACGTTCCGCCCGACCGGATCATCGCGCATTGCGAGGCCAATCTGGCACGGTTCAAAGTGCCGCGCTTTGTCGCGTATTGCGACACGCTGCCGAAAACGGCTTCGCAGAAGATTGCCAAGCAGGCGCTGGTGCACGACGTCACGGACCTGCGCGCCGGCAGCTACGATCGAGTCGCGGGGAAGTGGCTCTGACGGAGGCGACGATGTTCATCGACTACGGCAGCAAACCACCGGTGGCCGGATTCGACAAGACCGGTCCGCATCTTGCCAACTATCGCCGTGTTTACGAGGTGAGCGAGCGGGCCGCCGATTGGCAGAAGCCGTCCCCCGAGGCGCTCCGCGACTACCTGGCGATGTACGAGCGCCTCGACGCGCGCCACGTCGTGATCAAGGCGCGCGACCTCGAGACCACGTTCGGATTCCGTATCGCCAACGAGGACGTGGCGGCATTCTGTCGAGCGCACGCGCCGCGCTTCATCGGGTTTGCCGGCGTCGATCCGCACAAGGGGATGACCGCGCTGCGCGAGCTGGAATTCGCGGTCCGGGAGCTGGGCCTGCGCGGCCTCAACCTGCAATGCTTCGAGCACAAGCTGCGGATCAATGACCCGAAGCTGTATCCGCTCTACGCCAAGTGCATCGAGCTCGACATCCCGGTCAACGTGCATTGCAGCACCAACTTCTCGACGACGACGTCGATGGATTTCGGCAGGCCCCAGTATCTGGACGACGTCATGATGCATTTTCCCGACCTGCGCGTGTGCGCGTCGCCGCCGGGCTGGCCCTGGGTACACGAGCTGATCGCGGTCGCCTGGCGGCATCCCAACGTGTGGATCGGCCTCGTGGCCGTTCGCCCGAAATACCTCGCCGTGGCAAACTCGGGCTACGAAGGGCTGCTGCAGTTCGGCGGCAGCGTGCTGCAGGACCGGATGATCTTTGGCTCCGCTTACCCGATGATGCCGGTCGAGCGGTGCCTCGAGGAGATCGAGGCCCTGCCGTTGAAGGACGGCGTGCGACGGAAGTGGATCCACGACAACGCATCACGTTTTCTCGGTCTCGATCGATGACGTTTGGAGCAGCGTGCAAGGTGTTCACAACCATCCCGCGGCTGCACGGGCTGACGGGCAACGCTACAGGAGGGCAATGAGATGTTCGAGCGAATCGGGGCAACAGGTCGTCTGGGAATGGCGTTGGCGTTCGTGCTGCTCGCGGGCGCGTCCGGCGCAGCCGCGCAATCGGAGCCGCCGAAGCCGGCGCAGATCGTCGTCAATGATTCCGGCGGCGACATGCAGAATGCCATGCGCAAGGCGTTCTATTCGGAATTCGAGAAGCGCTACGGCATCAAGGTCGTCAACACCAGCCCGGTCGACCTGGGCAAGCTGCGCGCCATGGTGCAGAGCGGCAACGTCGAGTGGACCGTCACCGAGATCGCCGGCGGCGACGCGATTCGCGCCGAGCAATCCGGCCTCCTGGAGCCGCTGGACCTCAAGATCATCGACTTGAGCTCATATCCAAAGCATCTGCAGGACCGCAAGTTCGTGTTCCCCAAGAGCGTCTATTCGACGGTGATGGGGTACCGGACCGACGTGTTCAAGGAAGGCAACAGGCCGAAAGGCTGGGCGGACTTCTGGAACGTGGAGAAGTTTCCCGGCCCACGCACGATGCAGAACGGCCCGACGGACAACCTGGAGTTCGCACTGCTGGCGGACGGCGTGCCGCCGGACAAGCTTTATCCGCTCGACGTCGAGCGCGCGTTCCGCAAGCTCGATCAGATCAAGAAGCATGTGGCCGTGTGGTGGACCACGGGCGCACAATCCGCGCAGATCCTGATCGACAAGGAAGCCGTGATGGGCACGGCGTGGAACGGCCGCTATTGGGCCGCAATCAAGCAGGGTGCGCCGATCGCGATGGAATGGTACCAAGGCGCGATTAAGGAGTCCGCGTTCGGCATCCCGAAGGGCGCGAAGGACGCGTATTGGGGCCAGAAGTTCCTGGCAATTGCCGCTGAGGCGAAGGCGCAGGGACAATACGCCGAACTCATCGGCTATCCGGGCCTGAACCTCGAGGCGAACAAGTTCACCGACCCGAAGATCGTGCCCTTCCTGCCGACCGGGCCGGCCAACCTGCCGGGACAGTTCTGGACCAGCCTCGCGTGGTGGAATGAAAACGGCAAGGCCATGGAGGAGCGCTGGCAGCGATGGCTGCTGCAAAAATAGCGTCTGGACAAAGCGCTCCCGACATTCGGGCTCCCGACCAAGCGTCCGCGGTGGTTCTTGCGCCGGACGAGATCGGGCTCGCCGTCTCCGCCGTCGTTCGCCGCTTCGGCAAAGTCGTCGCGCTCGGCGGCGTCGACCTTGCCGTCCGGCGCGGTGAGCTGCTGACGCTGCTCGGGCCGAGCGGCTCCGGCAAGACGACGCTGCTCAAGGTGATCGCCGGCTTCGAGATTCCCGATGAGGGGGCCGTTTTCCTCGACGGCCGCGACGTCACGTTCGCGACGCCGGCGAAACGCGGGGTCGGGATGGTCTTCCAGAACTACGCGCTGTTCCCTCACATGTCGATCGCGGACAACATCGCCTTTCCGCTGGAAATGCGCAAGGTGGCAAGGAACGAGGCCCGCGGGCGGGTGGAAAGGGCGCTCAAGCTGGTCGACCTGACAGGCCTGGGCGAACGATTTCCGCGCCAACTCTCGGGCGGACAGCAGCAGCGTGCCGCGCTGGCCCGGGCGATCGTCTTCGATCCCAAGCTGCTGTTGCTCGACGAGCCGTTCGGCGCGCTCGACCGCAAGCTCCGCGAGCAGATGCAGCTCGAAGTGCGGCGTCTGCAGCAGAAGCTCGGATTGACGGCCGTGTTCGTGACCCACGATCAGGAAGAGGCGCTGATCATGTCGGACCGGATCGCGGTGATGGAGCAGGGACGCATTGCCCAGCTCGGCACGCCGCAGCAGGTGTTCCACCATCCGACAAGTCGATTCGTCGCCGGATTCATGGGTGAGTCCAACCTGATCCGGGCGCGCCTGACCGAGCCGGGCAGCGCGGTCGTCGAAGGCGGGCCAGCCGTGCGCGTGCGCGAGGCACCCCTCGGGTCGAATCGGGAAGTCGGCCTGTTGCTGCGACTCGAGCGACCGCGCGCATTGGGCGATGGCGAGGTGGCGGAGAACGAGTTCCCCGGCTCGGTGAGCGAGGTCATCTACCTGGGCGAAGCGGTGAAATACCGGATTCGCCTCGATGCGGGCTTCGAGATCGTCGTGCGCTGGCCCTACCGTGAGGCCAAGGGCGCATTGGCCGTCGGTGACCGGCTGCGGGTGGGCTGGGACCGCGTCGACGCGGAATTGATCGAGTGGACGTGACGGGCAGCACCCTTCGGGAAGCGGTCGCGGTCCCGAAGCGATCCTCGCGCGCATGGCGTGCGCACGTGCCTTGGCTCGCATTCGTTTCACCTGCGCTCCTGTTCCTGCTCGTGCTGTTCGTGTGGCCGGTGCTGCGACTGATGCTCGCAAGCGTCGAAGGCGGCTCGTTCGCCGCCTACGAGAAGGCGCTGACCGACGGGCTGTACGTGCAGGTTCTCGTCGACACCGCTCTTATCGCTGCGTACGTCAGCGTGATCTGCCTGGTGCTGGGGTACCCGGTCGCCCATTTCCTGTCGACCGCGCGCGCCCCGTGGCCGATGATCGGCATCGTGTTCGTGCTGCTGCCGTTCTGGACGAGCATCCTGGTTCGTACCTACGCGTGGATGGTGCTGCTGGGGCGCAACGGCATCATCAACCGATTGCTGCTGGAGGGCGGCATCGTTTCGTCGCCGCTACCTCTGCTCAACAATCTGACGGGCGTGCTGATCGGCATGGTGCACGTCCTGCTGCCCTACATGATCTTCCCGCTCTACGCGGTGATGCGGCGTGTCGATCCCGGGCTCCTTTCCGCTGCCGAGGGTCTCGGTGCGCCGGGCTGGCAGATCTTCCGGCGCATCTACCTGCCGCTGACGCTGCCCGGCGTGCTGGCGGGCGTGACGCTGACCTACATCCTGTCGATTGGATTCTTCATCACGCCTGCGCTGCTCGGCGGCGGCAAGGTCATCATGATCGCCGTGCTGATCGAAAGTCAGGTGCGGCAGTTCCTGGCCTGGGACTTCGCGGCCGCCCTTTCCGTGGTGCTGCTGGCGATGACACTCGTGGTCTATTTCGGACTGAAGCGCCTGTTCCGGGGCGACCTGCATCTGGCATGAAGCGCGAGCGACGCGCAACAAGGGGCAGCGCGGCCTTGCGCTTCGCTCTCCACGCTTGGTGCGCGGTCGTGTTCTTCTTTCTCATCGCGCCGCTGCTGGTCGTTTTCCCGCTGTCGTTCAGCTCGTCCGCGTATCTGCAGTTTCCGCCTCCCGGCTGGTCGCTGCGCTGGTACATGGCGTACATCCAGGATCCCGCCTGGATCGATGCGACGATTCGCAGCATCAAGATCGCCGGGTCGACCACGGTGCTGGCGACCGTCCTCGGGACATCGCTCGCGTTTGGAATCATGCGCGGCCGGTACCCCGGCAAGGCGCTCGTGAATCAGATCTCGCTCGCGCCGTTGATCGTGCCGGTGATCATCTATTCGATCTCGGTCTATGCGGTCTTCGCGCAGCTCAAGCTGATCGGTGACTGGCGCGCGATTGTCCTCGGCCACACGGTGCACGCGATTCCGTACGTAGTCATCGTCGTGGGTGCCGCGCTGAGAACCTATGATGAGGCGTACGAGCTGGCCGCCATGAGCCTCGGCGCCAGTCGCCTGCGAGCCATCTGGCGCGTGACCTTGCCGCAGATCCGTCCCGCTCTGGTGTCGGCAATGTTCCTGGCCTTCATCGCCTCCTTCGACGAGCTCCTGGTCGCGATGTTCCTGGGCGGATCGAACATGACCCTGCCGAAAAAGATGTTCGACAACATCATCAACGCGATCGATCCCACCATCGCGGCCGTGTCGGTGCTGCAGGTGGTTCTGGTATCGATCCTGCTGCTCGTCGTATCGCGCTTCGGTGCGGGAGCGAAGCCCATCGCATGATGCAAAGGTCGGCCGCGTTCAACGGCCACGACAATCTACATCTAGAAATGGCTGCTCAAGATACTTGCAGATGTGGGCGTCATTCGATTGGCTGACCCGTCCATTTCGCTGGATGACGAATCCGCCGGTGCGCGCACCGTGTTTGCACGCGTTTTGCAGTGTGATACTGTGCCCCGGTGTGTCGGGGATGGGTCTGTTAATCCGCAGGTCCCTGGTTCGAGCCCAGGTCGGGGAGCCACCGAATCAAGATATCAGAGCCACCTCGTGCGGCTCTTGCTCCATTTCGCCCTAGTGACGGTCTGCCGCTCATTCGGCCGCACGAGCTCGGGCACCAGCGACTTGCTGTAGATCCCAGAAGCCGTGAACCAACGGCTCGGTGCCCGCGTCGAGAGGGCAGTGACCTTCTCGGGCAAGCGGCACCCAGCGCCAAATCCGCAGGTTCGCGCGTATCGCCGTGGTGCGGGCCGCCGCCCGCCGCGAAGTCGAAAACGCGACTACGCCCGAATTCCGCTGCGCAGCGTCCAACCCGCCTTGCCGAATTCCTGCTTCGCCCGCTCGCTCGCACTGCCGGCAATCAGCAGAATCCTTCGCTTGCCACGCAGCTCCTTGCGCTGCGTGAATTCGGCCGCGGCCTTGTCCCAATATGCGTAGTCGATCGCGGCCGCGATCACCGGCGTCCCGTCTTCCGCGATGCCCACCGGCACCATGCCGCTCATCCGGATCTTGATGAGCCGGGCGTCCTTACCCTGGTACTGGCCCAGCATCCGCACCGATTCCACGAGGAACCGGACATGGGTCTCGCCCTGCACCTGGGAGGCGACCTGGATCACGGATTCCACGCCGGCAACGCCACCCATCCTCGCCAGTGCAGCCACCATCGCGGTCTGCAGCGATGGCGTGAACCACCGGTTGCGCAGGAAATCGCGCGTGGTGCGGCCGCTCACGCCCATGGCCAGGAGCCGCGATTCGTTTTGCCGCGCGAGGTCGACCGGGGGCTGGTTCCACACGGCATCGCGCACGTCCGTGTCGAAACCGACGACCAGGTTCGCCCCCATCGAGACAGCACCGATGGCGGTGTTGATCGCGAAGCTTCCCGCAAAACTGGCCGCCGACGCGTTGTCCAGCAGTGGCCGCAGCACGGGGTTGGACGTATAGGGATCGATGTTGAGTTGCCGGGCCCAATCGCGGCGCGCCTTGTTGTAGCCGAATGGATCGCCGGTGAACGCAGAGGGAATGGTTTCCCCTGGCGGCGCCGGCGGCAGACCGGACTTCGCGGGTGATGCGCTGCTGGTGCTGTCCGCGACCGATTGGGCACCGGACCTCGCCAGGAATCCGATCCTGCCCAGCACGTTGCCCAATCCCTGTCCGACGGTCTCGACGGTACCGAGCGGATCGGTCACCGCGCTCTGCACGAGCTGGACCGGTGCCGATGCCGCCCGCATCAGCGAGTCCTGGAACGCCTGGCTTTTCTGGACCTCCTGCAGCGCCTCGATCGCCTGGAGCTCGTTCACCCGCACGCCCAGCATGTTCACGCCGACGACGGAGAACTTGCCGAATTTGGACTCGATCACGAAGCGCCCGAAGAAGCCATCCAGCGCCACGGGCTCGGCCACGGTGTGCAACGGTCCATTCAACACCGCGGCGGGGGCAAGTTCCGCCCCCGCCAACGAGGGCACCGTCTCGAAGTTTCCCTTGGATTGAGCGGTTGCCGACCCGGTCGTGACAAGGGCCGCGGCGGAGAGCAGGCAGGCGAGGGCGGAGGCGACGCGACGCGTCATGTCTTTGGGAGTCATTGATGGCTTCATTTAGGGTTGCGATGCATTCGCAGAACGGCAGGTGAACCTGCGCAGGAGACCAGGAGACAGCGGCGAGCGAATCCGCTCGCCGGTTTGACGGTCAGAACTTCCAGTTGAAATTGGCGGCGAAGAACAGAAAATCGACCTTGCTGAACGACCCGACGACGTCGCCTCGCCCGCCCAGCGCGACGGGCACACTGCCCGTGACGTTCGAATGCAGGCTTCCCCCGTACAGGTATTCGAAGCTCCATCCCCAGTTGAACGTCGGCGATTCCTGCTTCTGGCCGCCGATACCGAAGCGCCAGGCGGCGTTGGCGGGCAATGCCAGCGCAACGCTGTTGTTGTCCTGGAATCCCGAGTCGTAGGCGATGCCGCCGTTGAGCAGATACGCCTCGGACAACTTGTATTGC
>Ga0209048_10005758_pt1 | contig 11679 bp, 10 predicted proteins | sample FrelakmetCRP12CR_FD_187146 | JGI IMG/M metagenome (GOLD analysis project Ga0209048, IMG submission 187146) | Freshwater lake sediment microbial communities from the University of Notre Dame, USA, for methane emissions studies - CRP12 CR (SPAdes)... | ecosystem: Environmental > Aquatic >... | reverse complement strand
GCGCGTCGTAGTAATGATTCCTACGTTGAACGAAGAGCGCAGCCTTGGAAAGGTCATCGACGGGATACCAGTGGCCCAGCTGGAGGCCATGGGTTTCGGCGTGGATGTGATCGTGGTCGATGGTAAGTCCAAGGATAACACGATCGAAGTCGCCACCAGCCGCGGAGCGAAGGTCTACATCCAGAATGGCAAGGGCAAGGGCCTGGGGGTAAGGCAGGCGTTCTCCCTGAGCCATCCGCAGCAGGTGGTCCTGAGGGCGTTGTCCACCAACCAAGGTGTGCAGAACGACCTGGGCTCTCTGTCCGCATTGCTGGATTCACAGTATTTGGTCATGCTCGATGGGGACGGCACCTATCCATCCAACTATGTGCTTGATGTGGTCAATACCCTCGAGTCAGGTTGCGACATCGTCATGGGCTCGCGCATCAAAGGGGAAATCCGCCCCGGAGCCATGTCGAAATTGAACCTGATGGGTAATTTGGGCCTGAGCGCGGCCGCTTCGGTCATTTATCTCCATCCCTGCTCGGACCTGTGCACGGGTCTGTGGGGCTTCAGGTTGGATGCTATCCGCAATATGTCGTTGGACTCGGTCAAGTTCGAGCTGGAAGCCGAGATGTTCGCGGTATCGGTCCGGAACAAACTGCGCATCAAAGAGCTGCCTATCGTCTATCTTCCAAGGGAGGGCGAGTCTAAGCTCGTGCCGATCAACTCCGGTTTCATGATATTCAGAAAGCTCATCCAAAGGAGATGGGTGGGGGCCAATACGCTGGATGAGTTCACAGGGGATCCGGACCTGGACCTGCACCGCATAAACAACTCCGTCCGGCCCAGGCAAGATACGTGAACTAGTGATGGGGATGAAGGTCGCCATTGCTACTCCGGAATTCCTGCCCAATTGGGGAGGGATAGGCACATACGTCACCCTACTCGCTAAAGACCTGCCCGAGGACTTCGAGATCCACGTCATCACCTTGAGCAGGGGCGAACCGCCGCAGAAGACGGAGCTAACCAAGGAAATCCTCGAGCGCATCCATATCCATTATCTGGGGAAGGCCGCGGACTTCTTCGCCTATAACAACCAGTTCCAGATCAACCTCCTGCTGAAGTTCAAGGCCCTGAAGGCCGAGCACAAGTTCGATCTGCTGCATGCGAACCATGCCCAGATGCCCGACCTATTTCTGCGTTTCCTCGATTCGGAGACGCCCTCCCTGACAACTGTCCATACCACCATAGGGTCGCAGCGCTTAGGGACCAAGAGGTCCAAGCTTCCGTTCAACCGGCTGGAACGCTCCGAGAAGATGACCCTCCTCATGCTTCCCATGTTGACCACCTTGGAGAGGTTCTACCTGGCGAAGGCCAATTCGGAGATCTTCGTTTCCGAGTTCATCCGGTCTTTCTACATGAAGAGCTATCGCATCGCTCCGCACTGGAGGACCATCCACAACGGGGTGGAGACCGAATGGTTCAAGCCCCGGGGGCGGGCGGAATGCCTGCAGCACTTCCCGCAACTGGACGGCCTCAACGACATCGTGCTCTTCTCGGGCCGTATGATCGCCCTCAAGGGCATCGATGTGGCCATCAAGAGCCTCGCCCTCATCCACAAGGAGACCGACGCCACCTTCATCTTCGCCGGGGCGGGAAAGGTGGAACCCTGGAAGCGCATGCTGGACGATCTGAAGGTCCCGCCCAACCGCTACCTCTTCCTGGGGAGCGTCCCATATACCGAGATGCCCTACCTCTATTCCCTCGCCAGCACCTTCATGCTGCCCTCGTACTCCGAGAGCTTCCCGATGACGGTGCTGGAGGCGATGGCCTGCGGCCTGCCAGTGGTAGCTTCGAACGTCGGGGGCATCCCCGAGATGATCGACAGCAATGAGAACGGCATCCTCATCCAACCGGGGAACGAGAAGGGGCTATCGGCGGCGCTGCTCAAGCTGCTGGGAGACCGAAGCTTCGCCAAACGCTTGGCCATGAGCGCAAGAACCAAAGCCTGTGACGAGTTCTCCTCCCTCAAGATGGCCACAGATACCGCTGAGATGTATCGCAGTACGGTGGAGGGTTTCCGATGAAGGTCCTGCTAGTGAATCCGCCCCGGTTCGAGGGCATCCCGGTCATACGGGAGGAGAGGTGCGAGATCACGGAGAGGGCCAGCATCCTGGAGCCTTACAGCCTCCTGCAGATCGGCGCCTTGCTGAGGGAGAAAGGCCATGATGTCCGTCTGCTGGACATGAACGGCAGGGACCTGGGCTACGATTCCCTGGGATCGATCTGCCGCTCGTTTTTGCCCGAAATGACCATATTCCGCTTCACGCCCACCACCTACGACCATGACATGCGCACCGCCCAGATGGTCAAGTCTAACTCAAAAAGCATGACCGCTGGGATCTGCTGGACCCTGCGCACCCTGCCCACCGAAGTGCTGGCACAGGCCAACGACCTGGACGTCTATATCAGGCAAGAATACGAGGTGGTCACTCCAGATCTGGTGGAGGCGGTGGCCCATGGCAGGGAGCTCAGGACCGTGGAGGGCATCTCCTATCGCGAAGGGAACGAGCTGAGGCACAACTCCGACTCACGTCCCCTGGAGGACTATGACACCCTCCCGCTGCCCGCCTTCGACCTGCTGGAATCGCTTGACCCCTATTTCGTCACCGCTCCGTCAGGGCAGCCATATACGATAATATACACCTCGAAGGGCTGTCCCTTCAAATGCTCCTTCTGCACCGTCGCCGGCACCAAATGGAGGCCGAAATCGGCGGAGAAGACGATCGAGGAGCTCCGTTACCTGAAGAAGAGATATGGCCTGCGCACGGCCTCGTTCTTCGATGAGACATTCACCTTGGACAAGAAGCGCGTGGTGCGCATCTGCGACGCCCTCATTGAAGAGGGGCTGGACATCCATTGGTACTGCAACACCCGGGCGCATCTGGTGGACGCAGACCTGCTGAGGAAGATGTACAAGGCCGGTTGCAGGGGGATCTCCTACGGCATCGAATCGGGCAGCCAGAGCATCCTGGACCATGCAGACAAGTGCGTCACCGTGGAACAGGCCCGCAACGCCATCAAATGGGCCAGGGAGGCCCGTATCAAGACCTTCGCCAGCTTCATCCTGGGACTTCCCGGAGAGAACTGGGAGACGGTGCACGAGACCATCGAGTTCGTGAACCAGACCCTGCCGAACAGCGCGGAGTTCAACGTCGCCGTCCCCTATCCAGGCACCAAGCTGTATGAGATGGTGTACGGGGTCACATCGACCCCCGCGGTGGACTTCCGAAAGCTTTACCAGGACGATGCGGTCGTGGGGACCAAGGACCTCTCGCCCGCGGACCTCAACAAGGCCAGGGACATGGCCTACCGATCGCTGTATTTCAACCCCCGCTGGTGGGTGCGCAACATTGCGCACGTGATGCGCGAGCCGGACGACCTGCAGCTCGCCACCCTGTATGCCAGCAAGGTGCTGCGCAATTACCTCCTCTTCCGAATGAAGCATGCACACTGAGGAATCTGAACATGGAAACCAAGAGGATCGTGATGACCTCCACCTTCTTCCCGCCCTACCACTTGGGGGGAGACGCGACCCATGTCAGGATGCTCAAGGACGAGCTGCAGGGCCAAGGCCATGAGGTACACGTCCTGCACAGCCTGGACGCTTTCCTGCTGAAGAGTTCCGGGGAGATGCCTGCGAGCTCGCCCGATCCCACCGTCCACGCGGTCAGCGGCCCACTGGGGAAATGGTCCGCCCGGGGCACCTATCTCACCGGGCGGAACAGGCGGGCGGAGAAGGAGCTGGAGAGGCTGGTGGCCGAGATCAGGCCGAACTGGGTCCATCACCATAACGTCTCCCTGCTCGGGGCGGGGATGTTGCGGGACCGGGGAGTGCCCAACATCTACACGGCCCACGATTACTGGCTGGCATGTCCCCGCTCGGACCTCATGTACCGGGGAAGGGCGACCTGCGAGCGCCGGAGCTGCACCTCATGCTCCCTGGCGAGCGGGCGGCCGCCCCAGATCTGGCGGGCCTGGAGGGAGGACGGGATGGTCCGCCCCTTGAGGGCGGTGATCGCTCCCTCGCGCTTCATGGCCTCCAAGCTCAAACGGTTCCTGGATGTCGATGCCACCATGCTACCGAACTTCGCCCCTCGGCCGGCGGAACGGAAGGTCCGGGCATCCCCGGGAGAGCACTTCAGCTTCTTGGGAGTGCTGGAGAGGAGCAAGGGGCTCGATATCGTCCTCGACGCCTTCTCCAGGAAGGAGGTGAAGGCCGAGCTGCATGTCATGGGCCGGGGCAGCCTGGAGCAGGAGGTGCGCAGGGCGGAAAGGGAGACCGGAGGGAGGATCTCCTACAAGGGCTTCATTTCGGGCCCGCCGCTCTGGGACGAGATGGCATCATCGATAGCCTTGTTGGCGCCCTCCGTTGGGAACGAGAACTCCCCCCTGGCGTGCATCGAGGCGCTGTCCAGGGGATTGCCTTTGATCGTGTCCGAGCGGGGGGGATTGCCCGAGCTGGTGCAGGAACCCGCATGCGGGTTGGTAAGCGCCCTAGAGCCGGAGGCACTGACCCGCTCGGTCAACCGGCTGGCGGAGGACCCGGGCCTGGTCAGGCGGTTGTCTGAAGGTGCCTTTATCAGATACGAGCGGTATCACAGCCCAGAGCGCTATCTGGCGAGCTATCTATCACTATGCGAGAAGGTGACGAAATGACCAAGCTGAAGGTCGCACTCATCAATGCCGGTTTCGAGAAAGGAGAGAAGGGCATCATCGTCAGCCCTCCGCTCGGCATCATGTCCATCGGGGCTTTCCTCAGGGACAAGGGCTTCGAAGTCAGGCTCTTCGATTGGAGCGGAGAGGTACTGGACGAGACCAAACGGGAATCGCTGGTGGGGTTCGCGCCGGACGTCGTCGGGCTCACCGTGATCCTTGGGACCTCCATGACCCGCTCCAGGACCATCTCCGAGTGGGCTCGGAAGGCAAAGGCCAAGGTCATATGGGGAGGGCCGACCCCCTCGGTCCTCATGGACATGTGCCTAGCACAGGCTCCCGTCGACATCATCGTGATGGGAGAGGGGGAGCAGACCATGCTCGAGCTGTGCAATGCCTTTGCGGCCAAGGGCGAGGTCAGGGGGATCGACGGCATCGCCTTCCTGGATGAAGGAAAGCTATTGAAGACCGCGGCGCGCAAGCGGATCCTGGAGCTGGACGCGCTGCCCATGCCCCTTTGGGAGGACCTGGGGCCGCTGGATAAGTTCCTCATCCCCTTCCATGGCCGGATGGCGATCCCCATGGTGACCAGCAGGGGATGCCCCGGCAAGTGCAGCTTCTGCTACACCAAGACCATGTGGGGCTATCGCTGGACCTCTCGTTCGGCCTCCAAGGTGGTGGACGAGATCCAATTGGTTCAGAAATTGGAGCCGAGGGTGGGGGGCGTGATCTTCGACGACGACCTCTTCGCGGGGGACGTGCGCAGGATCGAGGAGTTCTGCGACGTCCTGGACCAGAGGGGGGTCGACATCCTTTGGAACTGCGAGATAAGGGCCAAGGACATCAAGGCGCCGCTCCTGACCAAGATGAAGGAGGCGGGCTGCGCCGAGGCGCTCGTCGGGGTGGAGACCGGCTCGGACCGGCTCCTGGCGGACGTCATGAAGGGGGTGAAGAAGGATGAGATCAAGCAGGCCTTCGTCACCATCCACGGACTCGACATGAAGGGCATCGCCATGCTGATGGTGGGCATGCCCGGTGAGACGGTCGAGGATTTCAAGCTGACCAAGCGCCTGCTCCGGGAGATCAAGGCGGACGGCTTCTACTTCAGCATGTTCCTGCCATCCCCGGGCACCGAGTTCTTCGAGATCGCGAAGCAGCATGGCTTCAAGGAACCGACCACCCTGGACGAGTGGGCCAGGCTGGGAGGGTTGGACTTCACCTCCTACCCTCAGAGGTCTCTCTCGGAGGTGCCCTGGCCGATGGTGAAGAAGCTGATCGACAAGGAGTACAAATCGGCACGCTATCGGGCCTATTGGAAGGCCTTCAAGCGCGACCCGATCGGGGCCACCGTCAGGGTGGTCAAGGGCCAGCCGAAGGGCCCCGAGAGGAAGACGGTATGAGCTTGGCTGCGACCGCAGGTCAGACAGGACCGATCGATTAGGTGAGGGGCGAATGATGAAGGTCAAGGTCCTCCGGGACATCGAGGAGATCCAAAGGCTGGAGCCTGATTGGCAGCGCCTGCAAACCGCTTGCCACGGGGCGGTGTTCTCCTCGCACCTCTGGTCGATGGTCTGGCTGAGGCACTTCGGCGATGTAGCGTCCCCGCTGATCGCCACCATTTGGCAGGGGGACGAGCTCAAGGGCATCGCCCCTTTCGTGAGCTACCGGGGAAGCTACCGGGGCTATCCCCTAAGGTATCTTTGCATGGTGGGCAACGTGGGCGAGACCACCGAGTTCCATGACCTAGGACTGCTGTACGATGGGGGCGGTCCGGAGATGATCGAGGCGTTCGTGGAGAGCGTGAGATCGGTCCCTTGGAACATGCTCCAATTGCGGGACCTGCGCTGGGACCGGTTCGCAACCTCGTTCTATGAGGCCCTGAGGCGGCGATGGCCGTGCGAGGAGATGGTCTCCAAGCCATGCCCCCGGGCGACGCTCGACCCGTCCAGGGACCCGATCGAGCAATTCGAGGCGCGCACCGCCCGCAAGGTGCGGCGCATCCTCAACCAGCTGGACGACGCGGGCCGGCTGGGCCATCGTATCTCCCGGACCATTGACCAGGTCTCCAGCGCCATGGACACCTATATCCAGCATCACAAGCTGAGGTGGGCGAGCAAAGGCGGGAGCATCTACGCGGATCCGGTCCAGGCCGCGTTCCTCAAGGATATCTCGGTGGCCTGCGCGAGGCGCAAGGACGCGGTCATCTATGAGGTCATGATCGACGGCAAGGTGGCTTCGCAGCAGCTCTGCATCCGCGAGGGGCAGGTCATGCATATGTACAAGATCGGCATGGACGACCAGTTCCGCGCCTATGCTCCAGGCTACCTGTCCCTCTACTTCGCCATGAACGAGGCGCGGAAGGAAGGCTACTCCGAGTTCGACCTGGGACCGGGGCCGGAGGATTACAAGTACAAGGTCGGCGGCAAGGACCGCTTCACCCACAACATCCAGGGCAAGCGGGGGAGTGTGGCGCTGCTTTCCAAGGCGAGCAGGATGCCAGGGATCAGAAGGTTGAGGGAAGGGGCGCCCCAACCCGCCCCGGAGTCCCCAGACGGGAGTGGAGGCGCGGACGGGGCGGCAGGACCGGCAGAGGGTCCCCGGCCAGGACATTAATCCTCTCAGTTCTATTTTATATAACCAGCTCGATGGCTATTTAACCGGAACCGGACTTTTTTAAGAACTGATGGCACTGAATGCCAGCGTGCTCACGGACCTGTCCGATATCTCCCAGCTCCAGGAGGAATGGAGCGAACTCCATCAGAGATGCTCGGCCTCCATCTTCTCCTCGTACCACTGGACGATGGAGTGGCTCAAGCACTTCTCCGACCTCTATGATGCGAATTTCCTGGTGGTCCGGGACTCAGGCCACCTGGCGGCACTGGCACCATTCGTCACCAGCCGCAGACGGTCCATGGGCCTGCCAGTGAAGACCCTGTGGATGGCGGGCTGGGCGGGAGGCACCCTGGAGATGTACGAAACCGGCATCGTCCGCTCCCGGGACGATGCGGAAATGATAAACGCCATAGTGGATGGCATGGACGGGATGGATTGGAATCAGGTGCGGCTCAATGGCCTGGCCGATTGCCCGTTCCATGCGACCCTGCTTGAGTCGGTTTCGGAGCTTTGGACGGCCGAGAATTCCGAGATGACCCCCTGCCCCTACCTTGACCTGGGGGGAAAAGAGGATGTCATCGAGACCTTCAGCACCCGGAATCGTCGGACAACGCGCAAGCTGATGAGAGAGCTGACCGAACAGGGTCGGCTGCAGTTCCGCAGGATCGGCGACCCCCAGGGAGCGGAGGAGGCCATGAGGGTCTATGCGGACCATCACATCAAGCGCTGGGAATCGAAAGGGGGAAGCATCTTCCAGGATGACAGGCAGCGCTCCTTCCTGCTGGATTCCGCCCGGATGGCGGCGGAGAGGGGGGAGGGTTGCGTCCATGAGGTCCGCATCGACGACCGAGTGGCGGCGCAGGCCCTGTGCCTGTTCGACCGGGACCTGGTGCGGGTGGTCAGGCTCGGCACCAACGATGACCTCCTGGAGCATTCCCCAGGTTTCCTGTTGTTCGCTCACATGCTAAAGCAGTTCAAGGAACAGAATTACCTGAAGGTCGACCTGGGAGCCGGCGCGGAGGAGTTCAAGTACCGCATGGGATGCGTGGACCGGTTCGTCCTGGGAATGAGCGCTCAGCGCGGAATGATAAGGGCGGCCACCAACCTCAGCCATGTCCCAGTGGTGTGCGCGGTCCTGGAGAGGACCGGCCTCAAGGACCGGATGCTCAAGGGCCTGTAGGTCTAGAGCTCGGCCCCGGCATGCACTTCCAGGCCCTTCCCCCCGATGGAGTAGGGGGTGATGCGGCGGGAGTGCTTGATCCGTCTCATCTTCACGATGCGCAGGGTGAGCTGCATTTCGTTCTTCTCCTGCAACTCCACGTAGCGGAGGGCGATCACGCCATCGGCCACGTACTCGGCCAGACCGTCCCGGGTGGACAAAGGGTTGTCGTCCCTGGTCTCCGCGGTCATCAAGGTGGTCGCTCCGGTCTTCTTGATCAGCTGCGACAGGTTGAACAGGTTGACCCGTTTCTCGTGCTCGTTATCGAACAGCATGTTGAGCAGGGAGACCGAGTCGAAGACTATCCGGGTCGCCCCGAAGGACTTGATGAATTCGGGCAGCTCGCTCTTGACCCGGGAGATGGTGGTCTTGGCGTCGGTGGGCTCGAGCTTCACTATGACCAGCTTCTTGGAGTCCACGTGGGGCTTGAGGTCCCAGCCGAAGGCCTTGGCGTCGCTCATGATGGAGGCGTCGTCCTCCTCCAAGGAGATGTAGATGCCCTTCTCCCCCTCCTTCAGCCCCTGGTTCAGGAACTGCAGCCCGAAGGTCGTCTTGCCCGTACCGAACGAGCCCATGACCACCACGGTGTGCCCTTTGGGGAAACCGCCTTCCAGCATCTCATCCAAGCCCTCGATCCCGCTCCTCACCCGGTCGACCATTTGCTCATCCCACCCTTTCGGTATCGATGACCACCAGGCCGCTCTCCGCGGTGACCACGGTGGCGAACCTTGCGATCCTCTCCTTATCGAGGTGAGGTAGTATGCTCATGAACTTTTCTACGTAGAGGTAGCGCTGCCTCTTCGAGCTCATGGCGAACTTGCTCCACTCGAACACCAGGGCCCCATCCACTGAGTCCATGATCATGCGCTGCCTGCGGTCATCCACGATGTCCTTGGTCAGGATCATGTAGATTATCCCGTTCCATTTCTTCGATATCCGGGACATCCCTCTCAGGACCTGGATGAGGTCGTTCATCTCGATATTGGCGCTCAGCGCCAGGTCGGTGAGGGAGTCGATGATCACCAGACTGTTCGGCGCGTTCTCGTCCATGAAATTCACCAGCGCCTCCAGTATGTTCTGCTTGTCCTCGCTCTTCTGGCTGAAGATGGAGGAGCCTTCTCCGCCCCAGCTCTTCGGCACCAGGGTCTTGCTGAAATATACGCCGGAGAAGTCCTTGAAGATCACATTGCGCCGGAACGAATTGTAGAAGTCCTCGTTGAACGAGATACTGATCTCCTGCAGCACATCCTCCTTGGAACGGGAGAACGTCACATAACATATCTTCTGGGGCAATTGGTGGCCCCGGGCCGCGTGACCCAGGAAGTAGTCCGAGGACTCAGGATGCTCCTTCACCAAGGCCAGCTTTGCCGCGGAGGTGTAGGCGAACTCGACCTGGCCCGCACCTAGCTCTCCCAGAAGGAGGACGGTCGAGCCGATCGGCATACCGCCCTTGATTATCGAGTCGAAATCAGCAACGCCCGTGGGGATCCTCTTGACCTTTTGCTCCATGCCTGGCACCTGGCTGGCGGGTTATCCGCTTGTGCGAATAAAGAACTTGCCCTAGGTCCCCGGCGGATGACCTGCCCGATGGCTCTGCGACCGCAATATCAGTTCGAGCAGTCTCTCGGCCGCTTGCCGCTTGATCTCCCAGCGGTCGCCAGGGAACACCTCATGGTGGCTGGCCGCCCGGCCTTCGTCCACCACGGCGAAATGCACCAGCCCGACCGGCTTCGTGGCCGTCCCTCCGGAAGGTCCGGCGATCCCGGTGCAGGAGGCCCCTATCGAGGATTTCGCGATGCCGCGTACGCCCTGCGCCATCTGCAGGGCCACCTGATGGCTCACGGCGCCATGCTCGGCCAGGGTGGATTCCTTCACCCCCAGGAGCTTGACCTTCGACTCGTTGCTGTAAGCCACCACCCCAAGCAGGAAGTAGCGCGACGACCCCGGAACGTCGGTGATCATGCTCGAGGCTAGACCGCCGGTGATCGACTCCGCTATGGCCAGGGTCTTGCCTAGGCCCTCAATGGTCTTCCCAACTTCCTTCGGCAGGCTCATTGGAATACCTCAGGGGCGATGCGCCCGAGCTCAGGTCCCTCATCCTCCCCAATCCTCCGATCTCCTCGATGACCTTGACCGTGGCCTTGGGGACCAGGTACTCCCACTCCTCACCGGCCACCATGCGCCTCCTGATCTCTGTTCCGGAGTATGCCTCCCGATTGAACAACGGAGCTCCTCGGACCTCATAACCCGCCTCGGTGAAGAGCCTGCGGGTCAGGGGGTTATTGGAATAGATGGCCTTGAAGGGAGGCACCAGCGAAACGACATGGGCGACCCATACCGCGTAGCGGTTCACATCCACTATGGGCACAAGGAAGTAGTTGTCCAATCCCTCCTCCTTGAACGCGCGGGAGATCATCAGGTGCCGCTCGCCCGCCGTGAAAGGGTTGTCCAGGGTATGAGAGAACTGCGCGCTGCCGATGCCGATCGTGACCGAGTCGCAATCCCTCGCGATGGCCTTGATGACCTCCAGATGCCCCTTGTGGAAGGGCTGGAACCTTCCGATGACCAGGGCGTTGATCTCGTCCTTGCTCACTGTCTCTCCTGATACTCAGAAACCTGAGGGCGCTATTCAATCCTTCGCCTCGAGTCTTCACAAATAGCTCTCCATCGAAAGACATTTTAACCTCGTCCTCCCAATGAATTTGGGGGTAGGTTGGCAGATGGACCCTGCACAGGGTTTGTCCTCGGACAAGGAGACACAGCTCTCGGGAGGCCTCAAGGCCTATTATTCGGAGCCCGGGTTCAGCCAGAGGCATACCGACCTCGATCGAGGTTCCGAGGAAAGGATGGTCAACTCCATCGGACTGGGCGTCGTGGTCCTTTATTTTATAATAGTTTCTTTATTCTTTTGGAACGACCCCTCAATGAGGCCATGGGTCGCGTTCTTGGGAGTCCTGGCAGCGGCCACCGTGGCAGGGCTCGCCCTTATGCTCCGCAATCCCTTCAAGACGGATCGCATCGGCAGGATCGCCACCAAGGCCTTCGGGATCCCCTTCGTCATCCTGGCCACCCTGATTTGGAACGTATCCGCCTACGGGATGCTTTGGGGTGCGGTGGGAGCGGCCTTCATCCTGGCCGTCGCCTTCCTG
>Ga0209048_10005757_pt1 | contig 11680 bp, 8 predicted proteins | sample FrelakmetCRP12CR_FD_187146 | JGI IMG/M metagenome (GOLD analysis project Ga0209048, IMG submission 187146) | Freshwater lake sediment microbial communities from the University of Notre Dame, USA, for methane emissions studies - CRP12 CR (SPAdes)... | ecosystem: Environmental > Aquatic >... | reverse complement strand
CGGAGGCCGCGAGTCAGGTCGAGCAAGAGCGAGTCGGTTCCCTCCGCCGGCAACAGCACCATGGCCCCCACCGCACCCGTGGCGAAGGGGCGCCACAGTGGGCGCTGCGAGCGATCGGCCGGCAGGGAGAGGACGTCGATGCGCACCTCTCCGAGGTCGAGACCACCGACGGTACCGAATCCGCTCCCCCCGTCCGGGAAGGCTTCCCAGCCAGGCAGCGTCGCGAATCGCGCCAGCGCCGCCTTGCGGGCCGGGGGATCCCCGCCGGCCAGGATGACCTTCCCGACCGGCTTTCCCCCGCGCGCACGAGCCCGTCCGATCCTCACGCGCAGCGCGTGAACGACGTGCGGGGCGAGCAGCTGTGCGTCCGCGCCCGGGGCCGACCCGCCCTCTCTCCGCGTGGCGTAACCGTGCTCGAGGAGCGTGGAGAGCGCACGCGCGGCCTCGAGGTCGCTCGCGCGCGTCTCGTCGAGCACCTCCGTCAGGGTCCGAGGCGAGGCGAGCAGTTGCACGACCTCCTCAGTGACCGGATGAAGCCCGGGAATCTCGGAAGCGGCGACGAAGAGCTCCAGCCTCTCGCCGGGCCCGGGCAGAGCTGGGAGGAGGCGCGCAAGCTCGTCGACCTGCCGGAGCCCCTCTAGAAGAAGCTCGTCGAGACGACGAGAGATGCGACCGGCCGTTGGAACCGGGCCCGCCTGGAAGGAGAACTGCCCTTCCCGACGCGACAGGAGCCTGAAGAGCGCCTTCTCGCCGTGGACCGCCCCAGCCTGGGCGTCGACCACCTGTCCGGACGAGAGCGCCAGCTCGCCCTTCTCGCCCTCGCGCTCGACGCGCAGCCGGCCGGTCTTCCGGTTCACCGAGAGGATCTGCAGGAGGTCCACGAGGGGGATCTGAGCCAGGTTTCCCTCGAGCTCGCGTCCCTCGGCGCTCACCGCTCGCGCGGCGTCGACGCGCCGGAAGATCTGCTCGACTCGCGCCAGAACCTCGTCGGGGTCGAAGGGCTTGCGAAGCCAGGCACCCATTCGAACCTTGTCAGGGTCGGCCCCCTCCCCGGCCAGGACGACCGGAATCCGATCGGTCCTCGGATTGGTCCTCAGAATGCGCAGGAAGGTGCGCGCGTCGAGGAGCGGCATCCGCTCGTCGAAGATGACGAGATCCGGAGATCGCAGGATTGCGATCTGCAGCGCCCGCGAGCCGTCCTGCGCCGCGTGCACCTGGTAGCCCCGTTGCCGCAAGAGCGGGGCGAGCTGGCGGACGACCGTTGGGTCCGGATCGGCGAAGAGAATCTTCCTCGGGGCCATCGCTACACCGGCTGGAGATCGTAGGCCGCCTGGAGCTTGGACACCAGCATGTCCACGAGCGGCACGTCGGAGGTGTGGAAGAGGGTGCCGCCTGGCTTCTGGAGGAGCCCGTAGGCAGCGTTCTCGCCAAGGAAGAGAAGGAACTCGTGGGCGCTCAGGCGGACGTCGCCCTCCACGAAGACCGGGGTGACAAGCGGGTGGTCGGGAGGGGCAGCCGAACCGCGCGAGCCGACCGTGAAGATCCGCACTGGACTGTCCCCTAAGCGCCAGGACGCCTCCGGCCGCGGGAGATCGGCGATGAACGGGGCTCCGTCGGAGCCACCCGGGCGCCCGAGATAGACGAGCCCGCGGGCTCTCGGGTCGCGCCCGACCTCTCGAGCGGTCTCGCGCTGTGCTGCCTCGAAGAGGTCGAGCTCGGCCGGGCGCCGGGCGGACGGGGAGCTGTCCGGGAGTCTTGCGGAATCGGAAAGAAGGATGTCTGCGAGCTCCCAGAACGCGCCCGGCTCCAGGTCCCCGAGGTGCAGCCGGCGCACGAGCGAACCGCGCTGCTCCTCGGTACGAGCCCGGCACCAGTGCAAGAGCTCGTCGAAGTCCTCGCCGTCCTTGGGGAAGGTCGCCGCCCCCATGGAAAGGAGGAGCGGGACCCGCTGCTCGAGCGCGCGCACCGACTCCTCCCGTCGCACTTCCTCGACCGCGCGGCGCAGGAACATCAGGGCACCGAAGTAGTCGGTCTCCGGGAGGAGGACGTAGTACTCGTTCTCCGAGACCTTGGCGAGGATGTCGGCGTCTCGGACCACCCTCGCGACCGCGGAAACGAGGTCGCGGATGGCGGCCCGGAAGAGTTCGCGGCCGACCTCCTTGCGCATCTGGTCGACGTTGTCGATCGAGATGAGCGCTAGCGAAAACTGTCGCCCATACCGGCGTGCCTTGTAGAACTCCTTGCCGGCGTAGTCGACGAAGTAGGACAGGTTGTACGCCGCCGTCTCGCGATCCCGGAGGCCGAGCCTCTCGAGCGCCTGGAACCGCCGCGCGTTGCGAACTGCGATGGCGGCGAAATCGGCCACCGCCAGGGCCTCGGCGTGCTCCTCGGACCCGAAACGGCCACTCGCCCGGTCGGCGAGGAGCGCCAGCCCGACGGGCTCGTCGTCCACCACCAGCGGAACGTAGAACGTCTCCCCGGGAGGTGCGCCGGGCGCCGCGAAGGGGTTCCCGGCGCGGATGGAGCCGGCGAGGTCGCTCTCCTTCAGGTCGATTCGCGGCGGCAGAACCGAGCGCTCGATGATTCCCCTGTAGGCGCGCAGCTGCAGCTGGCCCTTCTCGTCGGCGAGCCAGAGCGCTGCTCCCTGGGCGTCGGTGACGCGGGCCAGCACGGAGAGCGTGAGGTCCTGCAGCCGCTCGAGGTCGAGCGTGGCAAGGATGCCCATGCACCTGCGGAAGAGGGCCTGGGAGCGCGCGAACTGCATGTTCTCGCTGAGGAGCGCCGAGTGCTCGCGCTTGAGGCGCATCCGCTCCAGCGTCCGCTCGACCACCGCCGTGAGCTCGGTGCGGTCGACCGGCTTGGTGAGGAAGTCCGCGCAACCGGCCTTCATGGCCTGTACCGCCAGCTTGACGTCCTCCTGCCCGGTGACCGCCACCGCCTCGAGCTCTGGGTCGCGCGCCCTCGCGTCCCTCACCAGGGAGATGCCGTCCAGCCCAGGCATCACCAGGTCGGTCAGGAGAAGGTCGAAACGTTCGCCAGCGAGGATGCGCTGGGCTTCCTCGCCGGATGCGGCCACCCGCACCTGATGGCCGCGGGCGGTGAGCATCTCCTGGAAGAGATCCCGGAAGAACCGCTCGTCGTCGACGATGAGGATTCGTCCGGCGGCCATCAGAGGTCCGTCTCTCCTTGGAAAACCCGCGCGGCCGGCCCCTTCATGAAGACCGCCAGATCCGGACCAACGGTGATGGCGAGCGTTCCCCCCGGGAGCGTCACCTCCACGGGGCCGCCTCCCTTTAGTCTCCCGGTGTACACGGCGCCCACCGCCGCAGCGCACGCACCGGTGCCGCAGGCGTCGGTGAGACCCGCACCGCGCTCCCACACGGCGAGACGCAAACCCGAATCCGTCATCCTTGCGAATCCGACGTTGACGCCGCCCGGGACGCGCGCCTCGATGGCGGGCCCGACCGTGCCGGCGCGCTCCATGCCCGGCCCCTCGAAGATGACGGCGTGCGGGTTTCCCATGCTGATGCGAAGCGCCCGCACGGTCTCGCGCCCCAGGTCGAATTCCTGCTCGCCCTCGACCCGTGCGGTACCCATGTCCACGGTGACGGCCTCGACGGCACCGTCCGGATCGCGGTGCACGGTGCACCGCCTTGCGCCGGAGTCGGTCTCCACGAGCAAGTGGCCCCTCAGGCCGCGGGTTTCGGCGAGATGGCGGGCGACGCACCGGATGCCGTTGCCGCACATGGCAGCCACGGATCCGTCGGAATTGTAGATGTGCATGTACGCGGCGCCTTGGTCCTCCGGCGGGAGGATGGTCAAGACGCCGTCGGCGCCGATGCCCCGGTGTCGATCGCACAGGCGCACGGCCCGGTCCGGGGACATGATCGGCCCCCCCTCGACCACCACGAAGTCGTTACCGAGCCCGTGGTACTTCCAGAAGTGCAGTGCAGCCACGAAGCGCATCCTATTCGATTCGCCTGCTCGCGGCGAGGCCGGACCCCTCCCCCACCGGGGCGATGCGAGCGACGAACGCCATTCACCCACAGAAACGGGAAATGGCCTTCGCGTGAATGGAGGCCGCCCTTTCCAGATCCGAGACCTCCACGTACTCGCCGGTTCGATGCGCGACCCGGATGTCTCCCGGCCCGAAGACGCACGCCTCCGCTCCCATGTCGATGAGCTCGGGCAGCTCCGCTCCAAAAGGGACCGTGCTGGAGGCGTTTCCGCTCTCGTGCTCGAGGAAGCGCACCACCTCGGCGTCGGCTGGGGTGACTGCGGCCTTGTCCACCCGCATGGGCGTATGCTCGATCCTGAGCTTGCCGCCGCTCTTGTGCTGGAGCCGTGTTGCCGCTTCGTCGAACAGCGTCAGGGCGCGCCCCGCGTCCTGTCCGGGGAGCGGGCGCCACTCCAAGGTGAAGAAGCACTCGCCAGCCAGGATGTTCCGCGCCTTCCCGCCCCGGATGATACCGACGTTGAACGTCGTGTGGGGCGGAGCGAACGCGGCGTCCGAGTGCTCCTCGGCGAGCTTGCCCTGGATGCGGTCGATCTCCGCCAGCAGGCGCCCGGCGGCGTGGATGGCCGAGGACCCGACGTCGGGAAAGGCGCTGTGGCCCTCGACGCCGGTGACGGTGACGTCCACGGCGCAATAGCCCTTGTGTGCCCGGATCGGGACCAGGCGCGTCGGCTCGCCGATGATCGCGACCTTGGGGCGGATCTTGCCCTCGTGCATGAGGAGCTTTGCCCCCTGGCACCCGACCTCTTCGTCCGCAGTGAACAGGAGCCAGAGCGGTGCCGTGCGAGGCTCTTCGCGCGCCGCCGCCGCGAGCATCGCCGCCACCGAGCCCTTCGTGTCCGCGGAGCCGCGTCCGAAGACGCGGCCGTCGCTCAATCCCCCCGAGAGGGCCTCCTTCCATTCCGGATCGAAGGGGACGCAGTCGCTATGGCCGACGAGCGCAAGTCCCCCCGCCGCCTCGGGACCCTTGCGGCAGACGAGGTTACCCTTCTCGACGCCGTCGGCGTCGCGCCAGCTCATGCGTCGGATGTCGAACCCGAGCGCACGCGCTTCCCGCTCGATACGGTCCAGCACCGGGTGATTCGACTTCGAGGAGGTGGAGTCGATTGCGACGAGCTCCTGAACGAGCGGTACGAGATCCATGGGCCTAGCCTATGTCAGGCGGATGGTTCTGGCACGCGCAGCTGGGGTCAGGCCGCCCAGATCTTCTTCATCGTCTCCCGAAACTCTCCGGCGATCTCCTCGGTCGCCGGTCGGCCGGGCGCGCTCGCGCCTCCAGACACCACCGGGTCGCCACCGACGTACACGTCCCGGACCGCCGTCCGCGCCGCCGAGAAGAGCACGTTCGGGAGCAGATCTTGCGCCGAAGCACCCGCGACGGACGGGTCCTCGAGGTCGACGACGATGAAGTCGGCGGGCTCCCCCTGCGCGAGGTGTCCCCCGGGGAGCCCGAGCGAGTTCATCCCGCCGCCGGAGGCGAACCCGTACAGCCGGCGCGCCAGGTCGTCCAGCTTCGCCTCCTCGCTCGATCCGTCCGCCAGCACGGCCCGCGTGAGTCGCTTCAGGCGCAGGTGCCCTTCCAGGGCACGCGCGTCCTCCAGAAGGTCAATCTGCACGTTGGAATCGCTTCCCAGTGCGAGTCGACACCCAGCTTCGAGCAGGTCTCTCGCCGGCACCACGCCATCACCCAGATCCCGTTCAGTGATCGGACAGGCGCAGACGGTCACGCCCGCCTTTCCGAGGAGCGCAATGTCCTCGGGAGTGAGGTGAATAGCGTGAACTGCCGTCGCCCCCTGGTGGAGCGCTCCGAGACGCTCCAGCAGACCCGTCGGGGTGACGCCATGCTCCGCGTGGCATTGCTCCACCTCCGCGGGCTGTTCGGCCAGGTGGACATGGAACGGCCAGCCCCGGCGGCGCGCCTCGACGGAAAGGGAACGAATCCATTCTGCCGGGCAGGCCCTCACGCTGTGGGGCGCGACTCCGACGCTGGCCCCCGCGTCCCCGGCAGCGAAGTCCTCCAGCCGCAGCAGGCTCTCCAGCACCTCCCCCTCCGACCGGTCGATGAACCGCCGCTGAGCGGGGCTCGGTGCTTCACCCGGGCCGCCCCTGGCGTAGGCCGCCCGGAGTAGCGCGATCCGGATCCCCACCTCGCGAGCGGCCCGCATCACTTGCTTGGCGAGGAGGTCCGGGTCGTCGTAGGTCCGTCCGTTCGGATCCCGCTGCAGGTAGTGGAACTCGCCAACAGCGGTGACGCCTGAGCGGGCCATCTCGTGAAAGGCCATCCGCGCTACCGCATAGATGTCCTCCGGATCGAGGATGGCCGCGGCTCGGTACATCGCGTCCCGCCACGCCCAGAAGTCGCTCTTCCCCGGGAACCGGGTCTGCGTGCGTCCCCGGATGGCCCGCTGGAAGGCATGGCTGTGCGCCGAGACCAGGCCCGGGAGGATCGCCTTGCCTCGGAGGCGCACCCATTGGCACCCAACCTCCGGCTCGCCTACGCCGCCGACCGCCCCCTCCACGACCGACAGGGCTGCTCCCTCCCACACGGCGCCGCCCGCGTAGAGCAGGTCGGGGAGATAGGCTCGAGGCGGCGCGGCCACGCGGCGAGCGTATCGGTTCCTCCCTCGCCTGTCGAAGGGCTACGGGACGACGAGGGCGGCCGCGTCCAACTCCAGCTTGACGCCTCGCAACGCCTCTTCGACCAGTTCGCGATGTACGAAGAGCGCCACCAGGGCCCTCTCCACCGCCTCGCGCGGAGCGCCGCCCTCTTCGGCCGAGGCGAGGAGCCGCTCCTCCTCGGCCTTGGCGTGCGCCTCAAGTCGCTTCACGGCCTGGGCGACCCGCCGCCCGAGCGCTTCGCGCGCGGCGCGCGCGGCCTGTCCCCCGGCCGCCTCGACGACGATGCTGGGCGGCGGCGCCGCCCGGGCGTCCCGAACAGCGTCCACGTCGACCTCCAGCCTCACGGCACCGCCTTCCACCACGCGATGGCCTGGGGCGAGATCCACCAGAACGGAAAGCGGGGACTCGTCGAGGTAACGCGAGGCCTGACGCGAAGGGACGCGCGCTCCGGGAGCCAGGTCCGCCGGCGCTGGCCACTGCAGCCGATAGCGGGCGTAGAGAGCGCCGGCTCGTGGCGCCACCCTCGAGTGCACGACGGCGGTTCGCCCGGCATCGCCGTCTCGGGCAAGCTCGAGCAGCGCCTCGGCCAGCCGGTGCCCCGTCGCGAACCACTCGAGCTCTTCGTGGGCCACCGCTGTCTCGCGCCAGAAGCTGCCGAGGTGGGTGCGTTCCTCCTCGGGCATGTCCATTCCGGGCAGGGCCTCGATCTGCATGCGCGCCCCGAACGTGAAGGCCGCCTCGAAGGGGTGGACGTTCTCGTCGGTGTCGACCTCCATGCCAACGCGGCGGCCCGCTTCCACCACCAGCTCTTCCAGCTCTTCCTCGAGCCAGCGCGACAGGGTCTGCAGGGCCGCCTCGATCTCGCGGCTGCGGGAGCTCGTGGCATCCGCATCGTCGCGCTCCGAATCGGCGTCCTCGTCGAGCCCCGCCGGGGCCTCCTCGCCGAGACGCGCGAAGGCAGATCTGACGAGGACCGTCAGCTCCGGAATGGAAGCAGACCGGACGTCGAGCAGGGGATCGTACCCGTCGTGCTGCGCCCGCCGGCCTGCCGCGACCCGCTCCGCGATCTTCACTCGGAACGCCTCCCGCGTCTCCTCCGTTCGCCTTCGACGAAGCGCCTCGAGCTCCTCTGGGAGTGTCGCCAGCACGGCGTCGAGACCGCCCACCGGCTCGTCGAAGATGCCGATCTCCTTCTCGTAGAGGTCGGCGAGAAACGACTCCTCTCCGGGCTCGGCGAGCACGTGCACCTCCACCGGCCGGGTCTGGCCGAGGCGGTCGAGCCTCCCGATGCGCTGCTCGAGCGTGAGGGGCGAGTCCGGCAAGTCGAGGCACACGAGATGGGAGGCGAACTGGAAGTTGCGCCCCTCGCCGCCGGACTCTCCGGACAGGAGCACCATGGGGCCTTCCGGGTCCCGGAAGCGTGCCACCAGCCGGTCGCGAGCCTCGAGCGTTGGCGCATCGTCGTAGAGCAGCGCCTCGAGGCGCTCTCGATCCGCGATGCGAGACTGCAACCCGCGAAGGCGATCCACGTCGCCGCCGAAGACAAGAACCTTCTCGCGGGACCGTGCCAGGGTGCCGCACAGCTCCGCCGCTGCCTCGAGCTTGGTGCCCTCGGCGAGATCCTCGCGACGGAGGACCCGGCGAGTGAATGCACCGACCTTGACCCGGCGGTTGCGGATGAGGCGCGAGGTCAGGCCGTAGTGAGTGGCAAGGTGCTCGAGAAGGCGAGTCCGGGTGATGCGCTTGCGCTTGGCGGGCTTTGCGCCCTTGCCGTTCGAAGTTGCGAAGACGGGGTCGTCCGGCGCCAACTCATGGAGCCGGTCCAATGCCTGGTCGACGCGGCCACCCGCGAGGAGCTCTCTCGCCACGGCCGAGAACGCCTCGTGCGCTTCCAACCGCGCAAGAAATCCGTCGAGTGAGGTGCTCGGCACCGGCTCGACCAGCGAGAGCAGCCGGAAGTACTCCCTGGGGTCCAGGCGAATGGGCGTCGCCGTCAGGAGCAAGAGCCCGAAGGAGCTTCGCGCGATGGGCGCGATCCTCTCGAAGAGGCTGTCCTCCGCGAGGTGGTGAGCCTCGTCCACGACGACCAGGTCGAGCGGAAGCGCGGCGGCAAGCGAGGCAAGCTCCAGGTCCGCGGCCAACCGCTCCTGCGACACGATCGCAAGCCGACTCTTCGCGAGTGCTTCCGCCGAACCGCCCATTTCGGCAATGCGTTCAGCGGTCAGCAAGGTGAAGAGCGCATTGAACTTGTGGAAGAGCTCGGCGAGCCACTGGAACGAGAGGTGCTCTGGGACGATGACCAGGACCCGCTCGGCGAGTCCGATCTGGCGCATCCCCGCGAAGACGAGACCCGCCTCGATGGTCTTGCCAAGGCCAACCTCGTCGGCGAGCACGAAGCGTGGGCTGCGGTCGGAGAGGATGCGGCCAGCGGCGCCAACCTGGTGGGGGAGCACGTGTACTCGCGAGGATAGGAGTGCCCCCAGGCTGTCTGCGCGCCTCAACGACTCCAGACGGGTGACGCGCGTGCGCAGCGAGAAGGCGCTGGCGGGCCCCGCGTCTCCGGACGCCAGGCGATCGAGCAGGCCGCCGGCAGGCTTGTCGAGTGGCGTGTCGTCGGGGACCGCCGCCAGGGCCGTGTCCCGTCCGGAGACCACCGTGACGCCGTCGCGTCCGGCGAACCGGACGGCGATCCGGCGGCCGTCATCGCCGACCTCGACGACCAGCCCCACTCCCCAGGCCGGCTGGGCTCGGTGGACGAGCTTCTGCCCCTTCTTCCAGGTCATCTTTCGCGCAACCTCGTATCGCTTTGCGGCTTCGACGGCCAGCCTTCTAAATCCCGGAGGTCACGGGTGCTTAACCGCTTCCCCGCCCGTTGACAGCCGCCGCTGCCCAAGCTAGAACCCCGACGCTCCACTACCCGAGGGCGGATAGCTCAGGGGTAGAGCGTCGCCCTTACAAGGCGAGGGTCGCAGGTTCGAAACCTGCTCCGCCCAAGTCTGCCGAATTGGGGTGTTAGTTAAGTCGGTTATAACGCCGGCCTGTCACGCCGGAGGCCACGGGTTCGAGTCCCGTACACCCCGCCATTCTTAGAGGCCCAAAGGTACCGTCCTTTGGGCCTTTTCCTTTTCGGCTTCCACCGAAAAGGCCTCCGTCTCCAAACCGTCTCCAACGGCGCGTGATTCCGCCGCCGTCCGAATGGAGAGGACCTTCCCTTCCTTGACCCCCACCCGCAGGCAAGCGACCGCGTCGCAGAGCGTCGACCAGGGGAGACTCGTGTAGGCATCCACGATGTCGCCACTCGGTCCATGGGTGATCCAGCGGAGCACGTCCTTCCTCGCGCCGTCGGCTTGCGCCAAGCTGATGAAGGTCCGACGCGTGTCGTAGTGCGGCCTCCGACGCATTCCGAGCCGTTCCAGATCCTCGTGGAAGACGGTAAGCGAGTAGCAGACGTTCCGGCTACCACCCCCGTGGGCGGGGACGACGAGGTCGTCCGGCGTTGACTGCCTGCCGAAGAGCTGCCGCCACCCCGAGAGCTTCCAGGCGGCGAGCAGCTTCGCGAGGGTGGGATGCACCGGTACCTCGCGAGGCTGGTCGGTCTTCGTGCCCTTCACCACCTTCGACCTTGAGTTGTAGGAGGTGGCGACGAGGAGCCGGCCCAGCGGGGCCTGGTTCGGGTCGTACGCCCTCCAGAGGAGCGCTGCTGCCTCTCCGGAACGCATGCCCGTGAGGAACTCGAGCGCGTAGAGGACACGGCGGTCCTCAGGGCTCCGACCTGTGCCAGCGCCTGATGACGGTGCCAGGCGTGGGCCCGCTGACCTCGCTGCGCTTTGTCTCGGCGATCGATCGCATCGACCGATTCAAGAATGCGCACCAGCTCGAGTCCTACCTGGGCCTGACGCCGGGCGAGGACTCGAGCTCGGATCGCCGCCGCATCACCTCGATCACGAAGGCGGGCAGCGCCTCTGCTCGGTGGATCTTGGTCCAGGCAGCCTGGTGCGCCCTACGCACCCGCGCTCGCCATCCCATGTGCGAATGGGCCCGGGAGGTCGCGCGGCGGCGAGGAACGTTCAAGGCAATCGTTGCCTTGGCCCGGAAGATCGCAGGAATCCTCTACGCGCTCTGGCGCGACGGGACGAGATACGAGCCCTTCTATCGGCTCGAACCGATAGTTGCTGCCAGTGCCTAGCCAAACTGGGCACCAGGCCAGCCAGGGGCGATGGCTGTCCAGAGGCGGTGATCGCGGAGAACCCCGAGAGGCTCGACTGCTTGCAAGTCGCTGACCTCGTTACCCCGACCGCGACCCGCCGACGGACATCCATCAGTGCGCCATCGAGCGCGAATAGTCGAGTGAGACAGCTCGTCGCCTCGGAGCTGGTGGAGTTTGGCGGCATCAGCAGCGCGGACTGGGAGCAGCATCTCGGCCCGCTTGGTGAGGTCTATCTTGACGGCGGCGGCCACTTCATAGTCGGGGTTCACGTCCTGGCCCTCGGACCCACCGGCAAGACGGCGGGTCTACGCCGCGTCGTGTGACCCACGTGGCCGCCCTTACAGCCAGTACAGAAGCTGAATAGTCCGAGGCGTGAGGGGCGCGCTCATGCAGGGGAACCCGGATGGAGGGGACCCTTCTCATTCCGAACGTGCTTCAATCGCGAGCCGCCCTCCACCCTGCCGCCGGGCGAGGGAAGTTGGCAGCCGCCGGCGCTCGCGAAAGTGCACTGATTGAAAAGCAGCAGCGGAGGGAGACCAACGTGAACGTCAAGTTGGCCGCGAAGACCGTGGCCACGCTTCATTGGGAGGACGCAACATGAGGTCGACTTCGACGCGGTCTGGTGTGGTGGCCGTCCTCCTGTTCCTGGCCTCGCCTGCGCTTGCCGCCGATGCCGACACGATCTACTTCGGCGGCCCGATCGTCACCGTGAACGACAGGCAGCCGACCGCCGAGGCCGTCGCCGTCAAGGGGGGGAAGATCGTCGCGGTGGGATCGCGCAGCGCCGTCGAGAAGGCCCAGAAGGGGCGCCGGACGGCGATGGTCGATCTGGGCGGCAG
>Ga0209048_10005756_pt1 | contig 11680 bp, 14 predicted proteins | sample FrelakmetCRP12CR_FD_187146 | JGI IMG/M metagenome (GOLD analysis project Ga0209048, IMG submission 187146) | Freshwater lake sediment microbial communities from the University of Notre Dame, USA, for methane emissions studies - CRP12 CR (SPAdes)... | ecosystem: Environmental > Aquatic >... | reverse complement strand
CTCTGGAGATACCCTATCCGGGATCGAATATTTTCTCACTCGCATCCGGGGGAGCAATTTTTGTCCGCGACCCACATCAGACCATCGTACCGGAGCAATTAAATGGCGGTCAGATACGTCCCTTTAGGAAAAAAGACTGGAAGCTGATACTCCCCTATTTGAATGAAAATGAACGACTATTCGGCATCGGGATAGAAGAACTCCTTACTGTGGACGGAAAACTACGTAAACCTGAAGAGGTATATCGCACTATCGAAGCGGGAAAGCTTTCTGTCCTTTCCGGAAGCGCTGCCATCGCCATGAATGAAGAGTGGCAAGAGGAAGATTAGAGGATCTCATTTCCCCGACTCAGCCGGCATTCGCAAGGATTAGTTTTGATTCTTATACGGGAGTATTCACTTCCAACCCAAAGTCCCGTTGACAAAGAGAGTCTCAGTTTTATTATGCTCAAACCCTAGGGGTACCAATGTAATCGCCAAAGAGTTGCTGTTCCGGCGTCTCCTACCAGAATCAAGATCGAGACGCTCTTTTTTCAGAAACCTGACGATGAGGGGATAGACTATGTGCGGGCTTGCTGCGACAACATCCGATGCGTACTTCTCGCCCATGGAGCATATGGTCACTCTGGAAGCATTGAAAGAAGGTAACGACGGGAGCGCTCTCGGAATCGCGATGAGGGATCCGAACGGTGAATTCGAGAACCTCAAAGAATACCCGATACTTTCCGGCATTTGTACAAGGGAGGGAGGCCGGGTCGTCAAAGATGACATGGATAAGCTCAGCTTTGAATTCCACTGCGTCTGGGCACCGAAGATCAAGAAGACAAAGGGAGTCGTTCCCCATGAATACTATTTCGTCGGAATAGAAATGCCGGCAACTGAAAGAGTAAATAACTCAGAAAGGTGAACAGAAAGATGAAAAAAACTCTTGTTGTATGTTTAATGGTGGTTTCAGCGTTCTTGTTGATCTCCAATGACCCTGGCAAAGTGGTTGCAGCAGAGAGTTCGGGGGAATCTCTATTTCTGAAGAACTGCTCACAGTGTCACCCACAAGGCGGTAATATCATGAATGAGGGGAAAACACTACACAGGAAAGATCTCGATGCGAACAATATTCGGACGGCGGAGGATATTGTCAAAAAAGTCCGCAATCCCGGTCCGGCTCCGACACACCCCTCGACATGGTCGGGGATGAGGAAATTCGATGAAAGAGAACTTTCCACTGATGATGCATTGAAGATCGCAGATTATATTTTAAAAACGTTCCAATAATTTTGGAATTGCTGCAATACCCATAAGCATTGAAAAAAGTGTCCTATGCCACAGCGTGGGGCTTGCATTGCCTGCGTCAGCAGAACCCTGCGGTCACTAAAAGGGCCTAAGTTTTTGCAACAGCTGATATTTTTATGGACATATATTTATCAACATGGGTGATCGTTTCAAGGCAAGAGGGAGGTTGACTTTCTACATTGAACCATATATTTCCACATATAAGGTATGACTAAGAATACTAAGAACAGCGGGGACTGTCAGACACGACAAGTTTCACGGCATCCGCTGTATTGTCAAACATGTCTATTTTGGGCGGCCGATTCGCGCTGCACCAATTTTGTAATGATATAGGCAAGTTCTGCGGAAATATTAAGAGAACTCTGGTTGCGGACTCGGTCTCTGCCGGCAAATCACCCGCATCATTGAACGACTCATATCTCGAGCGTTTTGATATCACTGCCAGGTAGTTTAACGCAATCAGGATCGACCTCCAGGGCAATATAGATGGGAGGCTTGAGATACTGGACAATACAATAGAAGACATATCCGGCGGTATCAAATCAGCATGGAAGCGGCTAAAGGACCAGGAAGCCCGGAGCCGTATAACCCATAAGGACAAAAAACTCTCCGGCGCCATCAAGCACCCCCTCTTGCTGTCGATGCGCTGTGCCATGCACAACAAGCGGCGTTGGCTCTACGCGATGCAGCGGAAGCTTGTTCAATTGTGTGGAGACCGGCAGGACAAACAGGTGCATATCTGTTTGGCTCCAAGGCGCTCTTCCATAAACAGTTCAACCTTACGGAGAACGGTTATGTTTCTCACGAGCAATGGCTGGATAATTGGCAGACAATGCTCAACTCGATGTTTTTCTTTGTCGGATCACATGAGGAGACCTCCGGTAATCAGACTTGTACGCTGTTGAGGGAGGGGACACTGAGGATAAGGTCCTCAATGCGCCATACAAGAAGTACGGCAAGCACGTGTGTATTGCCGACGTCCATTATCCTCATGGGCAGAAGACTATAAATCCGGCTTTGAGTACCAGAGAGGCCTTGTCACATTGATTTGTCCATAAGAATGGGAAGTGATACCTACATACCACCGTGGAACTGTCGAGCAAGCCTAAAACTGCCCATCATCCCAGAAATACAGGACAAACTCTTAAGTATTGCTCGTGCCGTCGAGCGCTATGCTGCTAAGCTGGCTTTTCCTCGGAGAAGTGCCTCAGCCCTTAACGATCATGGGTTGCGCGATCGCCATATCGGCGCTCTCTTGCATCAGTCACTCACCAGCATAACGGCAGAGAAACGGAACCAATGAAAGGGATTGAGCGGATTAAGCGGACTACTAACCGCCTCTGGTTTTATGGTAGTATATTTAGTTATACAAGTTCGGGGCGTAGCGCAGTTTGGTAGCGCGCACGGTTCGGGACCGTGAAGTCGGAGGTTCAAATCCTCTCGCCCCGACCACTTCTTTCCCGCTAACCCTAAGCGTTAATAAAAGCCATTTGAACATTATCCCCCCCTTAAAACAGAGCCTTATCTAAGAACCGGCTATTGCAGTGCAACAGCACATCCCAAACCCACCCAATGCGAGGTAGTTTAAGAAGCGGCCCAATAGAGCCCTATCACAGGAGTCAGGGCCTTTGCGCTTACGGCACAACTTCAATAGCTGCTAACGTATTACGTTTCCACACTATTTGTGTTATTATACCTGACATCTTTTTGAGCCCCCTTAGCTCAGTAGGATAGAGCACAGGTTTCCTAAACCTGGGGCCGCAAGTTCGAATCTTGCAGGGGGCACTTAAATATCAACAAGTTACAGCTTTCACCCCAACCCTTTCGTTTGCTACTATGACAGAATTGTGCTTAAGGGACCGAAAATATAGGAAAATAGTAGAATATATGAATTGTAGAATTGCTATTTATCAGTAACTTGCCTAATTTCCCTTGTAGCCCAAGGTAGAAGCCAATTACACCTTTTCTAATTCCTAACCCTGGGACCGCAAGTTCGAATCTTGCAGGTGACACCAGAATTCACCCTTATTTTATGATCACCTAGATACATTACTCAGTGAGTTATCCGATGATGAAGACTCTCGGCACAATAGTTAGCATAATACTTGACTGTTGTTGCAACATCTTTTTGATTATGCAACTTGCTGATAGTATCAATCAATAACTTGAGCGTTATCAAAGCACAAATCCAAGGTTGCTTCGAGGTCAGCTTTTGATGCAGACCCTTTTAACCAAGAAGAGCGAAAAGATAGTATTGTGGAAAGGAGCCACAGCTTCTCGCCTGTGAAATTAAACAGTAATGCTGAGCGTAATGATGTGGGAATCCGAGCATTTACTGTAATCGATATTGCTCACGGAGAGACCTGACTGATTGATGACTGCAAGGACATCCTCTTCCCGCAACGCATCATCTCCACTCACGGTTATGTAGCTAAAGATACGCTGGGCGTCTTGGGCTCAGAATGCCTGAGCAGGGCAAGGGATAAGATAATTAAAAGGTCACGATCGCTACCAAATATAATCCGCCGCCCAGTGAGAGACCAATCCCTGAAAGCACCAGGATAAATGCGGCTGATGTAAGGCTTTGGATCGAAAACCCTGTTTTCCAATACCACCCCGGCACCGATAAAACCAACGCCTGTAATAGCCCCAGCCGCTATCCTTGCGGGATCTGCCCTCACATAGGATGGGTCCATGAAGCCGAGATAATGATATTATCCTGATATGATCATGAGGAGAACCGAGGCGACGCAGACGAGTAAGTGGCTTCGCAGCACGGCAGGTCTGCCGTGGATCTAGCGCTCAATGCCTATAACACCACCTATAAGCGCCCCGAGCAGCAGGCGCAGAATTATTTCTTGTGACGATAGCAGACGGTAAATTTATAAAACTTCCGCATATTTTTTCAGAATTTGCACTATCCTCATAGGCCGTGGAGCCGAGAATGCTACTTTAAACCATGTTTGTACTAGCGGCATTTGACAATCATCTCGATGATCATCCTGTTCCTATCCATCTGTTGCGCTCGATGTTACTTTGTGTTCAGCATTTCATATTGACAATGCACTGGTATTGCAACCAGGTCCTGATCTGGTTATTAATCTTATAGTAATGAATAAAGACTGTATCAAAACGGATAAAGCAGGACGGACTTATGAGATAAGCCCATGTGATGCTCATGATTTTTCTCAGCTTTTTGCTATGTATTGCATTTTTACACCTAAGCCTGCCTCTCAGGGCCTTCCGCCGCTGAATACCGAAGCCTGTCACAATTGGTTAAAGATGTTATTCAAGATAGGAAGGAATTATCTCGCCTGGAAGAATGGTACGATAATAGGCCACGCTGCTCTTGTTCCTGACCCAAACGGAAAGTCAACAGAGTTCATAATCTTTGTCGACCAAAACCATAGAAATCTTGGAATCGGGACAGAGTTGATGAGGGCTGTGCTCGAAGAGGCTAAGAAACTTGGCTTTCCGTCAGTCTGGCTGACGGTAGAGACTTCCAACTTCGTTGCGATCAGACTTTATCGTAACATGGGTTTTCAGTTCCTTGATACTGATACCTGTGAACGGGTCATGCTCCTCACGTTTCAATAATCAATGCATACAGATTTGGCAAGGAGAGTAAACTTCTGGCGATAAACAGTTTAGATGATCGGTCTCATGAGGGCCTCCACTGAACATACATATCCGTTATTGTCTTTGCTGCTTACCTAATTCTATAATATACTTTCGGAACATCGGTTATCGTATTTTCATTTTAGTGTACTATTGAAGTCATAACTAAAATATTCTAGGGAAGCCTATCGACCATGATAATAGTAAGACTGGAATAGCTACGATATTCAAAAATCAAAAATGCAAATGCGCAATGGTGAGGTTGTTTCGGACATGCACATAAATATAATCTAATTATGATGACCTCGCAAAGAGCTGTAAATTTATTTCTCCTTTTGGTCTTCTTGATCCTTTCAGTGGGGTGCGTAAGTATTTTGGTGGCTGGCGCAGGCGGTGGCATAGCATATACAATTACCAATGTCGCATACAAAACGGTAAGTTATCCTTCAGTCGAGGTCGAAGCTGCTGTTCACAGTGCATTGAAAAAGATGGGGATCAGGGAACTATGGCGAGAACAGACAGCGGAAAGCATAAAAATTGCCGCAGAGACGCCAGACTTGACGATCTATGTCTATATCGACATGATAACGCCTAAGGCGACAAAAATCAGCGTGGATGCAAGAAAGAATCTCATCATGAAAGACGTGGCAACGGCAACCGAGATCATAGAACAGACAATCAGGATATTGGGAAGTAAAGAACTTCGTGTAACCTGAATACTATGGGTTCTCGATCTCACCAAGAAACAGTTGGCAAGAGCGACTCTCTCCAGGGTTGATTCAATACTGCACTGACAACATCACAGCAGCACTATTTTCACAGGGAATGATTGCCAAAAATACCCCTCTCATTTCAAAGACATCCAAAATTTAAAAATGCCTAAGTGTGTGACGCCCCCCCAACCCTTGCGAGTCGGGGATACGGGCCAGCGCCAAGTCTTCAGGCAACATGAACTTCTGCGCAATTGCGCGATCCAATAGATCCAGTTCCTCCCGTAATGCAGGATGGCGGTGTTCCGGCAGGGTTTGGATGAGGTTTATGATCATCGCGCGCAGCCGCCTCGCTATTTGTATACTGCCGGCGCCGCACTGCCTTATCTCCCTGAAAGTGATATGCACGAAATCTTCCCAGTTCGGCGTGCGGAAGACCACCCGCGGTTGCCCCGCGCTGTCAGTTATCTCGACGGTGTAAAGAGAACGATTGCCAACCATGCGCAGCAAACGGTACAACTGGTCGATGGCGAGCACAGCCGTAGTCGGATCGTTGATCGCAGGTGACAGCGCCTTCAACGCGATTATGATGATTATCATATACTGTCTTTAGCACATAATGAACCCGCTCTTCGGCAATGTATGTTCATCCTGCCAATCACAAGCATCCTTTTAAGATCTTCTATGATCTGCCTCCACTGATAAATATCTTTTCCAATTTCGTGATGCAGAACGAATTTTGAGCTGCATCTATTATTTCAATAACAATTTATTGATTCATTTGCAAAAATATAATCCATTAGTCGACCGCACTCAAAATATGACTCTTACATCTGTCATCCGCACTTTACAACCTCTATTCTATGATGGTAATGTGCGCAGCCGGCCTACCAAAGACTGTAATTCCGAGTCCAAAGAATAACTTCGCCAGTTAAATAAGTAAACCATTCCTTTTTTCTCTGATCGTCTATATGAAATCGCCAACGATAACCGCAGACATGATAATTTCCGTCAAGCTCGGATTGTTGGCTGCCCAAAAAGTACCTGTGTTTGCTGGCATAATGCTCAAAGGTTAGCTTCGTTTTTTCAGTAAAAAAGCCCCGGATATTTTCTCCTCCGGGGCCTTTCTTCTTGATAAAATAAAATGACTACTTATTTACCGCATCCTTGAATGCCTTGCCAGCCGAGAACTTTGGCAGCTTCTTTGCAGCAATCTTTATGATTGCGCCGGTCTGCGGGTTTCTGCCCGTTCTTGCCTTTCTTTTCGAGAGGGAAAACGTGCCGAAGCCGACAAGGGAGACCTTATCGCCCTTCTTCACAGCCTTTGTGATGGCCTCAATCGCCCCGTCGAGTGCCTTGTTCGCGCATGCCTTTGTGCATCCCGATGCGGCTGCCATCTTCCCAATGAGATCCTGTTTCGTCATATGTGCTCCTCCTATAAGTTTTCTCTGATCTTAATCTTATTCAAATGCATCGTTAGTGTCAATGCGAATGTTCTTCCGACATCTAATAAAGGGATCGTTCCACTGATACATCCATATCCAAGTGGATAAGATCACGCTCAAAAAGCACAGCGCCTTCCGCCTTTGAGGATACACCGCGCCGACTTCCAATAATTGCGGGTTATTGGCACAAGTTAGCATTTTTGAAGAGGGCAACATGCTCCTGGGAATATTCAGATCCGAGATTAACTCTTTCCCGAGCAGCTTCAGATTCCTTCATATTCAGCGCCTGAAAGATGACTGCTGAGGCATTTCACACGGAGTCATGCAATAAGTGCGATCAGGATAACTTAGCAGAGGACTGTTATTTACCCAATTTTATCCGGTTCTCCATGCCACAAAAAAAAATAGCTCTCCACACTGTTCTGACAGACACGAGACATCGTGCACTTCTTTCGAGGTACCACAGCAATTATTCTCAGATCCAATAAACAGTGTGGACTTTTTATCATTCGCTTAGCGAGTCCCGTGAATAGAACGTGCTTAATTCCCCCTCAGGGATAGTCGCTGCTTACATAGCTATTTGTGATTCTTCCAATGCCATTACACAACCTTAAGCGCTTGTAATACCTCCTTCATGTGGTCAATATGAAAACTCAGATGGTAATCTGCAATCGCCTCGATCCACATCGCAAGCGTAGGATATTCACCCATTGGAGTTTCTTTTAGCAGAGGGATATAGGCCTTTCTGGATAGCTGCTCATCCATCAATAAAAGCGTTCGATCGCCTATTCTCTTGTATTCCTGCTCAAAAATTGCTAGCAGTTCAGCGATTTTCATTCTGGCGCGCTTATCGGTGAAGAACGGATTTTCAGGCTCAATGTCGATGCGAGGGGTGTCATGGTCGAGATAGGCTTGAATTGTCACCATAAACCCTTCTCCTTCCTTACCGCAGAGGTGAGAAATGATCTCCTTCGGCGACCAGCGACCTTCGGGCGCGCTGGAAGCTGTCTTATCATCTAAATCCTGGCAAAGGGTCTTCATCTCTTGCACCTTTTCGTTGATCAATTTCGCTAATCTGACACTCTCTGTTGAAGCCATTTTATCCCTCCTTGTATATCCATAAAAACCTGAGACTATAAACTCTCAGTCAAAGTATATCGAGGTTATTCTAGTGAACGAAATTACTATGTTGATAGACTCGGCCATTTGACTCACTTTTAGGCTATGTCAGCATTCATCGTTAATCCGTCTTCCAGCACCTCACCATATTGTCATGCACCCTTTTAGCATGCACATGAGCAGGGCAAAATTAGACGTCGATGAGCGGTTAGAATGCAAGACCGAATTACAGCGGGTCCGAAAATCAATCTCCAGGATTTCGATGACTGAGTTTGCCCAAGATGCCCTTAAGCAGTTCTTAGTCGGCCATGTAGCATTTAATCCATTCGGAGATGTAGTCGCGCCTCTTAACTTCAATATTGCGTATTGTTGTAAAGCTTATCTTTAATAACTTGCACTTCCTTGACTGTGGTATGATGATACACAAGAATAGCTTCCCCTTGCCGCTTGACCTGTTACTCGAGCTTCGTTAAAAGCCATGCCATGTTTTCACCGAGGACTTTCATGGTGAGAAGACCTTCCTCATCCTTCTCAACATCTCCCTTTTCCCTTCCAACTCCCATATTCCAGTAGAGCGAGCCGGGGACAATCATCTGACTAATCAGAAAAAAATGGTTTATGGTATCAAAGACATGAATTGCGCCACCCCTTCGCTCTGCAACCACGGCGGCTCCAACCTTCCTCCTCAGCATGTCACCATTTGCCCTTGAGACCATACCTGCCCTGTCGATGAGTGCCTTTAACTCAGTAGAGACATCGGCAAAATATGTAGGCGAAGCAAGGATAATGCCGGCGGCCCCGATCATTTTTTCTATGCATTCATTAATGTAATCCCCCTTGACAGCGCAACGCCTGTCCTTATTCTCCCAGCATTTATAACAGGCTGTGCAACCTCTGATCTTTTTCCCAGATAGTTGAACCATCTCGGTCGCCACTCCAGCATTGTTGAGTTCTCCAAAGACATAGTTTATGAGTATTGCAGTATTGCCATCTTTGCGGGCACTTCCGTTAAAGGCTATAACTTTCATGGTCTACCTCCTGATCAATGTACGGCATGCTATTTTGGTGTTAAGAGCAGTCTGCGAACACAACCTCGCTTCCGATTTAAACAAAAATAACAGCAGAAAACCTATCTTGTTTGTCGCAGTATTCCTGACCCGACAGGCCTCAGTTCCTTTCCCTCACAAATTCCTAAGTTCTCTCCCACATCGGTCACTGCAAAAGATTTTACCGTATCATGGGTTGTTAAGGAAAGAGTTATTTGCGCAAGTTAGAACACTTTAATAAATAAATCTCTCCCTAAAAAAAGTGACTAAGAGCCTGCAACCTCAAGACGCACTGCCCCGGCACAACCAAAATCGTTTCATTGTATGTGGTTTCGACAAAATGACCATCAATAATACGGGGCGAAAGCTTTGGCTGATGGCTGCCAGAAAAGGGAAGGGCTAAAATAACTTTTATGCATGAATAACCCGAACAAAAAAGCATGGCTCGGGTTTGTCTTTCTTGCTTTAGTGATGGGGCTTCTTTTGTTTGTCCCGGCGTGGACCATTCGATACTGGCAAGCGGAGGTGTCCCTCGCAATCTATTTTGGTTCCTCACTCCTCACCATGCTCTATCTGATAAAAAAGGATCCGGCAATTTTCGCGGTACGCTTGAGCAACGGACCAGAAGCGGAGAAAGAAATAACCCAGAAAATCATCATGGCCTTCGTCTCGATTGCGTTTGTCGCCGTTCTTGTGGTGCCGGCGCTCGATCGCCGCTTCGGGTGGTCACGCGTGTCTCCTCTGGCGGGACCGACGGCAGATATACTGGTCACGGGGGGGGTTATATGATTTTTCTCCTCTACAAAGAAAGCCCGTCTACCTCGGCAACCAGGCAAGTCGAAAAAGAGCAGAAAGTGATCTCCACCGGGCCATACTCCATCGTTCGCCATCCGATGTACAGCGGGTAGCACATGATGCTTCTCGCCACTCCTCCTGCGCTCGGTTCTTGGTGGGGCTCCTGGTGCTCATCCCCATGCTCTCCCTGCTCATCTACCGGTTGTGCGATGAAGAAAAGTTGCCATCAAAAAATCTGTCGGGATATACAGAATATTGCGAGAGGGTTCGCTCACGTCTTACTCCCGGAATATTTCAGGTGTTATTTTTATGTGGCATTCAACCCTCTGTAATTAAATACTCTTCGGGTATACCAAAAATGTTCGCAGGTGAAGCAAATTATCTATAGATGCACATTTACAGCGGAATTGTTGACCGTTCCCTATCTCACCAGATGAATAATTACCATAATTTACTTGCACTGTTAGCTAAGCGCACCCACGATTAGCCTTCCGGAAAGGATGAGGCTCTTCAGTAAAGAAAATCGCAATTCCCACGATAAAAAAGTGATGTGAGTATATATCATAAAATTTAAGTCGAGGTGATTCACAGCATGGAAATGAAAAAAGAAATGGCTGCCTACCTCAAGGTCGACAAAGAATTGATTATAGTCTTTCTCTTGGTCGCAATAACCGGTTTCATCTTTTTTTTCATCGCTGACCAGCGCGCTTTTCTGAACTTTTTTTATCTGCCTGTAATTATTGGGGCTTTCTTTTTCGGTAAAAGATATGCGACGCTTTCGGCCACTTTGTCCGTCCTTCTAATTGTACTCGTATCGTTGGGGTATCCCGATAAATTTCTTGTAGTATCTAGAGATCCTCTATTGAAGTGGCTCGACATAGGTACGTGGGGTGGTTTTCTTGTCATAACCGGTTATTGTATAGGGCATCTTTACGATAAGAAAGATCAAGCCCTTCAGGAGATTAAAAAGACATACAGTGGCATAATGGAGATGCTCTCATTAATCATTGATTCGGTCGACCAAGAGACACAAAGTCATTCAAACAGGGTGTCTGCAATTGCCGTCATGCTCGCGCGCGCCATGAGACGGCCCGAAGCTGAAATTGAAAACATCAGGGCAGCGGCACTTCTTCACGATCTTGGCAAACTAGGGGTGAGTAATGAAGTTCTGCAGAAAATAGGCACCCTCACCAAAAATGAGCGTGAAATTATACGGAGCCATACAGTACGGGGTGCCGAGATTATCGAACCGGTTGGAGGAAAAGTCAAGCATATATTGCCTTATATAATCTACCACCATGAACAATTTGATGGCACTGGATATAACAAATTGATCGGGGAAGAAATACCGCTGGGAGCGAGGATCATTGCGGTTGCTGATGTATACGATGCGTTAATGTCTGACCGCCCATACCGTAAAGGGGTATCGCCGGCCGAGGCGCGGAAAAATATTGTGTCAAATACTGGCAAGCACTTTGACCCCATCGTTGTTGATGCCTTTGTATCAATAATACCTCAACTCGAATCATTGACCCTTCATGGAATTTAGAGGCGACTTGATTGGTGTCCGAACGTCGAGCAGAGGGATCAGCGCAAGAGCCTGAAAATAGTGAGATCGGAGAGCACAGAAGGATTTTTCGATTTGAAAACGCAAGCAG
>Ga0209048_10005755_pt1 | contig 11683 bp, 7 predicted proteins | sample FrelakmetCRP12CR_FD_187146 | JGI IMG/M metagenome (GOLD analysis project Ga0209048, IMG submission 187146) | Freshwater lake sediment microbial communities from the University of Notre Dame, USA, for methane emissions studies - CRP12 CR (SPAdes)... | ecosystem: Environmental > Aquatic >... | reverse complement strand
AGCGAGATCCCGATCGAGCGCGTCCATCCGCGGACGTCCGCCCGCAACAATGTCGACGATGGCGCGTTCAAATTCATCTCGTTGGCTGATCGGAATATCTGCCGCCACGTGGACGGTCTTTGAGAAGGGCGGAAGCCGTGTCACATTGCTCATGCCGGATATCCTGTGTGCCGATAACGCCGCTGTCAAATCCAAAAACGACTGCACGATTCCGGCTCGATGGCACCGCTCGGAAGAATGCACACCTACCGTTCATACCCCCGAAAGCGCGCTGACACGAAGAGCAACGAATTATTCGATTCGCTGATAAACCCATCGTCAATCAGACGTTGCGTGAGCTTGCTCCGTTCCTCTGCGGTCATTTGAGGGAACCAGGATTTAATTTTGCCATCCAGCCCTTTGCGTTTGCGAGGCAACACCTTTTCCTTCTTCAGGAGAGTCGTGAGGCGCTCAAACGCGTTCCCTGGAAGCAGTGCATGATCTTGCGGAAACGCCTCCTCCTGGCTGCTCACTCGACGCACGTGAAAGCCGCGATCTGTCGTCAGATGCTGTACCAGCGGGTCAAATCCCTTTTTGTCCTTGGAGAGAATTACGCACTCGGCTTGGGGATTAATCGTCAGATACCCGCCAAGATAGAACGCTATGCAGAAATCGCAGGCATTGGTCTGCACGCTGAGAATACGAACATAGGCGAACCGGTCCCCCATGGCATGGGCGTGTATGGCAAGTTCGCTAGGGAGCTTTGCCTGCTTTCCGCCTAGCACGAAGCGGACATTGACGTCGGCCGGGAGACTACTCAGGTCTACCGCCTGAATGTTCTCGTAATCAACAAACAGAATTCTTTCTATCATACTGTGGCTCCCCGGAATCCGCGCCGTACAGTATGCCATCGGCGGTTACGTGTGGCGGCCCGAGAGAAGATGGAGAGGCAAACGAGGCAAGGCACCGGGCGCATTGATTGTGAAGACGGGTCAAAATAGAACACCCGGGACCTCGAATAAACTGTTGGAGGGTGCCGAGCGGAGGTGAACTGCCGACGCCGAAAGATGTGCAATCTGTAAAGGAGCCGTGACATGACCAAAATTACCGTGTATCACTTTGAGGTGTGGGACTCTGTTAGCGACCAGATGGTGAGGTCCACACGGATGGGCACGCCAGACGCAATCAAGAACACGGCGCACGGCCGCGAGGTCGGTCAGGGAATAGATGTGGACGTGGCCGACGTTGGGACCGAGATCGCCGGTTTCACCGTGAGGAATTACCGACCGCCGGGATCTCAGTAACCCGCGTATCACGCGCTGACGATCCGTCTGCGTCAACGGTCTATTGCTTGCGCCGCGAGGGCCTAAACCGACCCTGTCCGGCTTTGTCATAATCTATATTATGCGCACTTGGAAATGGAACCAAATTAAGCGCGGGAGGCTCTGGAAGAGGCTAAAAGATAGCATCTGACTGCGCATCTGTCCACGGTCTATGTGCGCTCATTAATGCCGATAATACGCATTATGTTAAATCCCCTTCTACCCGTATCCGCTTGCCACCCGATCGCTGGGTTTCGGCAGCTGCTGAAGGTCCCTGTTTGGATGAAATGATTGCGACCATGGCCCATCGTTTCCGGCGGCCACCCAGCGCAGGAACCCGCACGACGATGCAGTCGTGCGCTCGTGATGCCGAGCCTCCCGCGCATCCCGTAACAGCAGCGCGGTCGTGACCCGCGGCCTAGGAGATTTACGGGCGCAACCGCTTTGCCGCCCGTCGCACAGCTTCCTCGCTGATGTGACCGGTTTTCTTGCGCATTGTCCCGAGTGTCGCATTCGGCGAAAACTCTGGAATCGGCTTTGGGAGGTTCTTGTTCAGCGTGTCACTACGCTTCTGCTGAATCTCGCCAGCCTTCGGCGCGCTCTTGTCACGATGCCGACCATCAAGTCCCGGTTCTTTCATTTGTTTCCACTCCATAGCCAAAGGGTCAAACTGGATTCCGTCCACACCAAGATGCCATCAAGCAATGCCACGACCGCTCCTCAGTTACGTGCAACAAAGAACGGTTTCGCAGAAAGAAGCGTCCCGCAATGAACCGAAGCATTGGCGGGAAACTGTTCACAGGCTCTGAACCGCGATTGCTGTTGCAAGCTGCGATTTCCCTGCAAGACCGAGCAGATGCTTGTGATGCGTAAAGAACAGGACCTGGGTCTTGCGACTCAGTTCGCTGAGCACATCAAGGGTCGCCAGCGCACGGTCATCGTCGAACTGAACGAGAAGGTCATCGACAATGACAGGAAACGGCCCGCGACCGTCGATATGCTGATCGATCGCCGCAATCCTGAGGGACAGAAACAGCTGGTCCCGCGTTCCCTGACTCATTCCCGCCACGGAAATGTGCATGCCGCTAGGTCGAACGCCGAGAAGCACCTGCCGGTCGTCCTCGTAATCGACCGTGAGACCTGAGAAGCTCCCCAAGGTGATGCGTGCGAATACCTCTGCGGCGCGCTTTAGGAGCGGACCTTGATGCTGGTCTCGGTAGAGCTGGACCACACGGTTGAGGACACCACTCGCCAACCGCACGCGGGCATAAGATCGAGCTTCTTTGGCGATTCTCGCGGCGAGTGACGACAAAGCCTGCTGCGCCTCCGCTGCGGCCGCGCCGCCATTGATCGTGTCCAGATGCTGCTTGGCATTGAACACGGCGCCCTGCGCCGTCTCAAGCTTCCCCTCCAAGTCGTCGACTTCAGATGCCGCATCGATAATCTGCCGAGCGACGTCGTCAAGCACCGCGCCGTCTGCCTCGCTTATTACCTCGCCGATGGGACGCGCGTTTTGCTGCACGATTTGTTCGTCGATTTCCAGCAGACGTTGTCCCAGGGTTTGCTTTCGTGCCGCCTTGATTTCAATATCCGGCAGCTCGTCTGGCGTCTCGCATCCGGCTTGACGTACAAGCTCTTCCAGATGCACCTCCGCCTGGTGCGCGGCGACATCCCCATCCGAAATCGTCCGGGTCTCACGCTGAATGTCGTTGACGATCTGTTGCCGCTTTGTGTCGGCAGCACGGTTTTCATTCAGGGCGGCGTAGAGGCGCTCGGCAATCGCGTCCGTCGCACAACCCTCGGCAACTTCATCGACTAACCGAGCGATCTCGGCGACCTCCTCCTCGAATGACGCGGAAACCGCTTTATGGTTATCGGCATCTGCATCGAGACCTTGCAATTCGTTCAAGGCAACCGCTAGACGGGAAAACTGATTCAACCTCGTTCCTGCCTCCTCCGGGAGTGCGTCCCTCGAAAGGCTGAGACGCTCTGTGGCCTCCGCCCATTTCAGACGCCACTCGGCGAGCTTTGTGGTTACCAGCTTTCGCTGGCTCCGAAGATCACGAAGCTCGGCGTTTCCCGCTCCAATCTGGTCGGAAATGGAACCGCGTTCTGCTTGGGCCTTTCGTGCGGCGCTGACCGCCTGTTGCGCACGAGCAAGCGCGCCCGATGCGGTTTCGTCGGCCGCGCAACCGGCAAGGCCGCATGCCACCAGCGCCCGATCCAGCACAGTGCGGGCGCGCGAGATGTCGCAATCCAGGACGCCACGATCATTGCGCAAATTCTCCAGATCGCCGTGTCTTTCCACAAACCGTTGATGCCGCGACAACCATTCCCTCAACGCGGCAGGAGAAAGCTCAGGGCGACGCAAAGGCGTGATCAAAACATTCCAACGAAGTTGGAGATCCTTCCGCTTTTCCGCAAGGAGGAGAACTGTCTCGGTGTTGCACTTCATTTCCCCTTGCATGTCGACAATGCGCTGCCGCGTCGACTCGAGGTTTGTTGTTCTCTGGGTGTCGGCGTGCAGTAGGTCCGCCAGACGGTCGGCTTCCTTGATCGAATCCTCGAACGCGTCCGCGAGTGCTTCTGGCCGAGCATGGTCAGCTGCTCCCGTGGGCTGATCGGCAGTGCGTTCGACGCAGGTCAGGCGCATGTGCGTCCATTGGCCGTCGCGCTCACCACGTGCGGTTGCCACTTCCGTTTGAGTGACAACTTCACCCGTTGCCGCCAGTACCTTGAGTTCGCGGCGGCGGCCTTCGAGATCACCTGCAAGCGTGGCTTCCTTCTCCGCGAGCACGCGTTCGTCCTGAGTCAGCTTGCTAAAATCGCCCTCGTACGACGCTGCCGTTTCCGTGAGAGGGACCGCGAGCAGAACCAACTCGGACAGCGGACCGGACCACAATGCCGCCGCTTCCAGCTGAAGCCTGCTATCAGTGTCGGCAATATCACGGATGAGCTTGCGCCCACGGTTTTCGAGGTCGACCACGTTGGCGACACTCGCAAGAGATGTCTCCAAGTCATCTACCGGGGCAGACACAGGTAGCAAAGCGAAGCGCTCGTTGAGACGTTCAAGGGCCGTTTCCTTGCCACGAATCTGATTTTCGAGTTGCTCGTCGCGATCGAAAAGGCGCCCATACTCACCCATAAGAGACTGAACTCTGGCGCCTAGCGTCTCCGACGGCAACAGCAACGAGGCTTGGGCGACGTCAACGGTTGATCCGACCTCCCCGAGCAGCTTTCGAATCCGACCCAATACTGCGGAGTGTTCCCGAGCAAGGCGTGGAATTGAAGTTCGGGCCTCGCGATAGCCGGCCACCCGATGAAATACCTGCTCAATTGTGCTTGAATGCGCCAACACCTTTTCCCGCACGATCAAGCCATCAAACTCGGCTCGGATGAGCTTCAAGCGAGCCTGAGCTGCATCCTTCGTTTCATTGGCACCGCGAAGACGTTCCTGCGCGGCTACGCGACGCTGGGACGCCTCGGGCGGTAGCGGTGGAATCTGTACGAGCCCCTGAATTTCGATTTGCTTGGCGGCACGTTCAGCAAGCAAAGGTAAATTGGCTCTAATTCGCTCCAGGCGTTGTTGTTCGGTGCGCTTTGCCTTGAGCGCTTCGCGCAGCTGCCCGTAATTGACCTCTGCCTGGCGGTGGTCTCGGTCTGCCGACTCCCAGGCATAGGAGCGTACCGTCGCGTCCTTGAGAATCCGCCTTTGCTCGTCGAATTCGTTCAGCGCTCGGTTGAGACGGCCGGTCGAACCGCGGGGCTTGAAGGCCGCTGCAGCCTCGTCGTCTAGCCCTGTCATCAGGTTACGCAAACTGGCCAGTCCTGCGGCGGCCTGAAATAAACTTCGCCCTAGATCGCCTTCACCGCGCAACAACTCATCGCTTCCAGTGACTAGACCGTTCAGATCCAGCCCGAAAAGAGTTTGGTAGAGAGCCTGGTCGAGTCCGCGGAGAAGCCCGGAGATCGTGCCCTCCGACAGCGGCCGGTCTGTCGCCTCGGCGCCAGATCCTTCGTCGATGGCAAACAGTGTGTTCTTGCGGGCCTTGCGGCGCATCGCTGACAGGCTGCTGCCGTCAGGCATTACAAGTGTCGCACCTACTCGCAACGAGTTGTAGTCGTGAAGAAACGCGTCGCCGGTCCGTTCAGGGATGCCGAAGAGGAAGCTGGTCACGGCTCGAAGCGTCGCGGATTTGCCAGCTTCGTTTGGCCCGAAGAGCACATGAAAGTCTTTGTCGGCATCATTCGGCAGCTCGATCACGCGATCGCGGAAAGGTCCAAATGCCTTCAGGTAAAGGCGCGCGAACTTCATGACACACCGATTCCGCCGGCCAGGCGCGCCAGCAATTCGGCCTCGGCCTCACCCAGCAGGTCTTTGAGCACATCCGGCGCATCGAGACGCAAGGCCTCGTCCTGACCCAGTTCAGCCGGGAGCTTCTGCCTCAACTCCTTCAAGGCTTCATTGGCCAGCAAGGCCAGTGAGTCCTGGTCTCCGGCGAGGGTTCGCAGTTCCCTGACCAGCAAGCCGACGGGATCGTCGCCGATCGCGAGCTGAGCGAAATCAACTACGGGGCGCACGCGTAGGTCGATTTTCTCGAGCCAAGCGTCACCCCCCGACACTTCAAGTGCGACGGCGCGCAACTGCTCGGCGATTACGTCAGGTTTTGCCGAAATTGCCCGATGCACAGCACCCGCACCTTGCAATCGAAAGCGAAGGCCCAGGATTCGTCCATCGGCTTGTGCCAGTTCGGCCCTTACACCGCCCGCGGCTCGGTCCAAAAGCGCATCAAGATCGGACAAGCCAGCGACGTCAATCACAAGTTCGGTCCAGCGCAATACATCAAGCTCAATCGCCTCCGTTGCGATTCGTCCGTTCTCGACCGTCACCAGCTCGCACCCCTTCGCGCCCTGCTCCCTGATATGCCGGCCTTGCATATTGCCGGGATAGACCACCCAGGGATCGCGAGAAACGATTTCCCGAGCGTGGACGTGCCCCAATGCCCAATAGTCATAGCCCTTGGACTTGAGAATCAGCTCCGTCGTTGGCGCGTAATTGTCGTGGCCGGGCCTTCCGGTCAGCGAGGTGTGCAGCGCCCCGAGGTTGAAGTAGCCCGGCACGGCACTCGAATAGTCGGCAGCCAGGTCATCGAAAACTGCAGCCGTTGCGAAACTCTGACCATGGACCGCGAGCCCGAGGTTGTCGTCGGTCAGTGTCTTGGGAGCCTTGTCCGGGAACAAGTGGACGTTCTTCGGCAGTGGTAGAGATCGCGTCAGCTTGCTGGCAGCATCGTGGTTTCCGCGAACCACATAGACAGCGATGCCCGATTCGCCAAGCTGCGCCATCCCCTTCGTGAAGAAAAGCCCGGTATTGAAGTCCGGCCAATCGCCATCATAGAGGTCACCTGCGATGACCACGAAATCAACCTTCTCCCGTAGCGCACACTGAACCATATTCTGGAACGCTCTTCGGGTCGCGCCCCGGACCTCATCCACAGGCGCGCCCTCATAGCGCTCCAACCCGCGCAGCGGGCTGTCGAGGTGGATGTCGGCGCAATGAAGGAAACGCATGTTCCGCGCCGTCACTCCACCAGTGCCTTGAACACAGCATCCGCCGAGTCCTTGTAGAACTCGATGCTGATCTTCGTCCAGAGTTCGTCGGGCAGATCGTTCAACTGGCGTCGCACGGCCACCGGCATCAGAATAGTCTGCGCCTGCTTGTCGATCGCAAGCTCTACGATTCGAACAGCGTTGGGGATCAGTTCGACAGATCCACCGAGATTCAGAGCGCCAACGACCACCGTTCCACCGCGGGTGTTTCTACCGAGCAAGGCGCCGCACAGAGCCACCAGAACCGGAAGTCCAACACCCGCCCCAGCCTTGTCTGAGTCCATCGCACGCATCTGAACGGAGAACTCCTCTTCGCGCGGATTGCGATCGCCGACGAGTTCCTTCGATCGCGTATAGAGGTTCTGCTCGCCCACCCTGACGCTCTCTCGAAAGGCCGGTGGCGTAGGCTGGTTGAGTATTCTCACGCCGCTGCCGGGACCGCAGGTGGCTTCGATTCGGTAGAGGCCAGGGCCCGCCTCCGAGGAGCCGGGGCTTGCACCCCAGACCTGCCCGGGTGGCAACGGGTCGGTCTCAATCGCTTCGTCGCTGTGCTGCTCGGGTGTGGATACAAACTGTTCAACACCTTCCGGACCGAGGATGTAGCTGAAGTGGGTATTGCGGAATTCGCTCTTGAACACCCGCCGTTGCTGCTCCTTGACCCGCCGTCGCGCTTCCAAGGCCATACGCACCATCGATTCAAGGTCCTCATCGGAGACCGGCATCTGCGGATCGGGAAACAGGAGCTTCGCGAGTCCGCTGACGGTCTTGTTGACAGCCTCGATATCACGCCCGCTGAGTGCGCCGCCCAGGTGTACCCTGCTCTGCATGACGGAGACCCGGTTACCCACGCGAAGCCGGTCCCAGCACTCGCTGAGGAAATCGCTGACGAGACCGAAATGGTCGGTCACATGCTCGGTGGGATTCAGTTTCGGAAAATCCCACCCGGGAACGTAAGCGTGCAGGCGATCCATGAATGCCGTGTCGTTGCGCATCTCCGGTGGTAGTGGACTTAGCAGATGGCCCACCCTCTGCTGCTGCTCGACATCAACATCCAGGTTTCCAACCATCACAAGGCTGCCGTCGGCGCGAATGTTCTCCTTGCCGCGGCTGAATTGCCCGGACGCCATATAGCCCTTCATGATATTGACGCCGTCCTTCTGATCGAATGAGATACCCGATACCTCGTCAAAGCAGACCACGTCGTACTGACACACCAGCCCTCGCTGCCCAGTCGCGTTGTTGACGAACATCTTCGCTACTGTCGCTTTACCACCGGAGATCAGGTGCGAGTACGGAGAGATCTGCTGGAACAAGTGGCTCTTCCCGGTTCCACGGGGGCCGAGTTCCACCATGTTGTAGTTCCGCTCGACGAAGGGCACCATCCTCAACAGAACAACTTTTTTGGCACGATCGCTGAGCGCCGAGGGCTCCAGCCCAATCGAGCGCATAAGGAACTCGATCCATTCCCCCACAGAGAAGGCCTGCCGTGCTTTCGTGAGCACATCCAACGCATCCGACTTCGACATCTGTATGGGTCGCAGCCCGTCAACTTTGAACGGCCGCCCTCCCGACTGCTGGGCGATGACCCCGTCGTAACTCAGTGTGACCTCCGCGTAAAATCCGTCGGTGAGCATGCGTTCGTTATCGCGCACCAACTGGTCGTCGATGCGAACATCCCGAAGGGCAAGACTGGGAAGCTCGGCCAGGTAGCAATCGTTCTTCGCATCGAGTCGCGCGCGAACGATGTCGATGAGCCTGACCGATCCCGTTTCCTTCGCACGGGCTTTGAACAGTTCTTCCTCTCCCGTGCGCACCGTCCGATCCTGCAACTGCTTCTCGACGATCTGCAGCCCTTCGTTGATTTCTTTCTCGTCGACGCTCGCGCAATAGCGACCCAGGAGAAACTCGACGACATAGGTCGGCACCGGGTACATACGAGAGTACTTGCGCACGAGGTCCTTGCGGACAAGGTAGCCGTCGAATGCCGATGCGGCGAGCTTGTCCAACCGATCCATTTCCATGCTCATTGTTCGGCTCCAATTGTGGTGGCCCGGTAGTCAAGGACATGCCCCGCGCCATCGAGGATCACAGCCATTGCCGCCGTTCCCTCGTACTCGTCTCGCTCAACTGCCAGACTTGCTTGCCCATTGATGCCAATGTCCTTGGCGGCGGCGATTCGCTGCCCCTCGGGATCGGCCTGTTTCCAGTTGCGCCGCAATTCGACGTGCAGCCCGGATGCGTTCGTTTCTACGGTGACGCGGCAGCGCATTCCGCGCCAAGTGATCTCTGTGATCTGCGCCTTCATCGCGATTTCGCCACGCTCGATCAACAATTCTGGAACGACGCATTCTTGGGGGCTAACACCTCCGTGCGCGTATTCGGTATTGACGATGAACGAGCCGATGCCAGGCGGCGAAGCGATGCGTGCCTGCGGATTCCAATACCACGGAAACGTAGCCACCGCAGGTGTCGACTCGCCGCGGACAGATGCACATCTCGCCCATTTCGTGGCAACCAGGTGCGCGGGAAGCTCCACCTTTGGCATGCCGCCGGGTACGAGCAACCAGCCGTGGTCCGTGACTACGCGAACCCGCGCCCACCCCGACCCTAGCAACGCCGAGACTCGATCGGATATGGCCTCCACCTCGATGTCGATGTGCCGAACGAGCGAAGCACCCAGCGAATGGCCCATTTCGTCCAGACGGCCGATCTCCGTCCAGCCGCCCTTGTCGGTCCTGAGGGCTAAGTTTGTTTCCTGTGGATCGAGTATCTCGACGCCCTGACGAGCCATCGCGTCTCGCAGGCGCGCGGCGTTCAACGGCTGTTTGCTTGTCGATAGGACCGGATTGAAGTCGTCCGAGGAAGCGCCTCCCTCACACGCGGCGTAGGCCGGCGATGCAATTGGCTTGGCGGTGGCGGTGACGGTGGGTAGCGGCGCAATACGATAACCAAGCTTGACACTCAACCCCTTCTGCTCCAACCGTTCCTGCAGCATTCCGGCAACATCGAAACGCAGACCGTCGGCGAACACGACACACGTCTCCGGTTCCGCGTTCACGCCGCAGACCAGTCTGCGATACTCCGTCTCGTTCTGCGTAGCAAGCTCCTGAAACCTTCGGGCCGACTTATCGAGCCATGGCGTGTATAGCGCCCGTACCACCTTTGCGATGAGGGCATTGTCCGAAGGCACTTTCAAAAGGCTCATCGAGTCGAGCGCAGCTCGATCGCACCTCCATCCCTGCGTGCCGTAGTCTGCCGCCATCTTGGTGAGCGATACGCCGCCGAGCGGTGAGCGCGCCAGCGCAGCGAGCCGGGACAGAGGCTCCAGAGCGTGCGCCATCGTGCTGTATCCCAGATCCGCCCAGATCCAGGAACGGCGATCCCTGTTCTCGGCCTCGAGCTTGAGAATGCGGTCGCAAATCTCCTGGTGCGGCAGGGCGAGTGCCGCCTCCAGCGCGTAACGCAGATCCGCCTCCTGCGCTTCGTTCACTTGCGGCTGACGAGCCCGGTCGACGAAAAGATCCCGTGGCTTGGCATAGCGGAGAAGTTCAGCAATGCCTGGATATCCCAGGGGTGCGTCGCGAAAGCGGCGCCAGACTGACTCCCACTTCCCATTGCCGTTCAGCATCAAATCGCCCGCGCGCGCCGGACCGTCCTTGTCAGGATCGAAACCGAAATCACGGGCACAGATGTTCCTGAATGTCTCCCAGCGCGCAGGGTCGCAGCGGCCCTGGAACGCATCAGGTTCGGACATCCAACCCAGAAGATCGCGAACCGGATCGCCAACCGAAAGACGGTCAAAGTCGTCCGCATCCAGACGGCGCCCCCTGAGCGGCGCGAGAGGCTCCGTGGCAAGCACGGGCAGCGCGCGCATCACGGCTTCGCGCGTTCGAATGTCCAGGGCAATGTCGAGGCCAAGTCCGTCCTCTGACGAAAGGAAGGCTTCTACGGTCCAATCACGGCCGTTTCGCTGGTGCCAGACCGCACCACGGTATTGCAGTTCGATCAGTGGTTGAACGGGCACCGGGCAGTCGCCCCCTGCACGGAGATCCTGACGGCTGACCCCCGGAAGATAGAGCAACGGCACGGTGCCTGAAGGCGGTGACGCGTCCGGCAGAGTCCGATCCAAGATGCACTTGAGCCAAATGGCCGGCCCGCCATGATTCGCCGGGTCATACTCACCCAGAACATAGAATTGCGGAAGTAGAGTACGCAGCGCAGGGACCAAAGGCCGCCACTGTCCGTCCGTGTCCGTCCACAGCAACGCGACGGGTTCGGCGACGCCCTCCGGCGATCGAAGCGCCGCCGCAAATGATCGTTGCAACGCCTCCAGAAGGGTCTGCGGACTGCTGTAAGTAGTCATTTCTTACTCCGAGCCCGCGCGGCTTCCTTGAAGGAGCGCGAATAGTGCAGATCATTCCAGCGATTGCCGTCAAAGGCTTTGGCGCCTTCGAAGTTCTCGGTGCTCTCGTCCCAGCCCCAAAACCATGGGAAGTCTTCGCGGGGACGCTGTGGTTCCTTGCCGCGATCTTTTTCCCACTTGATCTTGGGCGCAGTACGGAGGATGGATGCGCCCTTGGCACGCGCGTCCAGCGGCTTGGCGGTCCTAAACGGCCGGATGTTCATTCGCACGCCAGTACTGATGTCTGGCTCCCAACCAATCGGTTGCTCGCTTAGCGGCTTCCAGCGCACAAAAATGTCGAGCGGTGCCTCGCCTTCCAGGATCGCGGCCAGCTTGATCTGAAGGGCTCGGGCGGCGCCGAGACGCACTG
>Ga0209048_10005754_pt1 | contig 11683 bp, 11 predicted proteins | sample FrelakmetCRP12CR_FD_187146 | JGI IMG/M metagenome (GOLD analysis project Ga0209048, IMG submission 187146) | Freshwater lake sediment microbial communities from the University of Notre Dame, USA, for methane emissions studies - CRP12 CR (SPAdes)... | ecosystem: Environmental > Aquatic >... | reverse complement strand
CGGCCAGTGCCTTCTCTCTTCGGTTATAGGAGGCCGATCCGGAAACCGAGGCCGTGGTTACCATTGGCGCCAAGGAGGGGTTGTCACACCTGGTGCTGGTTTTAGTAAGCCCCGGGGATGTGGTGTTTGCTCCCAATCCGACTTATCCCATCCACCCCTACTCGGCGATCATTGCCGGTGGTGATGTGCGCTCTATTCCCATCGGCCCTGAACGAAATTTTCTGGAAGACCTCGAACATGCGACCAAACAGACCTGGCCGAGGCCCAAGCTGTTAATCATTTCCTATCCGCACAATCCTACGACCACCGTGGTGGATTTGGATTTCTTCCAGAAAATTGTCGATTTTGCCAAAGAACACGAGATGATGGTCATCCATGACCTGGCCTATGCTGATCTGACCTTTGACGGTTACCAGGCGCCGAGCTTCCTCCAGGCGCGGGGAGCAAAGGATATCGGGGTTGAGTTGTTCTCCATGTCTAAGAGCTACAGTATGGCCGGTTGGCGAGTGGGGTATTGCATCGGCAATGCAGAGATGGTGTCGGCTCTGACACGCATAAAGAGCTATCTGGACTATGGTGTGTTTCAACCCATTCAGATTGCAGCCATAATTGCCCTCACTGAAGATCAGTCCTGTGTTGATGAGATCGTGTCCGTGTACCAAGCTCGCCGTGATGTCCTCATTGACGGTCTGAACCGCGTCGACTGGCAGATCGAGAAACCCAAGGGGACCATGTTCGCGTGGGCTCGAATCCCGGAACCCTTTCGCAAAATGGGCTCGGTGGAGTTTTCCAAATATCTGATAGAAGAAGCAAAGGTGGCGGTATCGCCGGGTCTTGGGTTTGGTGAGTACGGGGATGAGTTTGTGCGGTTTGCCCTCGTCGAAAACGAACTGAGGATTAAACAAGCCGTCCGCGGGATTCGGCGCGCTTTGCAGAAGTCAAAGACTAAAAGAGCCAAGAGCCAAGCGACGAAAAACATCGTCCACGAAGTCACACCAAGTGAGATAAAGTCATACGAAAAATTCATGAGCTAAGAGCCAACAACTATCGAGGGTGGGATGAATGCCATAGGCGTGGGATTGATCGGCTGGGGAACAGTAGGGTGCGGTGTCGTCGAAGTGCTCAACAGCAATGCTGAAGCCATCGAAAGCCGCCTTGGGATGCGCCTTGAACTGAAGCGGGTAGCGGACATCGATCTCGACCGCCCAAGACCGGTGGCGGTGCCCCGGGGAAAGCTCACCACCCATGCTGAAGATATTCTAAACGATCCCGATATCCAGATTGTCGTTGAATTGATGGGTGGGCTCGGTGCGGCCAAGAAATTTATCATTCAGGCTCTGGAGAACAAGAAACATGTGGTGACGGCCAATAAGGCGCTGCTTGCTCATGACGGAAACGAGCTTTTTGAAGTCGCTGCCCGCAATGATCGCACCATCGGTTTTGAAGCTGCCGTTGCCGGCGGTATCCCGTTCATCAAATCGCTTCGTGAGGGGCTTGCCGGAAATAAGATCGATGCCATTTTTGGGATCCTCAACGGCACGTGTAACTATATTCTCACCCGCATGACTCAGCAAGGCCTCTCATTCCAGGATGCGCTCAGGGAAGCACAAGAGAAAGGCTACGCAGAAGCCAATCCTGCGCTGGATATCGAGGGCACCGACACCGCTCACAAACTCGCCATTGCCAGTGCTATCGCTTTTGGGACGCCGATCCAGCTCGATCAGGTTTATGTCGAGGGTATCTCCCGGATTGACCCGATAGACATTCAGTTTGGTGAAGAGTTCGGATATCGGCTGAAACTGCTTGCCATTGCTCGCCACCGGGACGGACAGTTGGAAATGCGTGTGCATCCAACGCTCATTCCTCGGGATCATGTCCTGGCCGGCGTCGATGGCGCCTACAATGCGGTTCACGTTCACGGCAATGCCGTCGGCAACATCATGCTTTATGGGTTGGGCGCCGGCATGATGCCAACCGGCAGTGCCGTGGTAAGTGACCTGATCGATCTCGCCAGGGACATCATTGGCAAGACACCAAGGCGCATCCCGCCCCTCGCTTTTCGTCGGGAAAGACTCAAGACAGTCGCGATCAAGCCCATCTCCGAGGTGACCACCTGCTACTATTTTCGTTTTGCTGCATTGGACAGGCCCGGGGTCCTCTCCAGGATTGCCGGAATTCTCGGGGAGAACCGGATCAGCATCGCAGCCGTAATCCAGAAAGGGCGCCAGGTGGAGGAAGCCGTGCCGATCGTGATGCTGACGCATGAGGCTCTCGAGAGTTCCATGCAGAAAGCGCTTGCACAAATTAACCAACTGGACGTGGTCGCGGGTCCGACGCAAGTTATCCGCATCGAGAACGAGGAAACCGGCAGCCTTAGCTGAAAACCGAACGCCTGCGCGAATTGGCGGAAAAATGGATAGGAAGTACATCATCTTAGTTGGCGATGGCATGGGGGATTATCCTCTTGAGGAACTGGAAGGTAGGACGCCTCTTATGGCGGCGCGAACCCCCAATCTGGATCGACTGGTCCTCAAAGGGCGCTTGGGCTTGGTTCGGACCATTCCCGAAGGGATGGAACCGGGGAGTGATGTCGCCAACATGAGCCTGCTGGGATATGATCCTCGGCAATACCACACGGGTAGGGGCCCTCTCGAAGCGGCTAGTATGGGCGTTCGACTCGCTCGCGACGAAGTGGCGTTTCGCTGCAATCTGGTGAATCTAGTGACGGATTCATCGGGTGCGATCAGGATGGGGGATTATTCGTCAGGACACATTTCCACCAACGAATCGCACCGGATTGTCGCTTCATTGCAGAGCGCCTTACAAGGGACGCCTTTGAGGCTTTATCCCGGTGTGAGTTATCGTCACCTTCTGATATGGACGGGAGGGCGTGAGGATGTCAAGACAACCCCGCCTCATGACATTACGGGGAGACTGATTGCACCTTACGAGCAGGGCTATTTCGAAGAACCCGTGCTGCTCGCTTTTATTGAGCAAGCAGCCGCGATTCTGGTGGACCATCCGGTTAATCAGGAACGCCTGGCTTCGGGAAAACGTCCGGCTAATGCCGTATGGCCCTGGGGGCAGGGAAGGGCGCCTTCGATGCCTACCTTAAAGGAAAAATTCGGGTTGACCGGGGCGATGATTTCAGCGGTAGACCTCTTGAAGGGGTTGGGGGTTTATGCGGGGTTAGAGGCAGTTTCGGTCCCCGGGGCAACGGGATACCTCGATACGAATTATGCCGGTAAAGTGAATGCGGCCCTCGATGCTCTGAAGACCGGTGATCTTGTCTTCATTCATATTGAAGCCCCCGATGAGACGAGCCATGAGGGCAACCTCGAGAGGAAGCTCCAAGCGATAGAAGATTTTGACGAAAAAGTCCTCGGGCCGCTGGTGGTAGGGGCCGGTAAATTTTCGAAGGTTCGCATGATGGTGGTCACCGACCATCTTACTCCGATTAAAGTGCGCACTCACGTGGCCGACCTGGTTCCCTTTCTGCTCGTGGAAGACCTACATAGCAGCGGTTCGGTCCACTTGCCTGTTGCCAGATTCTGTGAGGACGCCGCAAAGCAAACTGGCTGGCAGCTGTCCAGCGGTTCAGAGCTCTTCGATATCTTCGTCGGATTGAAGTCTTAGGGTAGCTCCATGGCTGTTCAAGCTCAGATCAGAGTGCTTTATGGCGATACCGATGCCATGGGGCAGGCGTATTATGGCAACTACCTGAAATGGTTTGAGGTCGGACGTGCCGAGTGGTTTCGTGCGAGCGGGATGACCTACCGGGAAGTGGAAAGCCGAGGTCTTTATCTTCCCGTCGTTGAGGCTCATTGTTTCTACAAGAAACCTGCCCATTATGATGATACCCTGACCATTGCCACAACGTTCAAATTCTCAGGGCCGGCGCGCCTGCGCTTTGACTACGAGATCCTGCGGAACGGTGAGGTGGTCGCAGTCGGTTATACCGTGCATGCCTGTGTGAGCCGTGACCGAAAAGTCGTGAAGCCTCCGGAGTATCTAAAGGCCATACTTGAACCCCGTCAAGTTTGAGAGAAAAGAATGATCATTTTTCCGGCGATTGACGTAAAGGATGGGCTGTGTGTTCGCCTCATGCAAGGGGACCCCGAGCGGGTGACCGTTTACGGGACAGACCCGGTTGCCGTAGCGCGGCGATGGGAAGAGGAGGGGGCTCAATGGTTGCACGTGGTGGATCTTGATGGAGCTTTATCACAGACTCCCGGGAACCGTGAGGTGATTGCCTCTATTGCAAATGGCGTTTCAATACCGGTGCAGGTTGGAGGCGGAATTCGGAGCCTGACGACCATGGAAGATTATCTGGGTGCAGGCGTTGAGCGAGTCATACTGGGTACGGTGGCCTTGCGGGAGCCTCAGCTCCTGGGTGAGGCATGCAGTCGCTTTCCTCGTCGAGTCGCGTTGGGGATTGATGCCCGCAATGGCCGTGTGGCAATTGAAGGATGGAAAGAAACAACCGGTATGGACGCCATTTCGCTGGTCCGGAGGTTCTCCAATCTTGAGCTTGCGGCGGTGATCTATACTGACATCCATCGCGATGGAATGCAATTCGGTGTCAACGTGGAAGCAACACGCAGCCTGCTGGAGGCGACTGATTTTCCGGTCATTGCTTCCGGCGGTGTGGCCACTCTGAGTGATGTCGAGGCCTTGCTACCGCTGGTCCCATTGGGTCTGATGGGGGTGATTACGGGGCGGGCGATATATGATGGGACGCTGGTGCTGCGTGACGCGTTGACGCTGGTTCGAGAGCATGCTGTCCAGCAGGGCGTTTCAACTCACTGAAAGAGAGGTTTCCCATGGAATTGCAGCAGCGCATTGAGCAGGCATTGAAAGAAGCGATCCGCGAGCAGAGCGAAAACAAGCGGAATGCTATTCGGCTGCTTCTGACCGCCATTAAGGTGAAAGAGAAGGAACTCAGACGGGCGCTTAATGAAACCGAGATCCAACAGACAGTTTCTTCTCAGATCAAACAGCGGCGGGATGCCGTCGCACAATATCAAGCCGCAAAGAGGGCGGATAGGGCCGCCCTGGAGGAGGATGAGATCCGTATCCTCCAGATTTTTCTGCCTGAGGCTCTCAGCCCGGAAGCACTGGAACAGCTTGTTAATGAGGCCATTGCGGAAGTTGGCGCCCAATCTGCCAAGGACATGGGAAGGGTGATGAAGGTGCTCGTGACCAAAGTGGCAGGCCGTGCCGACGGGAAGCAGGTTAACGAACTGGTGCGCGGCAGACTCCAAGGTTGATAGTCTAGCGAGATTAAAGGAGCACTGGCGGGAGCAATGAAAAGCTTCGGCTTCATTCGTCTCAAAAACCTGCCTCCGGTCTATGCGAGAAAAAGTCACGATAACTGCAACTGCCTTGAACGTGGAGTAGGCAAGACCCAGCAGAACCGATGTTTCTTGTATCAGTGAGCCAGTCCCCGAAAAAAAATCTGAGCCATACCCCTTGATTTGGCAACACTGAGCGGATAAAAGTAAGCGTATTTACCGCCAATTACATCCAGGGGCTTCTTTGATACTATCCATCAAATCGGGCTGTTTTAGGTGATTGTCTCAGATATAGCCACCTTGGTGAAGCAGGCTGTCGATATCGTGGAGGTAATAGGTCAGGTCGTTCCTTTGCGTCGAGCTGGCTCCCGCCATGTCGGCATCTGCCCCTTTCACCATGAAAAAACGCCATCATTCTTTGTCGATTCGAGTAACCAGATGTTTCATTGTTTTGGTTGCGGCACGGGTGGGGACGTTATCAGCTTTGTCATAAAGCATCAGAATCTCTCGTTTGGTGATGCTATTCAATACCTTGCCGATCGCTACCACATCAATTTGCCAAAGAAGGACCCATTGCACCCGGAGTCCGCGAAACTTGCTGAAGCATCCCGAAGTGAACAGGAACAAGTCTATAAAGTCATGGATTTTGCAACAGACTTTTTCTACCGTCAACTGCAACATCAAGAGGTTGGCAAACCGGCCAGGGACTATCTGTTCAAACGTGCTCTGCCGCCGGAGTTGGTGGAAACGGAACGCTTGGGGTACGCACTCCCGCAATGGGACGGGCTTTTAAAGCATCTTCAGAGCCGCAAAATCGACCCCGACCTGGGAGTAAGATCCGGTTTGTTGGCAAGAAGCACCCGCGACCAAGGCCGGTTCTATGATCGATTCAGGAATCGCCTGATTTTTCCCATAAGAGATGACCGCGGTCGGGTGGTCGCTTTTGGTGGAAGAATTCTTTCCACTGAAACTCAAGACGAACCGAAGTACCTCAACAGCCCTGAGAACCCGGTCTTTCACAAAGGACGTATGCTCTATCAAATCGCCAGAGCACGAGAGGCCTGCCGACAGGTCCGACAGGTGGTGCTTGTGGAAGGCTACATGGATTTGCTGGCTTTTCATGCCCAGAGGTTCTACCGGGTAGTGGCGACGCTGGGGACGGCTCTAACCCCACACCAGGTTCGGTTGCTATCGCGCCAGGTAGATGAAGTGGTATTGGCTTACGATGGCGATGAGGCCGGGGAACGGGCCATGCTTCGGGCTTTGCCTCTGTTTTTGCAGGATGACCTCGCGGTGAGCTGTATCCGATTTCCGGACCAGATGGACCCGGACGATTTCTTGCGAACAAAGGGTCTAGCGGGTTTTGAGAACCTCGTTCAGAGGCGAGAAGAGCTGGGTGCTTATACCATCAGGAAAATTTTAGGAAACTGGGATGGCACCATGACCGGGAAGACCAAAGTGTTCGGCGAGCTCCAACCGATTTACCACAGCACGCGTCAGCCTGTATTGAAATCGGAATATGTTCGTTTGATAGCCGACCGGCTTTCGCTTTCGGAAACAGTCATTCATAAGCAGTTGCAACATGAGACACGCCATCCAGGGAAACCTAAGCCGGCCGCTCGCGCTCTTGCTCCGGCGCAGCTTACCCAGTTACATTCTCTGGAAGAGAACATCCTCAGGATGATGATCCAACATCCTGACATGATTGGGGAGGTGAAGGAATCCGGCGCTCTCGGCTGCTTTCAAGAAACGGTGCTCAGGTCTATTGTCGAGGTCCTGATGCAGGTTCCTTATCCCCCCTACGGGGATTTCAATCCCAGTGCGGTCCATGACCAATTGACTGACTCCGAACTGAGAGAGTGTTTTACCAGATTCTTGTTGGATCCACATGATCTCAGTGAGGCTCGTCTGCACATGCAGGACTGGTTGGATGCCCTGCTGGAGCGTGATCGAAAACAGCGGCGCTTGAATTTGCGGGAAGCGTTGCGCCAGGCGGAACAAGATGGTGACCAGACTCAAGTCCGAGAGCTTTTGGCTGAAATACAGAGCCTTAGTTTTTCCAAGAGAAGAGCTGAAGACACTAGAGATAATGCTTAGAGAGAGGAAACGATGACCGATAAGGAAATCAAGCCAAGACGCGATCCTGCCCTTACCAAACCCGAGATGGACGATATCAAGCGTCTCATCACGGTAGGTAAGGAAAAAGGCTATCTCACTTATGACGAAGTCAACGAGGCCTTACCCGAAGATCTGGTGTCTCCTGAAAAAATGGATGACATGATGATGATTTTCGACGAGATGGATATCGAGATTGTGGATTCCGAACAGCAGGTGCAGGTGGTGCGGGAAAGCGTTACCGCCGATTCCGAGTCCCTGATTGAGGAGGAGGAAGATCTCCAGCTCGAGGCTGACGTTACCAGCAGGATTACCGATCCGGTCAAGATGTACCTCCGGGAGATGGGGCAGGTGTCGCTTCTTACCCGTGAGGGTGAAGTCGAAATCGCTAAAAGGATCGAAATGGGCGAAAGAGAGATTTTCAATGCCATTATGGAGTCTTCCATCGGCATAAAGCGGATAATGAGCCTGAGAGAGAGGCTGGAAAACGGCGCCATGCGATTGCAGGATGCGCTGCGGGAAGTTGATGAAGAGATGACGGCGGAAGAGGAAGCCTGCCAGAAAACCAGAGTCATCAGCATGCTCGACGAGGTCAGAAGGTTGGACGAAGCCAACAAGACCATGCAGACAACCTTGCTCGCTCAAAATGTCACATTCGAATCTGAATCTGTTTTGAAAAGCCAGGTTCAGCAGAACAAAGAACAGATCGTGAGCTTGCTCAAAGGACTGCAGCTTGGAAGACGCCATATCGACAGCATCATTGATAGATTGTATGTATGTCTTTACGAAATCGAAAAGTGCGAGAGGGATCTGCAGCATTGCCTGTTGTCTTGTGGGAAGCCGTTCCAGGAATTGAAGCCTCTATATGATGCGGCACAGAACGATGGTGAAGAACTGGATTGTTCTGCAAGGCCTCTAAACATGTCACGGCAAGACTTCATGGCGCTGGTTGGCAGGGCCGTGGAAGCGAGAGAACGGATTGCGCGGCTGGAAATGGAAGCCAAGATGGACGCTAGAACCTTGCGCCAGATTCTCCGGCGAGTGGATGAAGGGTCGATTCGGGCAAAACTTGCCAAGAGCGAGCTCATCGAAGCTAATTTGCGCCTGGTGGTGAGCATTGCCAAGAAATATACCAATCGGGGGCTGCAGTTCCTGGATCTTATTCAGGAAGGAAACATCGGCCTCATGAAGGCAGTGGATAAGTTCGAATACCAGCGTGGCTACAAGTTCAGCACTTACGCCACATGGTGGATCCGCCAGGCCATCACCCGCGCCATTGCCGATCAGGCTCGCACCATCAGAATTCCTGTCCACATGATAGAAACAATCAACAAACTCATTCGGACATCTCGCTATTTGGTTCAGGAACTGGGACGGGAGCCCACTCCGGAGGAAATTGCGGAGAAGATGGAATTCCCTGTGGAGAAGGTAAGGAAGGTTCTCAAGATTGCGAAGGAACCAATCAGTCTGGAAACTCCGATTGGAGAAGAGGAAGACAGCCATCTTGGTGACTTTATAGAAGATAAGAGAGTGGCCTCTCCGGTAGACGCCGTGATCAACCTCAACCTCAGTGAACAGACCCGAAAGGCCCTGGCAACGCTTACTCCAAGAGAGGAAAAGGTCCTGAGGATGCGTTTCGGGATTGGAGAGAAAGCGGATCATACTCTGGAAGAAGTAGGGCAGGATTTTTCTGTTACCAGAGAACGTATCCGTCAGATTGAAGCCAAGGCGCTGCGGAAGCTTCGCCATCCGAGCCGCCGGAAGGAATTGAGGAGCTTTATTGAAACTTAGCTTGACAAGGTTCGGTTCGTCTTTTAACTATACCGATGCGCTCCCTAACTACAACCACGAAAAGATGCAAGGACAGCGAAGAAAACAGTAACATACGAGGAGGGTCCGTGTCATGTTTGGGTGCATCGAGTCCTTCACGGTTTGAATAAAAGCAGCCGGTTGCGAAAATGGCAAGACTGGAATTCTCATATAAGGGCAGGAACTGTGACCATACTTGAGGGCCCATAGCTCAGTTGGAAGAGCCACCGGCTCATAACCGGTAGGTCCCTGGTTCGAGGCCAGGTGGGCCCATCGCCACCGTAAAGAAGAGCAAAACGGTTGAAACCGAAGGAGAAACATACATTTCAGGGATCGCGGATGAAATCGGTAAGGGTGAAGGCCGGTTCCACGGGGTGTAAGAACCACCGGTTGAAAGCCTTCACCGATTGCAGCATGAGGGATCATAAAGGGGGTGTTCTAAAGGGAACACCCCTAATTTTTTTGGGAGAGCCGCCGGGATGGTTTTAGTGCGTGATATTCTGGACTGGCTCGATCTCTATGCCCCCTTCCGATACACCGCATCATGGGATCAATGCGGTCTTCAGGTCGGCAACCCCGAAGCACCTGTGAAAAGCATCCTCGTAGCCCTCGATCCCACTTCTGCAACCTTGAGCGAGGCGGAAGAGCGAAAATGCCAGTGTCTGATCACCCACCATCCTCTGCTGTTTCACCCACTAAAGGCGGTACGTGCGGATCAATTCCCGGGCAATCTGGTCATCGGGGCTGTGCTCAAAGGTATCCACCTGATTGCAGCCCACACCAATCTGGATGTCGCCAAGGGAGGAACCAACGATCATCTGGGTGAGATGCTGTCGATAACCATGATGCAGCCCCTGGAATATGACGATTCCAGACAGGGCGAGGATCGTTACGGAGGCATGGGCCGTGTCGGATTCCTCACGCAGACGATAAGTTTCAAAGCCCTGGTGGAGAGAACGATTAAGGCTTTGGGCGGAATTACCGTCAGGGCAGTTGGTGATGGAGAAAAGCCGGTTCAGCGAGTAGCCCTTTGCAGTGGGAGTGGTGGCAGTCTGATTGAACAGGCCATCGGCGCCGGCTCGGACGTATTCATTACGGGCGATATCAGGTATCATGACGCTCAACGAGCATTGGAAGCCGGTCTGGCCCTTATCGATATTGGCCACTTCACCTCTGAAAGGATTGTCGTTGGGCCTTTGGCGGCCTTTTTTCGGGCCCAAGCGGCCGCACATTGTGAGGTTCTGGAAGTCCTCGAAGCCATGGTTGAAAAGGATCCCTTCTGGCATCCGTCACTTGATGAGGACTATTGATCACTCTTTCTTGAAGGAGGTCTAAATTGCTCGATCAACTCAAGTGCCTGGTTCAATACCAGATATTAGAGGACAAAAAGGCGAAATTGGTACGAACCTGTGAGGAGACTCCCGGGCGAATTGCCGAAATTGAAAAGGAATTCCAGGACTATGAGTCCGTCTACCTGAGCAAGAAAGCCGAGCATGAACATGCCAAAAAGTTACATCGCTCATTAGAACAGGAAATTGTCGACCTGGAGAATAAGATAAAGCGAAGCAGGGCCCGCTCGAATGAGGTGAAAAACAATAAGGAGTACCAGGCGATCCTGAAGGAAATCAATGATTTGCAGAAGGAAATCGCCGAGAAAGAAGATAGATCTCTGGAACTGATGGAAACCACAGACCATTTGGCTGGAGAGCTCAAAACGCTGGGAAAGGATGTTGAGAAGAGCAGAAAAAAGATGGAGGAAGATAAACTAGCACTCCAGCATGAAGCTGGCCAGTTACGGGGCCGACTTGATCGGATCGAGGAATTGCAGGGAAAAGTCCGGGACAAGATGGAGCCTGACCTTTGGAAACGGTCTGAGGTCTTACTGCAAAAGCAGGCTGGTGTCGCTGTCGCCCCGGTTGAAAGTGGGATCTGCCAGGTTTGCCATCTAAATATCCCACCTCAAAAATTCATCGAACTGCAGCGCGATGAATCCATTATGAATTGCCCCCATTGCCATCGCTACATTTATTGGCCGGGTCACGAAGCATACTGCGTGTTTGAAGAGGAATGGGAGGAGCTCTAAAGCACCTTGAAGGAAAAGAGTTGCGATTTAAGGTGGCCTGTAATATGGAATTGGCACTTTTTGTTTCAATAATAGGAGTGTAACTCGCAGGGAGAGGATAGAGTCTCATGTCCACTTATGGTCTCAGGATTTTTGCGGGCAATAGCAATCCGGAATTAGTCCGGCAGATTTGCGAGAAATTGGGAATAGGTCTGGCGCATTCCATGGTTTCAACCTTTAGTGATGGCGAAATCCGGGTGGAGATTAGCGAAAACGTTCGGGGAGCCGACGTCTTCGTGGTTCAGTCCGGGTGTTACCCAGTCAATGATCATCTGATGGAGCTACTGGTGATGGTGGATGCTCTGAAGCGTGCGTCAGCCAGGAGGATCACGGCAGTTATCCC
>Ga0209048_10005753_pt1 | contig 11683 bp, 11 predicted proteins | sample FrelakmetCRP12CR_FD_187146 | JGI IMG/M metagenome (GOLD analysis project Ga0209048, IMG submission 187146) | Freshwater lake sediment microbial communities from the University of Notre Dame, USA, for methane emissions studies - CRP12 CR (SPAdes)... | ecosystem: Environmental > Aquatic >... | reverse complement strand
CCGCACCGGTGGCTTCATGGGCGTGTCGTTTGCTATTCCGATCGACGTGGCGGTGGACGTTGCCAAACAGCTCCAAGCTACCGGCCGGGTGAGCCGTGGTCGCATTGGCGTGGTGATCCAGGAAGTCACCAAGGAATTGGCCGAATCTTTTGGTTTGCCGAAGGCGGCCGGGGCTCTGGTCAATTCGGTGGAAAAGGGTGGTGCTGCCGACAAGGCGGGGATCCAAGCCAGCGATGTCATCCTGAAGTTCGATAACAAGGATGTGATCAATTCCAACGAATTGCCCCGTATGGTCGCGGCTACCAAGCCGGGTACCAAGGTCGCGATCCAGATCTGGCGCAAGGGCGAGAAGAAGGATCTGCAGATCACCGTCGGTGAGACACCCGAGGAGCATACGGCGAAGCGTCAGCCTGGGAAGAAGTCCAATACCGAGGCGCTGACAAAGCTCGGCTTGAGCGCAATCGACCTAACAGCTGATCAGAAGCACGAACTGAACGTCTCGGTTGGGGTACTGGTGGAGAATGCCGATGGCGCGGCCGGTAAGGCTGGGATACGGCGCGGCGATGTGATCCTTGCCGTGAACAACCAGGAGGTCAAATCGGTGGACGAACTCAATCGACTTGTCGCACCGACCGACAAGCCGCGCACACTGGCCTTGCTGGTCAAGCGCGGCGACGCTTCCCTCTATGTAGCCTTGCGCGTGGGCGGGAACTGAGGCGGCGCAAAAACTCACGCCTGCGCTTATAGAGCGGGCGAGCAGGGTTTTTCGCGCCGCAGCGTAGGAAAATCCGTTAGAATCGCGGCTCTACAGAATTTGGAAAGGGGCACGAACCGGTGCCCCTTTTTCTAATGGAGCATATCCGCAACTTTTCCATCATCGCGCACATCGACCACGGCAAATCTACTCTGGCTGACCGTTTCATCCAGCTTTGCGGCGGTCTCTCCGATCGGGAGATGGAGTCGCAGGTGCTCGACTCCATGGATCTGGAGCGCGAGCGCGGCATCACCATCAAGGCGCAAACCGCCGCATTGAGCTACAAGGCACGCGACGGCCACACCTACCTGCTCAATTTGATCGATACGCCCGGGCACGTCGACTTCTCGTACGAGGTGTCACGCTCGCTAGCAGCTTGCGAAGGTGCCCTGCTCGTGGTGGACGCCTCCCAAGGCGTGGAAGCCCAGACCGTCGCCAACTGTTACACCGCCATAGAGCAGGGCGTCGAAGTCGTGGCGGTACTCAACAAGATCGACTTGCCCTCCGCCGAACCCGACCGTGTCATCGAAGAGATCGAGGACATCATCGGCATTCCCGCGAAGGAAGCGATACGCTGCAGCGCGAAGACCGGCGAGGGCGTTGCGGATGTGATCGAAGCCGTCGTTACGCGTATGCCGGCCCCCAAAGGCGATCCCAAGGGGCCGCTCAAGGCGCTCATCATCGACTCCTGGTTCGACAACTACGTGGGTGTGGTCATGCTGGTGCGCGTTGTGGACGGAGAACTTACGCCGAAAGACAAGATCCTGTTGATGTCGAACCAGTCCGTGCACTTGTGTGAACAGGTGGGAGTGTTCACGCCGAAGTCCGTGCAACGCAATTCGCTCTCGGCAGGGCAGGTAGGCTTCGTCATCGCGGGCATAAAGGAACTGAAGAGCGCTCAGGTCGGCGACACCGTCACGCTGGCGAATCGTCGCGCGTCGGCGCCGCTTCCCGGCTTCAAGGAGATCAAGCCACAGGTGTTCGCGGGCTTGTATCCAGTCGATCCGAACGAATATGAAGCGCTGCGCGACGCTCTCGAGAAGTTGCACCTGAATGATTCGTCGCTGCGCTACGAACCCGAAACTTCACAGGCGCTGGGTTTCGGGTTTCGCTGCGGGTTTCTGGGTCTATTGCACCTGGAAATCGTGCAGGAGCGATTGGAGCGCGAATACGATATGAATCTCATCACCACCGCGCCGACGGTGGTGTACCAGGTGCAACTGGCCGACGGCACCGTGGTGGAAGTCGAGAATCCCTCCCGCTTGCCCGATGCATCGAAGACTCAGGAGATCCGCGAGCCGATCATCACGGCGACGATCCTCGTGCCGAGCGACTACGTCGGCCCGGTCATGACGCTTTGCAACGGCAAGCGCGGCGCGCAGAAAAACATGCAGTATATGGGTCGCCAAGTGATGCTGACCTACGAGTTGCCGCTGGCCGAAGTGGTCATGGATTTCTTCGACAGGCTCAAGTCGGTCAGCAGAGGCTACGCCTCGCTCGATTACGATTTCAAGGAATTCCGAGCAGCCGATCTGATCAAGCTCGATATCCTCATCAACGGCGAACGAGTGGATGCGCTGTCTTTGATCGTGCATCGAGCCAACTCGCAGCACCGCGGGCGGGATCTGGTGGACAAGATGCGCGAACTCATTCCGCGACAGATGTTCGATGTGGCGGTCCAGGCTGCGATTGGCTCCCATATCATTGCCCGCGAGACGGTCAAGGCAATGCGGAAAAACGTCCTGGCCAAATGCTACGGTGGGGACATTACCCGTAAGAAAAAGCTGCTGGAGAAGCAGAAGGCCGGGAAGAAACGCATGAAGCAGATCGGTACCGTCGAGATTCCCCAGGAGGCATTTCTCGCCATCTTGCAGGTTGAGGGCAAGTAGGCGCTTCGGACGACTTAACCCTATGACAAGACCATGAACTTCGCGCTCGGAATGCTTTTGCTGCTGGTACTCACCGGTGGCATTTGGGTGCTTGACCGTCTGTGGTTGCAGCCGCGGCGTGAAGCCGCCTTGCGCAAGGCCCTCGAAGAGGCAGAGAGGAAACTGGCGACAAAGCCCGCCGAAGGCGAAGCCGAGTACACGGCGCGCCGCGAGGGCCTGCTGCTGGAGATCCACCAGAAAGTCGCGCGCGAACCGTGGTGGGTCGAATACTCCAAGAGCTTCTTCCCCGTGATCCTGCTGGTGTTCGTGTTGCGCTCCTTTCTGGTGGAGCCCTTCAAGATTCCCTCGGGCTCCATGATCCCGACCTTGCTGGTGGGGGACTTCATCCTGGTGAATAAATTCACCTATGGACTGCGCCTGCCGGTGCTGAACGTCAAAGTCCTCGACATAAATGAGCCGCAGCGGGGTGAGGTCATGGTATTCCGCTATCCGGAGAATCCCTCGCTGGACTACATCAAGCGGGTCGTGGGGGTGCCAGGGGACACGGTGGCCTATAAAAACAAACAACTCACGGTTAATGGTGAAGCTGTTCCATTAGTTGCCGATACTGATTTTCAGTATGCCGAGAGCGGGCTGAACTATGTCTCCACCAAGCGCTATAAGGAAACACTGGGCGAGCACAACCACCCGATCCTTATCAATCCGGAGGTGCCGCCGATCCAATTGGTCGGCGTGCGCCAGTTTCCGAACCGCGAGAATTGCGAATACAATGAATCCGGTTTCGTCTGCAAGGTGCCGCCCGGGCACTATTTCATGATGGGCGACAACCGCGACAGCAGCAGCGACAGCCGCTACTGGGGCTTTGTGCCGGAGCGCAATATCGTCGGCAAAGCCTTCATGATCTGGTGGAACTTCAGCGACTTCAGCCGCATCGGTACGAAGATCAACTAGGCGGAGGCAATATGAAAAAGCAGGCGGGCGTGAGCTTGAGCGGGCTCTTGGTCGTTTCGGCCTTGATAATCATCGTGGCGTTGGTTGGTTTCAAGTTATTGCCCTCATACCTCGAATTTTTTACGGTCCAGCGAATCGTCCGCGACCTTGCACACGCACCCGACATGCGTGGTGGATCGACAATGGATGTGCAGAGGGCGTTCGATCGGCGTGCCCAGATCGACAATGTCAATGCCGTAAAGGGCACCGACTTGGAGATTGCGAAACAGGGTGACCGCTTCGATATAACTGCAAGTTACTCGGTGCGCGTGCCGCTGTTCGCCAACGTGAGCGCCTGCCTCGACTTCGAAGCCACCAGCGGAAGGTGATTCGGGGGAAGGGAGCGACTAAGCGCCTTGACCGCCCCCATGATCCAGGACGCGCTGCAGCGCTTGCTTGGCTACCGTTTTTCCGATCCACGCCTGCTCCGGCAGGCTCTCACGCACCGAAGCCACGGGACGCCGCACAATGAGCGGCTGGAGTTCCTCGGCGATGGTGTATTGAACTTCATCATCGCATCCTTGCTGTATGAGCGCTTCCCGACGCTCCCTGAGGGTGACCTTTCCCGCTTGCGCGCTCACCTGGTCAATCAGGAGACCCTGTCCCAGCTTGCACGCACGCTGGATCTCGGGCAGTACCTGTCGCTCGGTGAAGGGGAACTGAAAAGCGGCGGATTTCGCCGACCCTCGATCCTCGCGGATACATTCGAAGCCATTCTGGGGGCCATCTACCTGGATGGCGGATTCGATGCAGTGGTCAGTGTCGTCCGACGCATCCACGAACCGCTGCTCGCCGAGCTCGACCCAAAATCACTCGGCAAGGATCCGAAGACGCTTTTGCAGGAGTATCTGCAGGGACGACGGCTGTCGCTACCGCTTTACAACGTGGTCAGCGTCAACGGAGAAGCTCACGAGCAGCACTTCCAGGTGGAGTGCGTGATCGCGGAGCTTTCGATTCGCGCACAAGGGGAGGGCCCCAGCCGCCGCAGCGCCGAACAGAACGCGGCGCGTTCGGCTTACCAATTGGCGTCGGACAAGTAACGCCCGCACGGCGCTGGACCAAAAAAAAGAGCGACCGACTGGCGCTGGGCAAACAACGCAAGGAAGCATGGAACAAGAGCAAGTCTTTCGGACTGGTACCGTCGCGATCATTGGTCGCCCCAATGTGGGGAAATCCACTTTGCTGAATCGTCTGGTTGGCCAGAAGATCAGCATTACTTCCCGTCGCCCGCAAACTACTCGGCACCGTATCCTGGGTATCGTGACCCAGGCGCACGTCCAGTTCGTATTCGTCGACACCCCGGGAATCCAATCGCGTCACACTACGACGTTGACTCGTTTGATGACGCGCGCCGCGGTCGACAGTCTGCAGCAGGTCGATGCTGTGGCCGTCGTGATCGAGGCGCTGCATTTTGGGCCCGACGATAGAAAAGTACTGACTTTGCTACCCAAGGATGCCCCAGTGGTTCTGGCCGTAAGCAAGGTCGATCTGGTCAAGGACAAGTCGAGGCTTCTGCCATTTCTGCAGACTGTGTCGGCTGCGTTTCCGTTTCGCGCGATCGTGCCGTTGAGTGCTAAAACCGGCCGCCAGACAGAAGAACTGCTGGAGGAATTGCGGGCGCTATTGCCCGAAGGCCCCCCTCTGTATGACGCCGACGACCTCACCGACCGCAGCGAAAGGTTTCTCGCCGCGGAATTGCTGCGTGAGAAGCTGTTCCGGCTGCTTGGCGAGGAGCTGCCCTACGCGGCGGCTGTGGAGATAGAGCAATTCGAAACCGAGGGCGAGATGCGCCGAATTGCCGCTGCAGTCCTGGTGGCCAGGCCAGGACACAAGGCTATCGTGATTGGCAAGAATGGTGCGAAGCTCAAGACGATCGCGACACAGGCGCGCCAGGACATGGAGAAGCTGTTCGGCGGCAAGGTGTTCCTGGAGGTCTGGGTCAAGGTGAAACCGGGCTGGATGGATGATCGTTCCATTCTCAAGCGGCTCGGCTATGATTAGGCGCTGATTCCAACTGGAATTGTCCGTGAACGCCCCATCTTCGTTGCCACGTGAAAAGGCCAACCTGCGCGATATCGAGCCGGGCTACGTGTTGCACAGCTACCCGTTCAAAGAGACGAGCCTCGTCGTGGAGGTATTCACACGCAGCTTCGGGCGGCTGGGCCTGGTGGCCAAGGGTGCGCGGCGTCCCAGATCGACCTTGCGCGGCGTGCTGATGGCGTTCCAGCCGCTATGGCTGTCGTGGTCGGGCAAATCCGAGTTGCGACTGTTGCATCGTGCCGAGTGGCAGGGCGGGCAACCGCAGATGGCGGGGCTGGCGCTGATGTGTGGGTTCTACCTGAACGAACTGCTGCTCAAGCTGGTGGCGCGTGAGGATCCGCACGAGGAACTGTACGGAGCTTACGAGCAGGCGCTGTCCTCTCTACGGGACGGACAGGCGCCGGCGGCGGTTCTGCGCCGTTTCGAACACTGGATGCTCGCCGAGTTGGGTTACGCGCTTCGCCTCGATGAAGATATCGGCGGTGCGGTGCTCGAGCCGACCGCGACTTACGCCTACGTCGTCGAACGTGGTGCCGCGCGCAAGGAACCCTCTGATCCGACGGCTGCGGCAGCTGGGGCAGAGGGAGGCCTGGAGGTCATCGGCAAGACCCTGCTCGACATGGATAAGGGTGATTACACCGATCCGGCGACGGTAACGCAAAGTCGAGCTTTGATGCGCTATGTGATCAACCATTACCTGGGCGGCCAGACTTTGCATACGCGGCAACTCCTGCGCGATCTCCAGCAGCTCTAGCCACGTGCCTCATGACAGAACATGACTGATAGAACACTCATGATTGATCTCGGCGTCAACATTGACCACGTCGCCACTTTGCGGCAGGCGCGCGGAACGCGTTATCCGAGCCCGGTGCAGGCCGCGCTGATCGCGGAAACCGCAGGTGCGGATGTCATTACGCTGCATCTTCGCGAGGACCGCCGCCACATCCAGGACGCAGACGTGGTTCTGTTGCGTGAACTCCTCGCAACCCGCATGAATCTCGAGAGCGCCGTGACGGAGGAAATGCTGGCGTTTGCGTTGCGGGTCAAACCGCATGACGTCTGCCTGGTCCCCGAGAAACGCGCGGAACTCACCACCGAAGGGGGATTGGATGTAGCGGGCCAGCTCGACCGGGTGAGGCGGGCTTGTCGCCGCTTGAGCGACGCCGGCATTCGTGTTTCGCTATTCATCGACCCGGAACGAACGCAGGTCGAAGCGGCTCGGCTCGCAGGCGCCCCGGTAATCGAGATTCACAGCGGCACCTACGCGGACGCGCAGGCGGCGTCAGCCGTGGACACGGAGCTCGGCCGCATTCGTGACGCCGCCGCATACGCGGCCGGCATCGGACTCAAAGTCAATGCCGGTCACGGATTGCACTATCACAATGTGCATGCGATCGCGTCGATTCCGCAGATTACCGAGCTAAACATCGGCCATGCCATCGTGGCGCACGCGCTGTTTGTCGGGTTCGCCGAGGCCGTCCGGGAAATGAAGGCGCTCATGCAACAGGCACGTAAGCCGTGATAGCGGGGATCGGGGCGGATATCGTCGAGGTGCCGAGGATGGCAAATCTGTTGGCCCGCTATGGGGAGCGCTTCGTTCGCCGCATTCTGGCGGAAGCCGAATGGGATGGCTTCCATACCAGTCCAAACCGGTCAACCTACCTCGCCGGACGCTTTGCAGCCAAGGAGGCATTCGCGAAAGCGCTGGGAACCGGCTTGCGCTATCCGGTTTCCCTGAGTCGGATCAGTATCACCAACGATGCGCTGGGCAAACCCACCCTCGGACTCGATTCCACCCTCGAGCAATACGTACTGGGCCTCGGCATCACAGCTCGACATGTCACTCTTAGCCACGAGCGCAGCGTTGCCTGTGCGTTCGTGGTCCTCGAAGGCGAGCCTGTGTGAGCCAGCGACGCGCAAACATGGGCCCGGTGATGCTCGACATCGCCGGAACCACGCTGACCGATGAGGATCGCGCACGGTTGCTGCACCCATTGGTGTTCGGTGTGATCTTGTTCGCGCGCAACTTCAGTGATCCCGAGCAGATCGCGAACTTGTGTGCGGAGCTGCGGGGATTGCGTGATCCGCGATTGCTGATTGCGGTCGATCACGAGGGCGGGCGTGTCCAGCGCTTCAGAAGCGGATTTACCGCCCTGCCGCCGATGGCCGCACTGGGTCGCATCTGGGACCAGGACCCTCAACAAGGGGTTGCCGCAGCACGTGCCGTCGGCGTGCTGATCGGTGCGGAGTTGGCTGCGAGCGGCGTGGACTTGAGCTTTACGCCAGTGCTCGATCTGGATTATGGCCCAAGTCGGGCGATCGGTGATCGCGCCTTCCATCGAGACCCGGGTGCCGTAGCGAATCTAGCAGAAGCGCTGATGGCGGGGTTGAGCGAACGCGGAATGCAGGCGGTGGGAAAGCATTTTCCCGGACATGGCTTCGTCGCAGCAGACTCGCACCTCGAGATTCCGGTGGATAACCGGCTGTTCGGCGAGATCGCCGCTGATCTCATTCCATATCGCCGACTGATCCCGTTGGGATTGGCGGCAGTGATGCCCGCGCACGTCATCTATCCGGAGGTGGACGCGGCCCCGGCGGGATTCTCCTCCGTCTGGCTGCAGCGTATTCTGCGCAAAGAGCTCGGATTTCAGGGCGTGATTTTCAGCGACGACCTGTCCATGGAAGGTGCATCGGTGGCGGGCGGCATCGTGCAGCGGGCTGAAGCGGCGTTAGGCGCCGGGTGCGACATCGTGCTCGTGTGCAACCGACCCGCTGCGGCGGATGAGCTGCTCGCGGGATTGAGCTGGAATGCACCCCATGGCTGGATTGAGAGAGTCGGCGGTTTGTATGGTCGGGGCGCGCAGTCGCCGTTGACGGCTCTTGGTGCTGACGCCGGGTGGCGTGACGCGCAGGCGTGTCTCGCGGGACTGTCGCCAACTGCGAATTTACCGAAAGGCGGGGCGGCGCGTGCCTAAGCACGATCACCACAAACACCAGCATGCCCACGCCCACGCGCATGGGCATGGACATGGGAACGCCGGCGGACACGCGCATGCGCCGCCGCTCGGGCGCAATACCGCCATGACGATGGCGGTGCTGCTGACAGCCGGCTACGCCGGGATCGAACTCGCCGCCGGCCTGATGTTCGGCTCGCTGGCCCTGGTCAGCGACGCGGGGCACATGGTCTCCGATGCTCTGGCACTCGGGTTGGCGTGGTTCGCCGCGTGGCTGTCGCGCCGTCCTGCCGGAGCGCGCCACTCCTACGGGCTGGCACGGGCGGAAGTCATTGCCGCATTCCTGAATGGGCTGGCGATGATGTTAGTGGTCGTTCTGATTTCGGTGGAAGCCATTGCGCGGCTGCTCGATCCGCAACCTGTTCAGGGGTTGGGCGTGATGGTGGTAGCTTTCTTCGGCTTGCTGGTAAATCTGGCCGTGGCTTTGATTCTCAGCCGAGGAGAGCGAACCCTTAACAGCCGTGCGGCATTGTTGCACGTGACCTCGGATGTCATCGGCTCGGTCGCGGCGCTATTGGCGGGCGCCGTCATATACGCCACCGGCTGGGCTCCGATCGACCCTATCTTATCGCTGGTGATTTCGCTGCTGATCCTGTTGTCGACGATCAACCTGCTGCGCGAGACGCTGCATGTGTTGATGGAAGGCGTTCCCAGCGCGATCGACCTCCAGGAGGTCGGAAAAGCGTTGGCCGGGATCGAGCACGTAACCAACGCACACGATCTGCACATCTGGAACATTTCGTCGGGCCAGGTGGCGTTGTCGGCTCATTTGGAACTTGGGAGCCTGTCGCACTGGCCAGAGATCCTCGCGCAGGCGCGCGGGATGCTGTCGGACCGGTTCGGCATCGGCCATGTCACGCTTCAGCCCGAGCTTTCGGGTGCGCCCCGTCCGGGGCATTCCGTCGTGAAAATGGTGGCGCGCCGCTAAGCAGTGCAGCGCCGGTTACTACATCCGTTCGATGTACTCGCCGGAGTCGGTGTTGACCTTGATCTTTTCCCCTTCCCCTACGAATGCCGGTACCTGCACCGTCAGGCCGGTCTCGGTCTTCGCAGGCTTGAATGATCCGGTGGCGGTAGCGCCCTTCAGATTCGGTTCGGTTTCGGTAATGGTGAGAACGACGCTGGGCGGGAGTTGCAGGCCCATTGGACGCTCGTTGTGGAAGTTCACTATTACGGGCGTGTTCGGCAGCAGGTACTCGACCTGACCCTCGATCAGATCGCGCGGCAAGGTGAGCTGTTCGTAGTTCTCCTTGTCCATGAATATGTAACTGTCGCCGTCGTTGTACAGATACTCCATATCCCGGCCTTCGACGAACGCGCGCTCGATCTTTTCGTCGGTACGGAAGCGCTGGTTGGTCTTCGTGCCTGCCTCGATGTCCTTCATCTCGACTTGCATGAAGGCACCCCCTCGGCCGCCCACATGCACATGGTAGGACTTGAGCACACGCCACACGCGTTTGTCCCATTCCACCAGATTGCCAGCGCGAATTTCGGTTGCTAGAACTTTTGCCATTGCTCGACCCTGATAGATGACAAGGAGTGGGTGAGAAAGGGCGCGATTTTACCCGAACGGGCGCCGAATGCCTAACGTCTCCCTGCGGTGGCGATTCATTGCTAACAGAAATGGGGCCTGCCGACGTAGCCGCTATAATACTGGGATCAGGCTCCGGCCCAGCAACGCTGGCATTTCGAGCCTCTCCCGCGATCGCGAAGAACTCTGTTTCCCGATGACCAAGGTACCGGCGTTGAGCCGGCATGCAGCAGCACAAACCCCCGAGGTCGATCCCGGCGCGGATCTGCTGAATGTAGTCGCGACCGTGCCTCATCTGCCCGGTGTCTACCGGATGCTCAATGCAGCGCAGGAAGTCCTTTATGTAGGTAAGGCGCGTGATCTCAAGAAGCGCGTTACGTCGTATTTTCAGAAGACCGGTCTGGATCCGCGCATCCAATCCATGGTGTCACAAGTGCGAGGGATAGAAATCACGGTGACGCGCTCCGAATCCGAGGCGCTGTTGCTGGAAAACAACCTCATCAAGACCTTTGCGCCCCGTTACAACATCCTTTACCGGGACGACAAGTCTTACCCCTATCTCCAGATAACCGGTCACGCCTATCCGAAGCTGGGCTTCTACCGAGGGCCGCTGGACAAACCGCATCGGTACTTCGGACCATTTTCCAGTGCCAGCGCCGTGCGCGAAAGCATACAGCTCATGCAGAAGGTGTTCAGGTTGCGCACCTGCGAGGACACGGTCTTCGGCAATCGATCCCGTCCTTGTCTGCTGCACCAGATCCGTCGTTGCTCCGCCCCGTGCGTGGGATTGATAGACACCGCTGCCTATGCGGAGGATGTGCGCAACGCGGAATTGTTCCTGCTCGGACGCGACGACGAAGTGCTGGACAAGCTCGATAAACAAATGCAGGCCGCAGCCGAGAACCTGGCATTCGAGACAGCGGCAGCCTACCGGGATCAGATTCGAGCGCTACGTGGCGTGCGTCAGACTCAATTCGTGAGCAGCGAGCGTACGCGCGACGTAGACATCGTTGCCTTGGCCTCCGAATCAGGGATGCTGTGCGTGAATCTGGTTACTATTCGTGGCGGCATGCATCGCGGTGACAAGTCCTTCTTTCCCGAACATGCCGAGGGATACGATGAGGCGGTGGCGCTGGAGGCTTTCGTGAGTCAGCACTATCCGAACCGCGAGGTGCCCCCACTCATCCTGGTCAATCGAGATGTCGTTGACATGCCTTTTCTCCTTGCGCAATCGCATCAGAGCACAGTTCGCGGCGACGCGGTACATCCACGAAGTGAAGGAGGAACGCCCCTGGAACGTGTCGATTTTGTTCCAGATGGAGATGAGCGCCTCCTGGACGACGTCTTCGGTGACGTTTTCGTTGCGGGTGAACTGGTAGGCGATGCCGAAGAGTTTGGAGCCGTGGACGCGGACCAAGAGTTCCATCGCCTCGGGGTCGCGGGCTTTGAGGCGGCGGACCAAGTC
>Ga0209048_10005752_pt1 | contig 11684 bp, 9 predicted proteins | sample FrelakmetCRP12CR_FD_187146 | JGI IMG/M metagenome (GOLD analysis project Ga0209048, IMG submission 187146) | Freshwater lake sediment microbial communities from the University of Notre Dame, USA, for methane emissions studies - CRP12 CR (SPAdes)... | ecosystem: Environmental > Aquatic >... | reverse complement strand
GCCTTCGGCCTTGACTTGCTTGCGCAAGTCAGCCTGCACCGAAATTCACCTGCGTTCCCGTTAGATGGCCGAGATCCGCAACTACACGATGAATTTTGGGCCGCAGCACCCGGCGGCGCACGGCGTGCTGCGGCTGGTGCTCGAGCTCGACGGCGAAGTCATCGAGCGCGCGGATCCGCACATCGGGCTGCTGCACCGCGCGACCGAGAAGCTCGCCGAGCACAAGACGTACATGCAGGCGCTGCCGTACATGGACCGGCTCGACTACGTGTCCATGATGTGCAACGAGCACGCGTACTGCCTCGCGATCGAGCGGCTGCTCGGCATCGAGATCCCGCTGCGCGCGCAGTACATCCGCGTCATGTTCGACGAGATCACGCGGATCCTGAACCACCTGCTGTGGATCGGCTCGCATTCGCTCGACGTCGGCGGCATGACGACCTTCCTGTACGCGTTCCGCGAGCGCGAGGACCTGTTCGACGCGTACGAGGCGGTGTCCGGCGCGCGGATGCACGCTGCGTATTACCGCCCCGGCGGCGTCTACCGCGACCTCCCGGAGCGGATGCCCCAGTACGCGGCGCAGCGCACGCGCAACGCGCGCGTCCTGGACGAGATGAACGAGAGCCGGCAGGGTTCGCTCCTCGACTTCATCGACGCCTTCACACGGCGCTTCCCGGGCTGCGTCGACGACTACGAGACGCTGCTCACCGAGAACCGGATCTGGAAGCAGCGCACCGTCGGCATCGGCGTCGTCCCGCCGGAACGGGCGATCGCACTGGGGTTCACCGGACCGATGCTGCGCGGCTCGGGCGTGCCCTGGGACCTCCGCCGGAAACAGCCGTACGAGGTTTACGACCGCATGGCGTTCGACATTCCGGTCGGCACGCGCGGCGACTGCTACGACCGCTATCTGGTCCGCGTCCAGGAAATGCGGGAGTCGAACCGGATCATCCGCCAGTGCGTGGAGTGGCTGCGCGCGAATCCCGGCCCGGTGATCGTCGACAACCACAAGGTGGCGCCGCCGCCGCGCGAAGGGATGAAGCTGAAGATGGAGGACCTGATCCACCACTTCAAGCTCTTCACCGAAGGCATGCACGTGCCGGCCGGCGAGGCGTACGCCGTCGTCGAGCACCCGAAGGGCGAGTTCGGCGTCTACCTCGTGTCCGACGGCGCGAACAAGCCGTACCGCGTCAAGCTGCGCGCGCCGGGGTTCGTGCACCTCTCGGCGCTGGACGAGATGTCGCGCGGCCACATGATCGCGGACGCCGTCGCGATCATCGGCACGCTCGACATCGTCTTCGGGGAGATCGACCGGTGAAGCGCGCCGCCGTCGACGTGCGTCACGGAGGACCGGCGTGCTGAGCGAAGCGGCGCTCTCCCGGATCGATCGCGAAATCGCGAAGTATCCCGTCGACCAGAAGCAGTCGGCGGTGATGGCGGCGCTCGCGGTCGCGCAGGACGAGAAGGGCTGGCTCGCGCCGGAGACGATGGACTTCGTCGCGGACTACCTCGGGATGCCGCCGGTCGCGGTGTACGAGGTCGCGACGTTCTACGCGATGTACAACCGCCAGCCGATCGGCAGGTACAAGATCACGATCTGCACGAACCTCCCCTGCGCGCTGCAGGATGCGGTCCGGTCCGCCGACTACCTCCGGCAGAAGCTCGGCATCGGCTTCGGCGAGACGACCGCCGACGGCCTCGTCACGCTGCAGGAAGGCGAGTGCATGGGCGCGTGCGGCGACGCGCCGGTGCTCCTCGTCAACAACAAGCGCATGTGCAGCTGGATGCACCCGGACAAGCTCGACGCGCTGATCGCGGAGCTGCGGTCCGCCGGCGCGGGGAGCGGTACCCCATGAATGGACCGTCCCGTGCGCTCGACTACGGCCCCGACGCCATCATCATGGCGGGGCTCACCGGCGCGAACTGGCGCCTCGCCGACTACGTCGCGCGCGGCGGCTACGAGGCGCTCAGGAAGATCGTCACCGAGAAGGTGTCGCCCGCGAACGTCATCGCCGAGGTCAAGAAATCGGCGCTGCGCGGCCGCGGCGGCGCGGGTTTTCCCACGGGCCTCAAGTGGAGCTTCATGCCGCAGCAGTACCAGGGGGAGAAGTACCTGGTCTGCAATTCCGACGAGGGCGAGCCCGGCACGTTCAAGGACCGCGACATCCTGCGCTACAACCCGCACGCGCTGATCGAAGGCATGGCCATCGCCGCGTACGCGATGGGCTGCGCGCGCGGCTACAACTACGTCCACGGCGAGATCTGGGAAACCTACGAGCGCTGCGAGCAGGCGGTGGCGGAGGCGTTCGACGCGGGATTCCTCGGCGACAACATCCTGGGCTCCGATTTCTGCTTCCACCTCAACAACCACCACGGCTACGGCGCGTACATCTGCGGCGAGGAGACCGCGCTGCTCGAGTCGCTCGAAGGCAAGAAGGGCCAGCCGCGGTTCAAGCCGCCGTTTCCGGCGAGCTTCGGACTCTACGGCAAGCCGACGACGATCAACAACACCGAGACGTTCGCGGCGGTGCCGTGGATCATCCGCAACGGCGGCGAGGCGTTCCTCGCCCTCGGCCGCCCCAACAACGGCGGGACGAAGATCTTCTCGGTGTCGGGCGACGTCGCCCGCCCCGGCAACTATGAGGTGCGGCTGGGCACGCCGTTCGCGAAGCTGCTGGAGATGGCGGGCGGGATGCGCGACGGCCGCAGGCTCAAGGCGTGCATCCCCGGCGGCTCGTCGATGCCGGTGCTGCGCGGCGACGTGATGCTGGCGACCGACATGGACTACGACTCGATCGCCAAGGCCGGCTCGATGCTGGGCTCCGGCGCGGTGATCGTGATGAACGACACGCGGTGCATGGTGAAGTCGCTGCTGCGGCTGTCGTATTTCTATTACGAGGAGTCCTGCGGCCAGTGCACGCCGTGCCGCGAGGGCACCGGCTGGCTGTGGCGCGTGGTCGACCGGATCGAGCACGGGCGGGGGAAGAACGAGGATCTCGACCTGCTGCTGTCGGTCGCCGACAACATTTCCGGCAGGACGATCTGTGCGCTGGGCGACGCCGCGGCGCTTCCGGTGAAGAGCTTCGTCAGCCACTTCCGCGACGAATTCCAGCACCACATCGACCACAAGCGGTGCCTCGTGCCGACGTACACCTGAATCCGATCCGATGCTGAACCTCGAAATCGACGGCAGGAAGGTGGAAGTGGCGCCGGGCAGCACGGTGATGGATGCCGCAACCGCGCTCGGCATCTACGTGCCGCACTTCTGCTACCACAAGAAGCTTTCGATCGCGGCGAATTGCCGGATGTGCCTCGTCCAGGTGGAAAAGGCGCCGAAGCCGCTGCCCGCGTGCGCGACTCCCGCCGCCGAGGGCATGAAGGTGTGGACGGCCTCCGACCAGGCGAAGAAGGCGCAGCAGGGCGTGATGGAGTTCCTGCTCATCAACCACCCGCTCGACTGCCCGATCTGCGACCAGGGCGGCGAGTGCCAGCTGCAGGACCTCGCCGTCGGCTACGGCGGCTCGGCGTCGCGCTACGCCGAGGAGAAGCGCGTCGTCTTCCACAAGAATCTCGGCCCGCTCGTGGCGGCGGAGGAGATGGCGCGGTGCATCCAGTGCACGCGGTGCGTCCGCTTCGGCCAGGAGATCGCCGGCGTGATGGAGCTCGGCATGATCGGGCGCGGCGAGCACTCGGAGATCGTGGCGTTCGTCGGCCGCACCGTCGACTCCGAGCTTTCGGGCAACATGATCGACATCTGCCCGGTCGGGGCGCTCACGTCGAAGCCGTTCCGCTACGCGGCGCGCACCTGGGAGCTCGCGCGGCGCCGCTCGGTGTCGCCGCACGATTCGCTCGGCAGCAACCTGGTCCTGCAGGTGAAGGGCGATCGCGTGCTGCGCGTCGTGCCGTACGACAACCCGGCGGTGAACGAGTGCTGGATCTCCGACAAGGATCGCTTCTCGTACGAGGCGCTCGCGAGCGACGAGCGCCTCACCGCGCCGATGGTCAAGGAGCGCGGCGAGTGGAAGAGCGTCGACTGGCGCACCGCGCTCGACTTCGTCGCGCAGGGGTTGAAGGACGTCGTGGACAGGCACGGCGGCGGTGCGCTCGGCGCGCTCGTGTCGCCGCACGCGACGCTCGAGGAGCTGGCGCTGACCGCGCGGCTCACCCGCGCGCTCGGTTCGGACAACATCGATTTCCGCCTGCGGCAGACCGACTTCCGCGGCGACGGGCACGGCGCCGGGCTTCCGTGGCTCGGGATGCCGGTCGCGGAGCTCGATCTCCTGCAGCGCGTGCTGGTGGTCGGCAGCTTCCTGCGCAAGGACCATCCGCTCGTCGCGCAGCGCCTGCGGCACGCGGCGCGGAAGGGCGCGCAGATCTCGGTGCTGCAATCGGTCGCGGACGACTCGCGAATCCGGCTCGCGCATTCGTTCGTCGCCGCGCCGTCGCTCCTGCCGCTGGCGCTCGCCGAGATCGTCGTCGCCGCGGCGAAGGGCGCCGGCAAGCCCGCACCGGCGGCGCTGGCCGGCATCGAGCCGACCGCCGCGGCGGAGGTCATCGCGGCCAGCCTCGTCGGCGGCGAGCGGAAGGCGATCCTTCTCGGCAACTGCGCCGAGCAGCACGCGGAAGCGTCGCAGCTCCTCGCGCTGGCGCAGGCGCTCGCCGACATCGTCGGCGCAACGCTGGGTTGTCTCACCGAGGCCGCGAACAGCGTCGGCGGTCACGTCGCCGGCGCGCTGCCGGCGGGGAAGGGACTCGACGCGCGGGCAATGCTCGCCGACCCGCGCCGCGCCTACATCATGCTGGGTGCCGAGCCCGAGTTCGACTGCGCGAACCCGGTCGCGGCGCGTGCCGCGCTCGAAAAAGCGGATTTCGTCGTGATGATGTCGCCGTTCCGGCACGGCGCGCAGTATGCGGATGCGCTGCTGCCGATCAGCCCCTACACCGAGACGGCGGGCACTTTCGTCAGCTGCGAAGGACGCGTGCAGCAGTTCAACGGCGTCGTGAAGCCGCTGGGCGAGACGCGCCCCGCGTGGAAGGTGCTGCGCGTGCTGGGATCGCTGCTCGGTGCGCCGGGTTTCGACTTCGACTCGATCGACGAGGTTCGCGCATCGCTGCCTGCGGCCGCCGACATCGCGGCGAGGCTCGCCAATGGAACGACGGTCGCCCTCGTGAAGCCGGCGGTGGCCGCGCCGGGCATGGAGCGCGTCGCCGACGTGCCGATCCATTTCGCCGATCCGCTCGCGCGCCGGGCGCCGTCGTTGCAGCAGACGGCGGACGCGAAGCCGCCGCGCGCGCGCATGAGCGCGCTCACGCTGGCGCAGCTCGGCGTGGCGGACGGCGCGCAGGTGAAGATCCGGCAGGGCCGCGGCGAGGCCGTGCTGACCGCCGTCGCCGACCCGGGCGTCCCGGCGGGCGTGGTGCGCATCGCTGCGGCGCACCCGTCGACCTGCGGGCTCGAAGGCCTCTCCGGGCCGATTGCCGTGGAGCGCGCCTAGAATGAATCGACCCCCACGCTCACTGCGTTCGCTGCCACCCGAGGGACGCCCGCGCGGGCACTGACATGGCTGCCATGGATACGCTGACGGCGCCGGCACAGGCCCTACTCGGGTCCGCGTGGCCGGTCGTGTGGACGCTCGTGAAGATCGTCGCCATCGCCGTGCCTCTCATCCTCGGCGTCGCCTACCTGACGCTCGCCGAGCGCAAGGTGATCGGCTGGATGCAGGTGCGGATCGGACCCAACCGGGTGGGACCGCTCGGGCTGCTGCAGCCGTTCGCCGACGTCTTCAAGCTGATCTTCAAGGAGATCATCGTCCCGAGCGGCGCGAACCGCTACCTGTTCTTCATCGCGCCGATACTCTCGCTCGCGCCCGCGCTCGCGGCGTGGGCGGTCGTTCCGTTCGCCGACGGCGTCGTGCTCGCCGACATCAACGCGGGGCTGCTCTACCTCGTCGCGATGACGTCGATCGGCGTCTACGGGATCATCCTCGCGGGCTGGGCGTCGAACTCCAAGTACGCGTTCCTGGGCTGTCTGCGCTCGGCGGCGCAGATCGTCTCCTACGAGATCGCGATGGGGTTCGCGCTGGTCGGCGTACTGATGGCCGCGTCGAGCCTCAACCTTTCCGACATCGTCCGCGGCCAGGAGGGTGGCGCCGCCTACTGGTACATCTGGCCGCTGTTCCCGCTGTTCGTGGTCTACCTGACCTCGGGCGTCGCGGAGACCAACCGCCACCCGTTCGACGTGGCCGAGGGCGAGTCCGAGATCGTCGCGGGCTTCCACGTCGAGTACTCGGGGGTCACCTTCGCGCTGTTCTTCCTCGCCGAGTACATGAACATGATCCTGATCGCGGCGCTGACGTCGATCATGTTCCTCGGGGGCTGGCTCTCGCCGTGGCCGCTGCTGAACGAAGTCGGCGTCGCCGGCTTCCGGCCGCTCGGCGACGGGCTGCCGTGGCTGCTCGCGAAGATGTGCGCGGTGCTGTTCATGTTCCTGTGGATCCGCGCGACGTGGCCGCGCTACCGGTACGACCAGATCATGCGGCTCGGCTGGAAGATCTTCATTCCCGTGACGCTCGTCTGGATCGTGTTCGTCGGCGCGATGATGCAGACGCCCTGGGCAGGCCTTTTCCATTGACGGCGAACAGGCACATGCTCGCGCGCGTCAAGACCTTCCTCGACACGTGGCTCCTGCTGGAGCTCGGGCGCGGCCTGCTCCTGACGGGGCGCCACCTGTTCGCGCGCAAGGTCACCGTGCAGTTCCCGGAGGAGAAGACGCCGCAGAGCCCGCGCTTCCGCGGGCTGCACGCGCTGCGCCGCTACCCGAACGGCGAGGAGCGCTGCATCGCGTGCAAGCTGTGCGAGGCCGTCTGCCCGGCGCTCGCGATCACGATCGAGTCGGAGCAGCGCGCGGACGGCACGCGGCGCACGACGCGCTACGACATCGACCTCACGAAGTGCATCTTCTGCGGGTTCTGCGAGGAGAGCTGCCCGGTGGACTCGATCGTGGAGACGCGCGTGCTCGAGTACCACGGCGAGAAGCGCGGCGACCTGCTCTACACGAAGGAGATGCTGCTCGCCGTCGGCGACCGGTACGAGGCGCAGATCGCGAAGGACCGCGCCGAGGACGCGAGGTACCGATGAGCGCACCCGGCGAAGCCAAGGCCCGAAGGGCGCGTAGGTGCGCGAGTCGGCACGAGGCCGACGCGCAACGCGCCGCATTGCCGAGTGCGTATACGGACGCCGACCGATGACCTTCCAGACCGCACTGTTCTACGTGTTCGCCGCGATCCTCGTGTTCGCGGCGCTGCGCGTCGTCACCGCGCGAAACCCGGTGCACGCGGTGCTGTGGCTCGTGCTCGCGTTCTTCACCGCCGCGGAGCACTGGCTGATGCTGAAGGCCGAGTTCCTGGCGATTGTGCTGGTGCTGGTCTACGTGGGCGCGGTGATGGTGCTGTTCCTCTTCGTCGTGATGATGCTGGACGTCAACTTCGACAATCTGCGCAAGCAGTTCCGCAGCTACATCCCGGTCGGCGCGACGGTCGGCGTGCTGGTGCTGGTCGAGATGGCGCTGACGCTCCTCGGCGGGCGGCTGGTCGTGCCGGCGGGCGCCGGGTCGATCCCGGCCGCCGCAGGCGGCAACACCCGGGCGCTGGGCCTCCTCGTCTACACGGAGTACGTCTACCCGTTCGAGATCGCCGCCGTCATCCTGCTGGTCGCGATCATCGCGGCGATCGCGCTGACGCACCGCCGCCGCCGGGAAACGAAGTACCAGGATCCGAACGAGCAGGTGAAGGTGCGGCCGCAGGACCGGCTGCGCGTTCTGAACATGCCGTCCGAAAAGCGAGAGCTCTAGAGGCAAATGCGGGGCTCCCGCGGCGGGCACGCGCCAGGTGCGCGCCGCAGCCGGGGACCCCGGGTTGATGAAGAGGCTTTCCCGCGTGGAAATGTTTTCCGCACCGACGCTGTCGCACTACCTCGTCCTGGGGGCGATCCTGTTCGCCATCAGCATGGCGGGCATCTTCCTCAACCGCAAGAACGTCATCATCCTGCTGATGGCGATCGAGCTGATGCTGCTCGCCGTCAACATGAACTTCATCGCGTTCTCGAGCTACCTGGGCGACATGGCCGGCCAGGTGTTCGTGTTCTTCATCCTCACGGTCGCCGCCGCGGAGTCGGCGATCGGGCTGGCGATCCTCGTGCTCCTCTTCCGCAACATCGGCTCGATCGACGTCGAGGACCTGGGAAAGCTCAAGGGCTAGCCGATGACGATGCAGCAACTCTATCTGCTGGTGCCCCTGGCGCCGCTCGCCGGGGCGCTCGTCGTCGGCCTGTTCGGCCCGCGGCTTCCCCGCAGCGCGGCGCACTGGCTGTGCATCCTCGGCGTGGCGGTCGCGACGGTCGCGTCGTACGTGGTGTGGCGCGACGTGCAGGCCGGCCACGCCTTCAACGGCGACGTCTACACGTGGCTGGCGTCCGGCGACCTGAAGCTCGCGATCGGGTTCCTGATCGACCCGCTGACCGCGACGATGATGCTGGTCGTCACGTTCGTCTCGCTGATGGTGCACGTGTACACGATCGGCTACATGGCCGACGACCCCGGCTATTCGCGCTTCTTCTCCTACATCTCGCTCTTCACGTTCTCGATGCTGATGCTGGTGATGAGCAACAACTTCGTCCAGCTTTTCTTCGGCTGGGAGGCGGTCGGCCTGGTGTCGTACCTGCTGATCGGCTTCTGGTACACGCGGCCGACGGCGATCTACGCGAACCTGAAGGCGTTCCTCGCGAACCGCGTCGGCGACTTCGGCTTCGTGCTGGGAATCGGCCTCGTTCTCGCGCATTTCGGCACGCTCGACTACGCGCAGGTGTTCGGCGCGGCCGGGAAGCTCGCCGGCGCGACGGTGAACCTGTGGGGGGCGGCGCAGTGGTCGCTGCTGACGGTGATCTGCATCTGCCTCTTCATCGGCGCGATGGGCAAGAGCGCGCAGGTGCCGCTGCACGTCTGGCTGCCGGACTCGATGGAGGGCCCGACGCCCATCTCCGCGCTGATCCACGCGGCGACGATGGTGACCGCCGGCATCTTCATGGTGGCGCGGATGAGCCCGCTCTTCGAGCTGTCCGACACGGCGCTGTCGTTCGTCACGATCGTCGGCGCGACGACGGCGCTGTTCATGGCCTTCCTCGGCATCGTCCAGAACGACATCAAGCGCGTGGTCGCGTATTCGACGCTGTCGCAGCTGGGCTACATGACCGTGGCGCTCGGCGTCTCCGCGTACTCGGCGGCGATCTTCCACCTGATGACGCACGCCTTCTTCAAGGCGCTGCTGTTCCTCGGCGCGGGCTCCGTGATCATCGCGCTGCACCACGAGCAGGACCTCCGGCGGATGGGCGGGCTGCGCAAGCACATGCCGGTCACCTACTGGACCGCGGTGGTCGGCTCGCTGGCGTTGGCCGGGATACCGCCGTTCGCGGGCTTCTTCTCGAAGGACGCGATCATCGAGGCGGTCCACTTCTCGCAGCTTCCCGGCCACGGGTACGCGTACTTCGCGGTGGTGGCCGGTGTGTTCGTGACGGCGTTCTACTCGTTCCGGATGCTGTTTCTCGCGTTCCACGGCAAGGAGCGGTTCGACACGTCGGAGCACGGGCACGATGCCGCCGCGCACGGCGACGGGCACCACGGCGGGCCGCCGAAGGAGAGCCCGTGGGTCGTCACCGTGCCGCTGGTGCTGCTCGCGATCCCCTCGGTGCTCGCGGGCTGGATGTTCGTCGAGCCGATGCTGGTCGGCGACTACTTCGGTGGCTCGATCGTGATGCGGCCCGAGCACCCGGCGATCTGGGAGCTCAAGGCCGAGTGGCACGGGATCGGCGCGTTCGTCGAGCACGGCGTGCTCAGCCTTCCGTTCTGGCTGGCGCTCGCCGGCATCGCGGCGGCGTGGTACTGCTACCTCGTCAACCCGGCGCTGCCCGAGAGGCTGAAGCGCGCAGCCGGCCCGATCTACACGCTGCTCGACAACAAGTACTACTTCGACCGCTTCAACGACTGGTTCTTCGCCGGCGGCTTCCGTGCGCTCGGCGGATTCCTCTCCACGGTCGGCGACCGAGCGATCATCGACGGGTTCTTCGTCAACGGGACGGCGCGGGTCGTCGGATGGGCCGCCGCGCTGCTGCGGCACCTGCAGTCGGGGTACGTCTACCACTACGCGTTCACGATGATCGTCGGCGTCTTCGCGCTGCTTACGTGGTGGACGCGGTGAGCAGACCATGATGCCGTACCTGTCGCTCGCCATCTGGGTCCCGATCGTCGCAGGCCTCGCCGTGCTCGCGGTCGGCCGCGACCGCGACGCCGGCACGGCACGCTGGATCGCGCTCACCGGCGCGCTCGCCGGCTTCGTCGTGACGCTGCCGCTCTGGCTGCACTTCGAAACCGGCACCTCGATCATGCAGTTTCAGGAGCGCGGCGAATGGATCCCGCGTTTCGACATCCACTACCATCTCGGTGTCGACGGCATCTCGATGCTGTTCGTGTTGCTCAACAGCCTGATGACGCTCTTCGTCGTCTGGTCGGCGTGGGAGGTGATCCAGACGCGCGTCGCGCAGTACATGGCGGCCTTCCTGATCCAGTCCGGCCTCATCAACGGCGCGTTCACCGCGCTCGACGGCATCCTGTTCTACATGTTCTTCGAGGCGATGCTGATCCCGATGTACATCATCATCGGCGCGTGGGGCGGGCCGAACCGCGTGTATGCGGCGGTCAAGTTCTTTCTCTACACGCTGCTCGGATCGCTGCTGATGCTGGTGGCGCTTATATACCTGTACAACGTGTCGGAGACGTTCTCGATCCTGGAGTGGCACCAGATCCCGCTGGCGCTCGACGTCCAGGTGCTGCTTTTCGTCGCGTTCTTCCTGTCGTTCGCGGTCAAGGTGCCGATGTGGCCCGTGCACACGTGGCTGCCCGACGCGCACGTCGAGGCGCCCACGGGCGGCTCGGTGATCCTCGCGGCGATCACGCTCAAGATCGGCGCGTACGGCTTCCTCCGCTTCATCCTGCCGATCGTGCCGGACGCCTCGCGCCATCTCTCCGGGTTCGTGATCACGCTGTCGCTGATCGCGATCGTCTACGTCGGCTTCGTCGCGCTCGTGCAGGCGGACATGAAGAAGCTGATCGCGTACTCGTCGATCTCGCACATGGGGTTCGTGACGCTGGGCTTCTTCCTGTTCAGCCAGCTCGGCGTCGAAGGTGGGCTCGTGCAGATGATCTCGCACGGCTTCGTGTCGGCGGCGATGTTCCTGTGCGTCGGCGTGATGTACGACCGCATGCACAGCCGGCAGATCGCCGACTACGGAGGCGTCGTCAACACGATGCCGAAGTTCGCCGCGTTCATGATGCTGTTCGCGATGGCCAACGCCGGGCTGCCCGCGACGTCGGGCTTCGTCGGGGAGTTCCTCGTCATTCTCGCCGCGGTCAAGGTCAACTTCTGGCTGGGCTTCGCTGCGGCGACGATCATGATCCTGGGCGCGGCGTACACGCTGTGGATGTACAAGCGCGTGATCTACGGCGCGATCGCGAACGACCGGGTCAAGGCGCTGACCGACATCAACCGCCGCGAGTTCTGGCTGCTCGGGGCCGTGGCGCTGCTCGTGCTCTGGATGGGCGTCTGGCCGAAGCCCTACATCGACGTGATGCACACCAC
>Ga0209048_10005751_pt1 | contig 11685 bp, 11 predicted proteins | sample FrelakmetCRP12CR_FD_187146 | JGI IMG/M metagenome (GOLD analysis project Ga0209048, IMG submission 187146) | Freshwater lake sediment microbial communities from the University of Notre Dame, USA, for methane emissions studies - CRP12 CR (SPAdes)... | ecosystem: Environmental > Aquatic >... | reverse complement strand
AGGGGCAGGAAGCGCATGCCCACGTGCGGCGATGAGAATCACGTTCAAGCTCTATGCCAGTCTGACGCAGCACTTGCCGCCCGAGGTGCGGGTCGGCAATTCGACGCCGCTGAGATCGATCTCGGACAGGTCCTTTCCAGACAGGTCGGCGTTCGCAGCACCCGAAGTGCCGCGACCCCTTTCCCTGACTTGTTCAACCGACGGTTCCGCGGCAACCGTCACCTTGGCACAAGTCGCCAGCAGCGGGGCCGAGCAGAGCGAAACGAACAGGTGGCGTGACATGGCGGCGTCCGGCAAGAGCGAATCGCGCAGCCATTGCTTAGTCCGTCGTTTCAATTGTCATGATTTGCACATGATAAAGGGTTAACCCAAATGGTGCTAACCCTGTTGTAACACCAGCGCTCCTGCCATAGAGTCAAACTAGTAGCGAGTCCTGTTGTTTGGTTCAGGACAGTCTTGCTTGGCATCCCAGACGTACCAAGTGGTTTGGATTTCTGCCTGGCTGAACTTTCCACTGACTTGGCAAGATTATTGGCGCTTTTGGACCCTGTGACCTCGCAAAAGCCGGTTCGATAAACCGGCAATCTATTTGGAGAAATGATGAAACAAATTCAGACATATATATTTGCAGTAGGGATCCTGCTTGGTTTGACGGCGGGCCCTATTGCTGCCCGTGTCACCGACGCGGACATCGTAAACGATGCTAAGACCGTCGGCGATGTAGTTACCTACGGCATGGGTACAAAGTTGCAGCGCTACAGTCCGTCGACAAAGATCGATACCAAGAACGTCAAGGATCTGGTTCCGGCGTGGTCTTTCTCGTTTGGTGGCGAGAAGCAACGTGGCCAGCAGTCGCAGCCGGTAGTTCACAACGGCAAGATGTTCGTGACTGGTTCTTATTCTCGAGTCTGGGCGCTCGATTCTAGAACCGGCAAGCGGCTCTGGGAATACGACCACAAGCTTCCTGACGGCATCATGCCTTGCTGCGATGTGATCAACCGCGGCGGCGCCCTATACGATAATCTGTTTATTTTCGGTACGCTGGATTCCATGCTGGTCGCCCTGGATCAGGATACCGGCAAGGTCGTATGGAAAGAAAAGATTGGTGACTACGCGGAGGGTTACTCTATTACTGCGGCGCCAGTCATCGCCAAGGGTATGGTCATCACCGGCATGGCTGGCGGCGAATTCGGCGTGGTCGGACGCGTGACCGCGTTCGACGCGAAGACCGGCAAGCAGATCTGGATGCGCCCGACCGTCGAAGGGCACATGGGAACCAAGGATGGCAAGGACAACGGCATCTCGGGCACGACCAACGCGACCTGGCCAGGCGACTTGTGGAAGACAGGCGGCGCTTCGCCGTGGATGGGGTGCTCCTTCGATCCCGAAACCAATTTGGCTTATTGCGGCACTGGAAACCCGGGGCCATGGAACTCTGCTCTGCGTCCTGGCGACAATCTGTTCTCCTGCTCAACCGTTGCGATCGATGTCGACAGCGGGAAGATCGCCTGGCACTTCCAGCACACGCCAAACGACGGCTGGGATTTCGATGCGATGTCCGTCGATATTCTCTACACGGACAAGAGCGGCAGGAAACTGATTGGCAAGCCCGACAAGAATGGTTTCTTCTACGTACTGGACGCGAAGACGGGCGAATTTGTGCGTGGCTTCCCCTTCGTCAAGAAGCTGACCTGGGCCTCGGGTCTCGATCCCAAGACCGGTCGTCCGATCTTCGTCCCGGAGAACCGTCCTGGAGATCCGGTGAAGAGCGCGGATGGTAAGAAGGGCACTACCGTGTTTACCGCGCCGTCCTTCCTTGGCGGTGTCAATCAACAGGGGTCAGCTTACAGCCCGGATACCGGCCTGTTCTACGTGCCGGCGAACGAGTGGGGTATGGATATTTGGAACGAGCCGGTTTCCTTCAAGAAGGGAGCGGCCTTCTTGGGTGCCGGCTTTACGATCAAACGAGTTTTCGACGACTATATCGGGACGCTGCGTGCCATCGATCCGACTACCGGCAAGATTGCCTGGGAAGTCAAAGACCCAGCCCCGCTCTGGGGTGGTGCGCTGGTCACGAAGGGCAATCTCGTCTTCTGGGGTACGCCGCACGGTGAACTCAAAGCTGCAGACGCCAAGACAGGGAAGGTTCTCTGGGCGTTCCAGACCGGTTCCGGGATCATTGCTCCTCCGATCAGCTGGGAGCAAGATGGCGAACAGTACATCGCCGTTGTCAGCGGTTGGGGCGGTGCAGTTCCTCTCTGGGGTGGAGACGTGGCCAAGGAAATCGCCGACATCACCCAGGGCGGCATGACCTGGGTCTTCAAGCTGCACAAGAACAAGTAATCCAGCGAACGGATTGCGGTACGTCGCGACGACGGACCACATTTTCAAAGATCGGCGCCACATGAGTTGACGCCGATCTTCTTTCTGGTGCCGACACTAGCAGCGGGCCACCTGCCACCAGTCCGAAAAGGATATTACGATGGTTCGATGGCCTCCCCTTGTTGAGGTCTTGCGCAGGTGCCGAGTGAACGGGCATGCTGCCACGGCTCTGTGTATGTTGGCGCTTGCCTCACTTTTGGTTCCGCCGCTCGCCCGTGCCGAAGAGAAATCGGCACTGGAGAAGATTCAGCAACGCGGCATACTCTCGGTTGCCCTTTACAGAGATTTCGCACCGTTCTCCGACGACGGTCGAGGCATCGACGTTGACTTGGCGGAAGCGCTCGCCGCAAAACTGGGCGTGAAAGTATCCTTCTTGTGGTTCAATGCCAGCGAGACGGTGGATGATGATTTGCGCAAGATGGTGTGGAAGGGCACGCCCATCGGTTACGGGCCGGCCGACATGATGATCCACGTGCCCGTCGACCGTCAATATATGGCCAAGGTCGAGCAGGTCAAGATTTTTGCTCCCTATCACCGAGAACGCTTCGCCGTCGCCCGCCGACTGGACGCCCTACCCACGCTCGAGAGCCTCGAACCTTTCGAAAAGCTGTCGATGGGGGTCGAAGGTGAGAGCATGGGGGCGCTTGTCATGTTGTCCGCTGACAGCGGGCGCTACCGCGAAAAGCTCAGGGTTTTCAAGAGCAGCGAGGAAGCCATCAATGCCCTGAAGTCCGGCACCGTAGCCGCGGTGATAGGACAGCAAGGCGAATTGGAGAATGGCCTGGGCGATGATCCACGTTTCGCTATCGATCTGCCGCCAAACCAGCTTCTGAAGATGCAGCAGTGGATGATCGGCCTCGCGGTCAAGGCTGACAGCGTCGAGCTGACAAAGGCACTGGAGGCTGCAATGAATGAACTGATGGCCGATGGTACGGTGAAGCGCGTCGTGCAGAGCTACGGCTTGAAACATCGCCAGCCGTGAGACAGTGCGGAGGGGGAGTCGCTGACGGCAAGCGAAGAAGGGATCCATATGGGACGAGACACCTTCTTGTGTCTTGGCTTGCCAAGAGCGGCGCCTAACCAAGAACGAGATACGCAATGATTCGCTTTGGAGCACTTGACAGCCGAAATCAGACTGCCTTTGCGGTGCTTTGCGGGTTCGCAGGCTTGGCAGGTGAACTGCTTAGGCTCTCCACAGATCCACTGCCATCACCAAGAGGCACATCATGAAATTCGATGCACCCATTGTTTGCAGCTTCTTCATATTCAGTGCCATCGCACTTTCGCCGATGAACTCATTGGCCCACGGCGACGTAACGCCGCAGGCCGTCGACACGCACTCCTTGCCGCCGCTGGGCAACGAGCTGCGCACTGAGAACCCTTATCGCGGACTGGCTGAAGCGGTCAAGATCGGGTTTTCGGCCTACACGCAGAATTGCGCCCGCTGCCATGGACTCGAGGCTGTATCGGGAGGTATGTCGCCTGATCTGCGTGAACTGGACAGCGAGTGCGTTGATCAGAAGGATGAAGTGAAGAAGAAAGCCTGCTTCAAGGAAGTGGACGAATACTTTATGACCGTAGTGATGAAGGGCAAAGTGCGCAACGGCGTTGAGAAGATGCCTTCCTACAAGGCGACGTTCAACCAGGAAGCCGTCTGGGCGATAAAAACGTACCTGGAAACGCGGCGCAGTACAAGATAGAGTTCTCTTCCACCATCGTACAAGGCCTAAAGGTGCGGGTTGGCAGATCCAATATCACTGAACGAGCGGCAACCTGTTCGGGGTCTTCATTCGATAGAGACAATATGGCTCTAAAACTCTTGGCCGTTCTATCGTGTGCGTCAATGGCGACAGCTAGCTTGGCGGCGGAAGTGAGTTATCGAAACGACGTTCATCCGCTGATCAAAGCACGATGTAGCGACTGCCATGGTGACGAGTCGCCTGCGCTGGCTGACTTCTTGCAGGACCAGCAACGGTACAAGAAGGAGATGCAGGGGCCGCGTTTGGGCAGTTATGGCGAACTGATCCAAGTCGTCGGTTGGCCAGAAACAGGCGCCTTGATGCGTCGCCTCGATGACGGCACTCTTAGCGCCAATAAGAGGCCTGGTAATATGTACATGCACCTTGGCGATACCGATGCGGAACGGGCTGCCAATCTCACTATTCTTAAGGTATGGGTCGGTGACGGGGCGTGGAATCCAAACCTGCTGGAAAAGACGGGTGACGTGCCTGCGGGCGCAAGAGATCTGATGGACAAGCTAAAGCTGAAATATTGATTGGCGCTGCAGCAGGTACATCGAGTCCGGCATAGGCGATGTGGCCAAGTATTGAACGGTCAGAGTGCGGATTCATCTCTCGCTCAGCCACTTTTGTGTGTGTCCGATTTGCTGGCGAATGGCTTTCGCGCCACTGCGCCATTATCGGAAGCGGCACGACTACCCTCGGCGGCGCAATCGCGAATTCGGTCGAGCCATGGCGGTCCGTCCGCATCTGATTTTGGAAGCGTAATCTGTATCGCTGGTCGTGCGCGCCCATGAGAACCCATATTCTCTGGTGCGATTTATTCTCGCCGAAGAACGACTGGCGGACCCCATGCGCTGCGCTTTGGTGGTCCATCCTGGGCTCTGTACTGTGGCTACTGACCACTTCCTTTGCGCTGGCCGGGGTGATGACCCGCAGCGAACTGGCGAAATACTTTCCGGCCCCGTATATCATCGGTGAAAGAGATACCGTGATGCCGGTTTGGCCTATTTTTGAGCCAAACTTCCAGCAGAAGGCCAACGCAAACCAACTGGTCGGCTATGTGTTTGAGTCGATCGACCTGGCGCCGGTCCCGGGATTTTCTGGGGTTCCAGTCAATCTACTCGTCGCCATCGATCAGCGAGGAAACTTCCTCGACGTCAAGGTCCTATCGCAACACGAGCCTGTTTTTGTTGGAGGCCTTGGCGAATTACCGCTCAATGCCTTCGTCAGTCAGTATAAGGGTCTGTCGCTCAAGCAAAGCATCAAGATACTGACAGGCGCCCACAGCGCGAAGAATGTCTCGGCAGCAGCCGTCGAACTGGACGGTGTCACGAAGGCCACGGCATCAGTTCGTATCATTAACCAGAGCATCCTGTCTTCCGCGCTCAAGGTGGCGCGCAAGAAGCTCGGGTTCTCCGAGGGCCGTGACCCTGAGCTGATTGCCCGGATCAAACCGGGTGTGTCGGAATCGCACACGGTCAAGGGGCTGCTCGATGCCGGCCTGATCAAGCACGTCGTGCTGAGCAATGCCGACATCGAACGCAAGTTCGCGGCAACCAGCGGCAGCGGTTTGGACCCCGACGCCATCGCGCATCCGCTGGACCCGTACATCGATTTGTATATCGCGTATGTCTCGGTCCCGAGTGTCGGTCGCAACCTGTTGGACGATGCATCGTGGGCAAAGCTGCAGAACCGGTTACAACCGGATGATCACGCGATCCTAGTGATGTCGAGGGGGCGCTACACCGTCACGGGAGGCGACTTCGTTCGCGGCAGTTCGCCGGACCGTATCGTGCTGAAGCAGGATCAATTGCCGATTGAAATGCGGGACCTGAATCTGGAGATCGCACTGAAAGAGCACCCGGGATTGGAGTTCGACCCGGAGACATTGACGATCTTCAGGATCATCAGCCGGGCGGGTCTGGATCCGTCGCGGCCACTCGATCTTGTTCTTCCGATCACCCGACTGAAAGGCATGATTCTTCCGGAAAGAATTGTCCAGGAGTTGACCGTCAGGCTCGAACTGCCTGAGCGCTTCTACACCGTAGCGGAGGGCGACAACAAGTCATGGGACAGCATTTGGCGCGACAGGCGCTGGGAGATCGGCATTCTGGCGATCGCTCTGGCGCTTCTGGCCGTCGCGCTCGTGCAGCAGAAGAGGCTGGTGGCGAGCCATCGACGTTTCGCAGTGTTCAGAAATGTCTACCTGCTGTTCACCTTGTTCTTCGTCGGCTGGTATGCGCAGGGGCAGCTGTCCATCGTGAACTTTACTAGCGTGTTGCAGGCGTTGATCGCCGGGCGCAGTCTGAGTTTCTATCTGTACGACCCCATGACGGTGATGCTGTCCCTGTTTACCGCCATTTCGCTGGTGCTGTGGGGGCGCGGAACATTCTGCGGCTGGTTATGCCCTTTCGGCGCGCTGCAGGAATTCTTGGCGAAGATTGGACAGGCGCTGAAGATCAGGCAAATCAGGCTCAAGCCGGCGACCGATGTTCGGTTGAAATGGATCAAATACTTGGTATTGGCAGGGATTCTGGTCAGTGCGGTTTTTTCAACGCGGCTCACGGACATGGCCGTGGAGGTCGAGCCATTCAAGACGGCCATCACTCTCAACTTTGTTCGTTCCTGGCCGTTTGTCGTGTACGCGCTGGGATTGCTGATCGCCAACTTGTTCCTATATAAATGTTTCTGCCGATTTCTCTGCCCGTTTGGCGCTGGCCTCGCGCTGCTAGGACGCGTTCGGGTCCTGGATTGGATTCCGCGTCGTGCCGAGTGTGGGAAGCCGTGCCAGACCTGCCGCCATCGGTGCGAATATCAGGCGATTGCGCGCACTGGAAAGATTCAATACGATGAGTGCTTCCAGTGTATGGAGTGCGTAGTCATTTATGCCAGCGATGAAAAGTGCATGCCACTCATCCTGGAGAAGAAGCGTGCCAGAGTTGAGCTAATTCGGCCTCTGAGCGCCGATTGAAGGAGTTGCCATGCGGCGACGTACGCTGTTTTCGGCATCACTCGGTTTCGGCGTGTTGGCGGGATCAGCAAGCCTTGCCAGCCTGCGCGATCTGCTGCCGTCGTCTTCGCCGTCAAGCGATGCGGCTGTTGCAGGGCTGAGCCTGTACGCAGGTGCAGGCTTGGCTTTCGGCACGACAGTAACGATCAAGGTGCTGCATTCGGACGCGCTTGCCGCCCAAGCCGCGATCGAGGACGCCTTGCACCAAGTGAGCATGATCGACTCCCTGATGAGCTTGCATCAGGAACACAGTCCGGTCTTCGAGCTGAATCAGCTGGGCGTCGTCGAGTTGCCGCATAAGCATCTACTGTATGTGCTGGCGTTCTCGCAGCAGTTGTCCATGCTCACGGCGGGTGCCTTCGACATCACGGTGCAACCCTTGTGGCGGACGTTCAGCTTGGCCAGCGCCACAGGTACCCTGCCTGCGCCGGAGGAAATAGCGGCTGCCAAGTCCCTCGTCGACTGGCAGCGACTGGAGGTCAGCCAACAGCGAGTGCGATTGCCGACAGCGGGCATGGCGATCACGCTCAACGGGGTGGCGCAAGGATACGCAGTGGATCTGGCCCTCAAGACCTTGCGCGACCGAGGCGTGCGGCATGCCTTGTTAGACACGGGCGAATTTGGTTCGATGGGCAGCAAGACACACGGCCAATCATGGGTCTTGGGCGTCGCCCACCCCAGACAGCACGATGCCATGTCGGCCGTGGTGAAAATGGACGGCCGAAGGATTGCCACTTCGGGCGACTACGAGACCTTCTTCACTCCGGACTTCGTCCATCATCATATTTTCGATCCGGCGACCGGCGATTCTCCGCCGGAGCTGGCAAGCGTTACGGTGGTGGCGCCCACGGGTATCCTGGCAGACGGTCTTTCCACTGCCTTCATGGTCATGGGAGCGGACAAGGCGTTGGCAATGACCGCCCAATTGCAGGGGGTGGATGTCATGCTGATCAACAAGAATGGCAGCGTCCGCAAAACGCCGCGATTCCCGGAATTGACGACGTAAGCATTTCCCCACACCAAAAGCGGAAGGATGCTTTGGCTCGAAACGCAGGGCTGGGAAGCAAAACAGCAGCCATGTCGAGGGGCTCACGACCGCATCTGCGCCGGCAGTAAGGTGTCGATTTCGGATGAACCGGCTCAGCGCCACTGTCGCCAGCACCAGGGGTGGCGTGGGTCAGCGCCCGTGCCTGCTGAGCAGCTACCCGTCCAACCAGTGCCTTGGCGCTCGATGTTGAGTTCGGTGACCCGCATCTGCAGCCCAGCCTGCGCGTCTGCGATGACCGAGGTGCGCGATGTATCGAGTCCATGAATGTTTCATCAACAAGTGCTATGCGATTCGCGCGCTTGCGCTCATCTGGCGCGGACCGGTATTCAGCTCGCGCGGCTCGGTGGGGCGCGAAGTCGAGCCGATCAGTTGATTGATGTGTCGCGGGTCCGAGGTGAGTAGCAGATCGGCCGAGCGACCGTCGCCGTAGTCGACTCTGACGACTGGCCGTTCATGGCCGGCCATGGTCCTTCGTGACCGGTGGCTGTCCGGCCGCTCAAGTTGGATGTCAGCTGTCCGCCAGTGGATTCGGCGGCATGACGGAGTCTGGCCGACCCGACTTCAGCCACTGCTGCGCTGAATCGTGGCCGACAGTCGCGGCGGCGTGCGAAGGGTTTGGAAGATCACGCAGTAGCGCTCGGTCAGCTTCAGCAGCGTGGCGAGCTGCTCGTCGCCGGCGCAGGCGACCAGCGATTCCAGCAGCAGGTCGCCCGAGCAGGCCTCGGTGCCACTGCCGCCGGCCTTCTTGTGCAGGCCGGCGTCGTAGCGCGCGAACGCGGTCTCGATGCGGATCGAAGGACGCTCGGGCACCAGCGTGCCGGTAGCGCGGAAGGTGTGCTTCGCGGCTTCGGGATGCTCCTTGTAGCGGGTCTTGATCGGGGCCTGAAGCTGTTGCAGTTCGTCCGCGTTCATGGCGGCAATCCAACGCCCCCCGCGTTCCGGGGGCCGCCCCCAACGGACCCAGGGCTGCTGCGCGAATTCACACATCTAGACAATGTCACCAACGTCAACTACGCCGGGACGGTGATCGTCGGCGACTCCAACGGCTGCAATTTCGAGCCGTCGGCGATGCGCGACTTCCTCATCGGTCTGAGCGCCTATGCCAGTTTCTGACGCCGCGGCGCGCTACACGCGAACTGCGATCGTCTTGCATTGGCTGATCGCGATTCTGGTCATCGGGCAGATTGCCTGGGGATGGTGGATGCTGGGCATCGCGAAGCCGCCGGTCGGCGAGCGAGTCGATGCGTTCAATCTGCACAAGTCGGTCGGAATGACGATCCTGCTGCTGATGGTGCTGCGGCTTGCGTGGCGTGCACGGAGTACGCCGCTGCCGTATCCTGCGATGCCGTCGTGGCAGGCGCGCCTCGTCCAGGCGACGCACGCCTTGCAATGTGCGGCACTACTCATTCAGCCGCTCTCGGGCTTTCTCGGCTCCGAATTCAGCGGCTATCCGGTGCGGTTCTTCGGGGTGCCGTTGTCCGCCTGGGCCAGCAAGAACATCGCGCTCAAGGAAGCGCTCAGCGTTGTCCATCTCGCAACGAGTTGGACCATCGTTGGGCTCATCGCGCTACACGTCGCGGGAGCGCTCAAGCATTCGGTGATCGACCGCGACGGGCTTCTCGCCGGGATTGGAATTGGCAGGGCGTGACGGACTCGCCGCGGCGATACGCCCGCGCTGGGGAATCAGCGCGTTTCGAGCAGTGCGACAACTTCAGCATGGTTGCCTTCGCGCGCCATGTCGAGTGCGGTCTTGCCGCGATTGTCCCTGAGCCCTGTCTTCGCGCCGGCGGCAAGCAGGGCCTTGACGGTTGTTGGTTTGCCGTTGCCGGCGGCCCACATCAGCGCCGTGAGATCGTTCTGGTACACCGCGTTCGGGTCCACGCCCTTGGCCAGAAGCAACGTCACGATCTCGGTGCGACCTTCGCCCGCCGCGTAGGTCATCGCGTTCTTTGCCAGGCGATCGACCGCGTTGACGTCAGCGCCGCGCGCGAGCAGCAACTCGACAATCTCCCTGTTTCCGCCGTAGGCCGCAGCCATCAACGGAGTCACGCCGTTGACCGCGGCGAGGTTGACGTCGGTCCCCGCCGAGAGCATGGTTCTGGCGACGGCCAGATCGTCCTTCTTCAGCGCGATGACCAGCGCAGTTTCGCCGATGCGGCTGCGCGAATCGGGGTTGGCGCCTTCCTTCAGCGAGCGCTGGACGCCGGCGACGTCGCCATTGCGCGCGTGGACCAGCAGCCGCGCATTGACCGACAGATCGTCGTCGCCGGCTCTGGTCGCGACCGAAGACGCTGCCAGCGTACAGGCCAGCACGAGCGCGGCGGATTGTCTGAGTCTCATCGAAGATTCCTTGCGAGCTTGCACCCGAGCAGTTGGGCTGGTGCGGCGCAGCATGAGAATGTCATTGTCAGCGCCTCGCACTTGCAATATAAACGCGTCTCGCCGAATCGGCCATTGGTGCATGGCCGGTGGCGACGAGCGGTGATTCGCGGCGGGGCACTCAACTCAACGATGGGGACAATCGACTTATGCGCTACTTGAAACACATACAAACTCTGGCTGGGCTGACAGCCACGGGCGTGATCACTCTGGCACTTGCCGGCGCCGTGCACGCGCAGGAGATCAGCGGTGCCGCCACCACCGTGGCCAAGGCGATGGCCGCATCTCCGTCGGTGTCGCAAGCGGCGCTCGACGCTGCCGGCGGCGACGCCAAGAACTGGATCCACCCCAACGGCAGCTACGAGCAGACGCGCTACTACCCCGGCAACCAGATCAACGCCGGCAACGTCGCCAAGCTCAAGCCCGCATTCGTGTTCCAGACCGCGGTCCTCGAGTCGATGGAAACCGCGCCCATCGTCGTCGACGGCGTGATGTACCTGACCACGTCGTTCAATCACGTCTACGCGATCGACGCCGTGACCGGCGAGGAGTACTGGCACTACAAGCACAAGCTCGACCCGATCGTCACCGTCTGCTGCGGCAACAACAACCGCGGCGTCGCGATTGAGGGCGGCAAGCTCTTCATGGGGACGATCGACGCCAAGCTGGTCGCGCTCGACGCAAAGACCGGCAAGCTGCTCTGGCAGACGCAGATCGCCGATCCGGAAAAGGGCTACTCAGAAACGATGGCGCCGGCGGTGGTCGACGGCAAGGTGCTGATCGGCACTAATGGCGGCGAGTACGGCGTTCGTGGCTTCGTCAAGGCGTTCGACGCTACCGACGGCAAGCTGCTGTGGACCTTCAACACGATCCCCGACAAGGGCCATGAAGGCGTTTGGGCGGTAAACGACGCGACCGGGCGCGACATGCATCGCGACATTGCCGCCGAGAAGAAGATGCTCGCCGACAAGGGCGGCGACTTCTACCAGACGCTGGGTGGTGGGGTGTGGATGACGCCGGCGGTGGACAAGAAGTCGCGCACGGTGTTCTTCGTCGTCGGCAACCCGTCGCCCGATCTGTACGGGGCGATCCGTCCGGGCGACAACCTGTACACCGATTCGATC
>Ga0209048_10005750_pt1 | contig 11685 bp, 11 predicted proteins | sample FrelakmetCRP12CR_FD_187146 | JGI IMG/M metagenome (GOLD analysis project Ga0209048, IMG submission 187146) | Freshwater lake sediment microbial communities from the University of Notre Dame, USA, for methane emissions studies - CRP12 CR (SPAdes)... | ecosystem: Environmental > Aquatic >... | reverse complement strand
CACCTGCCTGTGGACGTGGCGCAGCTCGGCTGCGACTTCTACGCCTTCAGCGGCCACAAGGTCTTCGGCCCCACCGGCATCGGGGTGCTCTACGGCAAGGCCGCGCTGCTCGACGCGATGCCGCCCTGGCAGGGCGGCGGGGACATGATCCTGTCGGTGACCTTCGAGCGCACGCTCTACAACCGCATCCCGTACAAGTTCGAGGCGGGCACTCCCGACGCCGCCGGGGCCATCGGGCTCGGCGCCGCCCTGGACTGGCTCGGAGAGCTCGATCGGACCGGCCTGGAGGCCCACGAGCGCGACCTGCTCCTCTACGGCACCGAGCAGCTGTCCGCGGTGCCGGGGCTCCGCCTCATCGGCACCGCACCGGACAAGGTCGCCGTCTTCTCCTTCGTGCTCGACGGCGTCCACCCGCACGACGTCGGGACGATCCTCGACCGCGAGGGGGTGGCCATCCGCGCCGGCCACCACTGCGCGCAGCCCCTCATGCAGCGCTTCGGCGTGCCGGCGACCGTGCGCGCCTCCCTGGCCCTCTACAACACACGCGCGGAGATCGACGCCCTGGTGCGTGGGCTCGGCCGCGTGCGGGAGATGTTCCGATGAGCGACCTGCAGGACCTCTACCAGGAAGTGATCCTCGATCACGGCAGGAATCCGAGAAACTTCCGGATCATCGAGGGAGCGAGCGCCGACGCCGAGGGGCTGAACCCGCTGTGCGGGGACCACTACCATGTCTACCTGAAGCTGGACGGGGATCGGATCGCCGACGTCTCTTTCCAGGGAGCCGGGTGCGCGATCTCCAAGGCGTCGGCTTCGCTCATGACCTCGGCGCTGAAGGGCAAGACCATCGCCGACGCGGAGGAGCTCTTCCGGCGCTTCCACAGGATGGTGGTGGAGGGCGACCGCAGCCAGGCGGAGGGTCTCGGCAAGCTGGCGGTGCTGAAGGGCGTCTGCGACTTCCCGACCAGGGTGAAGTGCGCCAGCCTGGTGTGGCACACCCTTCACTCCGCGCTTCACGGAGCCGAGAAGCCGGTCTCGACGGAGTGAGACATGGAGCGACGGGAACCCATCGCCCTTCGGCGCGCCGTGGAGGTGACCCTGGTCCCCTCGGGGGAGAAGCACGTCCTCGCCGAGGGCTCCTGGGTGGTTCTGCAGCAGATCCTGGGCGGCCACTTCACCGTCATGACCGAGCGAGGCGGGCTGGCCCGGATCGCGGACTCCGACGCCGACGCGCTCGGCGAGGCCGTCGCGGAGCAGGCCCGGAAGGCGGCGGAGGCCGAGAAGTCCAAGGTCGACGCCGCCAAGGACAGACCCTTCGACGAGCAGCTCGTCTGGGACGCCCTGAAGAAGGTGTTCGACCCGGAGATCCCCGCGAGCATCGTGGACCTGGGGCTCGTCTACGAGTGCCGCGCCGAGGCGCTCCAGGACGGGCGCCGCAAGGTCACGATCCGGATGACGCTCACCGCGCCCGGCTGCGGCGTCGCCCCCCTCATCCTCGACGACGTGCGGGAGCGGGTGGCCAAGGTCCCGGGCGTGTCCGAGGTGGACGTCGACCTCGTCTTCGAGCCCCCCTGGACCCCGGCCCGGATGAGCGACGCTGCCAAGCTGCAGCTCGGCATGTGGTGAGGAATCGGGGCGTCCCCGCGGGGGATGCTACATCGCCGCGGTCTGAGCGCCCTGGAGCCTCTGGCGCAGCAGGTCGCGCAGCGTCTCGAGCTCGAACGGCTTCTGGAGCTGCGCGCGACCGGAGTGCTCGAGGAAGTCCTGGGCCCCGGTAGTGAACGGTCCGCCGGTGATGAAGACGATGGCCTCTCCGGCCCCGGGCTTCTGGCGCTCGAGCTCCTTCAGGAACTCGACGCCGTTCATCTCCGGCATCATCACGTCGCAGAGGACGAGGTCGAAGTGCTCGCCCCCGACCAGGCGGGCGAGCGCCTGGCGCGGGTCGGTGGTGGCGACGACCTCGTGCTCGCGCGCCAGCATGCGCGAGACGCTCCTGCCGATGAGGGGCTCGTCGTCCACCACCAGGACGCGCCCCCGCGGCAGGCCAGGGCGCGCCGGCAGGACCTGCAGCCGGATCGAGTCGGCCTGCTCCGCCGGGGGCAGCCGCACGCGGAAGGTCGTGCCGCGCCGCTCCTCGCTGTCGACCTCGATCGTCCCTCCGAGGCTCGAGATGATGCCGTGGCAGATCGAGAGCCCGAGGCCGGTGCCTGTCCCCACCGGCTTGGTGGTGAAGAACGGCTCGAAGATCCTCGCGCGGACGGATGCAGGGATGCCGGCCCCGGTGTCCGAGACCTCCACCACCGCCCATCCCTCCACGTCGGTCCGGGCCGAGACCCGCACGGTGTGCATGGAGGGGTTGCCCTCGGGGATGGACTGGGCGGCGTTCACGAAGAGGTTCACGAACACCTGCCCGAGCTGCCCTTCGGACGCCAGAGTCGGGGGGACGGGATCGAGGCGCGTGACCAGGCGGGCGCGGTGGCGGATCTCCGTCTGGGCAAGGTTGAGGGCCGAGCGGATCTCGCCGTGGATGTCCACCTGGACCTGGCGATCGTCCGGAGCCCGGGAGACGAACTTCAGGTCGCGAACGATGTTCCGCACCCGGCGTGCCCCGTCGATGGCCTCGCGCACCGCCGCCTCGGCCTCCTCCACGGACTCGTGCTTGTCCCGTAACCGGGCCAGCACGTCGCCGACGAAGGTCAGGTTGGACGCGACGTAGGTGAGGGGGTTGTTGATCTCGTGGGCCACGCCGGCGGCGAGCGTTCCGACGCTGGCGAGCCGCTGGGTCGACTCGGCGCGCTTGCGGTCCGAGACGTCGCGGGCCGACCAGACCCCGTACTCTTGCCCGTCGAAGGACAGGTACGAGAGGCTCACCTCGGCGACGATGCGGTGGCCCGCGCGCTCGACGATCTCGGTCTCGAAGAGGGCAGTGCCCCCCTTGCGCATCTCCGCCCAGCGAGAGCTCCAGCTCTCGGGCGGGAGCCCGCGGTCGAGGTCCCAGATGGCGTGACCGAGGAGGGCGGACACCGGCAAGCCGAACATGCGCCCCGCGCCCTCGCTGGCGAAGGTGATGGACCCGAACGGATCGATCACCAGGAAGCCGTCGGAGCCGTGGTCGAGCGCGTAGCGGGCGAGTCGGAGGGCCCGCTCGGTGCGCCGCTGCTCCGAGAGCGAGGCGGCGAGGATGAGGGTGGTTCCGACGGCCACGCCGATGAACAGCTGCACCGGGGTGGCGCCGGGCTGGAGCGCCTGCGAGCCTCCCTGGGCGACCCCGAGGGTGGTGACGAGCGCGGTGGCCGTCGCCAGCAGGAATCCAGCCGCGGTGACGCCGCGTGTGCCGAAGCGGAGGGCCGCCCACACGAACACCGGCAGCATGACGAACTGGTGGAGGAGCTGGCCCTCGCCGCTGCGGTGGAACACCACCAACGTCATCCCGACGGTGGCGAGGAGAAGGCCGGCGAACTCCCAGGGAGCCTGGCGGATGGCATTGCGGCCCGAGCCGTGGGGTCCCGCCCACGCGAGGACGAGCGGCGTGACGACGAGGACGCCGAGCGCGTCGCCGGCCCACCACTGGAAGAAGGGGCCAACCGGCGAGCGGCCGTCCCGGTACATGATGGTCAAGGCGTCGAGCGCCGCTCCGAGGAGGGGTGCCACTCCGGCACTCAGGGCCATGACGACGAGCACGTCCCGCAGCCGGGACATGCTGGGCCGGCCACCGATCACCCGGAGGGCAAGCCACGCCGCGAGGCATGCCTCGACGGGGTCGGAGGCGATGGTCGCGGCGGTGAGCAGCGGCGAGCGGCCCACGTGCACGCAGACTGCCAAGTCGACGATCGCGGCGACCGCCATGAACGCCGGCCAGCGCCGGCGCTCGCTGAGGAGGAGCGCGGCGACGAACAGGCCCTCGGCCGGCCAGAAGGTCGAGAACTGGCTCTGCGGGTCGGTGAGCCACTCGCCCGCCTCCGCCAGCAGGAGATAGGCGACGCCGAACGCGAGGAGCCGGAGCCACCGGCTGCTCCTGCACACGCTCCACAACCTGGCGAGGCCCTCCACGGACCGAGAGTAACCTCCCGGTGCCTGCCGGGAAAATGTGCGATTGGGCCCACCCGCGCCCCCTTGGTAGGATACGCGGCTCGCCATGCCCGGCCACTCCGACCGCGTCCCTTGCTCAGGGGGCGAGCACCTGCCGAGCCTCGACGGACTGCGAGGCGTGGCCGTGCTGCTCGTCCTCGCCTTCCACTTCGCGCACCTTGACGGAGCCGGCGATGCGGCGGAGAAGGTCCTCCTCGGGGTCACCGGCGCGGGCTGGTCGGGGGTCGACCTGTTCTTCGTCCTCTCCGGGTTCCTCATCACCGGGATCCTGCTCGACGCAAAGGGGTCCCCCGGGTACTTCCGGGTCTTCTACCTGCGGCGCGCCCTGCGCATCTTCCCCCTCTACTACGCGTACCTGGCGGTGCTCTTCCTCGTCGTGCCCCGGCTCGTCCCGGCTTCCGCCCTGGACGTGAAGGCAAGTTCGCAGGGCTGGCTCTGGAGCTACCTCTCGAACGTGCTCTTCGCCCGTGAGCGCGGCTTCGACGCGAGCCCGTACGCCGCCCACTTCTGGTCGCTCGCGGTCGAGGAGCAGTTCTACCTGGCGTGGCCGATGCTCGTGTGGCTCCTGTCTCCACGTCGGCTCGCGGCGGCGTCGATCGGCCTCATCGTCCTCGCCTTCCTGGTTCGGTTTGGCATCCACCACACGAGTTGCAACACGACGGCCGCCTACGTCCTCACGCCCTGCCGCGCGGACGCCCTCGCTGTCGGCGCTCTCGTCGCGCTCGGCGTGCGGCAGCCCGCCTGGCGCGAAAGGCTGCGCAGCTCGGCCCCGTGGGTGCTCGCGGCCGCGTCGGCCGGTGTGGCGGCGATCTGGGTCGCGCGCGGCGTCTTCTTCGGCGGGGACCCGGTGGTGCAGGTCTTCGGGTTCAGCGCGCTCGCCTTGGGATACGGTGCGCTGCTCGTCCTCGTGCTCTCGGCTCCCCGGGGCTCCCGCTCCGCCCGGGCTCTCGCGGCGCCCTGGCTCCGCGCCGCCGGACGGTACAGCTACGGCCTCTACGTCCTCCACTACCCCGTCTTCCTCTCGCTCGAGGCGGTGGGCCTCGGATCGGCGGTACTCGGGCGGTGGCTCGGGTCCCGCCTGGGCGGCATCCTCGCCTTCACGGGCCTGGCGGGCGCAGCCTCGCTCGCGGCGGCCCTCCTTTCCTGGCACCTCCTCGAGGCGCGCTTCCTGCGGCTCAAGGAACTCGCCCCCTACGGTCTCGCCGGCGCACCCCCGCGCGCGCCGAAGCCCGTCGACCGCGTCGCGCCAGCGGCGACGACATGAGCCCGAACCCCGGGAGCTGACCCCCCGCCGAGGAGGCACGCCCTCGGCTGCTGGCGCGCCGCGCTATGGTCGCGGCGACCCGTCCGGGACGAGAGAAAGCCAGGTGTCCTCGAGCGCATCAAGTCGAGCGCGGAGCTGCGCGAGACGCGGGTCATCATGATCTCGGTGGTGGGCGAGGCCGACAGCGTCATCCGCGAGGGTCAGGAGCCGGGGGCCAAGGCGACGCTCGCCCGAATCGAAGCCGGAGTCGGGGAGCACACCGGCCCGGCGGAGGCGTCCGACGACGTCACGCTCCTCGCGGTGCGGCGCGCGGACGGCTGAGGGGCGCGATGGGTCCAAACGGTTGACGGACGATACGGCACGTGCTATCCGTTCATCCGGATATGAGGATGGATATGCCCAGTCGCCCCGACGCCCTCCTCGGCTGGATGGAGGGGCTCGCGGACCCGACGCGGCTCCGGCTCCTCCACATCCTTGAGGGAAACGAGCTCGGAGTGGCAGAGGTTTGCCAGGTGCTGCAGCTCCCTCAATCCACCGTCAGCCGCCACTTGAAGGTGCTCGCCGACCAGGGCTGGATCGTGGCCGAGCGCCAGGGGGCGAACCGGCGTTACCGGATGGCGGACGAGGTCGACCCGGCGGCGCGCCGCCTGTGGCGGCTGGCGCGCGATGAGAGCGGCCCTTGGGCCAAGCTCAAGCACGACCGGCTGCGGCTCGAGCAGCGGCTCCGCGAGCGCCGCTCCGGGGCCGAGCAGTTCTTCGCGGGGGCGGCCGGCGACTGGGACCGCCTTCGCGCGGAGTGGTACGGGACCGGGTTCGGCACCGCCGCTCTCCTCGCGCTCCTCGACCCCTCCTGGACGGTCCTAGACATGGGTTGCGGGACGGGAACGCTCGCGGCGGCCATCGCCCCGTTCGTCCACCGGGTCGTGGGCGTCGATCAGTCGGCTGGGATGCTCGAGTCTGCCCGGCGGCGCACCGCCGGCCTGCAGAACGTCGAGCTCCGCCAGGGCGCACTCGAGGCGCTCCCGCTCGAGGACCGCAGCTGCGACGCCGCGCTCCTCGTGCTGGCCCTCGGATGGGTCGAGGCCCCGGCCGAGGTGCTGGCCGAGGCGGCCCGGGTGCTGCGCCCCGGCGGCCGGCTCGCGCTCGTCGACGCGGTGCTCCACGCCGACGAAGCCTTCCGCCGTCGCGCCGGCCAGGTCTGGCCCGGCTTCGAGCCCACGCGCGTGGAGGGGCTGCTCTCGGCCGCGGGCTTCGCGGACGCGCGGTGCGGTGCGCTTCCCCCTGAGCCCGGCGCCCGCGGCCCCGCCCTCCTGCTCGCGCGGGCGAGGCGCCCCTGACCCCTTCCCAACACCCCACCCGACACCAGAAGAGAGGATGAAGCCATGGCCCTTTCGAACGCCGCCGCCCGCAAGGCCCGCACCGCACCCGCCTTCGAGTTCCAGGTGAAGGACCTGTCGCTCGCCGAGTGGGGGCGGAAGGAGATCGAGCTCGCCGAGAAGGAGATGCCCGGCCTCATGGCGGTGCGGCGCGAATACGCCGGGAAGAAGCCGCTGCGGGGGCAGCGCATCACCGGCTCGCTCCACATGACGATCCAGACCGCCGTGCTCATCGAGACGCTCCGGGACCTGGGCGCCGAGGTGCGCTGGGCGTCCTGCAACATCTTCTCCACCCAGGACCACGCCGCCGCCGCCGTCGCCGTCGGCCCGGAAGGGACCCCCGCGGCTCCCCGCGGCGTCCCCGTCTTCGCCTGGAAGGGCGAGACCCTCGAGGAGTACTGGGACTGCACGGAGCGGGCGCTCGACTTCGGTGGAGGCAAGGGTCCGACGCAGATCGTCGACGACGGCGGAGACGCGACCCTCCTCATCCACAAGGGCGTCGAGTACGAGAAGGCCGGGAAGGTCCCCGCGCCGGCCACCGCGGATTCCGAGGAGTTCGCGGTGGTGCTGAAGCTGCTCGCGAGAGAGGCTCGCAAGGACCCGCGCCGGTTCACGAAGCTCGCGAAGGCGATCCGCGGCGTCACCGAGGAGACCACCACCGGCGTCCACCGGCTCTACGAGATGCAGAAGAAGGGCGAGCTCCTCTTCCCGGCCATCAACGTGAACGACAGCGTCACCAAGTCGAAGTTCGACAACCTCTACGGGTGCCGCCACTCCCTCGTCGACGGGCTCAACCGCGCGGCCGACGTGATGATCGCCGGTAAGCTCTGCGTGGTGTGCGGGTACGGCGACGTCGGCAAGGGGTGCGCCCAGGCCCTCCGCGGCCAGGGGGCGCGCGTGGTCGTGACCGAGGTGGACCCCATCTGCGCCCTGCAGGCCGCCATGGAGGGCTACCAGGTCCTGCGCATCGACGACGTCATCGGGAAGGCGGACATCTTCGTCACCGCCACCGGCAACGTGGACGTCATCAACGTCGATCACATGAAGCGCATGAAGGACGGGGCCATCGTCGGCAACATCGGCCACTTCGACAACGAGATCGACATGGCCGGGCTGAAGAAGGTCCAGGGCGTGAAGCGCACCAACATCAAGCCCCAGTTCGACAAGTGGACGTTCCCGGACGGCCACTCGGTGCTGGTGCTGGCGGAGGGACGCCTGCTCAACCTGGGGTGTGCCACGGGCCACCCGAGCTTCGTCATGTCGAACAGCTTCACCAACCAGACGCTCGCCCAGATCGAGCTCGCGGAGCGCGCCGGCAAGTACGAGAAGAAGGTGTACGTGCTGCCGAAGCACCTCGACGAGAAGGTGGCGAAGCTGCACCTGGAGCAGATCGGCGTGAAGCTGACGAAGCTCACGCCCGCGCAGGCCGCCTACATCGGCGTCTCGCCGCGGGGACCGTTCAAGTCCGAGCAGTACCGCTACTAGAGCCTCGTTCAGGCGGCTCGGCGCTGGCGCTCCGGCCGCACCGACAGGCGCAGGGGCTGGCGCCCGCGCATCACCCCGAGCTCGACGTCGTCCTGGCCGGCCAGCACCAGGACGCGCTGGAGGTCGTCGAGCGCGTCCACCGGGTTCCCGTTGGCCTCGAGCAGGAGGTCTCCCGCCCGGAGCGCGGCCCGCGCGGCCGGAGTGCCGGCCTCCACCTGGAGGACGCGCACCGCGCGCAGGTGGCCCACGCCGGCGGCGAGCGCGGGCTCGAGCTCCTCGCCGCGGACGGCGAGGCCGAGGTACGGCCGGCGCACCTCTCCCTCGCGGAGGAGGACGGCCGCTACCCACGAGGCGGTGTGAGCCGGGACCGCGAAGGCCAGGCCGCTCGCCCTGGGGATCATGGCGGCGGTGATGCCCACCACCTCCCCGCTGGCGTCGAGGAGCGGTCCACCGGAGTTGCCCGGGTTCACCGCCGCGTCGGTCTGGACGAGGCCGTCGAGGAACACCCGGCCAGGGCCCGGCAGGCTCCGGTAGAGGGCGCTCACCACGCCCACCGAGACCGAGCGCTCGAAGCCCAGGGGGTTGCCGATCGCCACCACCAGCTCGCCCACCCTCAGGCGGCGCTTCTCCGCCAGGGTGAGCGGCGACAGTCCGGGTGCGTCGGCGCGGACGATAGCGAGGTCGGTACGCTCGTCCAGCCCCACCATCTCGGCGCGCACTGCCCCTCCGCCCGGGAGGCGAACGCGCAGCGGACCGTCCCCTGCGGCGACGTGCGCGTTCGTGAGCACGCAGCCATCGGGGGCCAGGACGACGCCCGACCCCTGGCCCCGCCTGCGCTCCACGCCGACCACGCCAGCGGCCGCGCGCGCGACCAGGTCGGCCACCTCGTCCGAGATCTGGCGCAGGAGGGTCACCGGGCTCCCCCTCGGGTCCCGACCTCGACCGCCAGCCCGCGGATCTCCCCGGCCCGGACGAGCCGCACGGGCACCGACCTGCCGATCCGATCCTCGTCGAGCAGCGGAAGGAGGTCGCCGAGCGAGGAGACCGCCTGCCCGTCGAGCGAGAGGATGGCGTCGCCGAGGAGGATGCCGGCGCGCTCGGCCGGGCTGCCCGCCTCGACCGCAGAGACGAGGAGCGCGCTCGACTGCCCGGAGGAGCGCTCGAGCGCCTGTGGAAGACGCACGGGGAGCGTTGCGACGCCCAGGAACCCACGCCGGACCGCCCCCTGGCCGAGCAGCTGGGTCACCACCCGTTCCAAGGTCGGGCGCGGGACGACGAGCGGGGTCCCACGGAGGAGCCCGGCGGAGAGCATCCCGGCGGCCTTCCCCGCCATGTCCAGCGCCAGACCTCCGGACAGGCCCGGGTGAAGAGGCAGGTCGGCCTCGAGGTAGCGGTCGAGCTTCCCGCCGGCGGGCGCGCGCCACGAATCCGCGACCCTGGAGAGGATCCCGATGGAGGCGCGAGGCGCCCGCCCCGGCCGCGTCACCCCGACGACGAGCTGCCCTGCGCGGAGCCGAGCCCCGTCCGTCCATTCCGGAGGGGGCCCGGCGCCGGTGTCGACGCGGAGCGCCGCCAAGTCCGTGGCGGGGTCGCGCCCGGCCACCTCCGCCCGGATGGTGCGCCCGTCGGTCAGGCCGACCGCGACCTCGTCGCGCTCCAGGTTGTGGTGTGCAGTGACCACGACCCCGGACGACCAGATGATGCCGCTCGCCGGCGCGCGCCGCCCGTCCACCCGCACCACCGATCGCTCCGCCAGGGCAACGAGGTCGGCGAGCCGCTCCGAGAATGCCATCGCTTCGTTTGTCTCGTTCATGCGAGGAGCCTAAGGGAGGCGGCGGGGGCACCGCATCGTCCCGCGGGACGGGGCCGACCTGGACGAAGGGACAGGGGTGCGTCGCTACAGCGCCACGAGCCCCAGCCTCGCTGCACGGACGATGGCCTCGGCCCGGCTCTCCACGCCGAGCTTCGCGAGGATCGAGCTCGCGTGGAACTTGGCGGTGCGCTCCGAGATGCCCAGCCGCTCGGCGATGGAGCGGTTGGGAAGCCCTTCGGCGAGGAGCGCCAAGACCTCCATCTCCCGCGGCGTGAGGCGCTCCGGCGCGTCGGCCGCGGGCAGGGGATGGAGCAGGCCGGTGCCGAGCGGGCCGTCGAGCACCCAGAGGCCGTCGGCGACGGCCCGGAGCGCCCCCGCGATGCGCGCCGCCGGGGCGCTGCGCAGGACGATCCCCCGCGCGCCGGCGCCGAGAGCCTCGCGCGCCTGCCCCTCCGAGGAGAGGAGCGCGACCACGGCCACTCCGGCCTCGACCGACCCGGCGATGGGCTCGCCGAAGCCTTCGCCCGCGCCGACGTCCCAGGCGGCCGCGTCCGGGGCGAGCGCCTGTGCCGCGCCGCGGAAGGCTCCATCGGGAGCGGCCTCGCCCGCCACCTCCACCGACGGCTCGGCGGACAGAAGCGCGGCGAGGCCGCCGCGAGCCAGCGGGTCGGCACTGACCACCACCACCCTCACCGGGACCATCCCCGAGGTGTAACCGGGCGTGGCGCGGGCGGCAGGCGCTCCGCCTTGCAATGCGCTATGAAATGAGGACCCACATCGAGCGGCCCCCGGGTCGCAAGGAAGGACCCAGCATGAACGAGGAGCAGATCCCAGGCCCCGAGCATTCCGAGCTGGCGGAGGTGGCGCGCAAGCTCCTGCGCGCGCAGGCTTCCGGCGTTCTGTGCACCCTCTCGACCCGGAAGGCCGGCTGGCCGCTCGGGTCGCTCGTCTCCTACGCGCTCACGAAGAACGGCGCCCCGGTGTTCCTCTTCTCGGAGCTGTCGCAGCACACGAAGAACATCCGGGTCGACCCCCGGGCCTCGCTGTTCGTGCAGGAAGCCGGCGTGCGCAACCCCCAGTCCGCGGGCCGGGTCGCGGTCATCGGCCGCGTGGTTCCGCTGGCGGAGGCCGAGGTCGCGGAAGCGAAGGCTCGCTACGTCGCCGTGCACCCGGAGGGAAGGTCCTTCGCCGAGCTCGGCGACTTCTCCTTCTGGCAGCTCGAGATCGAGGACGCGCACGTCGTCGGCGGGTTCGCCAAGGCCGGCTGGCTCACCGCGGCGGAGTTCGCAGGGGCTGGCCCGGAGCCGTGAGCGCCCTCCGGCGCCACGGCTTCCTGCGGAGGTTCGCGGTCTCCATCGCGGGGGTCGTGCTGCTTCTCGCGGTGCTCGGGGTCCTCGCCGTGCTGGCGGTCCGCAGCAACCGCGGCTCCTTCGATCCTCCGGTCGAGGTGGCGCCCGGGATCTACGCCATCCACAGCGCCGGCGGGATCTGGCAGTACGCGGCGCGCGCGGGCCGGGCGGTGGTGCTCTTCGACGCCGGCGTGGATCCCCAGGGTCGGCCGCTCGAAGCGCTGCTCCGGGCGCTCGGAGCGACGCGTTCGCAGGTGACGGACGTCTTCGTGACGCACGGTCACGCCGATCACATCGCGGCGCTCGCCAT
>Ga0209048_10005749_pt1 | contig 11687 bp, 11 predicted proteins | sample FrelakmetCRP12CR_FD_187146 | JGI IMG/M metagenome (GOLD analysis project Ga0209048, IMG submission 187146) | Freshwater lake sediment microbial communities from the University of Notre Dame, USA, for methane emissions studies - CRP12 CR (SPAdes)... | ecosystem: Environmental > Aquatic >... | reverse complement strand
GAACTGTTGCGGCGACAGGAAGTGGTAGCTCTGCCCGTCCACCTCGCCGGGCCGCGGCGGCCGGGTCGTCGCCGTCACCAGGGTATACAGGGAATCGCCGAACTCGGCCTGGAGCATCGCGCCCAAGGTCGTCTTGCCCGCGCCCGACGGCGCGGAGATCAGAAAAATGATCGGTTGGCGCTGTGGAACTGTCATTCCAGCTTTCACATCGTACATCTTAAATCATACATCATACATTCTTCGTTACTGCTCAGCAGAGGGTTCAGGGTTCAGGGTTCAGGTTGGCCCCTGGAGGGCCCGGCTCCGTCCGGGCCGTGGCCGACACGGAGGTCGGCCTTCCAGAGGGATCAGATCATGCGAAACCGATGGTTTCTCAGATCAGGAAATCCACGAATGAACCCCGAACCCTGAACCCTCTCTACCTCGCTGAGTAGTTACCCTTCTTCGCTTCACTCCACGTTCTGCACCTGTTCGCGGATGCGCTCCAATTCGGCTTTGAAGGCAACGACGGCGTGGCTGATGGCGACGGCGTTGGCCTTGGAGCCGATGGTGTTGATCTCGCGGAACATCTCCTGCGCCAGAAAATCCAGCGCGCGGCCCGGCGGCTCGCGGCCGCGCAACAGCTCGCGGGCCTGGGCAAAGTGGCTGCGCAACCGGGTCAATTCCTCGGTGATGTCGGCCTTGTCGGCAAACAGCGCGATTTCGCGCACGACGCGCTCATCGGCGGCCAGGTCGCCCTGCCCCGCCGCACGCAGCCGCGCCAGCAACTGCTCGCGGTAGCGGCGGCTGACCTCCGGCGCGAATTCCGCAATCCGGGCGGTGCGCTGTTCCAGATCGGTCAGGCGCGCTTCGATATCCCGGCGCAGTGCAGTGCCTTCGCGCTTCCGCATCGCCATCAGCGCTTTAAGCGCCGCGGTTGTAGCGCGTTGCGTCACGGCCCAGACGCGCTCGAGCTCCTGCGCGGGCGGCGCCAGTTGCACCACTTCCGGCAGGTTCAGCAGGAAGGCGGCATCCACGTGCTCGCGCAGTCCGAGCCGCCGGGTCGCCTGGTGCAGCGCGGCCTGATAGGCGGCGGCCAGATCCACGTCCACGCGCACTTCCTGACGGCGCACGGCGGCGCTGCGCGTCACGTCCACGTGCAGCGTCACGCGCCCGCGGCTGAGCGCACTGCGCGCCGCGGTTTGGAGGCGTGCTTCGAGTTCGGCGAACTCGCGGCCGATGTTCACCTGCACGTCGAGCTGCTTGCGGTTGATCGAAGTCGCGCGCACTTCGACACGCAAGCCGCCCGCCGCCGCCGCACCCCGGCCATAACCTGTCATGCTGTGTACGGACATGGTCCATCCTTTACAAATCCATCACCAGGCGCAAACCCGCTTCCAATTCATTCATCAAGGCGGGTGGCAGTTTGCTGACACGGTCCATCAGAAAACCTTTATCCAGTGTGAGCACCTGCGATACGTTCGCCACTGAATTCTTCGCCAAGCCAGTGACGCGCGCTGCGAGCAGCAGGTTGCCCGGCGCTTCGGCCAGATGCAAGTTGGACGTCAGCAGTACTGCAATGACCGTATGGATACGGCTGTGATTAAATTCATCGGCTTGAATGACCACGACCGGGCGCCGATAACCCGGTTCGGAACCCACCGGATCAGGCAAGGTGGCCCACCAGATCTCACCACGTGCAATCACCAGGTATCCTTGGGTAGCGAGAGCCTTTGCATACGGCCGGCCACGGCATCGAGCGCTGAAGATTCCTTGCCATATACCGCGTTCAACTTTTCGCGGACGCCTTGATGCCGGTGCATTTTGACATAGGATTCCACCGCCCGTGTATACAGCTCGCTGCGCGAGATGCGCGTACGTTTGGCCAGCCGGTCGGCTTCCGTAAAAACTTCATCAGGCATGGAGATGGCGGTCTTCACGGCACCATGTTATACCATGGTTATACCCATGTCAAATCTTCATCCCCGGCTCACCCGTGCGCACACGCGCTGGTGTTGTTCCCACGCCGCGATCTGCTGCACATCCTTGTCGCCGCGGCCGGAGAGGTTGACGATGACGAGGTCCCGCTTGGACCAGCGGCGGCGGGCGTGCCGGATGACCCAGGCGACGGCATGGATGCTTTCCAGGGCGCTGAGCAGGCCCTCCCAGCGCGCGAGCTGGTGGAACGCGGCCACCGCCTCGTCGTCGGTGACGTAGCTGTATTCGGCGCGTCCGGTGTCGTGGAGCCATGCGTGCTCCGGACCGACAGCGGCGTAGTCGAGGCCGGCGCTGACCGAGTGCGTCAGCCGGATCTGGCCCTCGCCGTCCTGCAACACGTAGGTACGCGTGCCCTGCAGCACGCCGACCCGGCCGTCGGCGAAGCGCGCCGCGTGCTGGCCGCTGCGGATGCCGAGGCCGCCCGCCTCAACGCCGATCAGCGCCACCCGGCGATCCCGGAGAAACGGATGGAACAAGCCGATGGCATTGCTGCCGCCGCCCACGCACGCGACGAGCGCCGCCGGCAGCCGCCCTTCCTGCGCGAGGATCTGCCGTCGCGCTTCCACGCCGATCACGCTCTGGAAATTGCGGACCATCTCCGGATAGGGCGCCGCGCCATAGGCCGTGCCGAGGACATAGTGCGTCTGGCGGACGTTCGTCACCCAGTCGCGCATGGCTTCGCTGATGGCCTCCTTCAGCGTCTGCTGGCCGGCGGTCACCGCGACGACCTCCGCCCCCAGCGCCTGCATGCGGAAAACGTTCAGCGCCTGGCGCGCCATGTCCACCCTGCCCATATACACCACGCACTCGAGCCCGAACAGGGCGGCGCAGGCGGCCGTCGCCACGCCATGCTGGCCCGCGCCGGTTTCGGCGATCACGCGCCGCTTGCCCATGCGCCGCGCCAGCAGGCACTGCGCGAGGCTGTTGTTGATCTTATGCGCGCCGGTGTGGCAGAGATCCTCGCGCTTGAGATAAATCCGCGGCCCGCCCAACGCCGCCGTCATGCGGGCCGCCAGGTACAGCGGTGTGGGCCGGCCGACGTAGTGCTTCAGGTAGTGGTTCAGCTCGCGCCGGAAGGCCGGGTCGCGCCAGGCGCGGCGGTATTCACAGTCCAGTTCGCGCAACGGCTCCATGAGCGTTTCGGGCACATACACCCCGCCATACGGGCCGAAACGGCCCTGGCGGTCGGGTCCTGTCATTCTGCGCGACATGCTTCGATGAACCTCTTCACCGCGTCCAGATTCTTCCGGCCCGGCCGGGCTTCCACGCCGGAACTGACATCTACGCCCCAGGGCCGCACCGCGCGGATCGCTGCGGCGACGTTCTCCGCGCGCAACCCGCCGGCCAGCAGCACCTTGGTCCGGCTGGCCGCGACAAAAGCGCGCGCCGCTATCCAGTTGACGGTGTGCCCCGTACCGCCCGGTGTCGTGGGACTATAACTATCCAACACCACAGCGTCAACGCATCGGACACTCGCGGACTCGTGTCCGATATGAACAACCTGCCAGACCTTGATTGTACTAGCGGGACTTCCAGTCCCGCGCATGACTTCGTTGTGAACGGGGCTTCCAGTCCCGCGCTTGCTTTCATTGTGGGCGGGGCTTCCAGTCCCGCGCGCGGGGCTGGAAGCCCCGCCCACAGCGGCATTCCTTGCCTGGGCCATGCCGGCCAGCATTTGTTCCAGCGCCTGGAAAAAGTCGGTCCCCATTTCCCCGGCCGTTGGAAAACCATGCCACTGCACCACGTCCAGCCGGGCCAGGTCCACCGCCCGGCGGATGTCCTCCAACGCCGGGTCCACAAACACGCCGACCTTGAACAGACCCGGCGGAAGCGCGCGCGTCCAGACGGCCACCTGCTCCGGCGTCACCGCGCGGGGCGACCGCGGCCAGAAAACGAAGCCCAGCGCGTCGGGCCGCAGGTCCGTCACCGCGGTCACGTCGGCCGCATTGGCCAGCCCGCAGATTTTGACGAACAGCTTCACTCGTGTCTCACAGGTCCATCAGGTTCCGCACGGCCTCTTGCAGGTCCGGCTGGCGGAGCAAGCTCTCGCCGACCAGGACGGCGTGGACGCCGGCGGCGCGCAGACGGCGGACGTCGTCCGCCGTCCGGATCCCGCTCTCGCTGACGAGCGTACAGCGGACGGGCGCCAGCGCCCGGAGGCGGAACGTGGTGTCGAGCGACGCCGTGAACGCCCGCAGATCGCGGTTGTTGATGCCGATCAGCCGCGCGCCGCAGGCAGCGGCGCGGTGCAGTTCGGGCTCGTCGTGGACTTCGAGCAGCGCCGCCAAGCCCGCGGCATGGCACACAGCGAGCAGCGGCTGCAGTTCCGCATCCGGCAGCACAGCGGCGATCAGCAGCACCGCCGCTGCGCCCAGGCTGCGCGCATGCCAGATTTGCCACTCGTCCACGACGAATTCCTTGTAGAGCAGCGGCAGCGGCACCGCGGCCCGCACCGTGCGGAAGGGCGCCTCGCCGCCGCCAAAATATTTTTCGTCCAGCAGCACGGACAACGCCGCCGCGCCCGCTTCCGCATAGGCACGGGCGATGGCGGCGGGGTCGAAGGGTTCGCGCAACGGTCCCGCCGAGGGGGAGCGGCGCTTGACTTCGGCAATCAGGCTGATCGGCCGGGACCGCAGCGCCGCGATGAAATCCGCCGGGCCGGCCGTCGCTTGCGCCGCGGCGCGCAGCCGGTCCAGCGGCAGCAGTCCTTTTCGTCCGGCCACCTCCGCCCGCTTGTCCGCGATGATACGCGCCAGGATATTATGGCGCTGGGGTTCAGCCATGGCGGCATTGGACCGTGCGAACGAAGGCGAGGCAAGCCTATTCTTCAGGCCGTCGCGGTTGGCCCTTGACCGCCGTCGCGCAGGCTTCTATAGTGCCCCGCTGTGATGCACATCGGAAGGAGCTGCCCGGAGTATGGTTACCAAGGACAATAACAATGTGATCGAGACCGCCACGCCCGTCGTTTCGCCGTATGCCTTGTTTTTCGAGTTGGAAGGGCCGCTGACCGGCGGTCGGCCGTTGATCTTCGACACCCTGCAGCGCCTGATGAAAAAGGAAAAAATGGAGCTGACGGCCCCGGCCTTTACGCGCCACGGCCTGAACCTGCCGCCCGCCCGCTGCGTCCAAGGCCTCATCGAGGCGCTCGACGGCGAAGGCGTCTCCGCGGACAAGATGACCGACGCGCTCTTTAGCGGTCTCCGGTCGGCGGCCGGAAACATGAAGCCCGCGAACGCGCTGGTCAAGCTTATGGGAGCCGCCCGCAAGCAGGGCATGCCGGTGATGGCCCTCTCCTGCCTGCCCGACGACGTGGCTGAAGTCCTGGCGGAAAAGTCCGGCTTGACGAACCTCGCGGTGCAGCTCCGGACCTTCCACGACGCCCATGCGCTGTTTCCCAGCCGCGATGTCTGGCTGGGGGTCTGCCGCGGACTGACACGGTCGCCGCGGCGGTGCTTTGCGCTGGTCAGCACGGCGATCGCCTGTCAGACGGCGCTGGCGGCCGACGTGCGTGTTGTAGCGCTGCCGGACGAGTTCACCGCCTGCCATGATTTCAGCGGCGCGGAATGGTTCTGCGAAACGCCGGCGGACTTGCCGGTGGACGAACTGATCGGCCGGATGGGCCCCGTCTGAGGGCTGGATGCTGACCACGCCCCGGCCCATGGATGAAGTGCTGACGCTGATGCAGACCCTGCGGTCGGCGCAGGGCTGTCCATGGGACCGCGAGCAAACGCATGCTTCGCTCAAGCAGCACCTGATTGAAGAGTGCTACGAGGTGCTGGACGCCATCGAGCACGGCGATCCGCATCACGTGCGGGAGGAACTCGGCGACGTCCTGCTGCAGATCGTCTTCCACGCACAAATCGCCGCCGAGGCCGGCGCGTTCACCTTTGACGACGTGGCGCGCACGCTCCGCGACAAACTCATCCGGCGCCATCCCCATGTCTTTGGCGACACCAAGGTATCCGGTTCCCGGGAAGTTCTGCGGAACTGGGAGGGCATCAAGCGCCGGGAGCAGGGCGCCGGGACGCCCCGTTCGGTGGTTGCCGGCATCCCGCGGCACCTGCCCGCCCTGCTCAAGGCTGAACAGGTGCAGCGCAAGGTGGCGCGCGTCGGCTTCGACTGGAAGACCGTGGAACCCGTCGCGGCCAAGGTTACGGAGGAACTGGCGGAGGTCCGGCAGGCCCTGGCCGCCGGCCGGACCGACCAAGTCCGCGAGGAAATCGGCGACCTGCTGTTTGCCGTCGTCAACCTCGGCCGGTTCCTCGGCCACAGCGCGGAGGACGCGCTCAACGGCACCGTGCAGAAATTCGTGCGCCGGTTTGCCGCGATCGAGCGCCGGCTGCACGCCCGGAGGCGCGACGTGGCTGCCTGCTCCCTCGCGGAACTCGACGCGCTCTGGGAACAGATCAAGGCTGCCGAGCGCTCCCGGCAGCCCCGCCGCCGCCCGGCCAAACCCGCCAGCTCCCGGTGGAAAAAACGCCGGTGAAAATGATTCTGCTGTCCATGGTGCTGTCGTTCCGGGACAACTGTGAAGAAGGCAGCGAATGACAGAATCATTGGGGGCAGAATCATTAAACCCGGAACCCGGGGACGCGGGGCTGGAAGCCCCGCCCACATAAGAAGCGGCGTCCCTTCTTCAAGTGGAGGACGTTCAGCAAGGCTCCGAAGGGCAGGCCAACCGTCGCGCTTCAAAAAAGAGGCCGGACGCAGTCCCGACCTCATGGAGTTGGGGCACTATCCTTCCGCTCTTCCAGTTTCCGCAGCCGGATATTGCGCAATGCGCCGGTGGTTTCCCACGTAGCCAAGCCGAGCGGAACGCACAGTTCGATTTCCCCCATCCGCATGCCCAAGCGGTGCCCCGCGGTGTTCACATCCACGATGGATTTGCCGTCCAGCCAGGCCTCGATCCGCCCCGGCGTCACCCGCACCCGGACTGCATACCACCGGTTCTGCTCGTACTCGCGCAACGTACTCGTCACGTTGCCCGAGGCATCCTGGTAGTCAATGCTCGACAAGCCCGTCACGCCCCCGCCCCAGCCGCCCAGGATCAGGGTGATGCTGTTGGTCAGCACCGGGAACGTGAGGCCGCAGAAAAAATCGCTGCCTTGCGTGCGCCGGGCTTCGAGCGTCAGCTCGTAGTTCATCCGCGGCACCGGATTGGTGTACACCACGCCCGTCATCGAGGCCCCGGTGCCGAGTTCGAGGATCCCGCCGGCTTTGATCCGCACCTGGCCGTGGCCGCTGAAATCCACCTCGCGCCAGCCGCTCAGCGTCCGGCCGTCGAACAGCAGGACCCCGCCCGGCGCCGCCGCCCCGGCGTTGCCGGGCGCAACGGGCGCCTTGGCCTGCTCCGCCGCCGACCACGCGCGCCCGGCGAGCAGCGCCGCGGCGCATACGATCACAGCGAACCGTGTTGTGCTCAGCGCGCACCTCATGATGCCGACATTATACCGCCCCCATCATGGCCGGCGAGCGCAAAGACGATTTTTTTGCCACGGATCCAGATCCCGACCTCCGACAGATTTCATGTCGGCGGATACCTTTCTTGCCTATAACGTCAACCGGTGGCCAGGGCGGATTGTAGTTCCAAATTCATTTTTGGAGGTTGCGGCTGCGCCGGGCTGTGATCCTGCCAGGAGCAGGACTTTTCCTTCCAAGGGAAGGACCATCGGCCTTTGTGGTTAAGCTTCTGCTGCCCGCCCCGACGATTTATGCGCTTGACGCCGGGTGCCGGTCTGGCAGGCTGTCGGCACGGTGGGCGGCGTAAGCACGAACCACAGGAGAGCAAACATGATCTGGACGCGTCGTGAATTTTTACAACGGAGCGCGGCGGGCCTGGCCGGCGCGGCTTTATTCCCCGGGTTGGCGGCGGCGGCGCCCAAGACCAGGATCCGCATTGCGGCCCGCCATTTCGACAACGATTTCGCCGCGGCCCAACGCGCCGGGATGGATGGCCTGGAGCTTGGTGTCGGCGGACCGGCGGCCAACCTGCGTATCGCCGATGCGGCGTATCGGCAGCAGATCAAGGACCGCGCCAAGGCCAACGGGCTGGTGGTCTCCTCGTTGTCCATGGACCTGCTGAACGGCCATCCGCTCTTCAGTTCCGAACAGGCGCCGGGCTGGGTGACGCAGACGATCGCGGCCGCCGCGGACCTCGGCGCGGGCGGCATGCTGATTCCGTTCTTCGGCGGCGCGGAACTCCGGCAGGGGCAGGAATTCAAGAAGCCCGCCCTGGACGCTCTGGTCGGCCGCCTGAAGGAACTCGCCCCGCAGGCCCAGCAAGCCGGCGTGTCGCTGGGCCTCGAGACCACCCTCCCGGCCGCACTGTATCTCGAACTGCTCGACCGTGTCGGCAGTCCGGCGGTGGGCGCCTACTACGACATCGGCAACTCCACCGGTGCCGGCTTTGACGTGCCGGCCGATCTGCGCGCTCTTAAAGGCCGCCTGAGCATGCTCCACTTCAAGGACGGCAACAGCTACCTCGGCGCGGGGCAGGTCAAAATGGAACCGATCGGCGCGGCGCTGCGCGAAATAGATTACCAGGGCTGGATCGTGCTCGAAACCGCCTGCCCGTCTGGGAACGCCGAGGCCGACTGCCGGCGCAACGCCGATTTCAGCCGCAAGCTGCTCGCCGGCGGTTGATCTTCCCCGGATTGTTCGACGCACCGGCCGCTTCACGTCGCGCAGCGACTTTGGCTCGTGCTTCGTCTTGTCCTGCGAAGCTTCCGAGCGAAGCAGGAAGCGCAGGCTTACTTCGTAGAGTAGCAAGTGCGCGATCTTGATCGCGCTTTCACGCGGCCCGGCTTGACAGGCCGCAGGGCAAAGCGGCGTTCCGTGCACGACGCTATGGAGAGCAGGCCAGCCGCCGAACTTCTCAACATCGCCAATCTCGCATCTTAGCTCTTTGTGCGTGATAAAGCTGCGCCTCGATTTGGCCTTGGCCTGATTCTTGCTCAACATGCTGCCCGATACCGGCCGGTTGCAGGGACAAGTCCAGGTGTTGGCCGGATGGAAAGAAGGGCGAGCGGCATGAAGATCATGCGCAGGGTGAATGGCGGTGGCCAGCAGTCGCTGTCCATGGTGCTGTTGGCGTTGGTCGGCATTATCGGCCGGGTGGATGTGGCGGTCGGTCAGTATTCCCGGGCCGGCATTGTGGACACGCGGCAGTGGGTCAAGCACAGCTACGACGGTGAAGACATCTACCGCGACACCTGCATGCACGCGCTGCAGGCGGGCGGCGCCAAGGCCATTTACTACCCGCTGCAGGATTCAAACGACGGCTGGAACTTGTGGCTGGGCGGCAACGTGGTGCTGGGCATGTACATGCTGGGCACACCCAGCCCGGTGGATGGCCATCGCACCGACGACCTTGTCAAGGCGTGCAGCAGCCATGGGATTACCAAGCAAATCCCGGTGTTGTTCAACAGCCCGGACAATTTTGCGGGCCATTTCGACCTGCACGACAACTACCTGCACTGGTTTGCCAACAGCATCGCCTGGGCGCCCAATGACCAGTTCATCATCTGTCTGGGCCTGCAGGTGGATCTCAACCAGCAGATCTCTACGTCGTGGACACCTGCCTACGTCAACCAGATGGCCGGCAAGGTCAAGCAATACACGGGCAACCGGTTTCCGGTCGCCATTCACGCCCGTTATCCGCAGTGCCTGACGTGGGGCCAGGGCAGCAATATTGACATCATTTATCTCGAACCGCAAAACCTGCGGGACGTGAATGGGACGGCCCAGATCGTCAAGACCATTGGCATCCAGACGGGCAAGCAGGTGGAGGTGCTCAGCACGGGCAGCAGCGCCAACAACGCCTGGGCCACGGGCGTCAAGAATCAGGGCGGCGGCTGGAAAACGCTGCCCTGGTTCGGCACCTATAGCGAGCTGGGCAACCACTGGATCTGGCATGCGGAGCACGGCTATCTGCAGGTCCATCCCGACAGCATCCCGAGCGACATCTGGTTTTATGACGCCCAGCTTGGCTGGCTCTGGACGAACAGCACGCTCTACCCGTACCTATACCGCCTCGCCACGGGCGCCTGGATGTGGTATCGGACGGGCACCGCCAACCCCCGCTGGTTCAAGCTGCCCTCCGGCTGGGAAAGCCACTGAACCTGCAAACACGAAACGACATCATGCCCCGCTGAATGCGGGACGACATACAGGGGGTCGCTCTGGCGCGCGCGCTTGGGATGAACCACAATGCAGATATCCTGCTGGGGCGTCTGGTAGCCCCACGCCGCTTGCACGCCGTGCTGAAAGATCTCAAACGGCCTCCCGTTGATCGCCAGAGTTCCAGCCGGTTTACCTTTGATCGTCGAGGTTCATGTACCGCTTCTTGAGATACTTCAGTCTGACAGGAGCATAGGGATTTCTCTGATAGAAAAATCAGGATTCCCCTAATTGACACAGCCCGCCCTTTTCTCCATCCTAACCGGATAGCATGAAAGGAAATCTTTATGTCGATGAACAATCGTCATCTGAAGACCATCGTGCGCAGGCCGCTGATGGCCGCTTGGGGCGTTTTTAGCCTGCTGGCCGTGGGAAGCGCTTCCGGCGCGACCACGAATTTCTTTGCGTCGAACCTGCTGCCGCCGCCCAATGGCCTGTACATGCCGCCGGCGCCGGGGGTTGTTTCCTTCCCCAACAACGTCATCCTCAGCAACATCTGTCAGCGCTTGTGCCATCCCAGCGTCTTGCCCCCGACGCCAGGTCCGCCCATTACTCAGGGCTTTACCGCGACGGTGGAGATGAATATCTCAATGAACGGCGGGGGTATCTGGCAATCGGCCGTCGTCACCAACGGTAGCTTCTCCTTCACGGTGGGTTACAACAGCGTCAGCGGTGGTGAAACCCTGTACACCAACAGAATGAACGAGTTCAGCATCTCTGGCGGCGGCCTGCCCGCCGGCGTGCAAATCCGCGAGAGTCCCACGCTGGCGTCGGCGGGCCAGACGCGGATCAAGCCGGTGCCGGGTGGGTACATGATCAGCAGCTTCTTCGATATCTACACCGAAGTGAGTACGGACTCCGGCGTCACGTGGACGCCCACGAGCCAGGCGCTGCGGCTGGAACTGAAACCGGATCCGCAGCTCATTCCGCCGGTGATGGCGCCGCGCACCGTCCTGCCGATGCCCAACGGCCAGGACCTCTGTCCGCAGGCGTGGTGGCAGCTTTACACGAATGGCATCGTTGTCAAGGATGTGCGGCACAAGCTGTTCACGCAGTGGAGGGAGCCGCCGCTGTTGGGCGGCAGCCAGACCAACACGTTTGACTCGCAACTGGACTTCCTGCTCTCCCTCAACGGCGGACTGACCTTCACGCCCGCCCGCGCCCCAGCGACCATGACCGTGAGTATCAAGAACGTGCGGGAGTTCGAGGGACGGCGCACTTATGAGACGGAGATCACACAGTTCGACATCGCTGGCGGTGACTTGCCGGCGGGAGTGATGATTCGGGAAAGCCCGACCAAGGCCAGCCAGGGCGGCACCAGTTCGCTCGCCGGCGGGGGCGGCGGCGGCGCGGGCGGGGGCGCGGCGATCAGCAGCTTCTTCGACATCTTCACCGAGGTCAGCATCAACAGCGGGGTGTCCTGGGCGGCGGCGACCAACGGACCGGCGCACATGGAGCTGGGGCGGATCGCACCCGTCAACCTGTTCACCAACAACTTGTTTCCGCAGCTCAGCGGCCAGTACGTCTGCACG
>Ga0209048_10005748_pt1 | contig 11687 bp, 10 predicted proteins | sample FrelakmetCRP12CR_FD_187146 | JGI IMG/M metagenome (GOLD analysis project Ga0209048, IMG submission 187146) | Freshwater lake sediment microbial communities from the University of Notre Dame, USA, for methane emissions studies - CRP12 CR (SPAdes)... | ecosystem: Environmental > Aquatic >... | reverse complement strand
CTTCATGAAGTTACTGCCGCGAGGGCTGCGGTAGGTTCATCGGCAAGGACGATCCGCGGCGTGACCAATCAGATGGGCCGGATCGAGGGAAACTTCGAAAAGGGCAGCCATGTGGCCGGCACGACAGATAACCGAGGCCTTCCCTTGGATATCAGCGCCAAAGTACATGGTCCGCTATGCACCCAATAGCGGACAAGCGCGGGTCGCCCAGCCGCCATCCGCAATTGTCCGTCACCCTCCGCGTCCCGAACCTCACGGTCGAGCGAAAGGACAGTCTCATGAAATTGCCACCTATGCTACAAGGCGATTCAGTAACGCGCCTCCTGCAAGGCGCTGCCACCGGTTGCGCGAGCCATTGCATTGGACCGAACTGATCAGGCCGTTCGTCCGATTGCGGCGCGATCGGGCCGACCGAATTGATATTGTGATCTTCAGACCGTGATATCGGAAAATGTCTTTGAGCCTAACGAGCGATCTGAGTTGGTGGAAACATCCCGCTCAAGTCGGCCGTCCCGTAACTGGAAAATATGATCAAACCGGTCAAAAATCTTATCGTCGTGAGTCACTGCAATGATCGCGGCGTCCTGGTCGATGGCTACCTTACGAAGAAGATCCATAACGATTCCGCTGCGGTGCGAGTCAAGGGCTGCGGTAGGTTCATCGGCAAGGATGATCCGCGGCCGATTTGCTAAAGCGCGAGCGATGGCGACGCGCTGAGCTTCGCCACCAGAGAGTTTCGAGGGCATTGCGTGTTTGCGATGCCCGACCTCCAGATAATCCAGAAGTTCGACCGCACGAGCGCGTGCGGTCTTGGCGTTAACGCCGGCAAGATCAAGTGCGACAGCAACGTTGTCCGTACTGTCAAGAAACGGCAATAGATTGTGAAATTGGAAGATGAAGCCAATTTTCTCCAGCCGAAGCCGGCGAAGATCGGACCTAAGCCAGCGACCGTCATAGACGAGCTCGCCGTCTAATGTAATTCGCCCGCTGTTCGGCTCTAGAATACAGCCGATACAGTTGAGCAGCGTCGTCTTTCCAGAACCGCTCGGGCCAAGAAGCGCAACGACCTGGCGGGGATAGATTTCTAGGCTTACATTCCGTAGGGCATCGACCCGCGTGTCTCCTGTGCCAAAATGCTTCGACACATTTTCGATCCGCACGAGCGGTGCCTGCTCATTTGCCTTAGTTATCATTTTACCCACCGAGTGCGGTCGCTGGATCTACCTTGACCGCGATGCGCACACCGAGGCTGCTTGCAGCCAGACAGACCACGACCACGATTGCGAAAAGGATAGCGATGTCGTCGGGCACGAGGATCACTCGCCGGGGGAAGTAGCCTCGGAAGGTAGCGACGAGCGCTAATCCGATAAGAAAACCGCAAACTCCCATCGACAGGGCCTGCTGAACGATCAAGCCGATGATGGTGCGGTCCGATGCGCCGATGAGCTTCAAGGTGGCAATGGACCGCAGCTTGTCCATGGTTAAGGTGTAGACGATCAAGGCAATAATGACGGCCGATACGATCACTAGCAGGACCGTAAACAACGCAATCTGTTTTCTTTGCTTTTCGATTACAAATCGGGTGACCAAAGTCTCCTGTTGCTCTTGGCTGAGAGCGCTGAGATGTTTCCAACGCGAGACGGCTGCGGCGACATCATTGACCGAAACGTATGGTGATATCTTGGCGACGACGGCGTTGACGAGGTCGCTATTCACCGATGCCCCGCCCCGCGACGCCTCGCGACGCGTGATCGGCGGAGCGAGCTCAAACTGAAGAGCTTGCGCATCGAGCAAGGTGACATAGGCGACGGGATCTCCGGCAGAGGTGAGCTCGTTCTGTGTCAAGCCGACAACCGTGAACTTATGCCCGCGTGTACCTAATGGCACTTCCTCGCCGAGAGCAAGACCGGCGGAACGGTCTGCGATCATTTCATAGTGGTTGCGCATGATCTCACGCCCGGCGACGAGTCTTCGAGGACCACCGGGTCGGTCCAGCTCGAAGCCGACAATAAAGAGGCGCAGCGGAAGGTTGCCGATTTTTGTCTGGGCTGATTGGTAGGTAACCGACCCGGCACGCTCTACACCATAAATCCTGGCGACCATTTCACGGGTGTCGCCCGCGATCCGGGAGGACTCGGCAAATGGTCCATTGGTGCCCGCCTCAACGACCCACAGGTCTGGGCTCGTCGCGCGAACTAACCTCAGTGCATCATCGAGTGCTCCCCGGTAGATCCCGGTCATCGTAATCACGATGCCCAGCAAGAGACTTAGGCCGAAGCAGGTCAGGATAAATCGCAGCAGATTGTGCTTTGTATCCCGATACGCAAGGTTCATCGGAGTTTGCTTTCAGCGATAGTTGCCGATCGTCCGACTCGCAGGCCATCTTTCAATTCGCTTAGGACGGAAGCGCCATCGGGAACGTCGAGGATCTCGAGACGGCCATCGAGCATACGGTGACCGATGCTCACTTCTCGCTGCTCCAGGCGTCCATGGCTCACTAGCCATACCGTTGCTCGGCTTTTGGTCAGGCCGAGCACAGCGGCTTCTGGGACAAGAACAGCTTGCTCGATCTGGACTGCAGTGATGTAAACCTCGGCCTGCTCTCCAAGATGAAAATCGTCGGGTATTTTATCGAAGACAACCTGCACACGACGTTCTTCATTGATGCGATCGCCTTCGGGTTCGATCCGAGCGACCCGCCCCTTAAATCGCTGGCCAGGTAAAGATCGCAAAACGATCTCGGCAGGCTCACCAACTCGGATTTCCCCGGCTTTACTCTCGTCGATATAGGCCAGCACCCAGACCGTTTGGGGATCTATCAAGGTGAACACGGCCTCGCCCGCCGCAAGAGCCGATCCAAGCTCTTTCTGTCTGGTGATCACCATGGCGTCGTAAGGAGATACGAGAGTATTTAGATCCAAGGTAACCGTTTCGAGTTGCTCTTGCCCCTTTGCATCTTTGAGAGAAGCGCGTGCGACCGCGACATCGCCCAACGCCAAATTTACTTCCGCAGATGTAACTTCCAGAGTTGATTTCGCAGTCTCTGCTGTCTCGATAGACGTATTATTACTTTGGAGCAGCGTCTGTCGGCGCTCATTGATGCGCTTGGCATTGGCAAGGTTCGCTTGAGCCTTTTCAAGGCTCGCTATCGCTCTTTGAAGATTAGCTTCCGCTTGTTCAATGGTTGCCTTTGCTCTATCGACTCGCGCCATCTGCTCTCTGGCATCGAGGCGAGCTAAAATTGCACCTTTTGGTACGCGGTCTCTTACATCTGTCTGAAGGTCGATAAGTATTCCAGATACCTTAAAGCCAACCTTGGAAGTGACACGCGCCTCGACTGTTCCGAGGCCAAACACTTGGAACGCCACGTCGCGCTCGGGGCGTACGACCACGACTTCAATAGACCGAAAAAACCAGCCCCATGCACCAAGGACAGCAGCGACAACTATTGCGGCTACAGGGATCAGAAGAAAGATGCGTTGACGGCTCATCGGTCTTGCCTGAATAAAAAATGTCAAATTAGAAGTACTAGTTGGATTAGGCATTCCTTTGATAGGAATCAATAATCAGACGACTCCATCAGCAGTCATGTTCTTTTGCACACCAAACTGGCTGAATGCTTCGAGCGCATGGCTCGCGTACATAACAGACGGACCAGCTCCCATATAAATGGCCATGCCAAGGGTTTCGAGGACCTGGTCACGGGAGGCGCCCTGTTCGAAGGCAGCTTTCGCGTGAAATGCGATGCAATCATCGCATCGGATTGCGACCGCGATACCAAGCGCGACTAGTTCCTTGGTTTTGGCGTCGAGCGCTTTTGGCCGCAATGCGGCCTGCGCGATTGCTGAAAAAGCCTTCATGATGTCAGGAGCGCCACCGCGCAGATCCCGAAGCAGCGCGCTGAGTTCTGTCGTCTTTTCCGGCCAATTGGTGTTCATCTGAACAGGCTCCGGTTATTTTTAGGAATCATTGCAGTCTTGCCGAACACGTGGAAAAGCCCAAAAGCCTGTATGCGGGGCACATACCGACGATTCCGGTGATTAATGGGATTAGTCCGATCCAGCCGGTCCAATTCCAGCCAGTGTTAGGCAAGCCAAGCGGGATCGCATACGCGATCAGCACGAGACCGATAACAACGCGAATGATCCGATCAATGACTCCAACATTTTTGCACATGGGTAATTTCCTTTTATTTGCTTAGGGTAAGTCCACGCGACAGGGCTCAACGGTATGAACGGATATTGTCGATCAACTTTTGGCAGTAGGCGATCCGACATCCAGGCCTCGTTAGCGTGCGTTGCACGGCGGGCAATCGAAGGCAGGTCCCGCCTTTAGGCCGAGTTTACGGAAGACGATGGCGGCCGGGCAGAAACCGGTGAATGCCGCCTGAAACAGGTTGGCTCCGACAAAGGCGGTAAGCAGCAGCCAATAGGGGCTGACCAGCCAGGCTAGCATGAGGCTGAGTAGCACCATGCTGCCGGCGAGGGTGAGCACTGCACGATCGACGTTCACGATAAATCTCCTATTGAAGGGCTGAGCTTTGGATCAGCCGAGGCTGCCCGTGGCTGCGGGCGTCATTTCAGACCAGCCGGTCAATTCGGAAGTGCCGCGCCAGCCGCCATTGACACTATATTCGATATTCCGTATATACGCAACTATGAAATTAAATATCGATGAATTGCACGCCGCGGCAGACGAGGCGAGCGATCTGCTAAAGGCGCTCTCCAACCGGCACCGTCTGCTCATTATCTGTCAGCTGATCGAGAAAGAACGCTCGGTGGGAGAGCTCGCCGCGCTTTTGAAAATCCGTGACTCGACCTTGTCGCAACATCTGGCCTTGCTTCGGAAAGATGGGCTCGTCACCGCCCGCCGGGACGGGCAAACCATCTGGTACGCGATCGGCAGCGCTCCGGCGCGTGAAGTGATCCATACACTCTATCGGATGTATTGCGCGCCCATGTCCGCTTGCGTGCCGAAGGCACGCCGCAAGACGGCGCGCTCGACGCGACATCAGAATCTTTCGCAAAATAAATGACCATCTCCACGGTCCGCTAGACATGCAACAGTCGTCGATGCGGATCATCCAAACGGCCGAGGAACAGACCGATGCGTAGCGGTATTGTCATAGCGGCGCTGCTCGCGCTGTTTGCGCACCAAGCACTCGCCGACGAAACCTTCACAGTTGCCCCGACGACAGCAGTCGACGAAAAGGCCGTCTTCGCGACGGTCGAAAGCGCCAACGTCGTGCCGGCGCGCGCGCGCATCGGCGGCACTGTAGTTGAACTCGCAGTGAAGGAGGGCGATGGGGTCGAGCAGGGTCAGGTCGTTGCGACGATCGGCGACGAGAAGCTCGTGCTGCAGTTAAAGTCCCTCGATGCACAGATCGCCGGCCTCCAGGCTCAGTTCGAACAGACGCAGACCGATCTCGCGCGCGCGGAAGATCTGATCTCGCGCGGGACCATTCCGAAGACCCGGCTCGATGAGGCCCGCACTGCATTCAACGTTGCAACCAATGCGCTGAAGGCGCGCACTGCCGAACGTTCGGTCATCCAGCAACAGGTCACCGAAGGCAATGTGCTTGCGCCGACCGCCGGCCGCATTTTGAAGAAGCCGGTGACAACCGGTACCGTCATCCTGCCGGGGGAAACCGTTGCTACTGTAGCAGAACAAAATTTCATCCTGAGGCTTCGCGTGCCTGAGCGGCATGCCCGCTTTCTTAAAGTGGGCGATCCGGTGCGGATCGATGGGGAAGAGTTCGGCAAAACCGACCCACAATTCGGCACTATTCGTTTGGTCTACCCGCAGATCGAAGATGGCCGTGTGATCGCCGATGCGTTGGTTAAGGGTCTTAATGAATATTTCGTTGGTGAGCGCATCCGGGTGTGGGTGTCGGCCGGCGAGCGTACCAGCTTCATCGTGCCAGGATCATTCATCAGCACTCGTTTTGGTATCGATTATGCCCACATTCGAAAAGACGCCAAGACCATGATCAATGTGCCAGTGCAGCGTGGGCGTGCGTTGCCACGTCCCGAGATGCCAGATGCTCTCGAAATCCTCTCCGGACTTAACGTTGGCGACGTATTGGTGCAGCCGTGAAGCTCGGGCTTTCGGGGTGCCTCACCCAAGCAACAATCCGGTCGCCACTGACGCCGTTATTCCTGCTGGCAGCACTCGCGGTCGGGTTGATTGCGCTCCTCACGATCTCACGCGAGGAAGAGCCGCAGATTAGCGTGCCCATGGTCGACATTCGCGTCAACGCTGACGGTCTCAAGGCGCCGGATGCAGTCGAGCTGGTAACGAAGCCGCTCGAAGCAATCATCAAGGGCATCGATGGGATCGAGCACGTTTACAGCCAGACGGTCGACGATCGTGTGATGGTGACGGCGCGCTTCTTGGTGGGTACGAAAGCCGATGATGCCATCCTGCGGGTGCATGAGAAAATTCGGGCCAACCTGGATCGCATCCCGGTTGGAATTCCCGAACCATTAATTGTCGGACGCGGCATTAACGACGTCGCCGTCGTGGTGCTCACGCTGTCGCCGAAATCGGAAGCGGCGGCGCGTTGGACCGACAAAGACCTTTATGAGCTTGCAGACCAGTTGCGCTCCGAATTGGTAAAAACCGACAATGTCGGCCTAACTTATATTTCCGGCGGCAATCCTCAGCAGATCCGCGTCGAACCCGATCCGGAGAAGCTCGCGCTGTTTGGCGTCACGCTGCAGCAACTGGTTGCGAAAGTACGCGACGCTAACCGCTCGTTTCAGGCCGGCCAGTTGCGCGACAATGGTGCCATGCGTGATGTCGCGGCGGGGCAGACGCTCGCCGGCATTCCCGATATTGGGCTCTTGCTCGTCGCCACGCGCGATAACCGTCCTGTCTACGTGCGCGATGTGGCTGCGGTCGTCCTTGGACCAAGTCCGCAAGAACACCGCGTGTGGATGGACACGCCGGAAAAAGATGGCAATTGGGACCGTGTGCCGGCGATCAGCGTCGCTTTTGCCAAGCGCTCCGGCGCCAACGCCGTCGTGGTGGCTGAGCAACTGCTGGCGCGTCTGCAGAGCGTGGAAGGACGGCTGATCCCTCCGGACGTTAAAGTCACGGTGACGCGCAACTACGGAGAAACCGCCAACGACAAGGCGAACGAGCTTCTGTTCCACCTCGCCCTCGCGACCATGTCGATCGTCGTGCTCATTGCCTTCGCGATCGGCTGGCGCGAGGCCTTGGTCACTTTCGTTGTCATCCCGACTACCATTCTGCTCACGTTATTCGCCTCCAAGGTGATGGGCTACACCATCAACCGCGTCAGCCTGTTCGCACTCATCTTCTCTATCGGCATCCTGGTCGACGACGCCATCGTTGTGGTCGAGAACATTGCCCGCCACTGGGCGATGAAGGACGGCCGCCCGCGTCTGCAGGGCGCGATCGAGGCGGTGGCGGAAGTCGGTAATCCGACAATCGTCGCCACGTTGACCGTGGTAGCGGCGCTGCTGCCGATGCTATTCGTCTCGGGCTTGATGGGGCCTTACATGGCGCCGATCCCAGTCAACGCGTCGGCGGCGATGTTGTTCTCGTTTTTTGTCGCCATGGTGATCGCGCCGTGGCTGATGGTTCGCCTCCACGCACAGGGAAACCCGCTTCACGGCCAGGAGGCAGCGCACGGCGAGGGCATTCTTGGCCGGCTTTATCGCCGCATAGCCAAGCCGGTCGTGCGCTCACGCCGATCGGCTTGGACATTCTTGATCGCAGTCGGGGTGGCGACGGTGCTCGTGTGTTTTCTGTTCATGACAAAAGGCGTCACGGTCAAGCTGCTGCCGTTCGACAACAAGTCGGAACTGGCCGTGGTTGTAGATCTGCCCGAGGGCGCGACGCTGGAGGATACCGAGCGGACGCTGTTCTCAATCGCCGGCGTGGCACGGCAATTGCCGGAAATCCGCTCGATCGAAACCTATGCCGGAACGCCGGCGCCGTTCAATTTCAACGGGCTGGTCCGCCATTATTATGTGCGGGAATTGCCTGAGCTGGGCGAACTGCATCTCAATCTGGCGCCGAGCAGTGAACGGGTGCGCGCCAGTCATGCAATCGCGCTTGATCTGCGCGGACGACTGAAGTCGATTGCCCTACCGGCAGGCACGGTCGCCCGCGTGGTTGAAGTACCGCCTGGACCGCCGGTGCTGGCCACGCTGCTAGCCGAGGTTTATGGGCCGAGCTCGATGGAACGCCGTGCAGTGGTCACTGAATTGAAGAAGCTCTTCGCTTCGGTGCCCTACATTGTCGACATCGACGATTCGATCGGACAGCCGCGACCGCGCCTGCGAATCTCGATCGATCAGGATCGCCTCGAGTTCTTTGGCGTCGAACAGCGCGACGTCTATGACACGATTGCGGCCCTGTTCGGCGGCACTGCGGTCGGCTATTCGCACCGTGGCGAAGGCCGTAACCCGATCGAGATCGTCGTCCGGCTGCCGAAACGTGATCTTTCCTGGAGTGAGCTTCTGGCCTCGACGCCGGTGCCGGCCAATAGCGTGCCCGGCAGCAAGACCGTGGTCGAGCTTGGCGACGTCGTGCGCGTTACCAAGGAATTGGGTTCACCGACGATATTCCGGCGTGACGGACGCTTTGCCGACATGGTGATGGCAGAACTCGCGGGCACCTTTGAGGCCCCGATCTACGGCATCCTCGATGTCAATAAGCGCATTGAGGCCCACGATTGGGGCGCGCTCGCCAAGCCTATCATCCGCTTCCATGGCCAGCCGGAAGACGAAAGCAAATCAGCTGTTTTGTGGGACGGCGAGTGGGAAATCACTTATGTGACCTTCCGCGACATGGGCGCCGCCTTCGGCGTGGCGATCGTCGGAATCTATATCCTGGTCGTTGCGCAGTTTGGCAGCTTCAAGCTGCCGCTAGTGATCCTGACGCCGATCCCGCTCACTTTGATCGGCATCGTGCTCGGGCATTGGCTGTTCGGTGCGCCGTTCACTGCCACATCAATGATCGGGTTCATCGCGCTCGCCGGTATTATCGTGCGTAACTCGATTCTGCTCGTCGATTTTATTCGCCACGGCGCTGGCCAAGGAAAAGCCTTGCGCGAGGTGCTGCTGGAAGCCGGGGCAGTCCGTTTCAAGCCCATTCTATTGACAGCGCTTGCTGCCATGATTGGCGCTGCAACCATTCTGCTCGATCCGATTTTCCAGGGGCTGGCGATCTCGCTCCTGTTCGGTCTCGCCTCGTCCACGCTGCTGACGGTGCTGGTGATCCCGGCCATTTATGTCGTATTGCGAGATGCGGACCGCGTAATCGCATGAAGGAGCTCAAGCAACATGTACTAATGTCTGCTTTTGAGCAGGGCGGGCACCCCCTCGTTTTCGACTGCGCGGCAGTGACCGGGCGCTGCTCATATGGATGAGCCGGCTCTGGCCGAGCCTGGTCGGTGCTGCTCAGGTGGTTCAGCCGGAGACCATCCTGCGGTGGCATCGCGCTGGCTTTAAATCCTACTGGCCTGGCAGCCGCGCGTGCCGAGATGCACGTCGGAAATGAAAAGCGCGCGAAACCGTCGCGTGTCGATCACGATGCGGCGAGCTTTCTGCAGTTGATCATGGCCATGCGAATAGCGAGTTCGCGTCTCGGTTTTATGACAGCGCCATTAACCACTTGGCGACCTTTAGGCGGCGGTGTTTTGCGGCTCGCAGCGCCGGAACCGCACCAGCATGTAGACGCCGAACGGCGGCTGTCCTGCCAAGTCCGCTTTGTGCCAATTTCAGACTTTGATCGGTGGCCGACGCGCGTAGAAAAAGAGTGACACCAACATTATCATCAATCAGCCGCCGCGCTTGCAATCTGGTGGGCGGCGTCAATAACTTTGTGCATTTGGGGGGTCGGATCACCCAGGGTTACGAGGCTGAGATGCTGTTCGATAGACCGGCCAATTTTCAGTTCACGGGTGTTGGACTTCATCACAATACTCAACTGGGCCAGGCCCAACGCCTCAGGCAGCTGTTCCACGATCTTGACGACCTGAGAGCTAATTTGAACACGGGTGGGATTTAGAACATTTATGCTCTTGCCATCCAGGAGCTCGGTCTCGACAGAGGCCTGAACGCCGCCACCTTCCCGGACTTGCACAATTCTGATCGACTGATCGCGTCCGCCGACATCGCGCCAGTTTGTGATTTCACCGAGCAAGATGCCGCGCATCTTGTCAGCGGTAATCTCTTGAACCGGATTGTCTTTGTTAACCGCAAATGCCATGCGCGTGTGCAATATATTGAAGACACGAAGCATTTCGAAAGGAAGCTTCGGATTGGCGGCCTTTAGATGCGCGACTTCATTTTCAAGCGGACCAGAAATCATTGCAAAGTCGGCGCGCTTGTCGAACAGAGCGAGGAGGCCCAAGCTCGATTTGTTCGGGAAGACTGTCAATTTGTGGCCGGAGGACGCTTCGATAGCAGTTTGATACGGCTCCATAACATTGTGATTAAACGTGGTTGATCCTTGGAGAACAAAGGTCTCTGCCCTTGCCACCGAATACGGTAGTAGGAAGAGCATCGAAGCCAGAAAAAGAATATCCCGCCGTCTGCACATCAGCAGTTTGATTGATCTTTTTTATGCCTTGAGGCCAGTATTAGTTAGGCCGAGTTACTTAACGGAGAATGATTTGTCAAATTTATCTGACTAAATAGTTGTCATTTAACTGTCATAACGCACCATTACAAGGAGAACCGGCTGAACGGGAGCGACTTGATGATGTGGAAGACATTGCAGTGGAATTTGCCAAATAGTTTTGCGATTGCCGCATTTGTCGCAGCGTGCTTGCTGTATATTGTTATCTTCGGCATCTAGGCCACAGCAAACAGTCTGCAGGCATCGAAGCGCGCCGCCTTGTTTTTGAAATCTCAACTTATGCTTCGTATTACGATTGCTTCTGCGGTATTTACTACATTTATTTTGTTCGGCGCATTTTCGGTGTTCGCTCAGTCACCTTCCGCAAAACCAAAATCTCCTGGGGAGATTGCAGCGGCCAGCAGGCTTCTCGCAGAGAAAGACGAGTACTGCCGCCGCGAGGCAAAAGAGCAAAAATTGACGTTTTTGAAACGGCGCAGCTTTGTTCGCGAGTGTATCAAAAAGAGAGCCTTGTAGCGTCAGCAAGGTTAGTGAGCGTTCACGTCGCCGGAGCGAGTTGCCCACAATTACACCTACCGCGCATATTTTCGCTTTATGTAACGACACACTTTGCTAGACGGTTTTGCTCGATAGCGAAAAACGGGCCGGTATGGCGGGAAAGATTAATCGTGCGGCGGGGGCATCATGGCAAAACGGCGAACTCAATTACGGTCTTTGTCCCGACGCAGCGTACCGCTTACGAGCGAGGAATTTGCCTCCTTGAAAGAAGTAGGCAACAAACCGGTGCAGCGCACCATCCCGGATGAACACCGAGATCGCCTAATTGCGGCTGGATACATTCGGGAAGTGGTGCACCATCATGGTGGCGTTAGCGCTCTTGCGCTAACCGGCGCAGGCATAAGGCGGTTAGAGGCTGGCAAATAAGCAGCTTCTCTAAAGGGCATAAAACCCCAGCCTTGCGGTTGTGGCTTCCTGTCCTTTCCGAAAATGTCATCCGGCGTAGATTCGCATTTTGAGGCAGAATCATCGCATCATTTGGATCGATGTTTGCGATCCTATAAGCGCTCGGA
>Ga0209048_10005747_pt1 | contig 11688 bp, 13 predicted proteins | sample FrelakmetCRP12CR_FD_187146 | JGI IMG/M metagenome (GOLD analysis project Ga0209048, IMG submission 187146) | Freshwater lake sediment microbial communities from the University of Notre Dame, USA, for methane emissions studies - CRP12 CR (SPAdes)... | ecosystem: Environmental > Aquatic >... | reverse complement strand
GGGGCTTCCTCTGCCGCCGGCGCGTCGGCCGGCGGAGCGGAATCCCCAGCGGCGATCCGCTGGTCGATGAGGGCCTTGATGCCGTAGGCCATGTTCCGGGGCATCGCCTGGAACAGGCCGGCGGCCTTCACCAGCGGCGCCTGGAACGCCCCGGCGATCTGGGCGAGGAGCACCTCGCGCGACGGCAGGTCGGCCAGCGCCTCGATGTCGGCGGGGCCGACGAAGCGCGTGCCGAGCAGACCGCCCTTGACGACGAGCGTCGGGTTGGTCTTGGCGAACTCGCGCAGGGCCTTGGCCGCCGCGGCGGCGTCGCCCTTGACGAACGCCAGCGCGACCGGGCCCTCGAGGAGGTCGGTGACGCCTTCGACTCCCGCCTCCTCGACTGCCCGACGGGCGAGGGTGTTCTTGAACACCTTGTACTCGGTGCCGGTCGGTCGGAGCGCGCCACGCAGTGCGGCGATCTCGTGGACCGTGAGGCCCCGGTACTCGGTGAGCACCGTCGCGTCGGCCTCCGCCAGTTTGGCGCGGATCTCCTCGACGACGGCGACCTTCTCGGGTCTCGCCATACGGAACTTCTTTCGCAGGAAACGGAATCGGGACGTCACCGCAGACACGCGGGACGTCCCGTCAGGATCCTCGAAGAAGATCACGAGAGCGCCTCGTCCGGCGGGTCAACCCCTCACTCCGAGTGGAGCGGCGGTGGGCCCATTACCTCGAAGAGACCGGAGGTCTGTGGCGATGAAGTTGTGAACGAAGAGCGTACTACGCCGGAGCGGAGCCGGCCTCCTCGCGGACCGCGGCGGGGTCAATCTTGACGCCGGGGCCCATGGTGGAGCTGGTGGTGATGCTGCGCAGGTACTTGCCCTTCGCCGCCGCGGGCTTCGCCCGGAGCAACTCGTCGAGCACGGAGTGGTAGTTCTGCAGCAGCTGGGCGTTGTCGAAGCTGGCTTTGCCGACCGGTACGTGCACGTTGCCGTAGCGGTCGGTGCGGTACTCGACCTTGCCCGCCTTGAACTCGGCGACGGTCTTGCCGACGTCGTTGGTCACGGTGCCGGTCTTGGGGTTCGGCATGAGGCCACGCGGGCCGAGCGCCCGGCCGAGCTTGCCGACCTGGCCCATGAGGTCAGGGGTGGCGATCGCCACGTCGAAGTCGAGGAATCCGCCCTCGATCTTGGCGATGAGGTCGTCGGAGCCCACGATGTCGGCCCCGTTCTCCTGCGCCTCACGGGCAGCGTCGCCGGCGGCGAACACCGCGACGCGCACGGTCTTGCCGGTGCCGTTGGGCAGCGACACGGTGCCGCGGATCATCTGGTCGGCCTTGCGGGGGTCGACCCCGAGCCGGATCGCGACCTCGACGGTCTCGTCGAACTTGCGGGTGGCCATCGCCTTCACGAGGTCGAACGCCTCGGTGGGGGCGAACAGCTGCTCACGGTCGTAGCGACGCAGTGCGTCGACGGTCTTCTTGCCGGGCTTGGGCATGTGGTGCCTTCCTTCGCTGACCGACCAGTTCCGGGTGTCGCTGGTCTGCTCCCTCGGTCTGCACCCTGATCCGCCGGCGAGGTCCTCCGGCGGGGGTGTCGTGCAACCGCTGACGCGGCGCCCTGGAGGGACGCGTCAGCCGGTGACCTCGATGCCCATCGAACGGGCGGTACCGACCACCTGGGCGATCGCACCGTCGAGGTCGATCGCGTTGAGGTCGGGCATCTTCGTCTCGGCGATCTGACGCACCTGGTCGGCGGACACGCTGCCGGCCTTGTCGGTGCGGGCGTTCTGCGCGCCCTTCTCGATGCCGGCGGCCTGACGCAGCAGGAACGGCGTGGGCGGCGTCTTCGTGACGAAGGTGAACGAGCGGTCCTCGTAGATCGAGATCTCCGCCGGGATCACCATCCCGCGCTGGTTCTCCGTCGCGGCGTTGTACGCCTTGCAGAAGTCCATGATGTTGATGCCGTGCGGACCGAGCGCCGTACCCACCGGCGGGGCCGGGGTGGCCTGGCCCGCAGGGATCTGGATCTTCACGATCGCGGCGAGCTTCTTCTTCGCCATCTTCTTCTTCGCTTCCTTCGTTCTTCTAGAGCTTGGCCACTTGGCCGAGCTCGAGTTCGACCGGGGTCTCCCGGCCGAAGATGTTGACGAGCACGGTGAGCTTCGAACGGGCGACGTCGATGTCGGAGATCGCGCCGTTGAAGTCGGCGAACGGACCGGTGGTGACCCGCACCTGCTCGCCGACGTCGTAGCCCACGCGGGGGCGCACCTTCTTCTCGGTCCCCGGCACCTCGGCGGCACCGGTCCCGAGGATGTTCTCGACTTCCTTCTTCGACAGCGGCGTGGGACGCGCGCCGTTGCCGACGAAGCCCGTGACACCGGGCGTGTTGCGCACGACGTACCACGAGTCGTCGTCGAGGGCCATGCGCACCAGCAGGTAGCCGGGGAACACCTTCTTCTGCACGACGACCTTGCGGCCGCCCTTGAACTCGATGACGTCCTCCATCGGGATGACGACCTCGAAGATCTGCTCCTCGACGTTCATCGAGCGCACGCGGCTGGCGAGGTTCTGCTTGACCTTGTTCTCGTAGCCGGCGTAGGTGTGCACCACGAACCAGTCACCCGGACGGTCGTACGGGCTGGGCTCGCGCGGTGCGACCTCTTCCTCGTCGTCCTCCTCGACCACGTCGAGCAGGTCGGCATCGGCGAGGTCTTCGGACGACGACACCTCGAGGATGTCGATCGAGTCCTCCTCCTCCACGACGAGGATCTCGTCGGCGGCCGGCGCGTCGCCCGCGAGGGCGGCGAGCACGTCGGCGTCGAGCTCGGCCTCGAGCTCGCTCGCCGTCTCGGCGCGCGCCCAGTCGGGCAACACGTCGTCGTCGGTCGTGGCGGCGGCCGCGTCGGGGCCTTCGAGGTCGTCCTCGTTCAGGCTGTCAGCGGGGTTGGGGGTGTCGAACGTCATGGCGGCGGCTTCAGTCGAAGAGGAAGAGCACGAACTTGGACGAGAGGTAGTCGAACCCGAAGATCAGCGCCGTCATCACCACGACGGCGATGAGCACGATGATCGTGGAGTTGATGACTTCCTTCTTGGTGGGCCAGGCGACCTTGCGGAGTTCGCCCCTGACCTCGGAGAGGTACTGCTTCGGCCCGATCTTCTCGCGCTTCGGTGCGTTCGCAGCCGGCTGACGGCGCGCGTCGGGCTTGCGGGGCTGATCGGAGCCCTGCTTCGCCATCTGGCGCTTCGTCTGGCGGTTCATCGACACGGCGTCGCCGTCCTCTGGAAGTGTTCGGACCCCGCGGCTGCGTGGTCGGGTTCGTCGTTCACTGCGGGTTTCACTGCGGGTTTCACTGCGAGTTCAGTGCAGGGCACGAGGGACTTGAACCCCCAACCGCCGGTTTTGGAGACCGGTGCTCTACCAATTGAGCTAGTGCCCTCCGGGCGCGGTCGGGCCGGACGTGCGAGGATAGCAGCACTGTCCGGATCCGCCCGAGGCGGCGCAGGTCGAGGCTCAGCCGGCGGCCGGGACGGCCTTGCGGCGGGCCCGGTGCACGATCACCACGGTGGCCGCGGCGCCGGCGGCCACCGCCGCGCCGCCGATGGCGCCGGCGTAGGCCATGCGCTTGCCGCTCAGGATGGCTCGGCGTGCCTCGCGCTCCCCCGCCTCCTCGATGAGGGCGAGGGTCTGGGCCACGAGGCCGGGGGCGGGCTCGAGGTAGCGGGTGCGCAGGAGCTGGAGGCCCCGCAGCATCTTGCGGTAGCGGGCCAACTCCGCCTGGCAACGCAGGCACGAGTCGATGTGGCGCTGGACGGAATCCTCGACCGCGGCGCCGCCGCCGACGGCCTCCGGCAGGATCCGGGCGACGTCGTCACACTGCATGCTCGATCCCCCCGTCGGTCCCGTGGTTCGGGCGCGCTTCGTCGTAGAGCAGATCACGCAGCTTCTTCCGGCCCCGGTGCAGGCGCACCTTGGCGGCGGAGACCGAGATGCCGAGCTCCTCGGCGATCTCCTCGTGCGACAGTCCGTAGACGTCCTTGAGCACGACGAGCACCCGCAGCTTCGGCGGCAGCTGGTCGAGCGCGACCGAGAGGCGGTCGAGCATGGCCGACTGCTGCGCCGACTCCTCCGGCTGGGCGTCGAGACGCATCTCGGCCGGATCGTGGATCATGGCGTCGAGCGCGTCGGCCCGGTGACGCCGACGCCGCTTCACGGAGGTGTAGGCCGTGTTCGCGGTGATGCGGTACAGCCACGTGGTGAACTGCGCGTCGCCGCGGAAGGACCCGATCCCCCGCCAGGCACGCAGATATGTCTCCTGTACCACGTCGCGTGCGTCCTCCTCGTGGGCAGTGAGCCGCAATGCGAGGGTGTAGGTCTCGACGTAGGTACGCCGGACCAACTCGTCGAACGCCCGGTGGTCACCCTCGCGGGCGGCCTGGACGAGCGGTTCGAGGGCGCTGGGCCCCTGCGGCAATTCCGAAGTGCTCATGTGAGACTCACTTCGGGGCCCGGGGGTTACCCGTCGGTACAGCGACGGGCGCGGGGGGCGGCGAGGAGACCGCCCCGGTGCTCGGGGGACTCGGCCGGAGGCCGATGGTCAGCGGGTCTCCTTGTGGACCGTGTGGCGACGATCGAAGCGGCAGTACTTCTTCATCTCGATCCGCTCACGATCGTTCGTCTTGTTCTTGATCGTGATGTAGTTGCGCCGCTTGCAATCCTCGCAAGCCAGGGTCACCTTGACCCGCTTGTCGCTCGCCATGTCTCGCTCCTGGGGTACCGGCCCTGCTGGCCGGCAGGACGTTGCGTGGTAGCGGTGGCGGGACTCGAACCCGCGACGCCGCGATTATGAGCCGCGTGCTCTGACCAACTGAGCTACACCGCCTTGCTCGCATCGCTCACATCCGCTCGCTCTGCGTCTAGCTCGCATCGCTCACATCCGCTCGCTCTGCGTCTAGCTCGCATCGCTCGCTTCCGCTCGCAATGCGTCGTGCACCCGCTGGCCCACGGTAACCGTGAACCGGCGGGATGGAGCCCTCGGTGGGGATTGAACCCACGACCCCTTCCTTACCATGGAAGTGCTCTGCCACTGAGCTACAAGGGCGAAGAGCGGACAGGATAGCAACGCAACACCCCGCGCTACCGTGCCGGGGATGCAAGAAGCCCCCGAAAGCGTCCCTGCGGTCGAGATCCGGCTGGTCGAACGCCGCGACGCCGAGGGCATCCGGGCCATCTACAACCACTACGTGGCGGAGTCCACCGCCCTGTTCGACCTCGTGCCCCGCACCCTCGCCGCCCAGGTGCAGTGGATCGACGCCCACTCGGGCGGACATCCGGCCGTGGTGGCCGTCATCGACGGTCTGATCGTGGGTTTCGGCTCGCTGACGCGGTTCCGGTCCCGCCCCGCCTACTCCACCACCGTCGAGGACTCCGTCTACCTGCTGCCCGGTCACGAGGGCCGGGGCATCGGTCGACACCTGCTCGACGAACTGGTGGCCCTCGCCGACGGTCACGGCTTCCACACCGTCATCGCCCGCATCTCGGGCGGCAACGAGGCGTCGATCGCGCTGCACCGGGCCTGCGGGTTCGAGTTGGTGGGGGTCGAACGGGAGGTCGGGCGGAAGTTCGGGAAGTGGCTCGACGTCGTCGAGATGCAGAAGATGCTCTGAGCCGACGCCCGGCACCGGAGCGCTGCACCGGACGCTGCACGAGGAACGCCCGCCTCCCTGGTGGGGTAGACGGGCGCCTGGATGTTGCCGGAGTGGGCCGGGTTGGATTCGAACCAACGTAGCTTGCGCAGCAGGTTTACAGCCTGCTCCCTTTGTCCACTCGGGTACCGACCCTCGGGGAGGCGTACAGTACCAGGCCGTTCCGCTGCCACTCTCCCCGGGAGTCCACCATGCCCACCTTCGACGTCGTGTCCGAGCTCGACATGCAGGAGGTCCGCAACGCGGTGGACCAGGCGGCCCGTGAGGTCTCGACCCGCTTCGACTTCAAGGGCACCGACAGCACGATCGAGCTCAAGGAGTCGACGATCGAGCTGGCCACCGAGAGCGAGTCGCGTCTCACCGCGCTCACCCAGGTGCTCGAGGAAAAGCTGGTGAAGCGCCAGGTGTCGCTCAAGGCAGTGAGCTACGGGAAGATCGAGGAGGCCTCGAAGGGCACGGTGCGTCAGACCGTCACCCTCAACAGCGGGATCTCCACCGAGAAGGGCAAGGAGATCGGCAAGTTCCTCAAGGAGCTCGGTCTCAAGGGCGTGTCGCACCAGATCCAGGGCGACCAGCTGCGTATCAGCGGCAAGAAGCGCGACGACCTGCAGACCGCGATCCAGGCACTGAAGGAGCACGACTTCGGCGTGCCCCTCCAGTTCACCAACTTCCGCGACTGACTCGTCGTCCGCGCCGCATCAGGCGCGACGTATCACCTCGCCGCGATCTCCAGCAGCGCGTCGGCCACGGCGCGCGGCTCGGTGAGCATGAGGTCGTGCCCGGTGTCGATCTCCCACAACCGGTGCTCGGCGCGCGCCTGCTCGATCATCGCGGGATCGCGCGTCGGCACGGTCGACGTGCACGAGATGTGGAACTGCGGGATCGCCCACAGCTCGTCTTCGTGCTCGAGGCGCAACGGCTGCGCGAAGCACGCCCACGGATGTCCCTCGAGGCGATCGGCCATCCAGGCAACCGTCTCGTCGTCGTGCACGCCGTAGAAGCGCCCGGCGTCGGCATCGGGGAGCAACACCAGTTCCACGCCGTCGACGACCGCACCCATCGGGCGCACCGCCTCGATGATCGGGCCCGCGACGTCGACGAGTGACTGGCCGTTGCGCGGGTTGGCCGCGTCGAGGTACACGATCGCGCCGACGCGGTCGACGGCGCGATCGGCTGCGCCGGTGATCACCATCCCGCCGTAGCTGTGGCCGACGAGCACGACGTCGCGCAGGTCCTCGTAGTGCAACAGCGCGGTGACATCCGTGATGTGCGTGTCGAGGTCGATGCCGGGACCGCGCAGGTGCGAACGTTCACCGAGGCCGGTCAGCGACGGGGCGTACACCACGTGGCCCTCGGCCTGCAGCAGTCGAGCAACGCGCTGGTAGCACCATCCGCCGTGACCACCGCCGTGCACCAACACGAACGTCGACATGGGGAGACCTCCTAGAGCGGGACCGAGTCCTTGCACGCGCGCACATACTGTCGCACGCGCTCGTCGTGGAGCTTCTGCTGCGCGGCGGTGGGCTTGCTGTCGGCCCACTCCATCTCGACGAGCTCCGGATCGAGCGCCATGCGTCCGGCCGCGCAGCGCGCGAGGGCGTACGGCGTCCCGTCCGCGACGAGACCACCCGCGAAGTGGTTGCGGTCGTAGAGCAGGTTCGAGGCGTCGTCGACGCGCGTCTGCTCGGGCGAGGTGCCGCCACCCACGTCACACGCGGTGAACGTGGCGATCGCCCCCTCGACCGCGCTCGTGGCTCCGCCCGCGGGCATCTGCGCCGCCCACCGCGCGAGTGCCGCGCCGATCTCCTCGGTGTCACGGGTGGTGTCGCCCTGCACCGCGACGCGCACACACTCGGTGCCGTCGGCGCGCGTGAACGAGCGGTAGGAGTCGCCGCCCCAGCCGTTCGCGGCCTCGAGCGCGGTGGCGAGGTCGATGCGCGGCGCCAGCATCATGTAGAGGCTGTACGCACCCCACACGTCGGGATCGCCGATCGCCTGCTCCCCCGCGGCGAGCTCGGGCACCGCCACCGCGACCGGTTTCTCGCGCGAGTGCGTCGCCACCGGGTCGATGACCTGTTCCTCGCTGCGCGGCAACGATCGGAAGAGGTCGTCCACCGCCTTCGTGCCCCGGTCGTCGATCACGAAGCTGACGAACTGCGAGCCGTAGTCGTACGGAGCGGCATCGATTGCCGCGAGCACCGCCGCGTCGGCAGTCGCGGCGGGCGCATCCGCGGGTGCCGGCGCGTCGCCCGCACCGTTGTCGTTGTTGTTGTAGGCGTCCTGCTCACGCTTCGGCAGCGAGAAGAAGTAGTCGTTCTCGACCGTGGTCGCGTCGCCCTCGATCAGCGCGTCCTCGGCGAATCCCTGCCCCGAGTCGCGCACCTTGGCGTCGAGCCGGTTCAGGTCGAAGTGCTGGTCCTGGAGCGCGTGCGTGAGTTCGTGCACGACCGTCAGCCGGACGTCGGTGTCGGTGAGGTCGCGGCCGCGCACGTAGAGCTTCTTCGTGTCAGGGTCGTAGAAGCCGGTCGTGGTGGTGTCGTCGATGCCGCCCTGCGCGCCGAGCAGGTCGACGCCCGGTCCGATCATGCCCACCGCGCGCAACCGCGCCGCGTTGTGGGCCGCGTCGGCGCGGTCCTGCCTGGTGGCTTCGTCGCCGGCCTCGAGCGCCTTCACGAACGCGGCGTCGTCGAGGAATGCGACGGCAACCGGGTGCTCGAACAACAGGTCGCGGTCCCGCTCGACGAAGCGCACGAACTCGCGCACGCGCGGGTCCCACTGCTTGGGCGCCCCGGTGGCCGAATCGGTGGCCGCCTGCGCTGCGGGCGTGGCGACGAGCAGCAGCCCGGCCGCGACAACGATGCCGAGTGCCCGTCGGATCACGGGCGCAGGCTACGCCCTCTTTCGGTGGCTGTGTCTGCGGGCGACGCGCCGGTTCAGCGCATCTGTTCGGTCGCGCGCCAGTGCGGGAACGCGGCGCGCATGCCGCCGTCGACCACGAGCGTCTGGCCGCTCATGAAGCTCGCCATGTCGGAGACGAGGAACACGAGCGGCTTGGCGATCTCGTCGGCGAGGCCGGCCCGGCCGAGCGGTGCGCCGTCGGCCTTGGCGTTGGCGTCGGGGTCCATGCCCTGAGCGGCGTGGGTGGCGGCCATACGCGGTGTGTTGATCATGTCGGGAGCCACACCGTTGATGCGGATCCCGTACTGACCCCACTCGTGGGCCATCGTGCGCACCAGATCCATGAGGCCCGCCTTGGCCGCGCCGTACGACGCGTGGTTCGGCGCGCCGTAGAGACCACTGACCGATGCGACGACGGCGATGCGGCCGCCGCGACCCTGCTCGATCATGATCCGGCCCGCCGCGCGCGACACGTAGAAGTGCTGCGTGAGGTTGCGCCGCAGGTCGAGCTCCCAGTCGTCGTCGGTCATGTCGACGACGGGGCACCAGCCCGCGGTGCCCACCATGTTGATCAGCACCTCGAGGCCGCCCAGCGCCGCGGCGGCGCCGTTGACGATGGCCTCGCAGTCCTCGCGCTTGGTGACGTCGCCCGAGAACGCGGCGGAGCGCACACCGAGCGCTTCGATCTCCGCCTGTACGCCCTTCGCACGTTCGAGGTCGAGGTCGGCGACCGCGACGTCGGCGCCGGCCTGCGCCAGGATGAGCGCGCTCTCGCGCCCGATGCCGTACCCGCCTCCCACGACGAGCGCGGGCTTGCCACGCAGTCCCAGCAGGTCGGTCAGGCGCTGCTCACTCATTGCTCGGTCCCCCCGGAGATGCAGTTGGTCAGTCGTAGTAGCCGGAATGGAAGTACACGCACGGCACTCCCTCCATACGGAACATGTCGACGTTGCGGCGGTCGTCCTCGATGGCGAGGCGCAACTCGAAGCCGTACGCACGCAGCTCCCACACCGACGCCTGCTTGAAGTCGCGCGCCATCTCGTAGTCGCCCCACGGGCGCATGAGGAGCACGTCCCAGCGGATCTGGTAGCGGCGCAGCCACGCTTCGGTGAGGTGGTGCACCCGCTCCGGACGAGCGGTGAGCAGGACCACCTGGAGGTCGCGGTCGAGGTGGTCGAGGAGCACCTTGACCTCCTCGATCACCGGGTCGTCGCCGCATGCCTCGAAGAACATGTTCCAGTTGCGGCGCGGGGCCTCGAGGTAGTGCTGACGGCCGGCGGCGTCGGAGAGCACGCCGTCGATGTCGACGACGACTGCCGGGCCGGGTTCGATCGGGCCGCTGTGCCAGGTCCAGTGCTCCGGCACCGCCGCAAGGTCGTTCGACGGGGTCACGTCGTCATTCGTCCTCGGTCGCGGCGGCGAGGTGCTGGGCCTTGATGCCCTCGACGACCGACGGGTCGGCGAGCGTCGTGGTGTCGCCGAGCGCCTTGTCCTCGGCGACGTCGCGCAGCAGACGCCGCATGATCTTGCCCGAGCGCGTCTTGGGCAGGTCCTCGGTGAAGAGGATCGTCTTCGGCTTCGCGATCGGACCGATGTGGTTGCCCACGTGGTCGCGCAGTTCGCCGACCAACTCGTCGGACGGATCGAAGCCGGTACGCAGGATCACGAACGCCTTGATCGCCTGGCCCGTGGTGGCGTCGGTGGCGCCCACGACCGCGGCTTCGGCGACCGCCGGGTGGCCGACGAGCGCGTGCTCGACCTCGGCCGTCGAGATGTTGTGCCCCGACACCAGCATGACGTCGTCGACGCGGCCGAGCAGCCAGAAGAAGCCGTCGTCGTCGCGCTTGGCGCCGTCGCCCGCGAAGTAGCGGCCGTCGAACCGGCCCCAGTAGGTGTCGCGGTAGCGCTGTGGGTCGCCCCAGATGCCGCGCAGCATCGACGGCCACGGACGGGTGAGCACGAGGTAGCCGCCGCCGGGGATGTCGACGGCGTTGCCGTCGTCGTTGACGATCTCCGCACCGATGCCGGGGAGCGGGAACGTCGCGCTGCCGGGCTTGAGCGTGGTGGCGCCGGGCAGCGGGCTGATCATGATGGCGCCGGTCTCGGTCTGCCACCAGGTGTCGACGATCGGTTTCAGGCGCGCCGCGCCGGCGTCGAGGATGGCGTCCACGCGTTCAGGGTGCGCCACGAGCTCGGCGAACCGCTCCCGCGCCTCCGCGTAGTGGCGGAGCAGGCGCTCGACCAGCAGCTTCTTCGTGTCGACACACCCGGTTCGCGCGGTGCGCTCGCCCTCCCAGATCTCCGCGTAGTCGTCGCCGAAGAAACGGTGGAGCTGGCAGACGTTGCAGCGCTCGGGGTGGCCCGGGTCGGTGCGCTTGATGCGCAACGTGTCGGTGACCATCCCCATCACCTGGCGCCGGATCTCGTCTTCGCGCGCGAAGATCTCGATCGCGTTCCCGATCGACTTCGACATCTTCTTCGTGCCGTCGGTCCCGAGCACGATCGGGGCGTCCGTGTGGACCGCCTGCGGCTCCGGGAACGTCTCGCCGTAACGGGCGTTGAAGGCCCGCACGATCTCGCGCGAGAGCTCGAGGTGGGCCGCCTGGTCCTTGCCGACGGGCACGACCGACGCCTTGTAGAGGACGATGTCGGCCGCCTGGAGAACCGGGTAGGTGAGCAGCCCGTGGTTGACGTCGTCGGGCTGGTTGGCGCGCTTCTCCTTGTAGGTCGGCGTGCGCTGCAGCCAGCTCACCGGCGTCACGGTGGAGAAGAGCCACATGAGCTCCGTCACCTCGGGCCGGTGGCTCTGGACGAAGAGGGTGCACTTCTCCGGGTCGAGCCCGAGGGCCAGGAGCGCAGCCGCCATCTCGCGCGTCTGGCGCCGCAGCCGATCCGGGTCGTGAACGGTGGTCAGGGCATGGAAATCCACGATGCAGTAGATCGACTCGTAGCGATCCTGGAGCGCCACGTAGTTGCGGATCGCGCCGAGGTCGTTGCCGATGTGCGGCGCGCCCGACGGCTGGATGCCGCTGAAGCAGCGAACGCGAGCGGCTGAGGCCGGGTTGACCGGCTCGCGGGCCGGATCGGTGCCGGGGGCCGGTGAC
>Ga0209048_10005746_pt1 | contig 11688 bp, 8 predicted proteins | sample FrelakmetCRP12CR_FD_187146 | JGI IMG/M metagenome (GOLD analysis project Ga0209048, IMG submission 187146) | Freshwater lake sediment microbial communities from the University of Notre Dame, USA, for methane emissions studies - CRP12 CR (SPAdes)... | ecosystem: Environmental > Aquatic >... | reverse complement strand
GGAATTGGTAGACGCAAGGGACTTAAAATCCCTCGGTGGTCCCCCACCGTGCCGGTTCAACTCCGGCCCTAGGCACCAGAGAAAAAAAGAGGTTGGGATGATTTCTCAACCTCTTTTTCTTTCTAAATGCTTAGAACCCAGGTAGCTAAATTTTTATGCCAAAATTTGTCATTTTTGATTTTGTTAAAAATATTTTATTTTAAGAAAACTTATTTATAACAGCAAGTTACGATAGCCTGATCAGTTGGCACTATTCGTGCAAATTTTAATATTTTAATGGAAAACTTATATAATCGATTAGCCTCCTTCCTAAAAGAAGCTGATTTGAGACCGGTTGAACCAGAAGAAAAGAGTTCTTCGAGTGAGCAGAATACCTCTTTTTCATCTACCTTTTTGATTGAACTCATCCATCGGATTAAGAACACTCTCGCCTCTGTTAAAAAATTTATTCTTATTTCAGAAGATAAATTTGACGATAAGGAATTGTGGAACCAGTCTCTCAATATGGTTAACCAAGATATCAAAAAGATGGATACTGTACTCAACAGTCTTCTAAATTACATCAGCATCAATACTCCTTTTGTCAAATCGGATACTTTAAATATCATTCTTGAAGGAATTTTGGAAGCCAATGAGAAACTTATTAACCATAAAAAGATTAAAATCATTAAAAAACTGGAGAAGGGCCTTCCTGGAACCAGCATGCACGATGAACAAGTGAGATATATTTTAAATTCCATCCTCCAATATGCGATCCTTTCGACACCCCCTCATGGGACTATTGGATTTTTGATTAAATCCCCCGAGGGTCAAAAAGAAACCCCCGATAAGAAAATCTTACCTAAAAATAATGGGGCCTACGTTGAAGTCGATATTGGTTTCATGGGAAATAATAAGCCGAGTGGACAATCTGAAAATAGTTCTGGGAAAGAAGAAGAAATCAATTTAATATTAGAATTGGTAAAAGAGATTATTCAAAAGAACCGTGGGACAATGACTTTTCAGATTGACAGAAAGAAACCGAGGACCCTGATTACCTTGAAGTTACCTATTGAGAGAAGAAAAGTAATTTATTACGAACCGATCAGCATCTGACCCACGAATCATCCTATTTTTACCATCCCCATTTAGCCTATTTCAAAATTAACCTCTCACCCATTCCAACACGTTAAATCTTTTTTTATTATAAGATGGCGCCATTCTAATTCATGGAGACTAAGGATAGTTCCTTGATTCTTTAAGGTAGTTTTAGTATAGTTTTTGGAATACCAGGGCTTAGGTGTTGGGGGTTAGGGATTAGTAAAAAATAAATCTTCATTGTTTTAAAGATATGAGTCTATATGAAGAAAAAAACTTTAGAACAAGTCATTCAGAAGTTTCCGTATCGGTGTCCTTATTGTGATCATCCTATCACCTATGACGACTTGCATTTAAAGCCAGGGAAAAATGAAATTAAGTGTCCCTCCTGTAAAAAGATCTATATTAAAATAGTTCCAGATTCCTCTGCAAAAAGGAAAAAGAAGTAGATGCAGCGTTCACAACCTCAGCATTTTCGGAATCGCCTTCTAACTCCTATCCAGTTTGTGAAGGGGGTGGGGCCCAAGCTGGCTAAGCTCTTTGAGAAAAAAGGGATTCTAACCGTTGAGGATGCCCTCTACTTTCTCCCGCGATGTTACGAAGACCGAAGACACCTGGAAAAGATCTCCGAACTCAAAGCCGGAAGAAAAGAAACAGGCTTTGGTGAGATCCTGCTCTCAGGGGTTGCTTTTTATCAGAACAAGAAGAAAAGAGTTTTTGAGGTAGTTGTCGGTGATGGAAGCGGGACGATTATATTAAAGTGGTTCCGTGGTAACGAAAAATACCTCAGAGACCGGTTTAAAAAAGGACGCAAATTGATCTTTTCTGGTGAGGTGAGGCGGTTTAATTATCAGAGAGAGATTCATCATCCTGATGTGGAGGCAGTGGATGGGGATATCGAGAAGGATTACCTTAACTTTAAACGGATCGTTCCCATCTATTCCGAAACAGAAGGACTTTATCAGAGGACATTAAGGAGGTTGATGAAGACCATCTTGGATGGATATGCCGATGAACTTTCGAGTCCCATCCCACCGGAGATTGTGGAACGTCAGGATTTGATCGATTTTTCAGAGGCCTTTCAGAGAGTCCATTTCCCTCCCGAAGGAGAATCCATCGATGGCCTTAACCTTCAGCGTTCAGACGGCCACCGCCGGATCATTTTCGACGAATTTTTTTTCTTAGAACTTGGAATGGCATTGAAAAAAAGAGGGGTAGCGCTGGAGACTGGGATCCCTTTTAAAACAGATGGCGTTTTAGCCCAGAGATTATTAAATCTCCTTTCTTTCAAATTAACCCGTGCCCAGGAGAGGGCTCTGGTTGAGATCAAGGAGGATTTAAAGAAGCCCCATCCCATGAATCGATTGATTCAGGGGGATGTGGGATGCGGGAAAACCGTTGTCGCCCTCTTAACCTGCCTGTATGTTGTGGAGTGCGGTTATCAGGCTGCCATCATGGCGCCCACCGAGGTGTTGGCAGAACAACACTTTCTCAATCTCCATCGGTGGGTGGAGCCATTGGGGGTAAAGGTGGCCCTTCTGACCAGCAGTATTAAAGGTTCGGAGAGGGGAGACCTTTACCAAAGGATTAGGAGTGGAGATGTCCAGCTGGTGATCGGAACCCATGCTGTGATTCAGGAAGCGGTTGAATTCAATCGCTTGGGCCTCGCCATCATTGATGAACAACATAAATTCGGTGTGGTTCAAAGGGGGCTTTTGAAGAAGAAAGGAGGGAACCCTGATGTGTTGGTGATGACAGCGACTCCTATTCCGAGAACCCTCGCCATGACCATTTATGGCGACCTGGATGTTTCACTCATTGATGAGATGCCACCTGGCAGGATGCCTGTGGAGACCAAAGCCTTTCCCGAATCCGCAAGGCCAAGAGTTTATCGAATCGTTGAGGAGGAGGTGAGGAAAGGTCGCCAAGCTTTCATCGTCTATCCCTTAGTCGAGGAATCTGAGAAATTGGACCTCAAGGATGCTACCCGAATGGCGGAACATCTCCAGAAAGATATCTTCCCAGAGTTTCGGATTGGCTTGCTCCATGGTCGGATGAAAAGTGATGAGAAAGAGGCCATCATGATGGAGTTTAAGGAAGGAAGGATACAAATCCTGGTCGCCACGACAGTGATTGAGGTAGGGATTGATATTCCAAACGCCTCTATCATGGTGGTGGAGCATGCTGAACGATTCGGTCTCTCTCAGCTCCACCAGTTGAGGGGAAGGATTGGCCGAGGACGTTACCCTTCAAAGTGTATTTTACTGGCTCAATACCGGTCTTCTGAGGAATCGAAGGTTCGGCTCCAAGCCATGGAGAGAACGACCGATGGATTTAAGATTGCCGAGGAGGATTTGGCGCTCAGAGGACCTGGAGAGTTCTTTGGAATTCGACAATCGGGATTACCAGATTTCAGGGTGGCCCACATCCTCCGAGATACTCCGATTTTGGTTGAGGCGAGAAAGGAGGCCTTTCGACTCGTCCAAGAGGACCCAGAACTCATTCATCCCTCTCATGGAGGATTGAAGGATATACTGATCAAGCGATGGAAGGGAAGAATGGAACTGGCTACAATAGGTTAAAAATTAGGATTCAGAGCAAGGCCCTGAACCTCACATGGTTCAGGGGTTAAAATGGATTGAAAAGAGGGACAAATTATGTTAACCCTTTTGTTAAAAATAACGTGTCCGTGTCACGTGTTTCGTGTCCGGAAATTATTGAATGTTAATCATTCGAATTTAGCTGCAAAAAGCAGGGAAACGCACACACCATTTTTCTGAGAGGAAGAAAATATGGAATTGTTTCATCCCGAAGGCTCTGGATTTCATCGAATGCAGAGACTTCCCCCTTATATCTTCGGCATTGTCAATCAATTGAAGATGGAGGCAAGACAAAGGGGAGAGGATATTATCGATTTGGGCATGGGAAACCCTGATCTTCCCACTCCCAAACACATTGTTAATAAACTGATCGAAGCCGTAAAAAATCCGAGGAATCATCGGTACTCTGCCTCAAAGGGAATTTATAAATTGAGGTGTGCGATCACTTCCTGGTATCAAAAACGTTACGATGTTGAGCTCGATCCAGAAATAGAGAGTGTGGTGACCATTGGTGCCAAGGAAGGACTCGGACATCTGGTTTTAGCGACCCTTGGCCCTGGAGATGTTGTCCTTGTCCCGGATCCGACCTATCCCATCCATGCCTTTTCGGTTGTGATTGCAGGAGGAGATTTGCGATCGGTCCCTTTGCTGGGAGGAGGTGATTTTTTTCAACGATTATTGACGGCGACCAAACAGACTTGGCCTCAACCTAAGATGATTATCATGAGTTTCCCTCACAATCCAACCACCATGGTGGTGGATCTCAATTTTTTTGAAAATCTGGTGGATTTCGCAAAAGAGCACCATCTGATGATCGTCCACGATTTAGCCTATGGGGATATCGTCTTCGATGGATATAAAGCACCCAGTCTCCTTCAGGTCAAAGGGGCAAAGGATGTGGGGGTGGAGTTCTACTCTCTTTCAAAAAGCTACAATATGCCCGGCTGGCGAATAGGTTTCGCAGTGGGGAATGCCGAGATGCTGGCTGCATTGGCAAGATTGAAGAGCTATCTTGACTACGGAGTCTTTCAACCCATTCAGATTGCAAGCATCATCGCCCTCACTGAAGATCAAGAGTGCGTTCATCAAATTGCGGAGGAATACCGGAAGAGGAGGGATGCCCTCGTCCATGGATTGAAGCGAGTGGGTTGGGAGATTGAAAAACCGAAAGGAACAATGTTCGTTTGGGCAGAGATTCCAAAACCATTTAAAAAGATGGGTTCGATTGACTTTTCAAAGCATTTATTAAGGGAAGGAAAGGTTGCTGTTTCTCCAGGGATCGGTTTTGGTGAATACGGAGAGGGATTTGTGAGATTTGCGTTGGTGGAGAACGAAGCACGTATCAAGCAGGCAGTAAAAGGGATTCAAAAAGTCCTAAAGAAGGGTTGACTTGCGTAAACTCCAAATCACAAATTCCAAGATCCAAATACCTGCCTGCCGGCAGGCAGGAGCTCCAAACTCCAATGACCAAATGACTAAAACTGCATTGTTTGGAATTTTTGAAATTGGAATTTGTTTGTGATTGGGTGCTTGGAATTTGGTGCTTCTCACTAAATATATAGAGAAGATAGGCTCATGATACAAATAGAAAAGGGGAAGCGAGTGATGCGAAAGATTAAGGTCGGTTTGATCGGTTTCGGGACAGTGGGTTCCGGTGTGGGAGGAATTCTTCAGAAAAATTCCAAGCTGATCGAAAAGCGCATGGGTGCAAAGCTCATCTTGAAGCGAATTGCTGACATTGATTTAGAGACGGACCGTGGAGTGAAATTGAAACCCGGAGTCCTCACTCGCAGAGCAGAAGATGTGATCAAGGATCCTGAAATCGATATTATCATGGAGTTAATGGGAGGCATTGAGCCTGCTAAAACCTATATTCTAAAAGCGATTCGGAATAAAAAACATATCGTCACGGCCAATAAAGCCCTCCTCGCCCTTCATGGAGACGAGATCTTCAAAAAAGCCCATCGCTTTGGCGTGGATGTCAACTTCGAAGCCTCCGTCGGTGGCGGCATACCCCTCATCCGGTCGATCAAAGAGGGTTTGGTCGCTAACCGGATCCATTCGATTTTCGGAATTCTAAACGGAACTTCTAACTACATCCTTTCAAAGATGACCGACGAAGGGAGAAACTTCAAAGAAGTCTTGAAAGAGGCTCAAGAGAAAGGGTATGCAGAGGCTAATCCAACCTATGATATTGAAGGGATCGATGCTGCCCACAAGCTTGCCATTCTCATCCGCCTCGCCTTTGGAACCCCCTTCCAATTTAAAGAGATCTTCATTGGAGGAATCTCTGAAATCACGCCACTGGATATTCAATTCAGTCGAGAATTTGGATATCGCATTAAACTCTTGGCCATTACCAAAATTGACAAAGGGAAGATAGAAGCCCGCGTTCATCCCACCATGATTCCAGAAGGACATCTTCTCTCTACAGTCGAAGGAGTTTTTAATGCCATTTATATTAAAGGCGATGCTGTTGGCCCCACGCTCTTTTATGGTCAGGGAGCAGGGCAGATGCCCACTGGCAGTGCGGTCGTAAGTGATCTGGTGGAACTGGGGAGGAATCTTTTGATCCGGGCCTCCGGACGGCGGGTGCCACTGCTCTCTTTTCAGGAATCGGCCATTGAAAAAATTCCTCTCAAGAAGATGGATGATGTTGTGATGCCTTTTTATATGAGGTTTTCAGCGTTAGATCGGCCCAGAGTGCTTTCAAAAATCTCAGGAATCTTAGGGAAGAATGATATCAGCATCTCGGCGGTCATTCAAAAGGGAAGGCAGGTCAACGGTGCGGTGCCCATTGTCATGATGACCCATGAGGCTAAAGAAAAGAATGTCCATCAGGCGTTGAAAGAAATTGACCGGCTGGGTGTGATTTTGGGGAAGACGATGTTCATCCGTGTGGAAAATGAACTGGAGTAAATAGTTCGGAGTAATGAGTTCGTAGTTCGGAGTGTTAAAATAATTTTGGTTTTTCTCCGAACTCAAAACTACGAACTTTGAACTTTGGGTAAAATCATGTGGCGTGGGGTGATTCGAGAGTATTGGGATTTTTTGCCTGTTAGGAAAGAGGAATGCATCATCACTTTGCTCGAAGGGAATACGCCGCTCATCCCTTCTTCTCGAATCAAGAAGGAAGTGACTGCAGGAATTGATATCTTTTTTAAATATGAAGGTCTCAATCCTACGGGCTCTTTTAAAGATCGAGGGATGACCGTGGCGGTTTCCATGGCAAAGGAAATGGGTTCGAAAGCGGTCATCTGTGCCTCCACAGGAAACACGTCTGCCTCTGCAGCTGCCTATGCTGCCAAAGCGGACATGAAAGCCTTTGTTCTTATCCCTGAAGGAAAGATCGCCCTCGGAAAGTTATCTCAGGCAATGGCTCATGGCGCTAAGGTTATCCAGATCAAAGGAAACTTTGATGAGGCCCTTCACATCGTCAGAGACATTTCTGAGACAGAACCCGTCACCTTGGTCAACTCCCTCAACCCTTATCGAATTGAAGGCCAGAAGACAGCCTCCTTTGAAGTGATTGACCACTTGGGGTTTACTCCCACTTACCACTGCCTTCCTGTCGGCAATGCAGGAAATATCACCGCTTATTGGAAAGGATACAAGGAATATTGGGGGAAAGGGAGGGCTCAAGGACTTCCAAAGATGTTAGGATTTCAGGCAGAAGGAGCAGCACCTATTGTCAGAGGGAAAGTCATTGAGAACCCTGAAACCATTGCCACTGCCATTCGGATTGGGAACCCTGCCAGTTGGAAGCAGGCTGTGGCAGCCCGTGATGAATCTGGAGGCTTGATCGATATCGTGAGCGACGAAGAGATTTTGGAGGCTTATCGGATGATGGCGAGTCTAGAAGGAATCTTCTGCGAACCTGCCTCTGCAGCCTCTTTGGCAGGTGTGTTGAAACTCAATCGAAAAGGTTTCTTTAAGAAAGGAGATGTGCTGGTATTGACCATCACTGGACATGGTCTAAAGGATCCGGATGTTGCTATTCGAGTCTCTCAAAAACCTGTCTCACTCCCTCCCAAGAAAGAAGCGGTGTTGAAATACCTCAATCTCTAATTGGTGAATGGTGATGGTTAATCAAGATTTCTTCTCACCATCACAATCACTAGCCTCTAACACTAAATCATGAAAACTGGCTTTATCTACACCGATGCCTATCTCGATTATGATTATGGACCCACCCACCCCCTTCGAATCATACGGCTCAAATTGACCTATGAACTCATCAAAGCCTATGGGCTCTTAAATCTTCCTTCCGTTCAATTCATTTCCACCCTCAAAGCTGAAGAAGAAAATGCAGCCATTTTCCATAGTCAGGAATATCTGAATATATTGAGGCAGGCAAATGAAGGTTTTCTGCCGGGAGACGCGTATGCCTATGGACTGGGACCAGGAGATAACCCCATCTTCCCGGGCCTTTTTAATTGGTCCCTTCTAGTGACCGGAGCAACACTCCAGGCAGTTGATTTTGTGGTCGATGGAAAGGGAGAGATCGCTTTCAACATCGCTGGTGGACTTCACCATGCGATGAGGTCACGGGCTTCTGGATTCTGTTATATGAATGATCCTGTCATCGGAATCATGAGACTTTTAAGCCGGGGGAAAAGAGTGGCTTATATTGATATCGATGCTCATCATGGAGATGGAGTTCAGAAGGCATTCTACGAGACCAAGCAGGTTTTGACGATTTCACTCCACGAGACTGGATACACGCTCTTTCCTGGAACTGGTTTTGAGTATGAGATTGGGGAAGGTGAAGGAGAGGGATATTCTGTCAATCTTCCTTTTCCTCCCTTTACAGGAGATGAAATCTACCTTTGGGCATTTGAAGAAGTGGTTCCAGAACTTATCCATTCCTTCCAACCCGATGTGGTCGTTACTCAATTAGGAGTCGATACGTTTTATGATGACCCTTTAACAAACCTTCACTTGTCCATTCAGGGGTATGAAAAAGTCCTTAAGCGAATCAAAGACCTGGCTCCAAGGTGGGTGGCGTTAGGGGGAGGAGGGTATAACATTTCTAATGTCGCTCGGGCTTGGACATTAGCCTGGGCAGTGATGAACGAGATCGAATTGAAAGAAGAACTTCCAGAATCTTATCTTAAAGAGGCAGTGAGAATGGGAATTGAGGAAAAAGAGTTGAGGGGGCGTCTGGAAATCCCTCTGCATAGCCAGAATAAGGAAAACAGGATGGAAATGGAACGGGTGGTCCATACTATAAAAGAGGTAGTCCTTCCAAAGATTAAAGGGTGAACCTCCAACCTTCCCAAAAATTTGGCATGCCTTTTGCTTTCAATTTTCGCTTTTCATTTGACATTTGTAAGTTTTTGGTATATTTAGAGGTTTTGAGGATGTTAGGAAATGCCTGAAAAGATGAAGTATGTAATCATTGTTGGGGATGGGATGGCAGATTACCCGATTCAGAGTCTTGGGGGAAGGACCCCATTGATGGTGGCTAGGACCCCCCATATGGATTGGATGGCTAAACAGGGAGAGATCGGTTTGGTCAGAACGATCCCCGACGGATTTAATCCGGGGAGCGAGATCGCCAACCTCTCCATCTTTGGGTACGATCCCATTCGTTATTATACTGGGAGAGGTCCCTTAGAAGCCGCCAGCCTGGGCGTCAAACTCGCAGACGATGACATTGCCTTCCGGTGTAATCTGGTGACCTTAAAATTCCAAGGGAACAAAATCGTGATGGAAGATTTCTCTGCCGGCCACATCACGGATGGGGAGGCAAAGAAGGTTATCCTTGATTTGAACAAGGAGATGGCAACGAATGAGATCCGATTCTATTCAGGGGTGAGTTATCGGCATTTAATGGTCTTGAAGAATGGAGCGGCCAAATTTTCAAATCTGGAGAAACTTGAACTTACCCCACCTCATGACATCATTGGCAAGGAAATAACAACTTTACTTTCTCAGATGAAAGAGCCTGTTCTTGCTTTGATGAACGAATCCCAAAAGCTTCTCAAAAGCCACCCTATCAATCTTGCCCGGGAGTCAAAAGGACTCCCTCCTGCCAACTCCATCTGGCTCTGGGGACAGGGGCGCTCTCCCCGGATGATCACCCTGAAGGAACGATTTGGGATGGATGGTTACGTGATCTCAGCCGTCCACCTGATCAAGGGGATCGGAATTTTAGCGGGATTGGAAGTGCTGGAGGTTCCTGGTGTCACAGGATACTTCGATACGAATTATGATGGGAAGGCTCAGTACGCAATAAGAGGTTTGAGAGAAAAAAATTTTGTATATGTCCATGTTGAAGCCCCTGACGAAGCAGGTCATATGGGAAACCCCCAATTGAAGATCGAAGCCATTGAGGCGTTTGACGAAAAGATTGTGGGGCCTATCTTAGAAGGGATGAAGGATTTTAGAAGGTATAAGGTTTTGGTTCTTCCCGATCATCCTACTCCTCTTTCCGTTAGAACGCACACCGCCGATCCGGTTCCCTATGTCATTTATTCCAATGAGGATGGGGCAACATCCTTCCATGGAGAAACATTTGATGAAGTTTCTGCGGGTCGGTCTGGAATCTTAATAGAAAAAGGATTTGAATTGGTCGAAAGATTTTTAAATCCCCGTGGTTCGTGTTGAGGGAGAAGGAGGAAATTTTTTGGCGAATACAAAGACAAAATATATTTTTACTACCGGGGGTGTCGTCTCCTCTTTGGGAAAGGGATTGGCGTCTTCATCGATTGGGTCCCTCTTGGAGCTCAGGGGGTTGAAAGTCAATTTTCTCAAGTTCGATCCTTACATCAACGTAGACCCAGGAACGATGAATCCTTTCCAACATGGAGAAGTCTATGTGACCGATGATGGAGCAGAGACGGATCTCGATTTAGGACACTACGAGCGTTACACCAATGTCAAGACATCGAAGAAAAATAATTTTACCACTGGACAAATTTATGATTCAGTCATCTCCAAAGAGAGAAGGGGAGACTATCTGGGCGGCACTGTCCAGGTGATTCCCCATATCACTGATGAGATCAAGTCCAAGGTCTTCGATCTGGCCCAGGATGTAGATATTGTGATCGTCGAGGTGGGTGGGACCGTCGGAGACATTGAAAGTCTTCCTTTTTTAGAAGCGATTCGGCAGATTCGAGGAGATGTGGGCAGGGAAAATACGCTCTACATTCACCTGACCCTGGTGCCTTATATTCAAACGGCCGGGGAGTTAAAGACCAAACCGACTCAGCATAGTGTGAAAGAACTTCGAGAAATAGGTATCCAGCCTGATATTCTTCTCTGCCGAACCGATCGATTGCTCTCTCCCGATGTTAAAGCAAAAATCGCTCTCTTCTGCAATGTGGATAAAGATGCGGTGATCACAGCCAAAAATGTGGAGACGGTTTATGAAGTCCCCACCGTCTTTCATCAGGAAGGACTGGATGAAAAGATTGTTGAGAAACTTAATATCTGGACAGGGAGACCGAATTTAAAGGGTTGGGATCGGGTCGTCAAAAAGATCAAACATCCCCGTTTCGAAACCACGATCGCTGTGGTGGGTAAATATGTGGGCTTGGTCGAATCCTATAAGAGTTTAACTGAGGCGTTGATTCATGGAGGCATTGCGAATGATGCTAGAGTCAATCTGAAATATGTGGATTCAGAGGTGGTTGAGAAGGAGGGGGCAGAACGTTTTCTTAAAGAGGCCAATGGCATTCTCGTCCCCGGAGGGTTTGGAACAAGAGGAATTGAAGGGAAGATCAAAGCGATTCAATATGCCAGAGAAAAAAAGATTCCATACTTTGGGATTTGTCTGGGGATGCAGTGTGCTGTGATCGAGATTGCGAGGCACTGTGCCGGTCTAAAAGGAGCGAACAGTGAGGAATTCGATGCCCATACTCCCCACCCAGTGATCTATCTCATCGAAGAGTGGGTGGATCGGGATCAAATCACCCAGAAACGGTCCTCTGATACTCCAAAAGGTGGAACGATGAGGTTGGGATCTTATCCTTGTCGGCTCGAAGAAGGGAGTTTAGCTCTGGAG
>Ga0209048_10005745_pt1 | contig 11690 bp, 15 predicted proteins | sample FrelakmetCRP12CR_FD_187146 | JGI IMG/M metagenome (GOLD analysis project Ga0209048, IMG submission 187146) | Freshwater lake sediment microbial communities from the University of Notre Dame, USA, for methane emissions studies - CRP12 CR (SPAdes)... | ecosystem: Environmental > Aquatic >... | reverse complement strand
GTTCATCCCACGCAACTCTACGAAGCAATCTACTCATTGATTGGCGCAGGACTGGCTTATTGGTTGTTTAGAAAGAAACTTAAGCCCGGCGTCGCAGCTTTGGTTTTCGCCATCTGGCTCACGACTTTCCGTTTAGCCAACCACTTCCTGCGCGCTTTCCCCTACAGTCAGACCGTCACGCTCTACGTTTATCCGGCGTTTTATCTGGTGATTATCGCATTTAGCATATATTTACTATTGAAACGCCGCCGTATTTAAATCACAGGGAAGTTATCCCATTGACAGGACGGCAAAAATATGGAACGGGGTATATAGCCATCGAGAATACGGCTACCAAGTTCTCGGGTTATTAAGTCGGGACAAACCCTAAACTATCTTTTAAATGTGTAGGCTGGTAACCTCTTTTTGATTTGAATATCTATGCTAGATCTTTTGAAGAAACATTTCGGCTACGACACTTTCCGCCCTTTACAGGGCGAGGTGGTCGAGCACTGCCTGTCCGGCCGCGATGCATTAGTACTCATGCCCACGGGCGGCGGCAAATCGCTGTGCTACCAGTTGCCGTCTTTGAAATTCAGCGGCATGACCATCGTGGTCTCCCCGCTCATAGCGCTCATGAAGGATCAGGTTGATGCATTGCGCGCCAACGGCATCCCGGCTGCGTTCATGAACAGCAGTTTAACGCCGTTTCAGATCGCTGACGTGGAACGGTCAGCGATTGACGGCAAATTAAGACTTCTCTACCTCGCGCCCGAACGGCTGGCCATGCCGCAAACCATGCGTTTTCTACAAGAGCTGCGCATCAGCCTGTTTGCCATCGACGAAGCGCATTGCATTTCCGAATGGGGCCATGATTTCCGACCCGACTATCGGAATTTGGATTATTTGCGACGTCACTTCCCTGCCGTGCCCATGCTTGCGCTCACGGCCACGGCCAATGCGAGGGTTCGCGACGATATTTTGGAGCAATTGCACATCAAAGACAGAAAAGTTTTCCAATCCAGTTTCAACCGCGCCAATCTGACGTACCGCGTGGTGCCCAAGAAAAAATCTTTCGACCGTCTGGCCAAGGAAATCAAGTCACGATCCGGACAAGCGGCTATCGTTTATTGCTTCTCACGCAAGAGCACGGAAAAAACCGCGGCTGATTTGCGCGCCAATGGCATCAAAGCCGCGGCTTATCATGCCGGCATGTCGTCCGACGAACGCACACGAGTACAGGACCGGTTCATCAAGGATCAAACGCCCGTCATCTGCGCCACCATCGCCTTTGGCATGGGCATCGACAAACCGGATGTGAGATTGGTCGCGCACATGGACCTGCCAAAATCCGTGGAAGGTTATTATCAGGAGACAGGCCGTGCCGGACGCGACGGTTTGCCCAGCGATTGCCTGCTTTTTTACTCTCGTGGAGACCGCGTCAAGCACGAATACTTTATCCGCGGCATGGAAGATCCAGAGGAACGTCAGCGCGCCAGAATGCAACTGGATCAAGTCATGAAGTACGGCGAGCTGACAACTTGTCGTCGTGCTTATCTATTGAATTATTTCGGAGAAAAAACCGCCCAAACCAACTGCGGCGCGTGCGACGTCTGCGTTCCAACTAAACAGTCAACGTCCTTCTCGCCCGAGGAAAGTGAACCGGAAGATATCAGCTTTGACCGCGAACTTTTCGAACAGCTCCGCGCGTTGCGTCGTGAATTAGCAGAAGAGCGCGGCGTTCCTCCGTATGTCATCTTCGGCGACCGCACTCTGCAGGACATGTGCCGCTATTTTCCGCAAAGCTCGGAATCCATGGGAAAGATCTTCGGCATGGGCAACGAAAAGCTGGCGCAATACGGAAATAAGTTTCTCGACATTATCCTGCGCTACGCCGGCCCGCGCGACATCGCTGAAAAAGAAATTCCCGGCCAGGTTCGCCGAGCAAGTAAGACGCCAAGCCTCAGGGCCACGACGGACACTGTGCTGGAATCGGTAAAACTGTTTCAGGAAGGCGCCGATTTGGAACAAATCTCGCAAATCCGCAATTTGGCTCCAGGCACCGTCTTACAGCATTTGGAAAAAGCTTTCGACAATGGCACGGACCTCGATCTCTCTCGTCTCAACACCCTGCCGCAAGAAAAATTCGACCGCATCGTCAGCGCCATCAAGAAAGCCCACACATACATGCTCACGCCGATATTCAAAATCCTCGGCGAGAGTTGCAGTTATGATGAGATCAAACTCGTAAAACTTATATTAAAATCAAATGGTCGCGAATAAAAAACGCTCTACATTGAGTCGAGCGTTCGAGTAATCGTTGGCGGCTTACCTAGGCCTGAGCAAACCAGTCGGAGATGATCTCCTGGCGCTTGCCGTTCTGGTCGTCAAAGCACAGTATTTTGCGGCCGTGGGAATAGGTTTTGATTTCGACCACGGTGAACGGGCCTTCGCCGCATTCTTCGGATTTGCGATCTAGCCACGAAGATAACGTATCGCGTTGGCATTCCCTGGAAACAATCCAGACGATCTTGCCACCCACAACCACATTACCTCTCATCAAAGGTACGGATTCATCAGCCATAACAACCTCCTTTTGGGTTTTACCGATTTTTACGCTCGTTGCGGCCTAACGTCAAACGCCCGCCATGTCCGATTTTACAGTCCCCTGCCCCGCGTTTATGATTAGTCCAATATGATGGACGGCACAATCCGCAACGAAATCAAACCCGGCATGGTCGTGGTTATTGTTAAAAAGGAAGATCAGCCTACGGGCAAACTCACGCAAGGCATCGTGCAGGATATTTTGACCAGCGCAGCCATCCATCCGCGCGGCATCAAGGTCCGTTTGGATACGGGCGAAGTCGGTCGCGTGCAAGCGATCCAGACATAAAAAACTTATTTCGCAATATGCAAACATCCTCAAACAGCTCACCCGATGACAAAGGAGAAAAACTTATCAGCGGCATCGGTTCGCTGATGGCTTATTCACGCTTGGCCAAAGTGTTAATTTTTTCCGCCGTTTGGGCGCTTGTCGCCCTGTTCTTTTGGTATAACGGTATACCGTATTATGTCGTGCTACCGATGATGGTCATACCGGTAATATTCATCGTATTGGAAGTCATGGCCCTGATGCGTTTCAAAAAAATGGACGCGATTCCGGCGCAGGTCTTGCCCCGCGTGCTTGCTGATCCGCAGGAAAAAATAACAGGAACGATCGCCGACATCATGCGCATGAGGCATCGCGGTGGCTATGCGGTTTTGGGCACGGGACACGTCCACGCCACGGAAAACGCGCTCGTCGTTACGGACAAAAATATCTATGCCGTGACAGTGCCACTGGCCGGTGCCGGAAAAATCGTTGGCGGAAATGATATTTCGCTCTGGCAGTGGATGCTTGGCGGCAAGAAAATCCGGGAAAAATTGGAATCCATTCTGGCGAGCGGCAATCTGCAATCCGCGCTGGACGCCATGGCCGTGAACCAAAAAATAATCCGCGCCGATGTTTCATCAGTAACTTTCGACGAAACGACGCACTCCTTTACCGTGGCCACGCGCACTGGCATCACCCTCCAATATTCAATTTTGGTCCAAGATGAGTTCCAGAGAGCTAAAACCTTACTTCAAGCCTAATCGTAAGGGCATCTACCCCTGCCCCTTGCCAAAAATCCAAATTTAGTGTATAGTTAGGCGATTAACCTATATCGCGTTAAACGCGACTAAAGCGCCAAGAAGCGCGAACTCATGATCTTCGAGTTAACTCGTGGCGCAGTGAGTCATATCGAACTTATGCCGAATTACAATGTGTGGGATAAGCAGGACAAACGTGGGTCGGGCGGATATAATAAAGGCGGTCATGACCGCCCGGAAAGACGCTCATTTGGTGGAGATCGTGGCTTTGATAAGCCAATGTTCCCCGCAGTGTGCGTAGAATGCGGTGAGCGTTGCCAGGTGCCTTTTAAGCCCACCAACGGCAAACCGGTCTATTGCACCAACTGCTTCCGCCGCGATGAACGTCCGGGTGGCGACAGACCGTCGTTCCAACCCCGCCGCGACGACCGCCCTCAGCGCGACAACCGCTTCGAGGGTCCGGCCAAGTCGCATGACAATCGCAATGATTTTGAACAGTTGAACCGCAAGCTGGACGCCATCATCGAATTGCTCAAGGGCAAGGTCCAACCGGCCAAGGATGCCAAGATTCACGTGGTGACGACCGAGGCGCAGGCCGCAGCTCCGAAAGCGGAGAAAGCTGCCAAAGCCGAACCGAAAGCCGAGGAACCGAAAGCTGATAAGAAAAAGTCTGCCAAGGTCGCCACGGTCAAGGCCGACAAGAAGAAGAAAAAGTAAATAAGAATTCCAAAAAGGGCCGCAAGGCCCTTTTTTGTTTTCTTATTTCGCGGCAGCGATCTTCTTTTTCTCTTTTGCCAACACGTAAGAATACGCAATCGGCACGACCACGGTGAGCACTACGGCGCTGAAGAATATGTAAGGCACGGCAATCCAGATTAGCGACTCGATAATTGCGACTAGTCCGCATAATACGAAAGCCCAGCCGGCCAGGCGCTGGCTCTTTTGCCAGACTTCTGGATCGTCGAGCGTCCACGGAGTCCTTAAGCCCACGAAATAATTCTGGCGCACTTTGCCCAGGTAGTTGCCGAGCACAACAAACAATATACCCATGCCGAAAATCACGAATCTGCCGACCATGGCGTTGTAGGCCGGCTCGAATGTCACGAACATGGTCACGGCGTAGATGTAAGCCAGATAACCCAAAATCGAAGTTTGGATGATGGCCCAGGGTTTTTGGAAGTTCTCGTAGTTTTGGCTTTTGGGATCCAGACGCTGCAAAATCGGAAACAGAATCATGAAAAACAAAGACAGTCCGGGAATCAACCATACGCCGAATGACTTGGGACTCCAGCCGTTGGGCTTGCCATCAAAACCCCAGTGCGTGGGAATGACGTCCGGCAGACGCGCGTACAAAATCGCGCCGGCGATAAACATGGCGGCTACCATGGCGAACTGAACGCCGCGGATGATACGCAGCGAATTATGATTCTCGTTTGTCATAGTTGAAAAGGTTAAAAAATATATTTGCCGTCTCCTCGAACACTGAAGTGTTGAGAGAATAGATAATGAATTGTCCTCGCCGTTCCGTGGTCACCAGGTCTGCTCTCTTCAGAATATCCAGATGATGCGACAACGAAGCCTGAGTGAAAGCAAACTTTTCGAGCATGTCGGTTACGGACATGTCCTTCTTTTTCAGCAGCTGGATTATCTTGCGCCGATTGGGATCGGCCAGGGCTTTAAACAGGCTATCCATAGACATTTGTCTATATATTAATACAGAAGACAATCGCCGTCAAGGCCTGTCGACGGCCTTTAACCCAGGGCTTTTTGCAGCCGGACCAGCAAATCCTGCGGCACGTCCTGCGCCCGCAGATCTGCTCGCCTCTCCCCCAGTCCGAGCTCGAGAGCATGCACCACGAACGGATTGTCCCAGACGTGATAAGTACCCAGTTCTTTGGCCATGCCGTTCATGCGCAGCAAAAACTTTTGCAGCATCTTTTTGTACATCGGCGCTTCGCTATACATGTCGGCCAGCGCGGCGACGGCCACGGCTTCGGCCGCTACCGGATCCTGGCTGGCGAAAACCAACCCTGTTTGCGGCATGGTGACATGAGTCCTGAGTTCCAAGCCCAATATGCGGTAGGTCACGCGGTCAGGTCCGAAAGTCGTCTGCGCCTGCGTGCCCACGAACAATGTCAAACGCATTTTGTCCTTCATCGACAGCGCAATCTCGGTCATCTTCTCGAAAAAATCCCCGACTTTATGCTGGTCGACTTTGAACTTTTCCTGCTCGGCCCACTTTTTCATGAAATCGAAGAATGGCCCCTGCACGTGAAACTCGATGCGGCTGTCCTCGCGCATGAGTCCGACTAAATTTTTAAATCCCAGAGTCACGCCGGCCATGGCATGCGTGCTCAAGCGCGGCAGGTTGATGATGTGGTCGGCTTTTTCGATCCAGCGTGTCATGTAATAACCGTTGGGCCAGTGTTTTGCCGCGTCGGATTTGTACAAAAAGAAATCATCGTTCCAGTCGCCTTGTTCAAACGCGACCTGTTTGGCGTTATTGTCCAAACCGTCGGTCACACGGCTGGTTTCAAAATTCTTCAAAGTCGACCCGTGCGTCACGCCGCGCGGCGTATGCATCACGTGCCCGATGCCCGACTGGTCGCCTACGACTACATTGGCGCCGCGCAACAAAAGCTCGCGAGCCACGACGCGAATTGCGGCAGGGTGCGTGGCCGAGGGGTACGGATACGGCGAGTTAACCGCGGGTTTGAGCAGAACCGTATCGCCCGGTTTGAGCCAGGACAAATCGTTGGTCGATTCCAGCAAAACTTTGCGGATCGCATCCTCCAATTCCGACTCGGGCGCGTTCTTTTGCACTCCCCTCAAGTAAACAATGGACATATGCTGTATAATACCGCCTGACATTTGCCTTGTCTAAATATGACTATCGCTTCACTGATCGGATCAACAGCCGCAATTTGTACCACCGTTGCTTATTTGCCCCAAGTGATAAAAACCGTGCGCACCAAAGAGACCAAAGACTTGTCCACGGTCTTCCTGTGCGTCACGCTCTTCGGCGTGTTTTGCTGGCTGGTCTATGGCTTGCTTATCAACGACTGGCCGCTCATCGCGGCCAATGCCGTAACTTTCGTGCTGGCTGCTATCGTCTTTGGCTACAAACTCAAATTCGGTTGAGATCAAACGAGCGTGCGCCAATTCGCCTCGTACTCTTTGAAACGCCGGTCAAACTCCTCGCGCGGCGTGACGGTGATGTTGAGTTCCGACATTTTGCTTTTTAGATTCTCGAGCGCGGTTTGCGATTTTGCGGGTTCGACCAAAAGCTCGAGTTCCAGGATTTTTCCATAACCTTTAGTGTCATCCAGCGCGACCGCTATCCCCTGCCAGTCAAATGAATGGCGCTTGCGAAACCATTTGATTTTTACGCCATAGCCCAGTGACGCGAACAGCTTTTCCATTTTCTCGAATTCCTCGCGCGCGAATCTGATTTCGATTTCTTCACGCTGTTCGTCGTGGATCTTGCCGCCCTTGAGCCACAACTTGGCGTATTGAGAGTTGAGCTGGATGCGCACGTCCTGCGGAGCCTCGAAATAATACGTAATCTGCTCGTCCTCGCCCAGGTCTTTGGCGTTGGACAAAAAGAAGCCGAGCAAACGATTGTATTCGCCATCAGTGACGAAACTGCGCAACTCGACTTCTACCATAACAAACGATGCAGTTCATCACGTTGCACGTTTTTCACGTTTATCACGTGGAACCTGATGAACGTGCAACGTGACAAACAAGTTATTTAAGAGTTCCTATCAGATAGTTGCCCAGGTTCTCGTTGGCGCGCGGCGGATGGCCCTGACCGCCCTTGATGTCGTTGAAAATCGTTGTGGCATCCTTGCCGCAGCCCATTAGGATCTTGTCCGTGCCGCCCGGATGGCTGTCGATGGCTTTGGTAACGTCGTACACTTTGCCGTTTATCGCGGTCCAGCAATCATTCTGCGTCGCATGCTTGGCCACTTCGTCCAAAGCATATGTCTGATTGGCCGCCGCAGCAGTCGGATTGTTAGCCGGCACGGACGATGTTGCGGCAGGAGCCGCAGACGAACAACCGGCACCGAACAAAACGGGAATCAACAGCAATGCCACGAGAGATGAGTACTTCATACAAACTCAAAATGACAAGAGTAATGAATCGTCATTGTATACTACGTTTTAAATTATTGGAATATTTCAAAAAACCGCCCTTAGAGGCGGTTGATGAGTTAGAGCGGCAAGCGCCAGGCCTGCCAGGTACCGATGACCGCGTGTTCGACGGTTTCGGTCTCGTGCACAGTGCCGGACATGTTTTCGCGGTCCGCAAGCGTCGCGTGGTAGTAGTAATCGCCCATGTAGAAATGGACGTCCTTGCCGTAGATCGAGCCGATGCCGTCCGCGCCCAGATTCAGATACCGGCCATCCTGTTTGACGGTGATGCCCGTACAATCCGCGCCAGGATCGGGATCGAAGGTGACGCCGGAAAAGCACCAGGCCGCATCCAGATTCACAACCGCGCGCAGCGGCAGGGTTCGACAGAGCGGAGCATGGTCCGATTCCTTCCATCCTGCTGGCGGCTGGGCGCAGACCGTAACCGTGGTTTCCGGTTCCTGCGAATGATTCGCGGCCGTGAACATGTCGTTCGAAACCACGGGCCGCTGCACGCCCTTGTGCTCACCGCCGGGCAGAGACACGATGCTAGCCACATTCTGATCCGCGATGGACCAGTCATACGTGGCCGAGACGCCGTATGCGCCTTCGTCGTCGGCCCGGTAGGCGACGGCCTGGACCGTATCGCAATACCTGTGATCCGGCGCGTTCAGCGGCACCGCGACTTCGTCGGGCTCGCTTTCGCACGTGGCGATCAGGATGGCATTGGGGCTTTCGTCCGGTTCGTCCGAACCATCAGTCCCATCTGCCGCGTCCTGTACCGGCCGAAGGTTGCCGATCTCACCGGTCGCCTGCAAGCCGGGCTGAGATTTTTCCGGAGCCTTCCGGTCGACCGCTGCGTCCGCAACGTCTGACGAATGAATCGGCGCTTTCAATTCCGGCTGCCCGCCATTAAATCGCGCGGGTTCTTCGTTCGTGTTTGCCGCGGCCTCAAAAGGCTCGCCGCCGCATCCGATCTCCGTGCAAATAATGCTTACGCCGATGCCCGTTGCCAACAACCATCGTTTCATTTTCTCCTCCGTGATATGAAAAAGAGCGGACGAGGCTTGTCTCGTTCGCTCCGCACCTGTAACTAGCATATCCTTTTTTAATGATTTGTCAATACTACGGATATGAAACAACAAACAGCAAACAACAAACAGCAAAAATCACCTTACCCACAACTTCGGATAAACAACAAATTTCAAACAACAAACAGCAAAGACTATCTTACCCACATATCACCTAGCTTTTCGCGATAATTTTGTTTTGCTTTAATAATGATTGAACTGAGGATATTTTTGATTTCAATCGCTTCTTTAATCAACAGATCGATTTCTTTCTGCTTATGAGGCATGGCTGTTGTCAGTAGCTGCAACCAATGTATCGTTTCCTTGGCTTCTTTTCTCGAAATACGCAATCTCATTACAAAATCCTTGGCGCCTAAAGCCTCATTCGCTTCGCGATAGTTAGCCCCAACCGATCCAGACGAACTGACTACCTGCCTGATGATAGAATCATGCGACGGATGCCGACCGACGCCGGAGCAACATCGAATCACATCCTGCCCAAACTTGGTTGTACGTTCTTCCAAATCAAAAGCGTGCTTGTTTATCATATAACTATTAATTATTTGGAAATTTTTGCTGTTTGAAATTTGCTGTTTGTTGTTTATTATTACACCTACGGCATTTTGAACGGTTTGTCAATTGTCGCCGTGAAAAAGAAAAGCCCCGAGTTATTAGCTCAGGGGGGTTACAAGTTTTATCACGCTCTCCCGCGTAATCAGGGCTGCCGTTACGCAGACTCTGCGACCGCTTCGGCCTCTGGCTGGGGGAAAAGCGCGGGGAACGCCTTCCTGACCAGCTTGACCGCACCCGGCGGGAGCCGGATACGGCGAGGCTTACACGATCCGTCGCACGCATCTATCCCGCTGTAGTCCGTGGGCATACCAGTCGCGTCACGACTGCGTGAAATATGCACCAGACCATGGAGACAGATCTGCCAGATGTGGAGATCGCAGCCGCAGAAGGCATAGTCGAACACGATCCCCTTGCGGAGACGCATGTCGCCTTTGCCCTGCGCGGCCAGGAACTCCCGCACCCGGCGCGCCGCGCCGTCAGGCAGCATGATTTGCTCATGCTTCTGACAATGGCCGTCGCACGGGCCGACCACGGAATACTCGCACGCCAAGACGATCTCGCGACCGTCATTTGCGCACTTGCACTCCATGGCCCGCGCCACGTGGACCTTGCGGCCCACGCACAACGACGCATAGCGCGAAAAAATTCCATCGTTGCCGGACGTGTTGATTTCCTGCGCAAAGATCGTTGCGAACATGGCAGTTCTCCTGAAAAGGGCCAAACCGTTCGAACGCGACATGCGTCCGAGACGGAACAATTGCATGGCGAACGGGATAATCTATCATACTTTGGCGATTCTGTCAAGGGGTGACTGGACAAATCGGAAAATAAAAAACCCTCCGCTGACAGAGGGTATGAGGACTATTTTTTGAGTTTAGGAACTTCGAGATCGACGCATTTCGCGATCACTTCTTCGAGTTTCTCCAGTGACTCCATGCTTGCGTCCGGCAGGGCTGCCACGGCAGCGCTTATTTCCGCTTCGCTTTGCAGCTGCGCCAAAGACGACTCGAGGACACCCGCATCGTTGAGCATGTCCATGGATGTCTGCGCGATGCATTCATCGATATCCCTGGGCAAATTCTTCGCTTGCCTGTCGAATTCCTGGAACTCGGCGATGAGATTTCGATCCCGGTACATCTTGTCCAGGCCGTTAACCCGTTCGCGGCACGCCTTGAAGTAAGCGGTTACGCTGGAACGATGCTCCTCGAGCTGATCGCGCTTTTCGCGGCAGCTTTCGTCCAACTGCTTGGCGCGCCTGTAGGCGTCCCTGAGATAATCTGGAACGGCGTTGTATTTGCGCTTTTCCTCTCTGCCGCTGGCCCGAAACTCGGCCACGAATTCGCCGGAACGCTTAATGCTCACAGAGGCCTTGATCAACAGTTCTTCGATTGACCCGAGACTTTTTTTCTCCATCTCGGTTATCTGATCCAGCAGATAGCGTTGAATGGCGCCTTTGGCCGTGCGCAGCTTCCGGCGTTCGAAGAAACCGCTTTTGACGAGCTCTGGTGGAAGCATTTCCTCGTGCGCCAGATATTTTCGCAAACCCGCGGTGACCACGGCGAGAGGCATGCTGATGGACATGGCCAGCAACATTATTTTGTTCATCAGGGGGCTGAGACCGGGGAGCGCGGCCCAAGCCAGCAAGAGTAAGGCCAATAAAAACATGACCGTACTAAAGACCAAAAAGGCAAGCACGCCGATGACCACGAAGGAGAGCTTCTTGGGCCAGGGTGCGTCGGGCGCTTTTCTGAATTCCCTTACGGTCAATACCGTACAGGCGTAAAGGGAGAAACCCTCTACAAACAACACCGTTGCCGCCAAGCTCCAATAGAAAATTTCCGTGATCGCGGCCATGGCCAGCTCTCCGCAGAGCGCATAGCCGATAAGGCCGGATATGGTCAGGATGGCAGCATAGGTTATGCTGGACTCATGCCTGAGCAAAAAGCCGCCGAGATATTTTTCTTTAACATGAAGTCGGGCCTGCTTCTCCAATACTTTAAGCGTAGTGGGATGATCACTCGATTTTTTTGCCAGCTTCATGGCGAGTTCCTTTGTGAGAGTGCCAGCAGACTTAAGCACAAACAAACAGGCGGGTCAAGCGTTTGGACATCAACAACGGAGAAAAAAGTTATCAGGTTATCAGGTGCCGAATAACTACCTGATAACTTGATGACCTGATAACCTTATTCTATTGTTTTGGTGAATGTTTGACTTTGTCCTGCCGTTTAACCATCATATAAGCATATGTCATTCGAAACCCCGTCAAAAAACGAGCAGCCCATGGATCTGGAGCGGCTCTTG
>Ga0209048_10005744_pt1 | contig 11690 bp, 8 predicted proteins | sample FrelakmetCRP12CR_FD_187146 | JGI IMG/M metagenome (GOLD analysis project Ga0209048, IMG submission 187146) | Freshwater lake sediment microbial communities from the University of Notre Dame, USA, for methane emissions studies - CRP12 CR (SPAdes)... | ecosystem: Environmental > Aquatic >... | reverse complement strand
TCTGCTCAAGCAGCGCAGCGCTCACCTGTGCGTAACGCTCGCGCATGTGGACCGGTAGCTGGCCCGAGGCCAACACCACCGCACGCGCCTTTGAGCCCAGTCGATCCCCGGTCATGGAGGGGCGATACTCGAAACGCCGCAGCGCGCCGATCGCGTGGATGCGCCCGAGCGTGCGCCCCAGGAGTTCCCGGGCGCCTGGCTGGTCGAGGTCCGGGGCGGAGCCTGGCTGCAGTGGGAAGGCTGCCAGCCGGAATTCGCCCCAGTGGTGCAGCGTGGCCCCGGCCAGCCGGAGCGGCGCCACCACCGGGATCTCTGCCGCGGCCAGTTCGGCCGCAAAAGCGTGTTCTTCCAGAATCTGCTCATCGCTCCAGCGGCCGGCACGGTAGAATTTCAGCACCACCGGGGGCCCCGGATCGCGCCCCAGACGGTAGACGCGGTTCTCATAGCTGTTCAGGGCGAACACGTACCCATCGGGCTCCAGGCCCACCGCATCCGCGGCATTGAGCACGGCGTCCGGGGTCAGTCCCGAAAACGGCGTGGAGTTCTCCGGCGCCATCAGGCGCTCCAGGCTGGTGACTGGTTCACGGTTGCCCGGGACTGTGCGGTTATCATGGGCGGGAGCAATTCCTGACCGCTCGAAGGATGGGGTAATGGCCGCGAAGGATACCGTGCTGGTCACCGGCGGTGCCGGATATATCGGCAGCCACGTCGTCCTGCAATTGCGGGCCCGCAACGAATCGGTGGTGGTCGTGGACGATCTGTCGACCGGCTTCCGCCAGGCGGTCGGCGATACGCCGCTGGTGGTCGGCGACGTCGGTGACCGCGCGCTGCTGGCGCGCGTACTCACCGAGCACCAGGTCGGCACCGTGATGCATTTTGCCGCCAAGACCATCGTGCCCGAATCGGTGCGTGAACCGCTCCGCTACTACGGCAACAACACCGCCGCCACGCGCAACCTGCTCGAGGCCTGCATGCAATCCGGCGTGCGGCGCTTCGTGTTTTCCTCCACCGCGGCGGTCTACGGCTTACCGGCCGGCGGCGTAGCCCGCGAAGACATGCCGCTCGCGCCCATCAACCCCTACGGCACCTCGAAGCTGATGTCGGAGTGGATCCTGCGCGACCTGGCAGCGGTCAGTGATTTCCGCTACGTCGCCCTGCGCTACTTCAACGTCGCGGGCTCAGATACGCAGTGCCGCATCGGCCAGGCGACTGCCAAGGCGACGCTACTGGTCAAGGTGGCCTGTGAGGCAGTGGTGGGCAAGCGGCCACACGTGTCCATCTACGGCACCGACTACGACACGCCGGATGGCACCGGCATACGCGACTACATTCACGTCGAGGACCTGGCGCGCGCGCACCTGTGCGCCCTCGACTACCTGCGTTCCGGCGGCGCCTCACAGGTGCTCAACTGTGGCTACGGCCACGGTTACAGCGTACGCGAGGTGATCGCCAGCGTGAACCGCGTCGCCGGCCGCAGCATCCCGGTGATCGAGGAGGCGCGGCGCGAAGGCGATCCGGACCGCCTGGTCGCCGCGGCTGCGCGGGTCCGCGCCGTGCTCGGCTGGGAGCCGCAACTGGACGATCTGGATGCGATCGTGCGCAGCTCGCTCCGCTGGGAAGAGAAACTCCAGCGCGAGCCCTGGTAGCAACTCCCGGGGTCGCCAGCGGGCACCGCAAGGTGCAAAATGGCCGGATGCGCGCAGCGCTTCCAAAATCGCTCAACGGCTACCTGCTGCTAGGCATCGGCGTCATCACGGTGCCGCTGCTGGCAGCAATCCTGCACGCCACCTTCGAGATGCGACGGCTGACGGCCTTTGGCCAGCGCCTGGTGCTGGACAGCGTGCAGACGACGCGCGTGCTGCAGAACATGTTCGAGGAGCGCAGCGCCCTGGAGCGCGCCGCCCGCCTCTACCAGGTGCTCGGCACCGACAAGCTGCTCGATGCCTTCAACGCGCACGATGCCGCGCTCAGCGCCACGGTGCAGGAGCTGCGCGGCCTGCTGCGGAGCGATTCGGCGCGCAGCGCCCTCGATCCCTTCGTCGCGCTGCAAGGGGATATCAGCGCGCGGATGCGCACGCCGCCCGCGCCCGGCAGCGAGGCCGCGCCCGGCGGCGGTCGCCCCGCAGTGCCGGATTTCGCGCCGCTCGACGAGCTGGCCAACCGTGTTGCCGCCCAGGTAAAGACCCAGATCGACACCGAGCTGGCCTCGCTCCGTGACCAGACCGACCGGGCCCGTCGCGAGCTCTTCTGGGAGTCGAGCATGCTGATACCGCTGGCGCTGGCAGCGACCCTCAGCTTCGCCTTCGGCATCGGCCGCCCGATCCGCCAGGTCGACCGGGCCATCACAGAACTGGGCGGCGGGAACTTCGCGCACCCGATCTCGGTCAGTGGTCCTGTGGACCTGCGCCGCCTCGGCGAGCAGCTCGAGTGGCTGCGCAGCCGCCTGCTGGAGTTGGCGCAGGAACGCAACCGCTTCCTGCGGCACATGTCGCACGAGCTCAAGACACCGCTCGCCAACATCCGCGAAGGCACCGAGCTGCTCATGGACGGCGCGGTCGGGCCCCTGGATGCCGGCCAGCGCGAAGTAACCGCCATCTTGCAGGACAACGGCATTAAGCTGCAGCGCATGATCGAGAACCTCCTGTCCTTCAGCGCCTGGCAAAGCAGCAGCGTCGGCCTGGATCCGTCCGAGTTCCGCATCCGGCCGGTCGTGAAGCAGGTGCTGGAGAACCAGCAGCTCACGCTGGTTGCGCAGCGGCTGCGCCTCGACGTCAAGGTCGAGGACATCGCCCTGTATGCCGACCGCGGCAAGCTGCGCCTGATCCTGGAAAACCTGCTGTCCAACGCCATCAAGTATTCGCCGCGCGGCGGCACCATCACGGTGCGCGCGCACGCGAGCGGCACTGACCTGGTGCTCGAAGTCGCCGACGACGGCGCGGGTATTCCGCCCGCGGAGCGCGCCAGCGTCTTCGAGGCCTTCCACACCGGGCGGGCTCCGGGCGGACACGTGCGCGGCACCGGTATCGGGTTGTCGGTAGTGCACGAGTTCGTGCAGGCACACCACGGTGCCATTGAGTTTGTCGATGGCGAGTTCAGCGGCGCGCACTTCCGCATCCGCATGCCACAGCGTATCGATGCCCAACCGCAGGACAGCGCCGCCGCTGCCGGCCCGGCCGGCCCACCCCGGAAGGTCCATGCGGCCTGATCGCCATCATGCCTGCACCGGCGCGCTGGCGGCGCTGCTCGCACTGAGCGCGGGCTGCGATACACTCGGGCGACTGGGTTCCTCGCACCCGCCCGCGAGCCGTACCAGCACCGCCGTCGACAGCGATACCCAGGTCGCCATCGTGCTGGCAGACATGATCCAGTCGCTGCAGCGGCTGAGCGGCGGGAGCCCGGCGGAACAGGCGGAAATCGTCACTGCCGCCCGCCAGGCCTATGAGCGCTCCGGCGGCGGCACGGCGCAGCTGCGCTATGCACTGGTGCTGGCGACTCCGGGGCACGAGGGACGCGACCCGGAACGCGCCCGCCAGCTGCTGCGCGAGCTCGCTGCCCGCCCGGAAACGCTGGCGCCCGCCGAGCGCGCGCTGTCGCTGCTCGAGCTGTCGCAGCTCGACCGCGAGCTGGGACTGGTCAGTGACAACGAACGCCTGCAGGCGATCACCAGCCGTAGCGTTGATCAGGACCGCCTGACCGCCGCCAATCGCCGGCTGCAGGCGGAACTCGACGACAACGCACGGCTGCGACGCCAGCTCGAGGAGGCCCAGGCCAAGCTGGACACCATCGCCAACATCGAACCGAACCTGATCGACCGCAAGACCACCACCGAGGCCCATAAGAAGTGAACGCTCCCGTCAAGCGCAAGGCACGCATCCTGGTCGTCGACGATGACCCCGGACTGCTGCGCCTGCTGACCATCCGCCTGCGGGCGGAAAACTACGAAGTGGAACCGATGGAGAACGGCGTGCAGGCGCTGGCCGCAGCCAGCCGATTCCGTCCCGACCTGGTCATCACCGACCTGCGCATGGACCAGCTCGACGGCATCGGGCTGCTCAAAGAGCTGCAGATACGCTGGCCGGGACTCAAGGTCATCCTGTTGACTGCGCACGGCACCATACCCGATGCCGTGCACGCCACGCAGATGGGCGCCTTCGGTTTCCTCACCAAGCCGGTGGAGAAGCAGGAGCTGCTCGCGCAGGTGCAGAAAGCCCTGAAGATTTCCGGCTTCGTCGATGGTGCCGAAGACTGGCGCGCCGGCATCGTCACGCGCAGCGCCATCATCGAGGAAAAGCTCGGCCAGGCGCACATGGTGGCCGGCACCGACGCGCGTGTGCTGATTACCGGCGAGAGCGGCACCGGCAAGGAACTCCTGGCCCGCGCCATCCACCAGGCCAGTCCGCGGCGCGCCCAACCCTTCATAATCGTCAAATGCAGCGGCCTGACCGAGGAGCAGCTCGACGGCAGCCTGTTGCGCAACGCCGAGGGCGGCACGCTGCTGTTGCATGAGGTCGGTGCCCTGCCGATGCCCGCCCAGCTCAAGCTGCTGCAGCTGCTGCCAAAGAGCACGAACCAACCGCCGGCCGCCAGCGAGCCTGGCCCGTTCAACGTGCGCATCATTTCCACGACCAACCAGGACCTGCCGGCGCTGCTGGCCAGCGGTGCCTTCCGCGACGACCTGTACTACCGGCTGAACGTCGTACATATCGAACTGCCGCCGCTGAGCCGGCGGCGCGAGGATATCCCGCTGCTGGTCGCGCATTTCCTGGCGGAAATCTCCCGGCAGACCGGGCAGCGCCGGATCTTCGCACCCGAGGCCATCGAGCTGCTGGCCACCAGGGACTGGCCGGGCAACGTCCGCCAGCTTGCCAACATCGTGCGCCAGAGCTGCGCGCTGGCGCAGACGCCGATCATACCGGTGGAACTGGTGCAGCAATCGCTGGGCGGCGCACAGGCCAAGCTGCCCTCCTTCGATGAGGCACGCGACGAATTCACGCGCAGCTACCTGTCGCAGATCCTGCAGATCACGGGCGGCAACGTCAGCCAGGCGGCGCGCCTGGCGAAGCGCAACCGCACCGATTTCTACAAATTACTGGGACGGCACCAGCTGGTGCCCGACGACTTCAAGGAGCGTTAGCGCCAGTAGGCGGACGCCGGAGAGTCACACCGCAGTGGTGTTGGCGTCGCGCACCAGCCGCAGCACGGTGCGCGCCAGGATCTTCAGATCCAGCAGCACCGACCAGTGGCGCAGGTACTCGAGGTCGTAGTCGACGCGCGCCTGCATCTGATGGAGTTCGGAAGTCTCGCCGCGGCAGCCGTTGATCTGTGCCAGTCCGGTAATGCCCGGCGGCACTTTGTGGCGCACCATGTAGCCCTTGATCAGCTTGCGGTACCACTCGTTGTGGGCCACGGCGTGGGGACGCGGCCCGACCAGGCTCATGCGCCCCTGCAGCACGTTGATGAACTGCGGCAACTCATCCAGGGAATAGCGCCGCAGGAAGCGGCCGATCGGCGTCACGCGCTTGTCTTCCTTGGTGGCCTGCACGATCACGTCACCGTCCTCGGTGACGTTCATGGTGCGAAACTTGTAGACCACGATGGGGCGGCCGTCGAGGCCGTAGCGCCGTTGCTGGAAGATCGCCGGCCCCGGCGAAGTCAGCTTCACCAGGATTGAAATCACCACCATCACGGGCAGCAGCAGCGGCAGCGCCGCCAGGCACAGCACCACATCGGTGAGCCGCTTGACCACGCCGCGATAGCCCGCGAATGGTGTCTCGCACATGGCGACCACCGGGATGCCGAGTATCTCCTGGGTACGCGACTGGATCAGGTCGAACACCAGAATATCCGGGACGTAGTAGATCGAGGCCGTGGTGTCGCGCAGCTCGTCGATCAGGTCGAGTACGCGCCGGATATGGCGGATCGGCAGCGCCACGAAGATCACGTCGATGAAGTGCGCCTTCACATACGCGGGCAGGTCTGGCAGCTTGCCGAGCAGCGGCGGGCCGCTGTCGGCGCCGAGGCGTTCCGCGCTGCGATCATCGAAGAAGCCATCGACTTTCATGGCCGACAGGTGATCATTCTGCAGCCGGGTGGCAAGCGTGTAGCTGATCTCGTTGTGGCCGACGATGACGACGCGCCGTGAGTTCGCGGGGTCAGAGAGCATCCGGCGCAGCACGGCGCGCAGCACGATGTTGACGATGGTCAGCGCCAGCGGTGTGACCAGCGTCCAGGTGAATATGACGCGCCGCGGATAGAGCGCGGATACCTTGGTCATGTAACCAATGACCAGCAGCGCGCCAAACAGCATGGTCCAGCGTGCCAGCACGCTGCCCGCGATCGCCGTCCACTGCGCGAACAGATTGCCCGATACCCGCACCGAGGATTTCAGCAGCATCGCCGCGAGCGCCGCGACCACCAGGCTGAGGGCGACGAAGTGGCTGCCGAAGGGCGCGTCGTAGACCCAGCACACCAGCACCAGCGTGCCCACGGCCACGGCGGCCGGCAGCACCGCCTGGACGACCGCCATGAGCTGCGAAAACTCGTTCTTGAATACGACCGGCTCTTCCATCAGGGCTACGTCACCTGAAACCTGGGCGCACGATTTTAACAGTACGCCGTGCCGGCCCTGGTTGCGACCGGTTCATGTTTCGGGCACCTGGGAGGCGGCAGCGTGATCTGGTTCACAGCTGCCGCACTTGTCATGGCGTCCCCAAGGGGATTCGAACCCCTGTTACCGCCGTGAAAGGGCAGTGTCCTGGGCCTCTAGACGATGGGGACTTAAGAGGACCGTCTGTAGAAATGGTGGAGCCAGGCGGGATCGAACCGCCGACCTCTTGCATGCCATGCAAGCGCTCTCCCAGCTGAGCTATGGCCCCGAAAGAGGGGCGCGAAGTTACGCAAGCCACCGGATACTGTCAAGCAATACAACGGCTTTGGCCGCTCAGCCGGCAGGAGCCCCGCCTGCTGCTGGCTGCCTGGCGGCGTAGTCCAGTGCCCGCCGCAGACGCTCCAGCACCCGCTCGCGACCCAGCAGCGCGACTGTCTGGTCGATCGGGGGGGACACCGTGCCGCCGGTCAGCGCGACGCGCAGCGGTTGGGCCACCTTGCCGAGGCCGGCGCCGGCGCGCTCGGCAACCGCGGCGATCACGGCATGGGCGCTGGCTGCCTGCCAGGCCTCCATCCGTCCGAAGCCCTCGGCCAGCTCCTGCAGGAACGGCACCGAGGCCGCCGTCAGCTGCTTCTGCGCCGCCTTGGCGTCATAGTCCGCGAAATCGCGGAAGAAGTACCGGCTGTTGAGCGCCATCTCCGCCAGCGTCTTGCAGCGCTCGCGCTGCGCGGCGGCAACGCCCTCGAGCAGCGCCTGGTCGTCGCTGTGCTCGCCGAGGCGCTCAAGCTGCTCGCGCAGGGCGCCGGCCAGCAGCGCCAGCGGCGCGCGCATCATGTGCTGCTGGTTGAGCCACAGCAGCTTTTCGGCATTGAAGGCCGACGCGGCCTTGTTGACGTCGCGAATGTCGAAGGCCGCGACCATTTCAGCGCGCGTGAAGACTTCCTGATCGCCGTGCGACCAGCCCAGCCGCACCAGGTAGTTCAGCAGCGCGTCCGGCAGGTAGCCCTCCTCCTGGTATTGCAGCACGCTGACCGCGCCATGGCGCTTGGAGAGCTTGGCGCCGTCGGCGCCGAGGATCATGGGAACGTGCGCGTACACCGGCAGCGTTGCGCCCAGGGCGCTCAGCATGTTCATCTGCCGCGGCGTGTTGTTGAGGTGGTCGTCACCGCGAATCACGTGGGTGACGCCCATGTCGCTGTCGTCGACCACGACGCAGAAGTTGTAGGTGGGCGTGCCGTCAGAACGCGCGATGATCAGGTCATCGAGTTCGCTGTTCTGGAACACGACGCGCCCGTGCACCTGGTCGTCGACCACCACCTCGCCCTCGAGCGGGTTGCGGAAGCGGATCACGGCCTCGGCGCCAGGGCGCTCCTCGCGCAAGTCCCGGCAGCGCCCGTCGTACCGCGGTTTCTGCTTCGCGGCCAACTGTCGGGCCCGCATCTCTTCGAGCTCGGCGCGGGTGCAGTAGCAGCGGTAGGCGTGCCCGCCTGCCAGCATCCGCCCGAGCACTTCCCGGTAACGGTCCATGCGCCGGGACTGGTAGTAAGGCCCGTCGTCGGCATCGAGCCCGAGCCATTTCATGCCATCGAGGATGACCTGGACGGCTTCATCGGTGGATCGCTCGCGATCGGTATCCTCGACCCTGAGGATGAACCTGCCGCCGTGGTGACGCGCGTATAGCCAGGAAAACAGGGCGGTGCGCACGCCGCCGATATGCAGCAATCCGGTCGGGCTGGGCGCAAAACGGGTGACGACGGCATTCATGAGGCCGCGCATGGTATCCCGGCGCACCGGCACCCGCCACCGCCAGCGCCCCTGCCGCTGCGGGCGTCGGCTGCGATTGATTCGCCCGATCCCGACCCTTAAACTCCCCGCCCCGATCGGCAGCGGACGGTTAGCTCAGCGGTAGAGCACTGCTTTCACACGGCAGGGGTCGCAGGTTCAATCCCTGCACCGTCCACCATCTCCCGTCAGGTACCCATGCACGAGGTTGAACCGCAGGAGGCGCCAGCGCCGGTGGAATTCCGAGTCGCCCTGCGTTTCTGGCTCAAGCTGGGGCTGATCAGCTTTGGGGGCCCCGCCGGGCAGATCGCCATCATGCACCAGGAGCTGGTGGAGCGACGCCGCTGGATTTCCGAGCGCCGATTCCTGCATGCGCTGAATTACTGCATGCTGCTGCCCGGCCCCGAAGCGCAGCAGCTCGCCACCTACATCGGCTGGCTGATGCACCGCGTCCGCGGCGGCATCGCGGCCGGGGCCCTGTTCGTGTTCCCCTCGCTCGTGATCCTGATTCTCCTTTCATGGGCCTACGTGGCCTTCGGCGACGTGCCGGTGGTTGCTGGCGTGCTCTACGGCATCAAGCCAGCGGTCACGGCGATCGTGGTGCAGGCCGCGCATCGCATCGGCAAGCGCGCGCTCAGGAACAGCGTCCTGTGGGCGATCGCCGCGGCGGCGTTCGGCGCGATCTTTTCGTTGCGCGTGCCATTCCCGGCGATCGTCGCGGTGGCGGCGCTGGTCGGGTATATCGGCGGGCGCATCGCGCCCGAGCGGTTCCAGCTGGGCGGCGCGCATGGCGCGGCAAGCCAGTCGTTTGGGCGGGCGCTGATCGACGACGAGACGCCGACGCCGCCACACGCCCTCTTCAGTTGGCCGCGCCTCGCGCGCGTGGTGCTGGTCGGCGCCCTGCTGTGGCTCGCGCCGATGACCCTGCTGGCCGCCGCGCTCGGCTGGCAGCACACGCTCACGCAGATGGGATGGTTCTTCACCAAGGCCGCCCTGCTCACCTTCGGCGGCGCGTACGCGGTGCTGCCCTACGTGTACCAGGGCGCCGTGCTGCAATACGCCTGGCTGAAGCCCCCGCAGATGATCGACGGCCTCGCCCTGGGCGAGACCACGCCGGGTCCGCTGATCATGGTGGTCGCCTTCGTCGGTTTCGTCGGCGGCTACCTCAGCGATGAGGTGCGGGTGCTGTTCGGCCCTGGGCACGCGTTCGTCGGCGGTGCCGTCGCGGCGACGCTGGTCACGTGGTTCACTTTTCTGCCGTCATTCCTGTTCATATTCGCCGGCGGACCGCTGATCGAGACCACGCATAACGATCTCAAGTTCACGGCGCCGCTGACTGCGATCACTGCGGCGGTCGTGGGCGTGGTGCTGGGCCTCGCGAAGTTTTTCGCCTACCACGTATTCTGGCCGGCGGGATTTCCCGGCCCGTTTGACCTTCCCGCCGCCCTGATGGCCCTGGCGGCGGCTATCGCCCTGCTCCGCTTCAGGCGCAGCGTGATCGAGGTGATCGTGGCCGGCGCGCTCATCGGGCTGCTGCTGCAGCACTTGCGCAAATAAGGGGGCCTTTCAAGGCAACGCGAGGCTTTGAGTGGCTTGCGTTGCCATGCAGACCCTCTTGGTGGCAAGCTGGAACGGGTGAGCCCAGGCGCCATCATTCAGCGGGATTTTTCAGTGCCAACCGCCCCTACCGTAGCCCGGGATCCCCGGATTCCGCACGTGGGGTGGTTGCTGTTGCTTGCGCCGATTCTCAGCCTGGGCGGTTGCGTTGGGCCGCCGGGCTGGCTGGCCAACAGCGGCCCGAGCGCCGCGCGCGTGGCGCAGGAGCCGCAGGCTACGCCGCCCATACCCGTCATCGATGTCAGCGACGAGGTGGCCCGTAACCTGCTCAAGGCGCAGGCGCACGCCACCTTTGCCGATACCCTGGCGAGCGGCGGCGCCCCAGCCGACCTCTTGCTGGGGCCCGGTGACGTCCTCAGCGTATCCGTGTGGGAAGCTCCGCCCGCGGTGTTGTTCGGCGCCGGCACGGTGGCCGACCAGCACAGTGCGAGCACTTCGCGCGCGACCACCTTCCCGGACCAGATGGTGGCCGCCGACGGCACCATCGACATCCCGTTCGCCGGCACCATCGTGGCCACGGGCCGGTCGGCACGACAGGTCGAAGCCGAAATCGTCAAGCGGCTCTCCGGCAAGGCCAACCAGCCGCAGGTGCTCGTGAGCCTGAGCCGCAACGCCAGTTCGAACGTGACGATCGTGGGCGAAGTGACCCAGAGCATGCGCATGCCGCTGACTGCCAAGGGCGAGCGTGTACTGGACGCCCTGGCCGCGGCGGGCGGCGTGCGCCAGCCGCTCGGCAAGGTCACCATCCAACTGAGCCGCGGCGAGGCGGTGCACAGCATGGCCCTCGACTCGATCGTCCAGGATTACCGCCAGAACGTGCGGTTGCAGAACGGCGACGTGCTGGCGGCGCTCTACCAGCCGCTGAGCTTCACGGCGCTCGGCGCCACCGGCAAGAACGACGAGATCAATTTCGAGGCGCAGGGCATCACGCTCGCCCAGGCCCTGGGGCGCATCAACGGGCTGCAGGATGCGCGCTCGGATGCGCGCGGCGTATTCATCTTCCGGTTCGAGGACGGCAAGCTGGTCAAGTCGGACGGAGCGCCGCTCCCCACCACTCCGGACGGCACGGTCCCGGTCGTCTATCGCATGAACCTCAGGGATCCACGCAGTTTCCTGATCGCCCAGGATTTTCCGATCCACAACCGCGACGTCATCTACGTCGCCAACGCGCCGTCTGCGGAACTGCAGAAGTTCCTGACGATCCTTTCTTCGTCGGTCTATTCTATATACAGCGTCATCCACATAAATCCTTAGAGCCGAACCGCACAGCGGCCGCAGACATTCATGCTCATCGACGTCACCAGACTGGTTCACCGCAAGTTCCGGGGCAGACTGCCCACCGGCGTGGATCGCGTGAGCCTCGCCTACGTCGAGCGTTACGGTGCGCGCAGCGCCGCGCTGCTGCGCCTCGCCGGGCGCTGGCGCGTGCTGCGGCAACGCGACTCCCAGCCGGTCTTCGATGCGCTCATCAGTCGCGAGCCGCACTCTGCGAGGCAGCTCGCCTGGCGACTGGCCCGCGCGCTGCCCATGCGCACCGTCGGCGATACACGGCACCGCGCACTGCTCAATACCGGACACAGCGGGCTGGAGCAGCCGCGCTATGCGGCCGAAGTGCGGCGACGCGGGCTGCGGCCGCTCTACTTCGTGCACGACCTGATTCCCATCACGCACCCGGAGTACACGC
>Ga0209048_10005743_pt1 | contig 11691 bp, 9 predicted proteins | sample FrelakmetCRP12CR_FD_187146 | JGI IMG/M metagenome (GOLD analysis project Ga0209048, IMG submission 187146) | Freshwater lake sediment microbial communities from the University of Notre Dame, USA, for methane emissions studies - CRP12 CR (SPAdes)... | ecosystem: Environmental > Aquatic >... | reverse complement strand
CGGTCCGGACCTCGCCGGACACGGAGAAGCCCGCCGGGTCCTCCCCTGTCACCCCGCCGTCGACCAAGCCGCGCAGAGGGAAAAGGGCGAGTGGACCCGAGACGCTGGAGTGCCCATGGTCGGAGACGACGAGGATGTCCGTCGTCGCGGAAAGTCCGAGACGCTCGACGGCGGCGCGGAGCTGTCCAAGTAGCTGGTCCTGGCTGTGCAGCGCGTCGCGGTAGGCAGCGCTTCCGGGGCCATAGGCGTGCTCGGTGGTGTCGGGGTTCCTCAGCCACACCACCGCCAGCCGCGGCCGCAGGCCCGGCAGAAGCACCGCGGTGAAGGCGCTCATCAAGTACGCGTTGTTGGCCGCGGGCGGAGACAGCAGCCCCCGGGTGGGGTCCCCGGTCACGCCGTCGCGGAGCATCACCACCGGGCCGGGCGCGGTGGGGTCCGGGCTGCCGGCGTCCACCTCCTGCCCGTAGGCCAGCGGCGAAAATTTGGGGAGGGCCAGGCCGGCATCGCGCAGGGCGCCGGCGAGGGCGGCGGGCCACGCCAACCTCTCCTCCAGAATCCACCCGCCCCGGCGCCGGTCCTGGAGGTAGGCGGCCCCCACCTTGCCCACGGCCACCGTGGAGAGGCCGGCATCCTGCGCGGCCTCGAAGAGGGTGCCCACTTCGAGGAGTTGCCCTGCGTAGAAGCGGTCCAGGGTGTCGAGGACGCCGTAGTCCTCGGTGTAGAGGGGCTGTGACAGGTCCACCGGTGCGCCCACGCCATTGCGGCCGGCGTCGACGGGCCCTTGCACCCAGAGGCTGTTGCCGGACAGGCCGCTGGTGCCAGGGTAGCCTCCGGTGGCGAAGGTGGCCGCGTTCGTCATGGTGAATGTCGGCCAGCTGGCGTGCTGGTCGTCGAAGGACACTCCCTCGTCCCGCAACCGGACGAGATTGGGGGTGTCATCGGCGTTGACGCTGTCCGGACGCAGGCCGTCCCAGACGAAGAGGATGACGCGCGTCTGCTCGGGCCCGGGCGGGACGCCTTCCCCGCCTCTCGGCGCGGCGGTGCAGCCAACGGCCAGCGCCAGCGCGAACCACAGGCCGGGGGGCCGTCGACGCGCAGAAGTCCTGCAATGCACGCCAACCATGCGCGTCAACCCAGGACCGGGGGCGGTGCCGCCCGGCGCCCGGGCCAGACGCTTCTGGAAGTCGCCAAGCCGTGGGGCAGGGCGAAAGCGGTGAGGGAGACGGGCACGTGAAGGGGCGCCTGGGGTGTGTCGACGCCTACGGCCATCCTGCCGTGCCCCCGCGCTGGGTGGAAGGCGTTCCCGTCGCCCGGGGCCGGGCAAGGGGGCGGCCCCCGAGGGATGGGCCCACACGACTGCCGCGCATCGACGGCGTTGCTGGACAGGGAAAGCCGGGGTGGAGGGCCCTTTGCCCGTGCCGCTATTCGTGCGCCGCGCAATGCGCAGAAACGACAGACTTGCGCAAATTCGCCAGCCAGGGAACGAAGCACGCCTGGCACCGCTTTCGCATGACCTGGCCTCGACCGGAGGCACTCGTCATGAAGGCAGACAGGCTGATGAGGCTGGAGGTGCTGACTGTTCCGCCGGATTTGCCGCTCGAGGCCGCGCACAAGCTGATGCTGAGACGGGGAGTGCGCCACCTTCCCGTCGTCTCGGGCCACCGGCTGGCCGGCATCATCTCGGACCGCGACATCCTCTTGGCGAGTGGGCGCCTGAAGAACGGCACCTTCGTCTACCCGTCGCTCTCGGTGGGCGAGGTGATGGCCGTCTCGCCGCTGTCGGCCGAGCCGGGCACTCCCATCAGCGACATCGCCAAGACGATGGTGGCGTCGAAGATTGACTGCGTCCCCATCGTCCTGGGCCACAACGACCTGGTGGGCCTCGTCACCTCGACAGACCTGCTGCTCATCCTGACGCAGATGGAGGAGGCGGCGCAGCCGGCCCTCACCTTCCAAATCCGCAGGGCGGGCGACCTCGAGACGCAAGCCTGAGCGAGAGGCCGTGGCACACCCGGGGCCACGCGAGGCGTCACCGCTCCACCAGCAGGAGGCGGTGCAGTTGATGCTGCGCTTCGCAGAACGCACCGGCCTCACCTCCGAGTCTCCCCAGCAGCGTTACCTGTGGACGGACAGCTTCGCCGTCTGCAACTTCCTCGGGATGGCGCGCACGAGTGGAGACGCACGGACCCTGCAGCTGGCGCTCGACCTGGTGGAGCGCGTCCACCGCACCCTGGGACGACACCGGCCGGACGACACACGGCGCGGGTGGATAAGCGGACTGGCCGAAAGGGAAGGTGCCGCGCATCCGACGCGCGGCGGGCTGCGGATTGGCAAGCCGCTGCCGGAGCGGCGCGCGGGCGAGCCCCTGGAGGAGCAGCAGGAGTGGGACCGGGACGGGCAGTACTTTCACTACCTCACCAAGTGGATGCACGCCCTCGACCAGGTGGCCCGCGCGACGCGCCAGCCCAGCTTCAACCTCTGGGCGCGCGAGTTGGCCCAAGTCGCCTTCCGCGCCTTCACCTACCCTGCGCCCGGCAGCGGGCTGCGCATGGTGTGGAAGATGAGCATCGACCTCAGCCGGCCGCTGGTTGCCTCCATGGGCCAGCATGACCCGCTGGATGGAGCCATCAGCGCCGCGCAGCTGCAGGCCACCCGGTCCAGCCTGCCCGACGGCCACGAGGGGCCGGACCTCGACGACGTCGTCCGGGGTTTCGCGTCGATGCTTCCCGGCGGTCACTGGGCCACCGCCGACCCGCTCGGCCTCGGCGGCCTGCTCTTGGACGCCAGCCGCGTCCAGCAGCTCCTCGGCCGCGCGCCGCTCCTGACGCGCGGCCTGCTGCACACCTTGCTGACCGCGGCGCTGGAAGGGCTTCCTCACTACCTGGCGGAGGGGGAATTGCGCCTTCCGGCCTCGCGGCGCCTGGCCTTTCGGGAACTGGGGCTCAGCCTCGGGCTACACGCCGTCGAGCGGATGGCGCTCGCGCTGCAGGCCGCGCCGCGCGCGCCCTGGGTGGATGGGGAAACCGAGGCCCTCGTCCAGACGCTGGGCCGCCTCGCGCCCCTCGGACGGGACATCGAATCCTTCTGGCTACTGCCCGAGCACCGGGAGTCGCCGACGTGGGCGGCCCACCGCGACATCAACGAAGTGATGCTGGCGAGCAGCCTGATGCCCGAGGGCTGCCTGGTGCTGGCAGGGGCCTAGCGGCCAGGGCGGCCTTCAGCGCGACGGCTGCCCGAGTGCCGCGGCCAGCTCGGCGTACAGGTGAATGGCACTCTTCACGCTCTTCTCCCAGTCGCCCAGGTGCAGGCTCTCGTTCTCCGAGTGCGCGTTGGTGTACGGGTCCTCGACGCCGATGAGCAGCGCGGGGACACCGCCCAGCTCGCGCGCGAACGGTTCCACGAAGGGGATGGACCCGCCGGAACCGATGGCCACCGCCTCGGTCCCGTAGCCCTTCTTCAGGGCCCGGAAGGCAGCCTGGAAGGCCGGGGCGGACGAGTCGGTGTACCACCAGCCCACAGCCTGGTCGGCGTGCAGGTGCAGCTCCAGTCCCCAGGGGACGCTCTTCTTCAGCGCGTCGAGCAGCTTCGCCTGCACGTCACGGGGGTCGAGGTCAGGCACAATCCGGATGCCCACCCGAGCCCAGGCCGACTCGCAAATAATATTTCGCGCATCCTTGCGGGAGCTCGCCTGGATGGCGTTGACGGCGAGCGAGGGATGGCGCCAGTTGGTTTCCCAGGGGTGGCGACCGCCAAGCAGCTGCACCCGGTCCAGGAGGCCGACCTGCTTGCGGAAATGGCCCTCGTCCCCAGGAAGCGCCGAGATGCTTTTGCGCTCGGCAGCAGTGAGAGGCTTCACCTTGTCCAGGATGCCCGGGATGGCGATGGAACCGTCGGCATGGGTGAGCCCGGCGAGCATCTTGCAGAGACCACTGACCGGGTCCGGCACCGGGCCTCCCCACATCCCGGAATGCACGCTTTGCTTCAGGGCCCGGACTTCGACGTCCACCGTCACCAGGCCACGCAGCGCGGTGGTGATGGACGGCACGCCGGTCTCGAAGTTGGCGGTGTCGGTGAGGATGATGGCATCCGCCTTGAGGAGCTGCGCGTTCTGCTTGAGGAACGCGCCGAGATGGGCGGAGCCCACCTCCTCCTCCCCCTCGACAATCAGCTTCACGTTCAAGGGAAGTCCGCCGGCCTTCAGCCAGGACTCCACGGCCGAGCTGTGCACGACGATGCCGGCCTTGTCATCGGCGGCGCCCCGGCCGTACAGGCGCGGCGAATGGCCGGGCGGCCCGCTGCGCTCCACGGCCTCGAAGGGGGGACTCGCCCACGCCGACTCGTCGCCCGCCGGCTGGACGTCGTGGTGCGCGTACAGAAGCACCGTGGGACGCCCCGGCTGGTCGAGAATCTCGCCGTACACGTACGGGTGGGCGTCTGCCACTTCGAGCAGTTGTACATTCTTGAAGCCACGCTCGCGCAGCAGCTTGGCGGTCGCGGTGGCGCTGGCACGGACGTTGGCGGCATCGAAGCCCGGGAAGGACACGGACGGCACGCGGACCAGCGTCTTCAGGTCTTCGAGGTAGTCGCGCTTGTGCTCGGCAAAGTGGGCGAGGGCTTTTTCGGTGGACATGGGCGGACACGGGGCATAGCGCCAACACGGCCCTGACTCCAGCGCGGGCGGGCCGTGGCGGCAGGGCCGCGCGGCGCCCGGCGCCCGAAGGGTCAGGCCCCGGCTGGGGGGGGCCGGCAACGCCTACATTTTTCTCACGTGCGGCGGGACGGGCGCCCGTTAAAGTCCGCCCTGCCTGCGAGCGGTTTGCTCTCGGGCGACACCCGTACGCCCGGTGGGCGACAGCAGAAAGGACGGGACGATGAATCGCCGCAGCTTTCTCCGCCTCACCGGTGCCGCTGCCGCGAGTCTTGCATTGCCGCTCCCGAAGCTGGGCCGGGCCGAGGCCGCGGCCGCCCCGCGCTGGCGCGTCTTCGAAGTGACGACGCACGTTGAATTGCTTCGGCCGAAAGGCGTCTCGCGCGTTTGGGTCCCGTTACCGCTGGCGGTGGAAACGCCTTTCCAGAAGCCCCTGGACAACCACTGGGAGGCCCCCGGCGGCAAGGCCAGCTTCGCCCACGACGCTCGCTACGGCGTCACGCTGGTGTCGGCGGAATGGCCGGAGGGTGTGCAGCCCGTCCTCGAGGTCAAGAGCAAGGTCACCACACGCGACTGGGGCGTGGACCTGCTGGCACCGCCTGGTCTCGAGCGCCTGGACGCGGCCAGTCGCGCGCTGTGGACAGCCCCCACCCGGCTCCTCCCGACCGACGGCCTGGTGCTCGCCACGGCGCGTCAAATCACGACAGGTGTGAAGGGCGGGGACCTGGAGAAGGCACGGGCGCTGTACGCCTGGGTTTGTGACAACAGCTTTCGAGACCCCAAGGTGCGTGGCTGCGGGCTCGGCGACATCCAGTCCATGCTGACGACGCAGTCCTACGGCGGCAAGTGCGCCGACATCAACGCGCTCTTCGTCGGACTCGCCCGGGCGGTGGGCATCCCGGCGCGGGACGTCTACGGCGTGCGGGTGGCGGATTCGCAGCGCGGCTACAAGGCCCTGGGGAAGTCGGGCGACATCACCAAGGCCCAGCACTGCCGCGCCGAATTCTTCGCCGAGGGGTACGGGTGGATTCCCGTGGACCCGGGCGACGTGCGCAAAGTCGTCCTCGAGGAGGCGCCGGGCAACCTCCCCGTCGACGACCCCAAGGTTCAGGCGGCGCGCTCCTTCCTCTTCGGGAACTGGGAGATGAACTGGATGGCCTACAACTACGGCCACGACGTGGCGCTTTCCGCCTCCCGCGTGGTGCCCTTCCTCATGTACCCCCAGGCGGAGACGGCGGAGGGGCTGCGGGACTGCCTGGACCCGGGCAACTTCCAGTACACCCTCTCCTCCCGCGAGGTGAGTACCAGCTAGCGTCGGGCCGGGCGGAACGTCAGCAGCGTCACCGGGATGCCGCCGTTGGTGAGGGGGTGGGCCCGCACCAATGGCAGACCGATGGCGCGTTCCAGCCGTCGCGGCTCATCGGTGAGGACGGCAGCGCGCCAGCCGGAAAACCGGCCACGCAGCGCCTCCCCCACCGCCTCGAAGGTGACGTCCATCCCGCCCCGGCTTCCCACCCGCTTGCCGTAGGGAAGGTTCGCAACAAGAAGGCCGGGCGAGACGCCGTCCGGGCCAAGGGCGCGCACATCCGCGCGGGCAAGCACCAGCGAGTCGAGAACGCCGGCGCGGCGCGCATTGCGACGCACCGTCCCCAGCGCGCCGGCGTTGAGGTCGCTTCCGTGGATGGGCGAGGGTGCCAGGGGGCGTGCCTCGGCTGCGGCGCGCGCCCGCCGCGCCGCCCAGCCGGCGCGGTCCGTGCCGGGCCAACTCTCGAAGGCAAAGGCCCGGGACAGCCCGGGGGCCATCCGTCGAGCGCGCAGCGCCGCTTCGATGACAAGGGTCCCCGAGCCGCACATGACGTCCCACAGCGCCTCTTCGGGCCGCCAGTCGGCGAGAAACAGAAGGCCCGCGGCCAGCGTCTCGCGCATCGGTGCGCGGCCCACTTCCTGGCGCCAGCCGCGCCGGTACAGCAACTCCCCCGAGGCGTCGATGCTGAGGGTTCCGCCGCCCGGCACCGCCCGCAGGACGAGTCGGGGCCCGGCCGAGGCGCGCTCCTCTCCGGCGGCGGCGTGCACGGGCCTTCGCCAGGTGCGTGAAAGCGACGCACGCAGCGCCGGCGCGGCCGGAGCGCCGGAGTGCCGCACCGTCGACTCGAGCCACACCGGCGCCCCCTCGGCCACGACCGCGGAGAGGTCCACCCGGGCCAGGGCAGCCGCGACGGCGGCCCAGGTCCCTTCCGGCAGCAGCGCCAGCCGCAGCAGCACGCGGTTGGCGGTGCGAAGGCGCAGGCAGGCCTCCTCGTGCAGGCCCGGGGCGCCGGACACTTCCACGCCGCCTTGCACCGGCGTCGCCCGGCCGAGCGCCGCGGCTTCCGCGGCCAGGACAGTCTCCAGGCCCGGGGTGGTGGCGGCAAAACACAGCTGCTCGAAGGGGAGCATCTCCTGGGGGCGGTCTGTTATCAGGAAGCCTCGAGGAGAGCCCGTTCCCGTGAGCGAACCGCGTGTCGCCAAGCCCAAAGCCTTCGAGGTGGTCGTCACCGAGGTCATCCAGGAGACCCCGGACACGGCGACGCTGGTCTTCCAGACGGAGGAGCCGGTGGAGTACCGGGCGGGCCAGTTCCTCACCATCGACCCGCACCAATTCAAGGTGCTGGCCTCGCACACCGCCTACCTCGAGGACCTGAAGGGGAAGAAGGAACTGGTCCGGGCGTACTCGGTGTGCTCCGCCCCGGGCGAGCCGCTGGCCATCACCGTCAAAGAGGAGCCCTACGTCCGCAAGCACAGCCTGCATGCGCCGCTGCTGTCGCCGTACCTGACCTACGGCGTCCACCCGGGCCTGCGGATGAAGGTGGTCGGCCTCACCGGGCCCTACACCCTGCCCGCAGACCTCGAGCAGCGGGCCAAGCACGTGCTGCACGTGGTGGCTGGCTCGGGCGTGGTGCCGAACTTCAGCATGCTCAAGGAGGCGCTCCAGCACCACCCGGCGGTCCGGCACACCGTGGTGGACAGCAACAAGACGTGGGAGGACGTCATCTTCCGGGACGCGCTGGGCAAGCTGCAGGCCTCCTTCCCGGACCGCGTGAAGCTGGTGCACTTCCTCACCCGGCAGCCGGACCTCTCCTCGCTTGCCGGCGACGTCCGCCCGGGCCGCATCAGCCGCGAGGCGCTGGCCTCGCTGGTCAGCGACGTGGACGAAACCATCGCCTACGTGTGTGGCCCTGCCATCACCAGCTACGAAAGACGCGCCGCGCTGCAGAAGGGCGTCTCGGCCGAGCCGCGCTTTCTGGAAACCACCATTGGCCACCTGCAGGCCCTGGGCTTTCCCAATGAACGCATCAAGCGCGAGTCCTTCGGCTGACGGGGGGGCTCAGCCGAGGGCACGGCCCTCACGCAGCACCGCGTCCAGCAGCGCGTCCAGGTCGGCCCGCCGGCTGCGGTGGTTGACGATGGCCAGGCGGATGACGGTGCGGCCGCGCAGCCTGGTGGTGGACGGCACGGCCACCCCGGACTCCTGCACGCGCATCACAATCTCCGCCTGCAGCGCATCCAGTGCCTCCGGCGAGCGGGGCCGGCGGCCGACGTAGCGGAAGGTGACGAGGTTGAGCGGGACGGGTGCGGAGAGCTCCAGTTCCGGCTCGCGCTCCACGCGCTGCTTCACATAAGCGGCCTGCGCGACATTCATCTCGATGGCCCGGGCCAGCCTGGCGACGCCGTGTTCCTTCCAGGCCATCCAGATGCGCAGCCCGCGGAAGCCGCGCGACAGCTCGGGTCCCAATTCATTGGCCGGGTACTCGGCGGCGGCCACACCGCGGGGCAGCGGGGACAGGTAGGCAGCCTCGGTTTGAAAGGCCCGGTGGTGGGCCTCGGCATCCCGCACCAGCACCACGCCGACGCCGTAGGGCGCCGACCCCCACTTGTGCAAGTCGAAGGCCACCGAGTGGGCGCGCTCCAGGCCACGCACGCGCTCGCGCAGGCGCGGCGAGAGCGCCGCCAGGGCGCCGAAGGCCCCGTCGACGTGGAACCACAGCTTGCGCCGCTCGGCCAGGTCGGCCATGGCGTCCAGCGGGTCAATGGCACCGGTATTCACGGTGCCGCAGCTGCCGACGATGCAGAACGGCCGAAGCCCCTGTCCGACGTCGTCGTCGATGCGGTCCTCCAGGTCCTCCACCCGCATCCGGAAATCCGGGCCGGTGGGGACGCGCCGCAGCGCGGTCGCACCCAGGCCGAGCACCATCAACGCGCGCTGGACGGCCGAGTGGACTTCATCGGAGGCGTAGGCCACCAGGCGGTAGCGGCTGGCCTGCACGCCCTCCACGTTGACGTCGACGCCGGCGTACTCGTCCCGCGCCACCTGCAGCGCAATCAGGTTGGCGACGCTGCAGCCGGAGGTGAGCAGTCCGCTCGCCGTCTCCGGGAAGCCGAGCAGCGCCTTCAGCCAGCGCAACACCTGGGCCTCGACGTGCACCGCGGAGCTCTCCAGGCCGGAGAGGTTGTTGTTCATCGCCGCCGCGGCAAATTCGGCCAGCGCCCCCATCGGCGTCCCGGTGCCCATCACCCGGGCGAAAAAACGCGGGTGGATGTTGCCCAGCCGGTAGGGAAACACCGTCTCCAGGAATTCCCGGTGGACGGCTTCGGGGCTGCTGCCCTGCATGGGCGCGGGCGTCCGGAAGCTTTGCTTCACCGACTCCGGAATGGGCCGCCAGGCCGGCTGCTCGCGCACGGTGCGCAGCGCCTGCAGCAATTCGTCCACCAGCTGGTGCCCCACCCGACGCATCGCCTCCCAGTCATCCGGGTCGAGTCCGCGCTCTTCGTCGGGGCTGTCCATGCGTCCCTTGTCGCTGCCCCAGGGCCTCAGGCCGTGGGGGTGGCGGCGTCCCCCAGCACCCGCACCAGCTTCGGTGCCACGCCCGTCTCGGCCAGCAGCCTCTGCAGCCGCTCGCGGGCATGCGCATCTTCCCGGCGAATCTTCTTCCCGAGGAGCAGCTCATTCTTGAGCGAGTGTTCCCAGCCCGTCAGTTCGGTGACGGTGACGGAGTAGCCGTGGGCCTGCAGCGCCAGCGCGCGGATGACGTTGGTGAGGTGAGAACCGAATTCGCGCCGGTGCCAGGGGTGCTCGGCCAGGACGGCCAGGGCCTGGCTGGGCGGGGGCTGCTGCTTCAGCTGGCGCGCCACCTCCGCCTGGCAGCAGGGCACCACCGCGACATAGTCCGCCTGGTGGGCAAGGGCGCCGAGCAGCGCGTCGTCCGTGGCCGTGTCGCAGGCATGCAAGGCGGCCAGCAGGTGGATGCGGTCCGGCCAGGGCGCCTGGTCCAGCGCCGCGGTGGCGAAGCGCATCCGCTGGTAGCCGAGCCGCCGGGCCCGCTGCTCGGCCTGGGCGGTCAGTTCGGGGCGCGCTTCGATGCACAGCACCGTCCCCTTGCCGGCCGCCTTGAAAAAGACTTCGTAGAGGATGAAGCCGAGGTAGGCGTTGCCGCTGCCGGCGTCCACCACCACCGGGTCCCCGAAGCGGGAGAGCACGTCCTCCACGGCGGGCCGCAGCAGTCCCACCAGGTGGTTGACCTGCTTCAGCTTCCGCAGCGCGTCGGCGTTGAGGTGGCCGTCGCGGGTGAGCAGGTGAAGCTCTTGCAGCAACGCCGGGCTCTGCTCGGCGAGCAGCTCCCGCCGCACCTCCGGCGCTTTGACCTGCCGCCTCAGACGGGCATGACCTCGACCACTTCCGGCACCGCTTCCCGGAGGCGGTTCTCGATGCCCATCTTCAGGGTCATGGTCGAACTGGGACAGCCGCTGCAGGAGCCGCGCATGTGGAGGTAGACAATCCCGCTCTCGAAGCGGTCCAGGGTGATGTCCCCGCCGTCCTGCATCACCGCGGGCCGAATCTCCAGGTCCAGAATCTCCTGGATTTTGCGCTCCACCTCGGAGTCGCTGCTGGTGTGGCCGTTGCTGGTCTCGGCCAGCGCAGCCTCGGTCAGGACCGCTTCATTGGCCCCCAGGTGAGTGTCCAGGGTGGACATCACCAGGTCATTGAGGGAGTCCCACTCGCCGGCCTCGCCCTTGGTGACGGTGACGAAGTTGCTCCCCAGCATGACGCCTGTCACGCCTTCGATGGCCATCAGCTTGGAGGCCAGCGGCGAGCGCGCCTCCACGCCTTCCTTGCTGGTGAAATTCATCGCGCCCCGCGACATCAGCGTGCGGTCCACGACGTACTTGAGGGTACTCGGGTTGGGGGTCCACTCGAGATGGATGTTGACGGACATGGGCAGGATTCCTCTTCCACTTCACATAAGCGCCCGGGCGGCCAACTTCAAGCGGGCGGCAGGGGGCGAGGGGCGTCCGGCACCTCGCCGAAGTCGAGCGCCGCCAGCTCGGCCTCGCTGAAGAAGTCCGCCGGGGAGACGGCCAGGGGCCGCACCGAGCGCTCGGGCCGGGCCAGCAGCAGGTCGGCGGCACGCACGTTGCGCACCAGCTGGCGTGCCATGCCCTGCACCAGCTGGAAGGCGAAGCGGTTGCCGGAGGAGAACAGCTGCTCGAAGTCCACCCGGGCGAGCCGCAACAGCCGGGTCGGCCCGTCGGTGACGCAGCTGGCCGAGCGGGGCCCGCCGTCCATCAGCGCCACCATGCCAAACACCTCGCCTGCCTCCAGGCGCGCCAGGGGGTAGCCGCTGCGCCGCACCTGCACCGCCCCGGAGAGGATGAAGTAGGCCGCATCGCCCGCGTCCCCCTCGGTGCACACGGTGGTGCCGTCCTGGGCGTCGAGGCGTCCAAGCTTCTGCGCCAGGGCGAGTTTCACCACGCTGGGCAGCGTCCGGAAGCTGGGCAGCTCCTCCAGGTCCTCCGGCCGCGTCCGCTCGATGGTCAACGGCGCCGAGGCGTCCGGCGCGCCCTGGGTGGCCGCGGCCAGCCGCTCGGACGTCCCGCGCAGCCGCGCGCACAACTCCAGGCAGACCTTCCTCAGCAGCTGGAAGGCGGCCGGGTGGTACGCATCCCGCAGCGCGTAGAAGTCCTGCGCGCCCAGGACGGAAGCCTCCCCGCCCACCAGCACCCGGGCC